>Ga0209023_10000893_pt1 | contig 42329 bp, 37 predicted proteins | sample LakOneMetagenome_FD_187468 | JGI IMG/M metagenome (GOLD analysis project Ga0209023, IMG submission 187468) | Freshwater and sediment microbial communities from Lake Erie, Canada (SPAdes) (version 2) | ecosystem: Environmental > Aquatic > Freshwater > Lentic | place: Lake Erie, Canada...
GGTGGCCGGATCCGGCTCGGCCCCCGTCTCCTGCAGGATCTGGCGCGAGATCCGGTTCATCTTGTTGATCGTTTCGATCATGTGCACCGGAATACGGATCGTGCGCGCCTGGTCCGCGATCGAACGGGTGATGGCCTGGCGGATCCACCACGTCGCATACGTCGAGAATTTATAGCCGCGACGGTATTCGAACTTGTCCACCGCCTTCATCAGGCCGATATTGCCTTCCTGGATCAGGTCGAGGAACTGCAGGCCACGGTTTGTGTATTTCTTGGCGATCGAGATCACGAGACGCAGGTTGGCCTCGGTCATCTCGCGCTTGGCCTTGCGCGCCTTCATCTCACCGGCCGCCATCTGGCGGTTGATGTTGCGCAGGTCCGGCAGCGGCAGCACGACGCGCGCTTGCAGGTCGATCAGGCGTTGCTGCAGTTCCTTGATCGTCGGGATATTACGGCCCAGGATGGCGCTGTAGGCATGGCCGGCGTTGACTTCGCCGTCGACCCATTCCAGGTTCGTCTCGTTGCCCGGGAAGACCTTGATGAAGTGGGCGCGCGGCATGCCGCAGCGGTTCACGGCGACGTCGAGGATCTGCTTCTCGATGTGGCGCACTTCGTCCACCTGGCCGCGCAGGGTGTCGCACAGTTTCTCGACGACCTTTGCCGTGAAGCGGATGCCCAGCAGTTCGTTGGAGATCGCTTCCTGCGCCTTGACGTAGGCTTTGGAGTTGTAGCCGTCCTTCTCGAAGGCCTTGCGCATCTTGTCGAATTGCTGGGCGATCTGGTCGAACTTGCCGAGGGCGGATTGCTTGAGCGCTTCGAGCTGCTCGGCCGAGTAGCCGGCCGCGCCGGATGCGCTGCCGCTGTCCTCTTCCTCTTCCTCGGCTTCTTCCTCTTCGTCCTCGTCCTCGTCCTCATCGTCGGTCGTGGTCGGGGCGACCGCTGTCGGCGAGGTGTTTTCGTCCTCTTCCGGGTCGACCATGCCGTCGACGATTTCGTCGATCTTGATCTCGTCCTTCTCGATCTTGCTTGCCGCGTCGATGATCTCGGCGATGGTCACCGGGCAGGCGGAGATCGCCTGGATCATGTCCTTCAGGCCATCCTCGATGCGCTTGGCAATCTCGATCTCGCCCTCGCGGGTGAGCAGCTCGACCGAACCCATTTCGCGCATGTACATGCGGACCGGGTCGGTAGTACGGCCGAAGTCGGAATCGACGGTCGACAGGGCCGCCTCGGCGGCCGCTTCAGCTTCGTCGTCGCTGGTAACGTTCGGAACATTGTCGGACAGCAGCAGTGTTTCCGCGTCAGGGGCATGCTCGTAGACGGCGATGCCCATGTCGTTGAAGGTGCCGATGATGCCTTCGATCGCTTCCGGATCGACGATGTTTTCCGGCAAGTGGTCGTTGATTTCCGAGTACGTGAGGAAGCCGCGCTCCTTGCCCGACTTGATCAGGGCCTTGAGCTTGTTGCGGCGGATCTCGAGCTCTTCCTCGCTCGCTTCGGTATCCGACGAGAAGGCGTCTTTCAGCAGCGCCTTTTCCTTGGCCTTGCGGTCCTTGGCCTTGGCCTTGTCCGCAGCCTTCAGTTCGGCACGCTCGACCGCATTCAGCGCGGCGATCTCGTCGTTTTCGGGGGTGAATTCCTTCGGCTTGCGACCACGGCGTCCCGGTACCTTGACGGAAGGCAGGACGTAGCCGGACGTATCGATCGCGGCCAGTGCTGCCGCATCGGTCGTCTGGCTGACTGGCGCCGGGCTCGCGGTACGAACCTCGGCCTTGTCTTGACCTTGATCCGCCTTGGCGGACGCTCTCGTGGTTTTAGCAGCCACTTTGGTTTCGGGTTTCTTGGTTGGCACAGGCGCTTTCGAAGTCAGAACGACTAACTTTACGATGGTTAAAGATAAAGTTTTGTTACCTTACATCACCCTGCAGGCAATAATCTGTTGCCTCGCTAACTGAAACACCACGCCCCGATTGAAACGAAAAATGGTTTCAAAGGTTGCAATAGTTAGCGTTTTATTATAGCACGCACCCCTATTTTTCCAAGTTGCACAAATGTACACACATGTGCTCGTTTGCCTTGATTACCGGGGCGTCATGTCTGCTGCTGCTTCGCGGGCCAGAAGGTCCTGCTGGGCGGTAATTTCGCGATAGCGAGCACTTACCTGATCTGGGGTCAGGCCCGAAGAAAACAACTGGTTAAGCTCCTGTTTCAAAGCATCCATCTTGATTTGGCGCACGGCGCTAAGCAGCCAGATGCGATCCGCCTCAACATCCGACTCCGGCTCGGCAGCGATTTCCGCAATCAAACTGTCGTATTCTGCCGTCATTTCTTTTAATTGCTGTGACAGTGCGGCAAAGGTGCCGTACTCACCCAGTGCCTGGGCCATGCCGACCAGGTGGCGCAGGCTGTCGGCGGCTTCCTGGCCGAAGTAATCGAAGGACTGCTGCGCAGCCTCATCCAGCAAGAGCGCCAGCTGCGGGTGCGAGACCAGGATGCGCAGCATCTGCAGTTCCAGCCCGAGCGGCTTGGGCCGGCCCTGGCGCGGCGGAGCCCGGCGCGCCACCGATACCGGCTTAGACAGTTCAAACAGCGATTCGATCTCGGCCGGCGTCGATTCCGTGAGGCTGGCCAGGCCGCGCACGATCTGCAGGCGCAAGCCTGTCGGCGCCATCGCCTGCAGCATCGGCTTGGCTTCGTGCTGGGCGTGGGCGCGGCCTTCCGGCGTGGTCAGGTCGTGCTCGGTGGTCACTTCGCGCAGCAGGAACTGGGACAGCGGCATCGCCTCGTGGATTTCCTGCTCGAAGGCATCGGCGCCGCGTTCGCGGACGAAACTGTCCGGATCGTGTTCCTGCGGCAAGAAAAGGAACTTGATGGTCTTGTCGTCCGTCACTTGCGGCAGGCAGGCTTCCAGTGCGCGGCGGGCGGCGCGGCGGCCGGCCTTGTCGCCGTCGAAACTGAAGATCACCGTATCGGTCTGGCGCAGCAGCTTTTGCACGTGGGTGCTGGTGCAGGCGGTGCCGAGCGTGGCGACGGCCTGCGGGAAGCCGAGCTGGGCCAGGGCGACCACGTCCATATAGCCTTCGGTCACCAGCACGTAGCCGGCATCGCGGATCGCCTGCCTCGCCTCGAACAGGCCGTACAGTTCCAGGCCCTTCTGGAACAGCGGGGTTTCCGGCGAGTTCAGGTATTTCGGTTCGCCGCCGTCGAGCACGCGGCCGCCGAAGCCGATCACCTGCCCTTTGGTATTGCGGATCGGGAACATGACCCGCTCGCGGAAGCGGTCGTAGCGTTTCTTGTTATTGCCGTCCTCGTCGACCTTGTCGATTACCAGGCCGGACTCGACCAGGGCCAGGGCCTCGTAGTCGGGGAAGACCGAACGCAGGTTGTCCCAGCCGCCGGGGGCATAGCCCATGCCGAAGCGGGCGGCGACTTCGCCGGTCAGGCCGCGGTTCTTCAGGTAGGCGATGGCGTTCGGGGCTTCGCGCAGCTGGGCGCGGTAGAAGGCGCAGGCCTGGGTCAGCGCGTCGGTCATGGCCAGGGCCTGGGCCTGCTGGGCGGCGCGCTGCTGGGGCGGGATCTTGTCGTCCTGGTCCGGCACCACCATGCCCACGTTCTGGGCCAGGTCCTTGACCGCATCGACGAAGCCCATGCCCGAGTATTCGATCAGGAAGCCGATCGAGGTGCCGTGGGCGCCGCAGCCGAAGCAGTGGTAGAACTGCTTGGTCGGGCTGACCGTGAAGCTGGGGGATTTTTCGTTGTGGAATGGGCACAGGCCCATGTAGTTCGCTCCGCCCTTTTTCAGCTGGACGTAGCGGCCGACGACATCGACGATGTCGACACGGTTGAGCAGATCGGTAATGAATGATTGCGGAATCACTAGGAGGTACTCAGTGTTTGTCTCAACTCAGACTATACCGCAGCGTTGACTGCAAATTGATTTATGACAAGGCAGGCGCGTGGATGGGGTTGCTTGTGGATGTTACGCATCGGGGGCCATTGACGAGCTGTTTGAACGCGTAGGCAAGAAACTTGCCCAACCTACAAATGCGGCATACGGTAGGGTGGGCGGTCCTCCCCACGCGTTCGACTACACGCCAATCAGCCGCCGGCCAATGCCTTCTTGACCAGGCCCGACACCACTGTCATGTCGGCACGCCCCGCCAGCTTCGGCTTGAGCACGCCCATCACCTTGCCCATGTCCTGCGGACCGGCAGCGCCGGTCGACGCCACGGCAGCCGTCACCTCGGCAGCGATTTCCTCGTCCGACAGGCCGGCAGGCATATAGGCCGTCAGGATGGCCAGCTCGCCCTTCTCGATGTCCGCCAGGTCGGCGCGGCCGCCGGCTTCGAACTGGGTGATCGAATCCTTGCGCTGCTTGATCATCTTCTCGACGATGGCCAGGGTCTGGGCGTCGTCCAGTTCGATCTGCTCGTCCACTTCCTTGCGCTTGATGTCGGCGAGGATCAGGCGGATGGTGGCCAGGCGGGCGCTTTCCTTGGCGCGCATCGCGGCTTTCATGTCCTCGGTAATTTGTGCTTTCAGGCTCATGGATTCTCCGTCCGGGGTAAAAAGTTCAGGTATAAACGACAAAACCCGCCGCGGTAACAACCGGAGCGGGCTTGCGGACGCTCAGCGGCTCGCCGTGACCAGGTCACCAGGCAAGCCAGCAGGAGCCGTCTTAGTACAGTTTCTTCGGCAGCTGTTGGCTGCGGATGCGCTTGTAGTGGCGCTTCACTGCGGCAGCCAGCTTGCGCTTGCGCTCTGCAGTTGGCTTCTCGTAGAACTCGCGAGCGCGCAGTTCGGTCAGCAGACCGGTTTTTTCGATAGTGCGCTTGAAGCGACGCATAGCGACTTCGAACGGCTCGTTTTCTTTAAGGCGGATAGTGGTCATGTAAAAATGAAACCGTTGGATTTAGGAAGAACGAAAGTGTAGCACCATTTGCGGATCAGTGGAAGCTTTTAGCAACGTGTCCCGCAATTGCCACACCGCTCAGACGCTGCTGCCGGCCGCATGGCCGGAAGCCCAGGCCCACTGGAAGTTGTAGCCGCCCAGCCAGCCGGTCACGTCGACGGTTTCGCCAATAAAGTACAAGCCTGGAACCTTATTTGCCATCATGGTTTGCTGGGACAGTTCGCGCGTGTCCACGCCGCCCAGGGTCACCTCGGCCTTCTTGTAGCCTTCCGAACCGGTGGGGACGATGGCCCAGCGGTTGATGGCGTCGCCCAGCTTGCGCAACTTCGCATCGGCCATGTCCGCCAGGCGCGCATCCGGCGCGAAGCCATTGGCCGTCAACAGGCCCTCGGCCAGGCGCGCCGGCAGCCACTGGGCCAGCACATTGCCGAGCTGCTTCTTGACCGTGGTTTTCGAGGAGATCAGTTCTTCGGCGACGTCCATCTCCGGCAGCAGGTCGAGCACGATCGGGGTGCCCGGCTGCCAGTAGCTCGAGATCTGCAGGATGGCCGGGCCGGACAGGCCGCGGTGGGTGAACAGCAAGTCTTCGCGGAAATGGCCGCCGCTCTTGCCCTTCCCTTTCGCCTTGCCGCCGGTGCTGACCTCGACTTCGAGCGCAATGCCGGCCAGCGGGGCAAAGGCTTCCCAGCTCGGGCCGTCGAAGGTCAGCGGCACCAGGCCGGGGCGCGGCTCGACCACCTGCAGGTCGAACTGCTTCGCGATGCGGTAGCCGAGGTCGGTCGCGCCGATCTTCGGGATCGACAGGCCGCCGGTGGCGATCACCACGCTGTCGCAGGCGATGTCGCCGCCTTCCGCCGTGACCAGGAAACCGGCCTCGGTTTTCTCGATCGCGCCGACCTTGCAGGGCATGCGCCAGGCGACGTCGCCCTGCTGGCATTCGGCGCGCAGCATCTGGATGATCTGCTCGGACGAATCGTCGCAGAACAGCTGCCCCTTGTGCTTCTCGTGGTAAGCGATGCGGTACTTTTTCACGAGGGCAAGAAAATCCTGCGGGGTGTAGCGCGACAGGGCGCTGCGGCAGAAGTTCGGGTTCTCGGACAGGAAATTGGCCGGGCCGGCATTGGCATTGGTGAAATTGCAGCGCCCACCGCCGGAGATGCGGATCTTCTCGGCGAGGCGGCTGGCATGGTCGAGCAGCACCACGCGCTTGCCCCGCCCGCTTGCTACGGCCGCGCACATCATGCCGGCTGCGCCCGCGCCGATTACTGCCACATCATAATGTTTTGCCATGCCTGCCCTGCTCCGCGATTCGCCAAACCGGACATTGTACTGCGCAGGCAAGCAGATACGCTAGCCGCCGTCCGCGGCACGCACATCGAGGTCGCGGCCGTTCAGGACCGTTCCGTCCTGACTGATCGTGATCAGGTGCATGCCGGTATCGGTCAGCCCCAGGCGATGCAATTGCTCTTGCGAGATTCGCAGGAAATAGTCGCCCGGGAAGATCCCGGTGATGACGAAATAGCCGTCCGCCGCGCTCGTCATGGTGGCGACGACCTTGCGCGACATGTCCACCAGTTCCAGCTGCAGGTCGCCGATCGCCCGCCGCGCGCCGTTGGCATAGAGATAGGTGGTGCCGTCGACCTCGCCGGTCAGGTTCACCCCGAACTCCAGCTCGCTGACCTTGCCCGGCCGCGGCACCACGCGCACGCCAGCCACCTTCGGCTGCCATTGCGGATCGTCGAGGGTATTCGGGTCCACTGCGATGTCGGTGTGCTGGTGGGCGGGCAGGCGCGGCAGGTAGGCGATGCCGTCCTGGCCGGTGCGCAGCGCGTAATTGGCGCCGTTGATGGTGAAGCCGGCGCCGGCAATGGCCTCGTCCGCCCCGTCGAGCCGGCCGTTCAGGTCCTTGTCGAGGAAGACGCGCACCGAGGCCGCGCCCATGTTCGCCATCGGCTGGGCGTCCAGCATCAGGCGGCGGCTGCGTGGCTCCAGGCCCATGGCCATGAAGAATTGCAGACCCAGGCCGTAGTCGCCGCGATTCGAATAGAAGCCGTTGATGCCGAGCCCGTAGCTGCCCAGGCTCTTGTTCAGCGCCCCGTGAAGGCGCAGCTCGCGGGTCTGGAACATGCGCGTCAGGCCGAGGTTCAACAGATAGCCGTCGCTCAGGTAATGGTCGCTCGATATGGCCGCGCTGCCCAGGGCCGTGTCGGGCGCCAGGGTGTACTGCAGTTGCCCACTGAGGCCGACACCGGCCACGCGCCGGCTCACCTGGAACACACCGTCCGCCGCCTCCCTGCCGCCCAGCGATTGCCAGCGCAGCGCATTGGTGATGGCGGTGCCGTTGCGGTAGGCCGAGACGCGCCCGGTCACGTCGACGTTGCGTGCGCCGGACGCAAGCCGGTCTTGCCTCAGCTGCAGCGCCAGCGGGAAGAACTGGGCGCCGAGCGAGGCCACGCCTTCGGCCCGCACTTCGCTGCGGCTGCGCACCGGGTCTGCCGAGGCCGAGAAAAAATCGCTGCTGAAATTGTTCAGCCGCGCATGGCTGGCCGACAGCGCGACCTTGCCGAGCCGGGTCTTCAGGCCCAATTGGGCCAGGGTGCCGCCATCGTTGGCACGGACGGCGTCGCCGGTGGCGATCAGGCCGTTCCAGTAGGCGCGCAGGCCGAGGTTGGCATAGTCGCGCCGGCTGCCGTCGAACAGCGGCACGCGCTGCCAGCCGCCCACCGCATTGAAGCGCTCGCCCAGGCCCCACTCGAACTGGGCCAGCGCGTGCTCGCGGCCGCGCACGTCGCGGTGCGCGCCGAGGTCGTAGTACAGGGCGCCGGGGGGCACGGCGGACTGCTCCAGCAGGAAGCTTTGCCGCTCCACGCGCAATTGCCCCAGCGGCCCGTGGAAAACCAGCCGGAATTCGTTGGGGCCAAAGGCCAGCGGCTGGTCCTCGAAGCTGTACTTGCCGTCGGGCCGCGACTGCTGGAAGCCGACCAGGGCCTCGTTGTAGTAGAGCTCGACATCCCAGCCGGGCGGCAGCGGCCCTTGCAGGGTGTGGCGGTCGAAACTGGTGGACCGGTCGAGCGGCCGGTTGCTCAGCAACAGGCCATTGCCGGTCGGGCTGCTGGGCGCGACATTCGGCATGCCCGGCAGGGGCACGCTGCCGAACAGGGCGGTGCGGGCCTGCAGCGGCCCGAGCAGGCCGCCGTCGGGGTCGTGGCGCCCGAGCGTCAGGCGCAGGCCGGCCGAGGGGTCGTGGCGGTTGCGGCTGGCGTACAGGGCCGCTTCCATGCCGAGCAGGTCGGTGGTCAGGTAGCCGGTATAGCTGGCGTCCGTCTGGCGCCGGCCGTCGAGGCGGTTGCCGAGCACGCCGATGGTCTGGTCGATGAAGGGCGTGTCGACCAGGCCGTAGGGCGTGGCCAGGCGTGGATAGCCGGGGTCGACATAGCCGCCGGGCATGCCCGGCAGGCTGCCGCGCTGGCGCCGCGCCAGCCTGGCTTGCAAGGGCAATTGTTCGCGCGGCCGCACCTTGAGCGCCAGGCTCGGCATGTCCAGCTCGAGGTCGGCCGGCAGCCAGCGCGCCAGCAGCCTGCTCGCCACGTAGATGTCATCGGGCTGCAGCTTGAACTGGGCACGGTCGAGCTCCTCGCGCTTGCCGGCCATCTCCGCCACGCGGCCGGGCACGTCGAGGCTGAAGCCCCGCTCTTCCGACAGGATATAGCCGCTGGCCGTGCCCTGGCCCTGGCTCACGCGGATCGCCAGGGTCAGCAGGCGCGAAAGTTCGCCCAGCGGCAGGAAGACGTCATGGCCGATCTCGTAGCCGTTCACGGCGTCGGACAGGACCTGGTTGCCGAGCCGTACTTCGAGCAGCACCAGGTTGGCGTCCTGGGCGGCGGGCGGCGTGGTTGGGGCGGCCCGCGCCGCCGGCGGCAAGGCCGGCAGCAGCAGCGCCACGGCCAGCAATCCCGCTCGGCATGCCCGCATGGTGCGTGACAGCGCGTCGCGCCAGCGGCGCGGCGCCCGTCCGCTCAAGGCAGGCTGAGGCTGGTCTGGGCCAGCACCTTGCCGCCCGCCTCCGGACGGTCGCGGTAGGCGACTTCCAGCACGCCGCCCGAGAGCGCCACGCCGCTTGGCACCTGCAGCGGCAGCGCGGCCTGGCGCACCCGGTTCGGCGTGTAGACGGCGATGCCGCCCACTTGCGCCAGGGTGAGCGCCTTGCCGCCGCGCGGCGTGAAAGTGACGCTGACGTCGCCGTATACCGAGCTGTCGCCTTCGCGCTCGAAGCGCAGCGCCAGCAGCGGGCGGCGCGCCGCATCCTTCTGGATGGCGAGCCCGGCCAGGTTGACGGTGGCGCCGACGTTCCCGTGGCGCACGATCACCGGCACCGAGGCGCCCACCAGGGCATTCATCATGACGCCGATGCCCTTGCCCTCCGCACGGTTCTCGATGCTGGCGTTCCCCTCCACGTCGGGCAGCTTGTCGAACAGCAGGTGCGAGCGGTACTCGCCCTCGGCCAGCTCGGCCGGCTTGCGCAACATGACGCGCACGGTCTGCGCCGTGCCCGGCTGCAGGGTGATCTGGCGCGGCGAATAGCGCAGCATGCCGTCGGCAAAGCGTTCGCCGTCCTGGGCGCTGTCGGCCGCCTCGAACTGGCCGGCCTCGGTCATGCGGCGGTTGACCAGCGAGATGCGGTAGCTGGCCGGCTTGGTCCCGTTGTTGATCAGCTCGATCTGGGCGGCGCGGGTGTTCTTGTCGAACACCAGGCGGGTGGGGTGCAGCATCAGTTCGGCGTGGGCGGAGGCGCCCAGCAGCAGAAGCAGGAGAAATAACGGGAGGCGCAGCATGAAAGACCTACTGGTAATTGACGATCAATGAAAATGTGCCGGTGTAATTGCCCGGCGCCTGGTCGGGCGCCACCACGAGGGTCGCCCCCACCGACAGCGTGGCGCCGCCGGCCGGTATGCTCGCCAGGTTGGCGGGCTCGTGCACGAAGGCATTCACCGCCATGCTGGCGCTACCGCTGCTGAGCAGCGTGCTGCCGTTCGGCGGCAGCGAAATGACGATGGCCTTGCCCTCCTCGCCACCGCTGCGGCCGATGCTGAACATGGCCTGGCCGGCGCCGGGCGAGTTGAGCAAAACCACGCCCCCGGTGCGCGAACGCAGGCCCGTCGGACCGATGGTGATGGCGCCGCCGCTGCCGGCCACGAAGCGCCCGAAATCGAGCGCACGCAGGTTGCCGATCGCGAGCTGCTGGGCGGCGCTGTCGCGTGCAGCGAGCAGCAGCAGCGCCGCCGGCGCCGCCAGCACGGCGGCGCCGGCCAGCAGTGCGAGACGGCGCAGCAGCATGGCGCGGTACGCGGCAGCGTCCGGGCGGTCTTAGTTGTACTCGACGGTGGCCGTGACCGTGCCGGTGTAGGTGCCGGCCGGCTGGTTGGCCGCCACGTCCAGCACGCCGCCGACGTAGATGGTCTGGGCGCCGCCGGTCAGGGTGCCGCTGCTGACGTTGCCGCTGGTGGCGGAGCTGGCGCTGAGGTCGCTGATGCTGGTGAAGGTCATCGAGTCGCCGCCCGAGACCAGGCTGGTCGAGCCGCCCAGGGTGATCGTGTAGGTGGCGCCGTCCTGGCCGGCCACGGCGAACTGGGCCGCGGTCGCGCTGCCGCCCATGGCGACCACGCCGCCGCTCACGGCGCGGGTGCCGTTCGGGCTGACGGTGACGGTGCCAAGGGTGGCGCCCGGCGCGAAGCTGCCGAAGGACAGGTCGGCATTCTTGCTGATCGCGATCGGGGTGACCACGGTGCTGGTCGAGGTCGCGGTGGCGACCGCTGCGCTGGCGCTGCCGGCAGCGGCGGCGATGGCGAGGGCCAGGGCCGAGAGGGTCAGGGTGGTCGAAGTGGAGCGGGAGTGCTTGGTCATTCTGGTCTTCCTTCAGAGTGTGTCGGACGGCGTCGCTCGACGCCGGAGTGTTATGACGAACCGCGCTCCAACGATGACATGCAAGACACACTTCTCGTTGCCGCTCGGTATCGTTTTGCTATGCTGCAAGAAAATAATAGCGGCTTTTTGTGCAAGAACAGGAAATCTGTCAGCGTGGCGTAAGAAAATAATTGCCGTTTTTGCCAATGATTGTTAAATAATTACTCGTCTGTACAACTGTGCTGTCACGGATGAGCTGAAGTTCATGACATATACCGTGTATTTATAGGCGCAATGCGTAAATATAGGATGTAATATGTTTCGAACAACATGTTGTTCGAACAATGAACAAACATTTGTTTCCCACACTCACTTGTTGTTCTTGTCCAACGAAACTGGCTCGACCGAAAACAACAAGGCCGTCACGAGGACGGCCTTCCGTGCTGGCACGATGACGCGCGGGCTCAGGCGCGCAGGGAGCGGGCGACCTGCAGGCAGTGTGCGACCTGGGACAGGATGGGGCGGGGAATCGGCGCTTCGCCGCGCAAGGCGCTGGCGATCCAGGCGGCGGTCGTAGCGGCGTCGCGCGCCTCCGGCACCGCGGCCAGTTCGTCGGCCGGCGCGTCGCGCTCGGCGAGCAGGGTCCGCTCGCCGCCATGGAACCAGTCGATCTGCTGCGCGCGGTGCGGGTTGGCGACCGTCTCCCCTTCGGTGCCGCGCATCAGGAAGGCGTCGCCGCGTTGGGCCGGGGCCGCCGTGCCGAAGTAGGCGCTCAGGGTTGCGAGATACTCGGGGTGGGTGTAGGACACCAGGCGCAGCGCCGGCCCCTTGAACGGCTGCAGGATCTTGACCAGCGTGTGGGTGGAATTGCGCACGCCCAGGATGCGGCGCAGGGACAATTGATGCGCCAGCTCGGGCGCCAGGCGCTCGATCGGGATGAAGGCCGGGCGGCCGCTCGCCATCGCCTCCAGGATATCGTTCGAGGTGCCGGCCTCGGCCAGGCCCAGTTCGGCCAGGATCTCGGCGGTGGTGATGCGTCCGGGATCGTTACGCACGCCATGCACCAGGGTCGGCACGCCCTCGCGCGCCAGCAGCAGGGCCAGTAGCGGCGTCAGGTTGGCCAGCTTGCGCGCGCCGTTGTAGCTCGGGATCAGGACCGGGGCATACGGCCCTGGCGGCGCCGGCAAGGGAGCGAAGGAACGCTCCGCCGCATCCATGAAGCCGGCCAGTTCCTCGACCGACTCGCCCTTGATGCGCATGGCCAGCAGGATGGCGCCGAGTTCCAGGTCGGAGACGCGCCCCTCCAGCATGGCGGCATACAGCGCCGCGGCATCCCCGCGCGACATGCTGCGCGCGCCTTTCACGCCGCGGCCGATTTCCTTGATGAAGGGCGCGGCGGCAAATTGTTCGATATTCTTGTCCATGGCGCCAGCATACAACGCGTTGCAAAATTGCGCCCTGATGTGCAGTTGCAGCAATTTCGGTCTACACTGGAGCGTCCATCAGACACCATCGCATCATGATCAACACGCCAGCCATCGAAAATACCAACGTCAGTTCCTTCGCGCGCATGCCGACGCCGACGGAACTCCACGCCGCCCTGCCGCTCAGCGACCGCGCCTTCGCCACCGTCATGTCGGGCCGCGAAACGCTGCGCAATATTCTGGATCGCAAGGACAAGCGCCTGTTCGTGGTCGTCGGGCCCTGCTCGATCCACGATCCGGAAGCCGGCCTGGATTATGCGCGCCGCCTCAAGGCGCTGCAGGCCGAGGTCGCCGACACGATGGTGCTGGTGATGCGCGTGTATTTCGAGAAGCCGCGTACCACCACCGGCTGGAAGGGCTATATCAACGACCCCTTCATGGACGACTCCTTCCGCGTCGAGGTGGGCATGGAGCGCGCGCGCCGCTTCCTGCTCGACGTGTGCGAGCTGGGCCTGCCCACCGCCACCGAGGCGCTCGACCCGATCTCGCCGCAGTACCTGGGCGACTTGATTGCCTGGACCGCCATCGGCGCCCGCACCACCGAATCGCAGACCCACCGCGAGATGTCCTCGGGCCTGTCGACCCCGGTCGGCTTCAAGAACGGCACCGACGGCGATGTGAGCATCGCGATCAATGCGGTGCTGTCCTCGGCCAATCCGCACGCCTTCCTCGGCATCAATGGCCAGGGCAATGTGTCGATCGTGCGCACCAGCGGCAACGCCTACGGCCACGTGGTGCTGCGCGGCGGCGGCGGACGTCCGAACTACGACTCGGTGTCGGTGGCGATCGCCGAAGGCGCGCTCGAGAAAGCCGGCCTGCCGGCCAACCTGGTGGTCGATTGCTCGCATGCGAACAGCTACAAGAAGCCGGAACTGCAGCCGCTGGTGATGTCGGACGTGATCCAGCAGATCAGGCACGGCAACAGCTCGCTGGTGGGCGTGATGATCGAATCGAACATCGTCAGCGGCGCCCAGGCGATTCCGGCGGACCTGTCGCAGCTGAAGTACGGCTGCTCGGTGACCGATGGCTGCATCGGCTGGGAAGAAACGGAAGCGATGTTGCGCAGCGCACACCAGGAATTGCTGCAACGTCCGTAGTAGGGTGTTCGGCTCTGCCGAACGCGCGTTCGACTCGCGTTTGAATTGACGTATCGTCCATTCTTGCACTGCTTGAACGCGTGGGCGGGAAACCCGCCCACCCTACGGTACAATGGCGGATTCCGCTTTACCTTTCTCTCCCATGATTGTCCTCGGCGTCGAATCCTCCTGCGATGAAACCGGCCTGGCTCTGTACGACACCGAGCGCGGCCTGCTGTCCCATGCCCTGCATTCGCAGGTGGCCATGCACGAAGAGTATGGCGGCGTGGTGCCGGAGCTCGCCTCGCGCGACCACATCCGCCGCGCCCTGCCGCTGCTGGAAGAAGTGCTGGCCCGCGCCGATATCCCGGCAGCGAACATCGACGCGATTGCCTACACCCAGGGTCCGGGCCTGGCCGGCGCCCTGCTGGTCGGCTCCTCGGTGGCCTGCTCGCTGGCCCTCGCCCTGGACAAGCCGGTGCTCGGCGTGCACCACCTCGAGGGCCACCTGCTCTCGCCGCTGCTGGCGAGCGAGCGTCCGGAATTCCCCTTCATCGCGCTCTTGGTCTCGGGCGGCCACACCCAGCTGATGCGGGTGGACGGCGTCGGCCGCTACACCCTGCTGGGCGAAACGCTCGACGACGCGGCCGGCGAAGCCTTCGACAAGTCGGCCAAGCTGCTCGGCCTCGGTTACCCGGGCGGCCCGGCAATTTCTCGCCTGGCCGAATTCGGCGATCCGGCCGCCTACACCCTGCCGCGTCCGATGCTGCACTCGAAGGATTTCAACTTCAGCTTCTCGGGCCTGAAAACCGCCGTGCTGACCGTGGTGAAGAACCACAACGAAGCGGTGGCGAACATCTGCGAGCAGGACAAGGCGAATATCGCACGCGGCTTTGTGGATGCCATCGTGGAGGTGCTCACCGCCAAGTGCGTGAACGCGCTGAAGCACACGGGTTTGACGCGGCTGGTGATCGCCGGCGGCGTCGGCGCCAACCGCCAGCTGCGCGCATCGCTCGATGCGGCGGCCGCCAAGCGCAAATTCAAGGTCTATTATCCGGAGCTGGAATTCTGCACCGATAATGGCGCCATGATCGCCTTCGCCGGCGCCATGCGCCTCGAGCGCAACCCTGGCCTGGCGCAGCGCGATTACGCCTTCAACGTGCGCCCGCGCTGGCCGCTCGACGAGCTTGAAGCCGCCTGATTCTCTGCTGAAAATCTTGTTATCACTATTGAACTTGCAAGCCTGACATCGATCCTACCGTGTGACCGCCCCTTGCCAAACAGTGGCAATATCCGGCGGTAAAGTTTACGGAGCTTGTGCGATGCGCGTTGTAAGTTGGAATATTCACTGGGGTTGTGGCAAGGATGGACGGATCCGCATTCATGCGATCATCGACGTCCTGCGCCGCCTGAATCCGGATGTCGTCTGCCTGCAGGAAGTGGCGGCGAATCATTCGGAACTGGACGGCGGCGCCACCGCCAACCAGTTCAAGCAGCTGGGCGGCGCCTTCGGCGGCTACCACATGATGGAACATGCCCCGAGTGAGCTCTACAAGAACAACTCGCCGCGCCTGTTCGGCAACCTGATCCTCTCGAAATACCGCATCTCGCAGGTGCATCGCCACCTGCTGCCCTGGCCTGCCGATCCGGAGCGTCCCGCCGGCATGCCGCGCGGATTGATGGAGACCGTCATCGATGCGCCCAGCGGCAAGCTGCGCCTGATGACCACCCACCTCGAGTATTACTCGCCGCTGCAGCGCATGGCGCAGGTGCGCCGCATCCGCGAGCTGCACATGGAAGCCAGCGCCCGCGCGCGCATCTTCCAGCCGGACCCGAATCTCGACGCGCCTTACCAGCTGGGCTTCCGGCCCGCATCGAGCATCTTGTGCGGCGACTTCAACTTCGCGCCGGATGCGGAGGATTACGCCGCGCTCCTGGCCCCCATGGAGGGCGGAGCGCCAGGCTTCCAGGATGCCTGGCGCGTGGCGCACGGCAGCGTCGCGCGGGCGCCGACCACCGGCCTGCACGGCTATCCCTGGCCCGAGCGGCCCGAGTGCTACGACTATTTCTTCGTCACCGAGGACCTGGCGCCGCGCGTGGCCACCGTCGACGTGCAGTCGGAAACGGCGGCCTCGGACCACCAGCCGATCGTGCTCGATCTGGACTAGGACAGCGCGGCCGGTGTTACTGGCCGGCCGGCTGGGCCGCGTCGTCGCGCGCGGCGATGTCGCGCAGGGCCTGCTCGAACACTTCCGGCGGCTGGCCGCCCGAGATCAGGTGGCGCTGGTTGATGATGATCGCCGGTACCGAGTGGATGCCGGCGCGCTGGAAGAACTGCTCGCGCTCGCGCACTTCGTCGGCGTAGGCGTCCGACTTCAGGATCTGGCTGGCGGTGTCGCGGTCCAGCCCGACACGCTCGACGACGCGCAGCAGCACGTCGTGGTTGCTGGGGTCTTCGCAGCGGGTGAAATAGGCGTCGAACAGGGCCAGCTTCAGCTCGCGCTGCTGGCCTTCTTCCTCGGCCCAGGACAGCAGGCGGTGGGCGTCGAAGGTGTTGTAGATGCGGCCGCGCCGCTCCATGTCGAAGGTGAAGCCGACGTCCGCGCCGCGCTGGCGGATCATTTCGCGGCTGCTGGCCTGCTGCTCGGCCGTCGCGCCGTATTTTTCCGTGATGTGCTCGACGATGTCCTGGCCGTCCGGGCCCATGTTCGGGTTCAGCTCGAAAGGCTGGAAGTGCAGGTCGACCGTCACCTCCCCGCCCATGCGCAGCAGCGCCGTTTCCAGCGATTTGTAGCCGATCGCGCACCATGGGCACGAGACGTCCGACACGAAGTCGATCCTGAGTTGCTTGGCCATTGATGCCACCTTTCCATTCATTGCAGGCACGGGATGTGCCGGGTGGCGTAATGGTAACGCGATGTGCGATTCGACGTGGCGCGCCGGCAGGTTCGGCACGCCGTCAAGCTGCCGCTATTTCTTCGCAGCGCCCTTGGCCTTGCTGCCGATCTTCGATTCCTTGCCGGCGATCAGGTTTGCGATGTTCGCGCTGTGGCGATACAGCAGCAACGCGCTCATGACGGCAACGGCGAACAGGATCTCGTCCGCGCCGAACAGCAGGCCGTAATAGAAGGGCGCGAACACGGAGGCGATCAGGGCCGCCAGCGAGGAATAGCGGAAGGCGTAGGCGACGATCAGCCAGGTCGCCAGCGTCGCCAGGCCGAGCCAGACGTTGATGCCCAGCAGGACGCCGAGCGCCGTCGCCACGCCCTTGCCGCCCACGAAACGGAAGAACACCGGCCACAGGTGGCCCAGGAAGACCGCGATGGCGACCAGCGCGATGCCGCCCTCGTCGATGCCATACTGCGGACCGAACTTGACCGCCAGCCAGACCGCGAGCCAGCCCTTGGCGGCGTCCCCGAGCAGGGTCGCGATCGCGGCCTTCTTGCTGCCGCTGCGCAGCACATTGGTGGCGCCGGGATTCTTGGAACCGTAGGTGCGCGGGTCGGACAGGCCGAAGGCGCGGCTCATCACGACGGCGAAGGAAATCGAGCCGATCAGGTAAGCGGCAATGGTGGCGATCAGGGTGTTCATCACGTCTTTCTAGTGGTCTCTTGCTTGTTCTTATGAGTACAGCTGCTCGGGCGCTCGGGACTATACACCATTGCCCCAGCTGCCAGGAAGCTCACTCGGCCAGCGCGCACTGCACTGCCCGCGCGCCCAGCACGCCGGTGAGGACGCCTGGATCGATGCCGATCAAATAGCCGCGGCGGCCGCCATTGATGTAGATCTTCTCCAGGGCCAGGACCGATTCCTCGACATACACCGGCATCGCCTTGCGGATGCCGAAGGGCGAGGTGCCGCCAACCAGGTAGCCCGAATGGCGCTGCGCGACGTCCGGTTTGCAGGGCTCGACCGACTTGCAGGGTATCGCGCGCGCCAGGTTCTTGGTCGAGACCTTGCGGTCGCCGTGCATCAGCACGATGAGGGGACGCGCGGCCTCGTCCTGCATCACCAGGGTCTTCACAACATGGTGCTCGGACACTCCCAATTCGCGAGAAGAAACTGACGTGCCGCCATGTTCTTCATAGTCGTAGGGATGCTCGGTAAAACTCACTCCATGCTTGCGCAGGAACTGCGTCGCGGGTGTCTCGGACACGTGCTCTTTCTTGGCCATGCGTGGTACGCTAAGATGACTATGGGAGTTTCTATTATGCAGCAAGAAATTCGCTTTGCCACCTTCAACACCTACAACCTGGCCCCGCCGGGCATGCGCTGCTACGAGAACCTCGAGCCCTGCACGCCGGAGGAGTACGAGGCCAAGCTGGAGTGGACGGCGCACCAGATCGACCTGCTCAATGCCGACGTGATCGGCTTCCAGGAGATTTTTTCGCAGGCTACCTTGCGCGAGGTGCTGTCACGTACCCGGCGCTTCCGCGAGGCGGCCCATCTCGGTTTCGATCCCGACCCCGAAGCGCCGCGCCTGACGCCGAGCGTGGCCCTGGTCTCGCGCCTGCCGGTGGTGAGCCATGCGCGGCCCCTGGCCATGTTCCCGGAGAGCGTGGCCATGCCGGCCGGCAGCCGCGACCCGGACCGCTTCACGCGCGCGCCGCTGCATGCCGAGGTCGAGCTGGCGCCGGGCATCGTCATCGACGTCGTGGTCGTGCACCTGAAGTCGCGCCGGCCGGATTATCGCGCCAGCGATACGGGCGAAGACCCGAACCTGTACGCCCTCGCCTGCCTGCGCTCCCTGATCCGGCGCGGTACCGAAGCAACTGCGCTGCGAGTGCTGCTCACCGACATGGCGCGCGAAAAACAGCGTCCACGCATCGTGCTGGGCGACTTCAACGACGTCGCCGATTCGGTCACCACCGAGATCGTGCTGGGCGAAGGTGCACCGCTGGGCGAACGCATGTTCGACGCGGCACGCCTGCACATGCACCAGGATAATCTGCGCAGCGTGGGTTTTTCGATCGTGCACGAAAGCCGGCATTCCACCATCGACCACATCCTGGTGTCGCAGGAATTCAATCCGGTGCTGCCGGATGCGATCGGGGAAGTGGTGGATGTGGTGTACCTGAACGACCACCTGGACCTGGAGCTGCCCGAAGCCTCGGACCATGGGCAGGTGCTGGCGCGGATCCGCCTGTATCCGCAGGCGGGCCGCTTCGACGGCGGGGTGGATTAGGCCGAGGCAGAAATTTCGCGTGCCGGCTGACGCATTTTCTGATCGTAGGGTGGGCAAGTTCTTGCCCACGCGTTCAAATCACGTTTCCCGGCACGCTCCGTGGTTCGAATCCGCTCCTTGAACGCGTGGGCGGCGTCAACGCCGCAGGCCGTTCACCTTGCAAGGTGGAGCCGCCCACCCTACAGGTCCAGGCAGATCCGCGACCCGTGGATGTGGGAGCACCGTACGGGCGGAACCGCCCACCGCACAACACTCACATTGGAGCCGGCCCGAAATCCGGCCGGCTGCTCGCCCCCGCCGCATAAAACCCCTGGTACTGGTCGCAGCCGTGCTGCTGCAGGAAGCGCAGTTGTTCCGCCGTCTCCACGCCTTCCGCGATCACGCGCAGGCGCAGGCTGCGGGCCACCGCGATGATGGCCGGGATCATGGCCGCGTCGACCGGATCGTGCTCGATGTCGCTCACGAAGCTGCGGTCGATCTTCAGCTTCGACAGCGGGTAGCGCCGCAGGGACGACAGGCTCGACAGCCCGGTGCCGAAGCGGTCGATGGTCAGTTGCACGCCGCGTGAACGCAGCGCTTCCACGATGCCGTCCAGGCCGGCGTCGCCGCGCATGATCGCTCCTTCCGTGATTTCCAGGTCGAGGCATTCGGGTGCGAGGCCGGACTGCGCGAGGGCCTCGTCGACCGTGTCGAGCAGGCGTGCGTGCAGAAACTGGGCATCGGACAGGTTCACCGCCACCGTCACGTCGTGCCCCTCGTCGCGCCAGGCGCGCACCTGGCGGCAGGCTTCGCGCAGGACCCAGTCGCCGATCGGCACGATCAGGCCGCATTCCTCGGCCACCGACAGGAAGTCCTGCGGCAGCAGCAGGCCGCGTTCGGGATGGCGCCAGCGGATCAGGGCCTCGACACCGATCACGCGGCCGCTGCCGACCTCGAGCTCGGGCTGGTATTCGAGCAGGAACTCGCCGCGATCCAGTGCCTGGCGCAGGCGCTGCTCCAGCTCGCCGCGCTCGAGCACGCGGGCATTCATCTCGGGGCTGAAGAAGCGGAAGCTGTCGCGCCCGTTATGCTTGGCGTGGTACATGGCGACGTCGGCGTGGTGCATCAGGGTGTCGACGTCGGTTCCGTCGGTGGGGCAGATCGCCACCCCGATCGAGGCCGACAGCGAGAACTGGCTGCCGCCCACCTCGATGGGCCGCGCCACCGCCTGCATGACGGCCTGCGCCACGTGGGCGGCCTGGTCGGCGCCGCCGATATCGGCCAGCAGCATCACGAATTCGTCGCCGCCCAGGCGGCTGATGGTGTCGACCCGGCGCACGCAGCCGCGCAGGCGCGCCGCGACCTCGCGCAGCACGGCGTCGCCGGTCTGGTGGCCGTTGTTGTCGTTGACGGACTTGAAGCGGTCCAGGTCGAGGAAGAGCACGGCGAAATTGTCGCGCTGGCGGCGCCAGGTGGCCAGCGCGTGGTGCATGCGGTCGAGGAACAGGGCGCGGTTCGGCAGGCCGGTGAGCGGATCGTGCTCGGCCTGGTGGCGCACCCGGTCTTCGGCCCGCTTGCGCTCGCTGATGTCGGACAGCATGGCCATGTAGCTGATGGCCTCGCCGCGCGGGTCGCGGATGGTGGTCAGCGCCACCCAGGCCGGGTAGCGCTCGCCGTTCTTGCGCATGGCCGCAACCTCCCCCTGCCAGTGGTCGTTGCCATCGAGCTGGGACCAGATGCTTTCGTAGAAGCCGCTTTCGTGGAAGCCGCTCTTGTCGTCGCCCCAGGGCAGGCTGGCGAGCGTGGCGCCGGCGATGTCGTCGGTGGCGTAGCCAGTGATGGTGGTGAAGGCCGGGTTGACCGCCTGCACCCGGTACTCGGCGTCCATCAGGATCATGCCCTCGTGCGCGTTCTCGAACACGCGGGCGGCGGACGTCAGGTTCGCCTCGACCTGCTTGCGGCCGGTGATGTCGACCTCCATGCAGAACACCTGCTGGGTGGCGCCCTCGCGCTTGACGGGGAAATGGTTCGAGTGCAGCCACAGGCGCCGGCCGGCGGCGGTCTCGACCTGCCAGTCGCGCGGCGCGGGCGCACTGCCCTCGTGCCAGATGCCGTCGATGGCGGCGTCGAATTCGGCTTGGCGCTCGAGGTGCGAGACCAGCTCGCGGAAGGGCCGCCCCAGCGCATGGCTGGCCGGGATGCCGAACAGCTGGGCGCAGGCGTGGTTCCAGAAGCGCACGATGCCGCGGGCGTCGACCGAGTGCACGGCGACCGCCGGCGCCAGCTCGATGGCCGTCACGAAGCGGTACAGCCAGTCGAGCGCTTCACGGCCGGGGCTGTCGCTGTGGAAGGCGCCGGCCGGGCCTTCGCTGAGGGCGACCGTCTCCGGCCGGTCAGGATCGGCGGCGCCGCCGGGCGTGCCCGGACGGCCGGACTGATCCTGCGTGGAGTCGTTCACGGGAAAGGTCCTTATCAAGAAGAAAGCATCGTGAGTCCGATGACAATCCCCGTATTCTTTCCCTTCCTCCGGCAGGCCCTTTGCGGGCACGCAAACAGGGCGGCAGAGCGCATTTCATCGCGCATTTCTGCATTCCAGACCCGCCGCCGGGCCGCCTGTCGCATGCCGGTGGCGGCGCAAGGCGCACGGGCCTAGAGTGGCATCATGCGCAAGGAGCTCCATCTTGCTAACAAGACGGAGCCCGCGCGCCCAATCTTTCCCACCCCGGCAGCGGACGGTTCAGGCGGCGCCCTGCGGCGCCGCCTCGTCTTCGGCATCGTCGGCCGCCTCGCCGTCGGGCCTTGCGGCCTCGCCATCCTGGCCTTCCGGCGCGCCGCGTTTCGCCTCTTCCTTGCGTCGCGCCTTTTCCTCGGCCTTGCGCTTCTTTTCGAGTTCTCGTTGCCGCTTTTCGTATTGGAAATTGGTCCGTGCCATGTTCACCTCAATGCCGATGTAAGAAGGATGTCCACTGCCGTACTGCACGGCCATTATGGACGAGGGAATGCGCCGCGGTTTGAATTAACCCCGCGGATGATGCTGGGCGTGCAGGTGCTTGAGGCGCTCGCGCGCAACATGCGTGTAAATCTGTGTGGTGGAAATGTCCGCATGGCCCAGCAGGAGCTGCACCACGCGCAGGTCGGCGCCGTGGTTCAGCAGATGGGTGGCAAAGGCGTGGCGCAGGGTATGCGGCGACAGCGGTCCCTTGATGCCGGCCTTGAGTGCATGCTTCTTGATCAGGATCCAGAACATCTGGCGTGTCATCGGCCCGCCGCGCCCGGTCACGAAGAGTGCGTCGTCGACCTGTCCGTTCAGGATGATGCCGCGCGCATCCTTCAGGTAACGCTCCAGCCACAGCCTTGCCTCCTGTCCGAAGGGCACCAGGCGGGTCTTGCTGCCCTTGCCGGTAATGCGCAGCACACCGTCGTTCAGGCTTACTTCGACCAGCCTCAATGCCACCAGTTCCGAGACCCGCAACCCGCTTGCATACATCAGCTCCAGCATGGTGCGCTCGCGCAGGCCCAGGGGCGTGGACACGTCGGGCGCGGCAAGCAGGTCCTCGACCTGGCTTTCGCTCAAGGTATGGACGAAGCGCAGCGGCTGCTTTGCCGAGGCCATCTTCAGGCAAGGATCTTGCGAAACCTGGCTGTGGCGCAATGCCAGGCCATAAAAGCGCTTGAGCACCGACAGGCGCCGGTTGGCCGAGCTCGGCCGGGTGTCTTCGTGGCGCTCGGCGAAATAGGCGGCGATGTCTTCCGGCTGCACCGCGAGCAGGCTGGCGCGCTCCGGGCGCTTCGTTTCCAGCCAGCCGGCGAAGAGCTTGAGGTCGCGGCGGTAGGCGTCGAGCGAATTTTTGGCCAGCCCCTGTTCCAGCCAGAGGGTGTCGCAGAACTCGTCGATCAGTCCCAGATCGATTGCTGCTGCCATGGGGATGCGGTGGCGCCTTCGTGGCGCAACAGCCAGCGCTTGACGGACAGGTGGAAGCCGTTTTCGTCATCCTGGTTGGAGAAGCCGCCCAGGCCGCTCGACGCGGTGACGCGGTGGCAGGGAATGATCAGGGGGAACCAGTTGGCGCCGCAGGCCTGGCCGACCGCGCGCGGGGCCGAGGAAATCAGCCTGGCCAGCTGGCCGTAGGTCTTGACGCTGCCGCGCGGGATGCTGGCAATCTCGCCCCAGACACGGCGCTGGAAGTCGGTGCCGGCCTCGAACAGGGGCAGGTCGAAACGGAAATCGGGGTCGGCGAGATAGCGGGCAACCTGCACCGCGGCTTGCGCTGCCACCTCGTTATCGGCAGCCTTTTCTTCGAAGGAAGGCGGCAGGTAGACCAGCTCGCGCACGCGGCCTTCCTGCGTGCGGATACCGATCGCGCCAAAAGGAGCCGGCACGATGGCGTTGAACAAAACCTGGTCTGTCTTCATGCCCCCATCTTAACCGCTGGGAGGGCGCCCGGCCACCCCTTCGCAGTGCTTTACGGGGACGCTGGACGAAAAAAAAGCGCACTCCAAGGTGCGCTCCAATTCGGGTCACGTCCCCGGCCGTTTAGCAGTGCTAACGGCTTCTGTAAAACGTGTGTCTCCTCGATGTGTCTTCGGTATGGATTACCGTGATTTTATCTATGCTCCCCAAAACCGTGTGTGTTCTGTTCGCGTACGCACCATGTGAGTGCGTGAAGTCCCCATCATAACGCAAGCATTTCGTCCAAACGTATCTTTTTGACCACATTACTATAATTATTTTACTTATGAAGAAATCGCATGACCGTGCGCGTCGCGTGTCATCTTCATGTCATGGCGTGCCGGCTTCGCGCCGGATCGCCTGCACCACGTCCTTGCCGATGCGCTCTTCCATCCGTGTATACACAGGCGCCATCGCCTTGCGCCATTCGGCCTGCTGCTGCGGGCTGAGCGTATGGATGGTCGTGGTGCCTGCGCGGCGGATCGCCGCCATGGCCTCGTCGTTGGTGCGCTGGGCGATGGTCTTCTCGTAGGCCGTCGCTTCGGCCATGGCGCGCTCCAGGATGCGGCGGGTGCCGGCCGGCAGGCCGTCCCAGAACTTCTTGTTGACGATCACCGCATAGCCCAGGTAGCCATGGTTGGACACCGTCACGTGCTTCTGGGTTTCATGCATGCGCTGGGTGTACATGTTCGAGGGCGTGTTCTCGGTGCCCTGCACCACGCCGTCGCGCAGGGCCGGCGCGGTTTCCGAGAAGGCCAGCGAGAGCGGCTGGGCGCCGAGCGCGCGCATCTGCTCGTCGAGCACACGCGACGACTGGATGCGCATGCGCAGGCCGCGGAAGTCGGCGGGCGCGAGCAGCGGCTTGTTGGCCGACATGATCTTGAAGCCATTGTCCCAATAAGCCAGGCCGGTGATGCCCTTCGACTCCAGCTTGCGCAGCAGGTTGCGGCCGATGCGCCCCTCCGTCACCGCATACAGTGCGGCCTTGGAAGGGAAGATGTAGGGCAGGTCGAAGGCTTCGAATTCCTTCACGCCCAGGGGCGAGAACTTGGCCAGCGAAGGCGCCAGCATCTGCACCGCGCCCAGCTGCAGGGCCTCGAGCTCCTCGCGGTCCCTGTAGAGCTGGCTGTTCGGGTAGACTTCCACCTTCACCTGGCCATTGCTCATCTGCTCGGCCAGCGTTTTGAAACGCTCGGCGGCGCGGCCTTTCGGCGTGTCCGGGGCGACCACGTGGCTGAACTTGATGACGATCGGCGCATTGCGCGGCTGCGCGCAGGCGCTGGAGGCGAATCCGGCGCAGGCAAGCAGCGCCGCGGCCAGGAGGGGGAATCGCATGGCGTTTCGGTCTTCCTGAGTAAGAATGGGAATAAGATGGTCCCAGTCTGCGCGCCGGTGAAGCGGCGCACCATCGTGGACATCCACAATCGCTCGACAGTGTAAGGGATTATGGAGCAAGAAATCGCATTTCCTTCCGCCCAGCAAGGGACGGCCCAGCCCCGGGCCGCCCAGCGCGCGCGCCGCTGGCGCTGGCTGGTGCCGGTGCTGCTGGTGCTGCTGTTCCTGGCGGTGCTGGTCTGGCTGCCCTGGCAGGCGCGCCAGATGGAAGCCACCGAGCGTCAAGAGCAATTGATCGCCGATACGCTGTGGGTCGAGCAGACCCTGCGCTTCGAATTGGCGCGCAGCGAGGAAGCCCTGACCGGGCTGGGGGCCGACCTGCTCACGCGCCCGCCTTCCGCCGCCGCCCTGCAGGCCCGCTTCCAGCAGATGTTCAACAATGGCCATGAGCTGGTGCGCGTGGTCTGGTACGACGCGGACGGCAAGGTGAGGGCCAGCCACGGCCTGGAGCCGCCCGCCGCCCTGCCCGCACCGACCCGGCTGGCGGCCGAGCTCGCCGGCGCCACCCGCCGTCCCCGCTACAGCGAAGCCTATGGCGCCTCCAGGGCGACCTCCGGCGTGCTCGACTACGTGCTGCCGCTGTATGCGGACAGCCGCCCGGCCGGCAGCCTGGTGGCGACCTACAGCCTGCAGATCCTGCTCGACGAGACCGTGCCCTGGTGGTTCGCCCAGGACAACGCCCTGACCCTGCTCGATCGCGACGAGCAGCCGGTGGCGCGGCGCGCGGCCGGCGGACCGGGCCGCGGCGTCTATACCCACCGGCGCGAGCTCGACCTGCCGGGCGCCCTCGTCATCCTCTCCACCGACAGCACCAAGCGCGCGCCGCAGCTACTGCCCAACCTGCTGGTGGGTTCGGTGATCGTGCTGGCCCTGGGCCTGGTGCTGAGCCTGGGCGCCCTGTGGCGCCACATCTCGCGCACCCTGGCCGCGGAAAGCGCGCTGCGCCAGCAGATGGCCTTCCGCACCGCAATGGAAAACTCCCTGATCACCGGCCTGCGCGCGCGCGACCTCGAGGGCCGCGTCACCTATGTCAACCGGGCCTTCTGCGAGATCGTCGGCCATCCGGCGGAAGAGCTCGTTGGCAAGAAGCCGCCCATGCCCTACTGGGCGCCGGAAGCGATGGCCGAGTACGAGGAACGCTTTCGCGGCGTGCTGGCCGGGAATATCACGCCGCAGTTCGAGACCGTGTTCCAGCGTCCCGACGGCGTGCGGGTGCCGGTGCTGGTGTTCGAGGCGCCGCTGGTGGATGCCGACGGGCGCCAGAGCGGCTGGATGAGCTCGATCCTGGACATCACCGACCGCAAGCGCGCCGAGGAGCTCAATCGCCAGCAGCAGGCCAAGCTGGAAGCGAGCGCGCGCCTGGCCACCATGGGCGAGATTTCCTCGATGCTGGCGCACGAGCTGAACCAGCCGCTGGCGGCGATCTCGAGCTACACGGCCGGCGCGCTCAACGTGCTGGAGCGCACGGACGGGTCGGGCGAACCGGTCAATGGCGGCATGCTGCGGCACGCGCTGGAGCAGGCGCGCCAGCAGGCCCAGCGAGCCGGCCAGATCATCCGCAGCGTCCACGAATTCGTCAAGAAACGCGAACCGCGCCGCGAGCAGGTGACGATCCGCAGCGTCATCGACGGCGTCCGCGCCCTGGTCGAGCTACAGGCGCGCCAGGCCGGCGTGGTGCTGCGCGTCGAGCTGCCGCCGCAGTTGCCCCCGGTACTGGCCGACCGCGTGATGCTGGAACAGGTGCTGCTCAACCTCACGCGCAACGCCATCGAAGCGATGCAGGACACGCCCCCCAGCGGGCGCGTGCTGCGCATCGCCGCCGCCCACCTCGAGGACAAGGTGGCGGTCTCGGTGATCGACCGCGGCCACGGGATTCCGGACCACGTCGCGGCCGGCCTGTTCGAGCCCTTCTATTCGACCAAGGCCGAGGGCATGGGCATGGGATTGTCGATCTGCCGCACCGCAATCGAATTCCACGGCGGGACCCTGGGCCATGCGCCGAACCCGGGCGGCGGCACCGTGTTTACCTTTGCCCTGCCCTGTCATACTGACCAAGCGGCGGGCGGGACGCTGGGCTAGAATCCCGGCTGCACACAACAACACGGGCACGGCCCGACAGGACGGAGACACCACATGCTGCACATCGTCGACGACGAAGACGTCATCCGCGACGCCCTGGCCTGGCTGGCGCAATCGCGCGGCCTGCAGGCGCGCGGCCATGCGGGCGGCCAGGCCTTCCTCGACGGCGTGGGCGCACCCGATCCGGAAGGCGATTGCGTGCTGCTCGACGTGCGCATGCCGGACATGAACGGCATCGCCGTATTCGACCAGCTGGCGGCGCGCGGCCTGCTGTCGCGCCTGCCCGTGATCTTCCTGACCGGCCACGGCGACGTGCCGATGGCGGTCGACTCGCTCAAGCGCGGCGCCTTCGACTTCTTCGAGAAACCCTTCAACGACAATGTATTGATGGACCGTGTCGAGGAAGCGCTGGCGGCTTCGCGCAAGGCAGCCGGGGCGGCCGCGGTGCAGGCGCGCCTGGCGACCCTGTCGGCACGCGAGCGCGAGGTGCTGGACCTGATCCTGGCCGGGATGATGAACAAGGTCGTGGCCGATAAACTCGGCATCAGCATGCGCACGGTGGAAGTGCACCGGGCGCATATCTTCGACAAGATGCAGGTCAAGACAGCCGTCGAACTGGCCGGGCTTCTAAAGTAGGGTGGACGGGTCTCCCGTCCGCGCGTTCAACCATCCGGCGAATAGTTGCGCCGCATCCGTTCACAGGGGAGTTGAACGCGCGGACGGCGAAGCCGTCCACCCTACGAATTTGCACGCATGCAAGCGTCCCAGCCCTTTGCACGAAGCCTTGTAAAATCAGCCTGAACGCCTCGCCGCCACACGCGCGGCGAGCAATTGCATTTGGGAATACTCATGAACGAAAAGACTGTCGCAGACAAAATGTTCCTGAGGACGGCTAAATCGATGCTGATCCTCAACGGCCAGGCCAACCCCGCTGTGGCGGCGCAAATGCCCGCAGAGATCGTCAAGGAGGGCGACGGTCCCTTCGACGTCATCCTGCTCTTCGCCCTGAACCGCAAGGAACTCGAGCAATACCTTCCCGCCGCCAAGGAACAACTCGGCGACAAGGGCTCCCTGTGGATCGCCTACCTCAAGCAGACCGCCTCCAAGGCCACCGACATCAACCGCGATTCCATCAATGCTTATGCCAAGGAAAACGGCATCACCGGCGTGGCCATGATCTCGATCGACGGCGACTGGTCAGCCCTGCGCCTCAAGCGCATCGAATAGGGACGCCACGTCCACCCCGTGGCGCGCGAGCGCCCATTGCACGTGCTCGCGCACCACAGGCGACGGATGCGCCGAGCGTGCGCCCAGCGCCGCCACGATCGCCGCGCTGTCGGCATCGCCCCTCCCCGCCGCATTGCCCAGCCCGACCGCCAGGTTGCGCAGCCAGCGCTCATGGCCGATGCGGCGGATCGGACTGCCTTCCATGCGCCGGTTGAATTCTTCCTCTTCCCAGGCGAACAGCGCGATCATCCCGGCCTCGCCCAGGCTGTTGCGCTCGTCGAAATCCGGCACGCTGGCCCGCTGCGCGAACTTGTTCCAGGGGCAGGCCAGCTGGCAGTCGTCGCAACCGTAGATGCGGTTGCCGATCAGGGGCCGCAGGTCCTCCGGAATACTGCCTTTGAGTTCGATGGTGAGGTAGGAAATGCAGCGCCGCGCATCCAGCCGGCCTGGCCCCAGGATGGCCTGGGTCGGACAGGCGTCGATGCAGGCGCTGCAGGCGCCACAGTGCGCGCCGGTAGGCGGGTCGACCGGCAGCGGCAGGTCGACCAGGATCTCGCCGATGAAGAAGGTCGAGCCGGCGTCGCGCGAGAGCAGCAGGGTGTGCTTGCCGCGCCAGCCCAGGCCGGCCTTTTCGGCCAGCGGCAATTCCATTACCGGCGCCGAATCGGTGAACACGCGGTAGCCCAGTTCCCCCACCGCCGCCTTCACCCGTTCGGCCAGGGCCTGCAGGCGGTTGCGCAGGACCTTGTGGTAGTCGCGGCCGCGTGCATACACGGAGACCACGGCGGCGCCCGCTTCGAGCTGGCGCGCCCGCTCCTGCTCGCGCCAGGATTCGCCGCGGCCCATCGGAAGGTAATCCATGCGCGCGACGATGGCGCGCACCGTGCCCGGCACCAGTTCACCTGGCCGCGCACGCTTCATGCCGTGGCTTGCCATATAATCCATCTCGCCGTGATAACCGGCATCGAGCCAGGCCTGCAGACCGGCTTCCGCATGCGCCAGGTCGACGTCCGCGATGCGCACGTCGGCGAAACCGAGTTCGCGCCCCCATGCCTTGATGGCGCGGGCTAGTTCAGGCAGGTCGGGGGAATTGGTCATGGCAGGATGGAACATGGCGGCGTGACGCCGCGACAGGACGAGCTTTAACCCACGCTATTTTATTCGATGCAGCCTTTCAAAGCCTACTTGCCCGACGAATCCGCCACCATCGCCCTGGGGCAGGCGCTGGCGCGCGCACTCCAGCCCGGCCTGGTGATCTACCTGCATGGCGACCTCGGCGCCGGCAAGACGGCCCTCACGCGCGCCCTGATCCAGGCCAGCGGGCACGCGGGCACGGTGAAAAGCCCGACCTACACCCTGTCGGAGCCCTACCGCGTCAGCATCGATGGCCAAGCCGGCAACATCATCCACTACGACCTCTACCGGATGTCGAGCCCGGAAGAATTCCTGGACGCGGGCTTCCGCGACGACTTCGACGGGCGCAATGTCTGCATCGTCGAATGGCCGGAAAAGGGCGAGCCGGTGTTGCCGCCGCCCGACGTCCGGGTGTTGCTTAGCGTCAGTGGACTCGGCCGTGAGGTAGAATTGCAGGCGTTGTCTCAATTGGGCCTGCTATGCCTCGACCGTCTCGCCTACGCCCCGCCCCCCTGACTCCTGCTTCCTCGCACCGCCGCACCCTGCTCAAGGCCGGAGGCACGCTGCTGCTGTCCGTCATCGCGCCGCTACCGGCGAACGCCACGCAGATCATGGCCGTGCGGGTCTGGCCGGCGCCCGACTACACCCGCGTCACGCTGGAAAACGACAGCGAGCTGAAAACCACGCATTTCCTGGTGCCCGATCCGCCGCGCCTGGTGGTGGACATCGACGGCCTGGTCCTGAACAACACCCTGAAAAGCCTGGTGGCCAAGGTCGAATCGAACGATCCCTACATCAAGCAGGTGCGCGTGGGCCAGAACCGGCCGAACGTGGTGCGCCTGGTATTCGACCTGAAGGAAGAGATCAAGCCGCAGGTCTTCACCCTGGCCCCGGTGGCCGGCTACCAGCACCGCCTGATCTTCGACCTGTATCCGGTCAAGCCGGTGGACCCGATCGCGGCCATGATCCAGAAAGGCGAATGGACCACCGACGGCGCTCCCGCCGCCGCCGTGGGCAGCGCCAACCCGGCCTCTCCCCTGCCGGCAGCGCCGCCGGCCCAGACCGAGGTCGCGCCGGACGCCATCGCCAAGCTGGAGTCCGAGATGTCGGCCCTGAACGGCAGCCCGCCGCCGCAGCCGGTCCAGCCGACGCCCGGCAAGCAGCTCGCGAAAGCGCCCCCGCAGAAGGTGGTGCGAATGGTGACCATTGCGCTGGACCCCGGCCACGGCGGCGAAGACCCGGGCGCGATCGGCGCCACCGGCGCGCGCGAAAAGGACATCGTGCTGTCGGTCGCCAAGCGCCTGAAAGCCAAGCTCGAACAGCTGCCCAACACGCGCGTGATGCTGACCCGCGACGGCGACTATTTCGTCCCGCTCGGCCAGCGCGTGCAGAAGGCGCGCCAGGTGCAGGCCGACCTGTTCGTCTCGATCCACGCCGACGCCTGGATCTCGCCGACCGCGCGCGGCTCCTCGGTCTTCGTGCTGTCCGAGAAGGGCGCGAGCTCGAGCGCGGCGCGCTGGCTGGCGAACGACCAGAACAAGGCCGACCTGATCGGCGGCGCCAACGCCGCGGTGCAGGACAAGGTGCTCGCCAGCGTGCTGTTCGACCTGTCGACCACGGCCCAGATCAACGACAGCCTGAAGGTCGGCAGGGCCGTCCTGAAGGAGATCGGCGGCATCAACCGCCTGCACAAGGCGGCCGTCGAGCAGGCCGGCTTCGCCGTGCTCAAGGCGCCGGACATCCCGTCGATCCTGGTCGAAACCGCCTTCATTTCCAACCCCGACGAAGAAGCCCGTCTGCGCGACGACGGCTACCAGAACCAGCTGGCCGACGCCATCACCAAGGGCATCAAGCGCTACTTCTCCGACAACCCACCGATGGCCAAGAGCCGCCAGACCTGATATCGCCCATGACCCACGCCACCGCCATCACCTTCGGGCAGCTGCCCGCCGTCCGCATCGCGGCGCCCGACGGCGCCCAGGCCACCGTGACGCTGTACGGCGCCCACCTGGTGTCGTGGACAGGGGCCGATGGTGCTGAACGCCTCTTCCTCAGCGCGCAGTCGGCGCTGGACGGCAGCAAGGCGATCCGCGGCGGCGTGCCGGTAATCTTCCCCCAGTTCGCGGAGCAGGGCGCCGGCATGCGCCACGGCTTTGCACGCGTGAGCACCTGGGAACTGGCCGGCAGCGGCCTGGATGGCGACGCGGCCTGGGCCGAATTCGCGCTGGCGCCAGGCATGCTGGCCGCACCTATCCGCCAGGCCTGGCCGCACGACTTTGCCCTGCTGCTGCGCGTGGCGGTCTGCGCCAACGAGCTGGCAATGACGCTCACCGTGCGCAACGCGGGCGGCGCGCCCTTCCCCTTCTGCGCCGCCCTGCACACCTATTACCTGGTGCCGGACGTGTGCGCGGTGCGCATCGAGGGCATCTCCTCGGACGAGATCTCGATCATCGACAAGCTCGACAAGGTCTACCCGCACGTGACCGGGCGCGCCACCCTGGCCACCGGCGAACGCAATCTGCTGCTGGAACAGGACGGTTTCCTCGACGCCGTCGTCTGGAACCCGGGCGCGCTCGACACGGCAGCCCTGCCGGACATGGCCGACGACGACTACCAGCGCTTCGTGTGCATCGAGCCGGCCCTGCTCGAGCCGCTTGCCCTGGCCCCGGGCCAGGCCTGGACCGGTAGCTACCGCGTCAGCTGACTCCACCACAGGCGCCGGAGCCGCCAGGAACCGTAGGGTGGGCGGCTCTACTACACCGGGTGATCTGTCGTGCTCGAGGCGCCGCCCACGCGTTCAACCAGACTTCGAATGACCGCCCCCCTGCTCACAAGTGAGTTGAACGCGTGGGCGGCGCGCGATTCACGGCTACACAGATGGCATTGATGTAGCCGCCCACCCTACGGACCGCGGGTCCGTCAATATATCGGGAATGTTTCCTCCGTGATAAATTGGGCAGTTCAACAACCGCCCTTGCCCGCCCGATGAAAAAGACCGCGATCGCCGCCACCTGTTCCCTGCTGGCTGCCTGCGCCACCACGCCCCCTCCTTCGCTTTCCTCCTACACCGTCGATTCCGGCGTCGCCCGCAGTCCCGACCAGCTGGCACTGAGCTTCGAGAAGGCCGACCTGGCCATCCGGGTGATGCCTGCGACCCGCAGCATCGAGGGCGACGCCCGCCTCACCTTCGGCACCCGCGAGCCGGTCGACCGCATCGAGCTGGATCTCGACCGCAACCTGCCGATCGACGCCATCGAGGTCGACGGCCAGGCGCTGGCAAGCGGCGGCTGGAGCAATCCGGAAGGCCGCCTCACCGTCAGGCTGCCGCAGCGCCTGGAACCGGGCAGGCTGACCACGATCCGCGTGCGCTACCACGGCGCGCCGCACGTGGCCAAGAACGCGCCATGGGACGGCGGTTTCGTCTGGTCGCAGACACCGAGCGGCGAGCCCTGGGTGGCCAGCGCCGTGCAGGGCGAAGGCTGCGACCTGTTCTGGCCCTGCATCGACCACCCGACCGGCAAACCGAAGCAGGTCGACCAGCACTTCACCGTGCCGGCGCCCCTGGTCGCGGCCGGCGCCGGCATCGCGACCGGCATGGAGGAGAAGGACGGCTGGCGCACCTGGCACTGGTCGACCAGGAATCCCAGCACCTACGGCATCTCGATCAACGTCGGCCCCTACAAGCTCCTCGAGGGCAGCTACGCCAGCCACTACGGCAACACCGTCCCGCTGCGCTTCTGGTACCTGCCGCAGAACGACAAGCAGGCCGAGGAACTGTTCAAGGAATTCCCGCAGATGCTGGAATTCTTCGAGCGCACCATCGGCCCCTACCCCTTCGGCTACGAAAAGATGGGCGTGGTCGAGACCCCGCACAAGGGCATGGAGCACCAGACCATCAACGCCTACGGCAACAAGTACGCCAAGACCCAGTACGGCTACGACGAGCTGCTGCAGCACGAGCTGGCCCACGAGTGGTTCGGCAACCAGCTGACCAATGCCGACTGGGACGATATGTGGCTGCACGAGGGCCTGGGCACCTATATGCAGCCGCTCTACATGCAGTACCTGCGCGGCCAGCAGGCCTACTTCGCCGAGCTGATGGCGCAACGCGCCGGCATCCAGAACAAGGCGCCGATCGTCTCGGGCAAACCGCGCACCGAGGGCCAGGTGTACTCGACCGAACGGGGCGGGCCGGGCCAGGACATCTACACCAAGGGCGCCCTGGTCATGCACACGCTGCGCGGCGTGATGGGCGACGAGGCCTTCTTCCGCACCGTGCGCGAGAGCGTCTACGGCACGCCCGACCCGCGCCCCGGCAACTTCCAGCCGCGCCTGGGCACGACGAAGGAGTTCATGGAGATCGCCAAGCGCGTGAGCGGGCGCGACCTGGACTGGTTCTTCCAGGCCTACCTCTACCAGGCAGCCCTGCCGGACCTGCAGGCCACCCGCAGCGGCAATACCCTGAACCTGGCGTGGAAGACGGAAAAGGACACGCCCTTCCCGATGCCGGTCGAGGTGCGCGTGGGGCAGCGCATCGTGAACGTCCCGATGGCGGATGGTCGCGGCAGCCTGCAGTTGGAGGATGGGGCGCACTACGTGCTCGATCCGCATTCGAAGATCCTGCGCCGTGAGCAGCATATCGAGCGCTATCAGGAATATCGGGAAGAGCAGCGCAAGAAGCGCGAGGCTGCAAAGTAAGCGGCAGCAATCACCACCCGATTTCGAGTTCGATACATCGGAAACATCGAAACATCGGGGTCAGGTCTGACATTTGGACACGGACTCGACAATGGTCGCCTTTCACGGCAGAGCTTGTGTCCGTTTGTCAGACCTGACCCCGGTTTTCTGCATCACGGCAGAGCTCGTGTCCGTTTGTCAGACCTGACACCGGTCTTTCTTCCGCCTTTTGCTCGTACCTTTTTTGCAACATCGTTGTTTCCAATTCAAATAGTCCGCTTCTTTGGAAAGCCGCAACGCTACTATTCCGAATAAGTAAGACTTTTTTAATAGGAAAAACTGATGAATACGAAGCTGAACGCGGGCGCACGCGCCGTGCGCTGTGCACTGATCGCAGGCGCCTGGGTGGCGACGGGCATGCTGTGCCTGCCTGCCGCCGCACAGGAGGTCCAGGCGCCGGCGCCTCAGGTCCCGGCAGAGATGCCGAAGGTCGAGGTCACCGGTTCGGCGATCCGGCGCGTGCAGGCCGAGACCGCGCTGCCGGTGCAGATCGTCTCGCGCGCCGAGATCGAAAAGGCCGGCGTGACGACCGCCGCCGAGATCCTGGGCCGCGTGTCCGCCAACGTCAACGGCCTCACCGACGGCGCCAGCATCAATGTCGGCGGCGACCAGCGCGGCTTCAACAGCGCCAACCTGCGCGGCATCGGCACCTCGTCGACGCTGGTGCTGCTCAATGGCCGGCGCATGGCCAACTTCGCGTCCCCGGGCGACGACAGCGGCGTCGACCTGAACAACATCCCGGCCGCCGCGCTGGAACGGGTCGAGGTGCTGCTCGATGGCGCCTCGGCGCTGTACGGCACCGACGCGATCGGCGGCGTCATCAACTTCATCACGCGCAAGGACTTCCAGGGCCTGGCGCTGAACGCCTACGGCGGCAAGACCAGCGAAGGCGGCGCCGGCAAGCGCACCGCCACCATCAGCGCCGGCAACGGCGACCTGGAACGCGACGGCTACAACGTCTTCGCGGTGGCCGACTTCCAGCGCACCGACGCACTCAGCACCGCGCAGCGCAAGTTCATCCCCGGCCTGCGGGTCGAGGAGCGCCTCGGCCACCTGCTCTCCGGCTACACGAGCCCGGCAAACATCCGCCTGACCTCGAACCAGCGCGACCGCCTGCAGGAACTCGGCTTCACCATCAACGGCCAGCCGATCACCAATCGCCTGATCAACCTCTCCGCGCCGAACTGCGCGCCGCCGGCCAACGTCTACCTGCCGGAGGGTACCGGCGGCGTCGATGCCTGCACCTACAACTACATGGGCGACACCGAGCTGTATCCGAAAACGGAAAAAGCGAGCCTCCTGAGCCGCGGCGTGCTCAAGCTGGGCGGCGGCCACCAGGCCTATGCCGAAGTCGCACTGAGCCGCTCCAAGAGCTGGTACACCGGTTCCTCGGCGCGCGTGACCGGCTACATCGATTACCGCCTGGTGCCGCAGCTGGTGGGCACCGGCCTGGAAGAACTCGACGACGACTACCCGGGCGAGCTGGAACTGCGCATGCGCCTGAACGAGGCCGGCCAGCGCACCAGCGAACTGACCAGCGAGGGCATGCGCTTCGTGGTCGGCGTCAACGGCAGCATGGCCGGATGGGACTACGACGTGGCCTACAACCACAGCGTCAACACGGTCAAGGACCGCGACACCCACGGCTACGTGCTGTACAACGAGCTGATGACGGGGATCCAGGAAGGCCTGATCAACCCCTTCGGCCCGTCCAGCGCCGAAGGCCGCGCCCTGCTCGACAGCATCCAGGTCGACGACGTGGTGCGGCGTGCCCGCGGCACCCTCGATGCGGTCGACTTCAAGCTCTCGCGCACGCTGGGGAAAATGACCGGGGGCGAGCTGGCGCTGGCGGTCGGCGGCGAGCTGCGGCGCGAACAGAACCGCTTCACGCCATCCGCCCTGCTGCTGAGCGATAACATCAACAACGACGCCGCCCCGGAAGGCGGCCGCGCCACCCGCGACAGCCGCGACGTGGCCGGCCTGTACGGCGAAGTGCTCGTCCCCTTCGCGAAGCAGTGGGAAGCCCAGCTGTCGGCGCGCTATGACCATTACGAGCAGGTCGGCGGCGCGGCCAGTCCGAAGATCGGCCTGAGCTACCGCCCCAGCGACGCCCTGCTGCTGCGCGCATCGGGCGGCCGGGGTTTCCGCGCGCCGACGATGAACGAGCTGTTCCGCCCGACCGTTTACAGCAGCACGGCGACCCTGCCCGATCCGGTCTACTGCGCCACGGTCGACAACAACTACTCGGACTGCGCCGACAACTGGGATACCCGGCGCTACAGCAACCCCGATCTGAAACCCGAGCGCAGCCGCCAGTTCTCGCTGGGCGCCGTGTTCGCGGCCGGCCGCAAGGTCAATGTCTCGCTCGACTACTGGAACATCAAGCGCACCGACCTGATCAGCGAGATCGGCGACGACATCATCCTCGGCAACCTCGCCAAGTACGGCGGGCTGGTCTACCGCGACGAGGACGAGCTGATCGACTACATCGCGCTGCGCAAGGAAAACCGCGGCGCCCAGGTGGCCCGGGGCCTGGACCTGGCGGTGACGGTGCGCGGCGTCGACACGGCGTTGGGACGCTTCGGCGGGCGCCTGAACGGCACCTACGTGCTGGCCTCGCGTATCCAGAACGCGCCGGGCGACGCTTTTGTCAGCAACCTGAACAAGTTCGTCACCGACGGCGTGGTGCAGCGCTGGCGCCATACGGTCAGCTTCGACTGGGAGCGCGGACCCTTGTCCACCAGCCTGCAGAACACCTGGTCGAGCGGCTACGAGGACCAGAACACCGCGATCAATATCGACGATGGATCCGTGGTCGCGGCCAACCGGGTCAAGGCGTATTCGCTGTGGGACATCTCGGCCGCCTACGAGGCGACCAAGAACCTGACGGTGCGCGCGGGCGTGCAGAACCTGTTCAACGAAAGCCCGCCGTATTCGAACCAGGCGTATTACTTCCTGTCGGGCTACGATCCGAGCTATACCGATCCGCGTGGGCGACGCTTCTATGCCAGCGTGAATTACGCATTCAAGTAGTCCAGGAAGCTGCAATGCTGGGGTCAGGTCTGACATTCGGACACGACCTCGGCAGCACGTCACCCTGGCCGGCCCTCGGCTACCGGCTCCCCAGCTTCTCCACCACGTAGGACAGCCACTTGTCGTCGGGATTCGGCCGTCCGCGCACGGTCTCGACATGCTCGAAACTGCGCCAGGTGGCGGGCTTGTCGCGGAAGATCAGGTAGCTTTCGCCGACGACGAAGTTGGGCCGCAGGACGCAGTCCGAGTCGTTGTACAGCCGTCCTCCGCCGCGCTGCCAGAACGCGTCGTCTCCATGATCGCTCGCCGGCCCCGCCATCCGCGTTTCGCCATGCGCACCGACAATGACGAAGCGCGCTTCGTCCGGGCCGAGAATGCGCTGGACGACTTCGAACTCGTATTCCACGGCCTGGCGGCCGCCGCCCTTGCGCGCCGCCGACGCAGTCGCGCGCACCACCCTGGCGACCGAGACGTCCGAGGCCAGCGCGATCTGCTCTTCCGGCGTCACCACCTGTTCGCGTGGCGGAGCGAAGCAGGCGTGGCTGGCGGGGCTGGCGAGGGCGCCCACGGCCAGGATGGCGCAGGTCCGTCTCATCCAACCGGGCGTTAACGCGGGCTTTTTCACGGAGGCTTCCTCATCGTGTCGTGACAAACAATGGTAGCAGCTGGCCGGAACGCCGAAATGCACACTCTGTCACAAGCATGCGTCCCGCTTAGCGCTTGTCCCCGCGCGGCATGAACTCCATCGTCATCGAATGCGGCGCGGCGCCGTTGGCGGCCGGCCTGTTCGCCAGATAAGCCAGTCCCGACGGATCGTTCTTCAGGTAGCCGTTCAGGAAGTTCAGGACATACCTGGCCCCGAGGCTGTATGCGAACGATACTTCCTCAGCCGTGTATTCCTTGTACTCGGCGGGGTCGTCGAGCCGGATATACGCGGACCCGAAATGAACGTGTTCCATCGGATACATCGTCAGCAGGTAGACGTCGGCATTGCGCATGCGGCTGATGAAGCTTCCGCTCATGTCTTCCCTGTAGCGGATATTGTTTTCCATCGAAGCCGGGGTCTGCGCAAGGAACAGCAATGGCGTCGTGAGCTTCTCGGGGACGGCGTACTTCGCCTCGGTCACGATGGCATTGAAATAGCGTACCGCGCCATCCATGCACACCAGTGCCTTGATCCGCTCGTCCCTCGCCGCCGCAAGCACGTTGCTGAGCCCACCCCAGCTGAATCCCGCCACCGCCACGCGGCCCATGTCGGCCTGCGGCAGCGTGCGCGCATGGTCGATCAGGAAGCGGATATCGGCCACCTGCAGTTCCGCGTGCTTCAGGTCCTTCTTGATCCAGCGGCTGGTCTCGCCGATGGTCGGGGCGGCGATCACGATATAGCCATGGCTCGCGAGGTATTCGGCGATGTCCGCGTTTTCGAAGGTCGTGTTGTTGATACTGGGCGCGTAGATCACCACCGGATAGCTGCCGGCTTTCGGCACAGCGTCGCGCACGGCCCACATCCTTCTGCGCCGCTCGGACTCGATCTGTTGCTTGCGCTTGCCGTCCGTGACCATCTGCAGCCAGGCATCCACCGTCCGCACCCGGTCTTTCGGCGACGGTTCGAGGTCGGTTTCCCATCCGACCAGCTGCAGGTAATCGTCATACGTGACGCCCTGGCCGCCCTTCGCCGATGGGTACCAGATCACCGTTTGCATCGGCCTTCCCTGGTTCTCCTTGCGGGACAACACGCTTGCCAGCATGCCGCGCTGCGGCGTGAACGAGCGCGTGCGGTCGTACTGCTTGACGAAGCGGACCCCGACGCCGTGGGGGCCGGGCGTGTTCGAGAACGTGAACAGGCTTTGGGCATGGGTCTGCGCGCAGGCCCAGAAGATCATCATGAACAGGATCACACGCATACAGTCCCTCAACGTTGACGTACGAAAGAGTCAGGCCCGGCATTCGGCCCATGTTCGCGCGCAGCCTTGTTCCCGCCCGCCGGATACCAGCCCGCCCGCAGCCGCATGAACGGCGTCTCGACCACCCGGCACAGCACCCAGCCGCCCAGGATCCCGGCCGCCATGACGGCGACGATGGTCAGCGGCGCGCCCGGATCGATGTCCCTGCGCAGCAGTTCCGGGCGCAGCGCCATGAACACCGGCTTGTGCACCAGGTAGACGGCGTAGGACCACAGCGCCAGGCTGGCCGCTCCGGGCATGCGCAGGCGGTTCAGCAGCGAACCGGGGCTGAGCGCGGCGCAGGTCAGCAGCGCGAAACTGGCGGCGACCAGCGAGAAGCCGAAGGTCGATGCCATGAAGGCGTTCGGCGCTTCGTTCATCACGCAGCAGAGCACGGCCGCCGCCATCGCCAGCCCTGCCGCCAAGAGCGCATTCCCGTACCGCAGGATGCGTGCGAACGCCGCCGGATGAAAGTTCTTCAGGATGGCGATGGCCACGCCCGGCAGCAGTTCGTCGAAGCGGCAGAAGCTCGAGTAGTACACGGGCGCCGCGAAGACGTCCTTGCCGTCCATGAAGGCCAGGCCACGCGCGGTCATGCCGGCGCCGACGGCGGCGAACAGGGCGCACCAGAGCAGGCGCGGCGAGCGGCTGTTGCCGACCAGGGCCAGCACCGCCAGCGGCAGCACCAGGTAGAACTGCTCCTCGATGCACAGCGACCACGAATGGGTAAAGGTTTCGCCGTAGTTCAGGCCGAAATTCTGGGTAAAGGTCAGGAATTGCCAGGCCGGCGCCATGCTCTTTCCCGCGATCGGGCTGTCGGGCAGCAGCAGGTACACAGCCAGTACCGCGTAGTAGTTCGGCAGCGTGCGCAGCAGGCGGCGCGCGAAGAAGGTTTTCAGTTCCAGGCTCTCGCCGCGCGCGCTTGGGGCCAGCAGCTGGTTGCCGATCAGGTAGCCGCTCAGCACGAAGAACAGGTCGACGCCTGCCCAGCCGATATCGCCCATGAAACCGAAGGTCTGGGCCTGGCTGACGAAGCCGTTGTAGTGGGACATCAGGACCAGCGCGATGGCGAGCGCGCGCAGGGTGTCCAGGCCGGCGAGCCGGCCGTGTTTCGAATCGAGGTGCATCATGCGGTTTTCTGGTTGAGGTGTTGCAGTGCTTCCGCCAGGGCGGGCATATAGGTGCGGCTGGCGCGCAGCACGCTGCCGTCGCGCAGGCGCAGCAGGGCGTCGCGGTTGGTGAGGGAACGCAGCTCGGCGATCATGTCGAGGCGCACGATGCTCGATCGGTGCACCCGGTGGAACTGGCGCGGGTCGAGCTGCATGGCCAGGTTGTGCAGGCGTTCGCGCACCAGCCAGGTCTTGCCGTTCGCGTACAGGGTCGCATAGTCGCCGTCGGCCTCGATGCGCTCGACCTCGGCGACCGGCACCAGCACCGTGCGCGCCCCGACCCGCACGCTGAAGGTGCGCGCGGCCGGCGCGGCCGGCGCCGCGGCACGGCCTTGGCCGCGGTAGGGAAAGGCCTGCTGTGCGCGGTCCAGGGCTTCGTCCATGCGTTCGTCGTCGACCGGCTTGAGCAGATAGTCGATGGCGGCCAGCTCGAAGGCCTGCAGGGCGAAGCCGTCGTAGGCCGTCAGCAGGATCGCCATCAGACGCTGGGCGGGCGGCAGCGCGGCCAGCACCTCGAGGCCGGTCTTGCCCGGCATCTCGACGTCGACGAAGACCAGGTCGGGACGCAGCGCCGCGATCCCCTCGCAAGCGCTGTCGCCGTCGCCGAATTCGCCCACCAGCTCGAAGCCGCTGCGCCGCGCCAGCCTGACCGCCACCGCCAGCCGGGCCAAGGGCTCGTCGTCGACGATGACCACCCGGATGTTCATGCCGCCTCCACGGTGCGCAGCGGCAGCGCGATGCGCACGCCGAAGCGGCCGTCGGGCCGCCACCCCGCTTCGACCTGCTGCTCCGCGCCGTACAGGTGGCGCAGGCGCTCCCGCACATTGGCCAGGCCGATGCCATTGCCGGCATGCTCGGGCTGCCGTCCGTCGTTGTGCACCTCCACCAGCAGGCGCGCACCCTGGCGCTCGACGCGGACGTCGAGCCGCCCTGCCGCCGCCAGCGGCGCGATGCCGTGGCGGATCGCATTCTCGACCAGCGGCTGCAGCATCAGGTAGGGCACGACGGCGTCCAGCAGGTCGGGACCGGCCTTCATCGTCAGGCGCAGGCGCTCGCCCAGGCGCGCCTTTTCGATCTCGAGGTAGGCGTCGAGCAGGGCCAGTTCCTCGGCCAGCGAATGCTCGTGGCGGCCGTCGTGCGCCAGGGTGGAACGCAGGAAGCTCGACACGCAGGCGAGCATGCGGTTGGCCTCGCGGTTGGCCTGGCTCGAGACCAGCGCCGAGATCGCGTTGAGGGAGTTGAACAGGAAGTGGGGATTGACCTGCAGGCGCAGCGCGCGCAGTTCGGCGTCGCGCGCCGCGGCCTGGGCCTGGGCCAGGTGCACCCTGGCCTGCTGCAGCGACAGGTAGTAGCCGGCCACCGCATGCACCGCGCAGAAGGCGATCAGGGCCAGCCAGCAGCCGTCCAGGCCCTCGACGAGTTCAGCCCAGCGGTACCCGGTCTCCAGCCCGAGCGAGATGGCGAGGCGCTGGCCCAGCACCGCGTTGAGCAGCGACATCGCATAGCTCGCCGCCAGCAGCACCAGCGCCATGCGCAGCCAGGGCCACTCGCGCCGCCACATGGCCCGCTGCAAGAGCGCCAGCGGCAGCAGCCAGGCCAGGCAGGCGGTGAAGTACAGCGTGCGGAAGGCGGCGCCATGGGCGTGGGCGAAAGCGGGCAGCCCCAGGATGGCCATGCAGGCGCAGACCGGCAGGGCGGCCAGCAAGGGCACGAGCAGGGGCGTTTCGACTTTCACGCTGGGCGTTCCGGATCTGGTCATCTCGCGATTCTATCTTGTCAATCGCCCATCGAGAACAGCATCGAGCTGATCTTCCAGCCGTCTTCCGCGCGCACCATCTGCCAGCTTTCGCTGCCGCGGTTGGTCACCTTGCCGTCTTCGAGGAAGTCGAAATCGAACCACACCGAGGCGACCGCGCCGTTGGTGTCGATGCGCACGTTGTAGAAGCGTTCCTCGATCGGCTTGCTCTCGTTCTGGATGAATTCGGCGAACTTCTTCCAGCTCGACGGCATCACCTTGCGCGCCTTCGGATGGCGCGCCTTGACCTTCGGCCAGACCTTCTCGTCGGCCACCGACAGCCAGCTGTCGTGGTCCTGCAGGAACAGGCTGCCGAGGGTCTTGCCGTCGTGGGCAATGATGGCGGCCTTGAACTGCTCGACCACGGCGTTGATGGCCGCGACGTCTGCCGCAGGGCCGCTGCTTCGCACGCCATCGGCGCCGTGCGCCGGATTGGCGAGGCAGAATGCGAGCAGGATCGAAGAGAGGAAAACGCGCATGGGAACTCCCGGGGTTGGAAAGTTCCCACCTTAGGTGGAGGCTGGATTCCGGTCCAGCGCGCTGCGCCGAGCCGTGCACGCGGCGCGATGAAGCGGTGAAATACAGAAAACCGGTGTCAAGAAAGCGGTGTCAGGTCTGACATTCAAAAGCAAAAGCGGTGTCAGGTCTGACATTCAGACACGAGCTCAGGCATTTATTTCGGCTTAAGGCAGAGCCTGTGTCCGAATGTCAGACCTGAGGTGGTCCGGATATTCTGGACAGTTATTTAGGCACACGGAATGCAGCTTCGACGGCGGCAGGCGTTTGGTAGCCCAGGGTTTGATGTAGCCGCTGCTTATTGTAGTACGTCTC
>Ga0209023_10000895_pt1 | contig 42258 bp, 33 predicted proteins | sample LakOneMetagenome_FD_187468 | JGI IMG/M metagenome (GOLD analysis project Ga0209023, IMG submission 187468) | Freshwater and sediment microbial communities from Lake Erie, Canada (SPAdes) (version 2) | ecosystem: Environmental > Aquatic > Freshwater > Lentic | place: Lake Erie, Canada...
GGTTTTGAACCTCGCGGATGACGTCGCAGATCTAGTTTTTACGGCCCAATAAGCCGGCCTTGGAGTATTTCTAAGATCATTTTTAGAACACCCGGTAAAGTAAAGGCTCCAAGGTATTTTTATTTTCAATTGCTGTGAGGGGAAAGAGCGACAACGCTTTTTTTCATGCGAATGAGGAATTATGAAAAAGGCATTGATCGTATCGATATTTAGTTTTGCGTTATTGCTCAGCGGCGGTTTGTCGGTTCTGGCTGCGACGCGGACCGTTACGAAGACGGCCGATACCAATGACGGAACTTGCGATTCCGACTGTTCGTTGAGAGAGGCGATCGCCGTTGCTGCATCGGGAGACACGATCGTATTTGGTTCGCCCGTGTTTGATTCAACGCAGACGATCATGCTTGCCTTTGGCCAGCTTAGTGTCACGAGGAACCTGACCATCAACGGGCGAGGTTCTGCCAATACGATCATTTCCGCCAACAGCCTGAGCCGCGTCATGTCTAACACCGCGACCTTAACGCTGAACGGCCTGACCATCAGAGATGGCAGAGATACTTCGCCTGGCGGGCTCAATGGCGGCGGACTATTCAACTCAGGTACGATGACCGTGAATAACTGCACCATTTCTTTCAACCGGGTGGTTGCCTTCAATGCCCGCGGCGGCGGGATCCACAACGACGGGACCCTGACTGTCGCATCCAGCATTGTTTCGGACAATACCATGAACGGGAACGGTGTAAACTCGGGCGGACTTGGGGCAGGGATCTACGCCGGCGGTCCGGTTGTGATCAGGGACTCGTCGATCGCGCGAAACACCATAGACGACCTTAATCAAGGCGGCAATTCATTCGGCACCGCGTGGGGAGCAGGCATTTATATAGAGGCCACAACCGTGGATATTGGCGGGAGTTCGTTCTACGGTAACGGAATAAACGCTTCTGGAAGTGCCAAGGGTGGCGGAATTGGAAGCACCAACGGCGCAAGTGTTTCGATCGTGAACACGACAATATCGGGGAACTATACCAGCAGCTATTCCAATGGCCAAAGTTACGGCGGTGGGATCCTTGCCGAGGACCTAGGCAACTGGAGATTGATCAACTCTACGATAACTAATAACACCGCGGGAGGATCGACTTCGATTAGGGTCGGGGGCGGGATCTATACGAGAGCGAGTCAATTAAGACTCGTAAACACTATAATCACGGGCAACAATGCCAATACCTTTGCAGACGGCTACTTCGACGCAGCCCACACAATAACCCTTAATCTCAACAATATCATCGGCGGCGTCGCACAATTGGCTCCGCTGGCGGATAATGGCGGGCCTACTCAAACCAACGCACTAATGTACAACTCGCCCGCCATCAATGCGGGCAACACCTGCGTATTAACAGCAAACGGCTGCGGATTTACTCACCAAGCCTTATCTACTGATCAACGGGGCTTTGCAAGGGCGACGGACGGCGCTGGTAGTGGGCTTTTGCCTGATGTTGGTGCGTATGAGTTTCCGACGATGGTGACCAATCTAAGCGACGTTGACGGAAATCCGGGTTCATTTAGATATGCAGTAGCAAACGTGCCGACAAACGGCGAGATCAACTTTTCTCCGGCCGTTTTTAACATCCAGAGAACGATCAACCTGACCCTCCTGGCCGATATTCTCGTGTCGAGAAATATGACGATAAACGGCCCTGGGTCGTCCCTGCTGACCGTCAATCGCCAAAACGGAAATTTTCGTATTTTCGCGGTGACGAGCGGCGCAACGCTGAACCTTAACGGGATCAGCCTGACCGGAGGAACCGGTGCGTCCGAGGACGGCGGGACGATACTCAACAGCGGAACGATAAATAGCAACGACCTCGTAGTCGCACTTGGAAGGGCGACCACCGGCGGCTGCATCGCGAATCGGCCGGGCGGGACGCTCAATCTGTTCCTCACGCGTATAGACGGCTGCACGGCCACAGATTCGGGCGGCGGCATCTACAACGATGGCTCGCTGACGATGGATTATTCGACGATAGCTAATTCGAATTCACAAGGTGGAGGCGCGATATACAACAACGCGGGGCTTACAACGACCATCAATTACACGACGATCAGTGGAAACACATCTACGGGCAATGGGGGCGGCGTCTTTAATCGGGGCTCGTTCTTCGCCTACGCTTCGACGTTCTACGGAAACAGCGCGCAGGGTGCGGGAGCAGTAATGGCGGGGCCGCTTTCGATCATCAATAATTCGACGATCAGCGGCAATGTCGCGACCACCGGTCCGGGCGGCGGCGTCTATGTCCTTTCCGGAGCACGTCTGGACACGACCAACTCGACGATCACGAATAACGTCAGCAACAACAACCAGACCGGCGGAATTTATAACGAAGGCACATACAACACGCGCAACTCGATCATTTCGGGAAACCGTAACGGTAGCGGCACCGGAGCACAGGACGTTGCCGGTTTCATGACCTCATTCAGTCACAATTTACGCGGCAGCACCATCGGAAATTCAATTATCGGCGACACGACCGGAGATCTCGTCGGAGTCGCAAATCTGGCGCCGCTTAGCAATTATGGCGGTTTCACCCTGACACATGCGTTGCTTCCAAACAGCTCTGCGATCAATTCCGGCGACCCTAATAATTCGTTCATTATCGACCAGCGGGCTTCGACCAAGCCGATCGGCGGACGCGGCGATATGGGTTCGTTCGAACGGAATATCGCGATCGATCAAGCGACGCTCCCGAACGCGAATCAAAACGTCGCATACAATCGAACGCTGACCGTAACGAGGTCGACAGGCTTTGCCGACGGTATTCAAGACGCCAAAAAGGAAGATCAGGCGAGCATTCTCGCACCATTCACGTTCTCGATCGTTCCGGCGTCCGGACAAGGTTTGCCGCCGGGATTGACGCTTTCGCCTGCCGGCGTCCTCAGCGGTACGCCGACAACCATTGGCGTGTACACCTTCACCGTCAAGGCGACCGACGCCGACGGAATGGCCGGGGCCCAACAATACACGATGTACTCTTTTGCTCCAACGGCTGCGAATGTAAGTATTTCGGGCAGGCTGCTGACGGCGAGCGGGCAAGGGCTTCGCGGTGCGGTCGTTAAGCTGACTGGTTCCGACGGTATCTCGCGAACCTCGGCCTCGACATCGCTCGGATATTTCCGCTTCGATGACATCGCTTCGGGCGGAACGTACACGATCTCAGTCCAAAGCAAGCGATTCGCGTTCGCCTCAAGGCTGATCACCGTAAACGACGCCATCGAAAACCTCGAACTGATCGCGGAGCCCTGAAGAAGGACGCCGCGAACTTTAGAGAGACGGCTCGAAACCGCCAGATCTTAGTCAAAAGCCCGTGTATGCGGGCTTTTTCGCGGATAGGTCGTCTTTAGGAGGCCGGAGTTTTCGATATTTCCGCCGGTCGGAACGATTTTCCGACGGTAGAGGGACATTTTCTGGGGTCAGATAGTCACCGTCCGGGAGCAGATGGTCACCGTCCGGGAGCAGATAGTAACCGTCCGGGAGCGGATAGTCACCGTCCGGGAGCAGATGGTCACCATCCGGGAGCGGATAGTCACCGTCCGGGAGCAGATAGTCACCATCCGGGAGCAGATAGTCACCGTCCGGGAGCAGATAGTCACCGTCCGGGAGCGGATAGTCACCGTCCGGGAGCGGATAGTCACCGTCCGGGGGCAGATAGTCACCGTCTGGGTGCAGATGGTCACCGTCCGGGGCCAGATGGTCACCGTCTGGATGCGGCTTTGCATTCTTTCTTGCTAGCAAACCCAGTAGGCTCAGAGAGAAATAAGATCTCGGTTACGCGATCACGAAACCCGATCGAAATTGATATTCCACGGGAGCGATACTCAATGTCCTTAATTTGGGAGTTCCGATCCTCATAAATGGGGACTGAGGTGTCGTTATCGTAACCGCTGCAAAATGTATAGCCCATTTCCTGAAAGTCGGGACCGAAAAGATCGATCGCCTGCTGTTTTGTCATCTCATCGGGTGAGATAGATATCCACACAATCCTTTTCGTGCTCTTATCGGTGACGATGGCAAGCCGCCCCGCAACTTGGCCGCTAATTTTATCATAGTCATTCCATAAAGATTTCGGATCGTCCTCAGCCGGCCCTGAGGAAGTCGGTTGCCCCAAGACACGGACCATGTCCGAGAAGGTAGATTGCCCGGCGGTTAGTCCGCGATATGTGCCTTGACACCATCCTCTCTTTGGCTTGCAGTTTTCAGGTGCACCGGACGGCCAATCAGCGGCAATCGTTTTGTCGACAACAACTGGCGGCGTGGACTCTACTACTGGAACAAAGGCTCGCGGATCTGGTCGCTGGGCGCATGTCGAAACGACTGTCGCAAAAACAAATACTGATAGGACCCATCTCATAAGTTGCTCCCTAATTACCCCGCTATCTAATTCCGCTTATGAGCACGACGTCGTTTATTTCGTTGCCGCGGGTGTAGGCGAATTGTTTGTTGTCAGGTGACCAGCCGTAGCCGTAGAGTTTTTCTTCGGGGAGGTCTTTTATCTGCGTCGGTTCGCCACCGGTTAGCTGTTGCCGCCAGATGCCGTTGCTCCAGTCGCGGTAGCAGATCGACTTTCCGTCAGCGGCCCAGCGGACGCCGAGGCGGATATTGGCGAGCCGCGGCAGGTCAAATGTGCTGATGGTTTTGCCGCCGTCGATCGAGATCGTGCAAAGCTTCGGCTTGCCGTTCTCGTCACAGCCGCCGGCGATGGTCGTCGAATCGGGCGAGATATCGACCCACGCGAATTTTGTATCGGTGAGCTTGAGAGCTTCGCCGCCATCGATCGGGATGCGGGTCAGCTCGCCCTCGCCTTCGCGGTCGGAGACGTAAACGACCCATTTGCCGTCGGGCGAGACACGCGGCTGGGCGGCGACATCTCCTCCGGTCAGTTGGACGAGATTGCTCCCGTCGATATTAGCCCTCCAAACCGCCGGGCTGCCGCCGCGATTCGATTGGAACACGACGTAATTCCCAGCGTCGGGAATGCTCGGCAAAATACTCACGCCGCCGCCGGGGATCAACTGCTTTTGATTGCTGCCGTCCGCCGCACAAGACCAGAGCGTGATGCTGTTGTTGACCTGTTTTGTATAGATGATGCGGTTGTCGCTCGTCCAATCGATGCCGTTCCAGCCGTTGTTCTGACCGGGCGAGCCGAATGTTATCTGCTTTGCCTTGGTCAGGTCATCGGCGGGCGAGACCCAGATGTTCGATTCGATCTGTGCCTGCAGGGCGAGCAGATTCTTATCGTCGGCGGTCAGGCTGAGCGAGCCGCCATACAGATTGAGGTCGGTGACAATGCGGCTGCTCGCACCGTCCGGGTACGAGACCTGCCAGAGCTGCGTCGAGATCGCGTCTTTTTCGCGTGCAACGACGATCAGCCCACTGCCGTCGTGCAACCAGGTGAGGCCATTTACCGCGTTCCAATTCTCCGCAGCGAGCGGATCGAACCTCTTGTCGGCGATCTTTGCGACAAATATCTTGCCCGCTGAGCCATCCACGCTTGCCGTCCCGATCGCGATGGTTGCCCCGTCGGGCGACCAGACGGGCGAATTGCCGACGACGTTAAATCCCTGCGGAATCTCGCCGACCGTCTGTTCGTCCGCGGCCTTGAGATCGGTCGTCACCAACATCTGCTTCTGCGTGTCCGCCGAATCGCGGAAAAACGCCATTCGAGCACCGTCCGGCGAAAATGTCGGGCTGCTGCGGATATTGTCCGCGAGTTTCTCGGGTGCTCCGCCGAGGATCGGCATCCGGTAAAGATCGCCGCGTCGGAAATTCTCGCTCGCGACGAAATAGAGATTCGACCCATCGGGCGAGAACTTGAGATACAGATAGATCGTCTCGGACGCGGGCTTGATCTCTACGGGCTCGCCGCCATCGACATAGCCGAGCCAAAGACTCGTCTTTTTGCCCTCATGCATCGAGAACGCAAAGAGCTTGCTGTCGCGTGACAAAGCCGTCGCCGCTGCCTTGCCGTTGTTGGTCAGCTTCTTGATCGAAGTCACCGGCGAAGGCCCGGCCGCTTTAGCCAAGTATGTCCGCCGGATAAAATAACCACCCGCCGCTAGCGATATCAGTGCAACCGCGATCGTGGCGAATATGAACTTGTTGCGGTTTGGCTGTCCGGCGGGCAGTGCGAGCTGTTCGGATTCGACCTCTTCTTGTTCGACGACGACACGTTTTATCGTGCGGCTTTCGACAACATATTCCTCATCCTGAGCATCGTCGCGGACATCGCCGACGAAGCAATACCCTTCGCCCGAGACGGTCGTGATATACCGCGGCTGCTTGGCGCTTTCGTTTAGCGCACGGCGGATCGCGGACATGTTTACCGTCAGATTCGATTCTTCGACGATCTGATCTTGCCAGACGAGTTCGAAAAGATCGTCCTTCGACAAAAGTTTTCCCGCGTTCTCGACCAGCACCAGCAAAACGTCAAACGCCTTTGGGCTGAGGGCCAAAACCTCGTTCTCACGCAGTAATTGCCGCTTGCGCACGTCGAGGCGAAAGTCGTCAAAGTAATAGTCGCGTGGCTTTTGAACCTGCATTTACGCCGTCTTTGGAATTATTCGGAAAAACTCGGAGACAAATTAAAGATTATTCGGAACCCGAAAACGCATCATTGGCATCACCGGGACAGATGCCGTGTGACACACCGGATCTGACCGCTCAATTGACAACGAGTTTAGCAGAAGTAAAAAACGATACCAATCGATTTTGAGATATATGAATACGAAAACCAGAACAACGATCACATACGAGGCATGGCAGCGAACTGTCGTCACCCGCAGCAGCGAACCCGTGCATATAGTGTGCGGGCTTTGCGAAGCGGAGACGGCGATGTTCACCGCAAACGAATTTGCCCGCCTGATCGGCCTGACGCCGCGACAAATGTACCGGCAGATCGAGGCGGGAGCTTTTCATTTTATCGAGAACTCGGACGGCAGTTTGCTCATCTGCGAAAACTCGTCACCAAACCAACTAACAGGAGAAAAAATATGAAAAACATAACTTCAACATTCACCGCAATCATTTTTGCGATAACCATCATCATCATTTCGGCGATCAGTGCAGTCGCATTCGGCACGGCACCGGGCAATGACAATTTTGCAAACGCCGAGGTATTCACGGGACTGCTCAATATCCACAGCATACGGACAAATGTCGGTGCTACCGCGGAATCGGGCGAACCCATTCACGGCGGAGTCGGCGGCAAGTCAGTCTGGTTCAAATGGACAGCTCCGATGTCACGGGTGATGACCTTCACCACCAATCGTAATCCGACCAACATGGACACTCTTATTGCAGTGTATTCAGGTTCTTCGCTGAACAATCTTTTGTATCAGTGCAGTAATGATAACTCGAACTCCACCGACCTTAAGAGTCAGTGTCGAGCGTGGGTAGAGGCAGGCGACTCGTATTACATTGCCGTTGACGGCAAATCTGTCAACGGGGCTCCCGCTGTCGAAGGCCAGTTTGCACTGGACATTCATCCATCGTTCCCGCAGCAGGGTGCAGATTATGACAACGACGGAATTACCGATATCTCTGTATTTCGCCCGTCGGACGGTAAATGGTACATCCGCAACACCTCTGACCCACAGAATCTGACGATTTTTGATTTGGGGGCGGGCTCTGACATTCCAGTCATGACATCTGATACGAGCGGCAATAATTACAGCACAATCTTTCGGCCGTCGGATGGGATCTGGTACCCAAACGTCCAGACTCAGCAGATCAACGTAATGGCATGGGGAACTCAGGGTGACATCCCCGTTCCTGCGAACTACCTTGATTCGCTGAGCACAAGCCTAGCTGTGTATCGGCCTTCGACCGGAACGTGGTATATCCGCTACGCGGCCGGATCGTACACGTATTATCAATTCGGCTTGGCGGGTGATATTCCGGTTCCGGGCAACTACAGCCCTGATCGCTATGCCGATATCGCCGTCTTTCGCCCTTCGAATGGAACATGGTATTTCATCAAGCGAGCGACGACCAACACGATGAATGACAGTCGGAGCGAGGTCAAATTCGGACTGTCCGGTGACAAGCCTGTCCCGGCCGACTATGACGGTGACGGAATATTGGACGTAGCTGTTTATCGGCCGTCAACCGGTGTCTGGTATGTCCTTCGAAGTTCGAATGGTCAGGCACAGGCGTTCCATTGGGGAATTGCTGAGGACATCCCGACGACCGGTGATTTTGACGGCGACGGCAAATTTGACTATGCCGTTTTCCGACCATCGACCGGTAACTGGTACATCAACCGCAGCAGTGACGGCACCGCTCAGATAGTACACTTCGGAGCAAACGGCGACATTCCGGTGACGGCAAGTCGAACGTTTTGATCGCGAACACTCGATCTGATGGGGCAGAAATGCCCCATCTCTCGCAACTTGATAGATAGCGTAGGAGAAAAAATAATGATTGTGACCATCAATCTCGAATATCAGCCCTCAAATGAGGGAAACATCGTAATCGACCTCGTCGACCATTGGTACGAATCAAACTACTGGGAATCGGCCAGCAATGCTCTGGGAGCAAAAACCGGGCCATTCACATACAACAAAGGCCATCGCAAAGCGACGCTCTGGGACGGAGCGGGAACCGTTCTGATGGAGATAGACGATCTCGATATGCCGCCATATCATTCGAGCGACAAAAATGTTCGCGGACGAATGTTTTACAAGGTCCGCGACAATATCGTCAAATACGGCCTGCACATGTGGTTTCACCGCAAGGCAGATGAGGAATAGAGAATAGGAGCATGTTTACGGAAGCTCTCATTAGCCCAGCCAGCCTTTCTTAACGGTATGTCTTGAGCGAATTCCGAAGAACTAACTTGACTGCGAACCGTAAGTTTCGTACAATTACGGTTCGCTCATTTTTTCGAAATGAGCGCGTTTTTTTGAAAATTTAACGGGCACACGCACAAAAAATTCTTGTTCGCGCCATTTTCGGGCACTTACGTCAATTGGTAGACAGCCTCCCTTACAAGGAGGAAGTTAGGGGTTCGAGTCCCTTAGTGCCCACCACTCTTGCGGAGTCGTAGTTCAGTTGGTTAGAACGCCAGCCTGTCACGTTGGAGGTCGCGGGTTCGAGTCCCGTCGGCTCCGCCATTCAGTTTAATTAAGCCGTCCATTTATGGGCGGCTTTTTTAATGTTGCGGCGGCAGGCCTGCCTGCTGTGACAGCAGATAATAAGCTATAAGAACGGACAATAAAAGCATCGGAAGGTTAAGGACCAAACCTAGCAGCATTCGATTTTTGTAGAATTCGATCACTCCGGCGACAATACCCAGAAACGTCATTACCGGACAGGCAAAGATCCATAAAAACGCCCCCAAACTAAAGTAAATATCAAAACACCAACACGCTAGCAGCGTAGCGAACCAGAGCAAGTTTATTGCACCGAGTGCTATCGACGCCATCCCGAAGATCGATCTGGTTCGTTCTATTGGCTCAGTGGTTGCGGTCATATTCTGTGAACTAAGATTAGCCGAATCGCGACGAGCTGCCGCTATTCCGTAACAAATAACGTCGAAACCTGCTGATATGTGGTGTAGGAATACGAACCTTCGTCGTCAGTGAAAAAAGATGGACGGACGGAGAGAATTCCTGTTCGATACGCCGGGGCGACGGACCGGAATGTCTCGCGTTTGCCGGTTTCGGTGTTGACGCGTTCGACGCGGCATGGGATCTCCGATCCCTGATATACGTACCACGACTTGCCGTCGCCGCTCCATTGCACGACCACGTCGTTCCCGGTCAGCCACCAGACCGGTTTCGGGTCGCCGCCGTCGATCGGGTAGAGATTGTATTTCCCATCGCCGCCGCGGGCGAGCAGCTGTTTTCCGTCCGGTGATAGTTTGCCGTCGCGAGCGCCTTCGGGCGATACGGCTTGAGGCGGCCCGCCATTTATGTCCTGAACGTAAAACCTTATGCCTTTATCCGCTTCGTTGCCGCTGAAGAGTATCCGGTTCCCGTCGCGAAACCACTGCCCCGTCACGTAGCTAACGATCGGGCCGCGATCGAGCGGCGTTGGGGCCCCGACGCCGGTTGGAAGAATTACGAGTTGTCCCGGTTTGCCCGGCTGGAGACTAAGGACGGAACGTCCACCGGGAGCAAGGTCGAGCGGAGCACCTTCGCCGAGCCGAACCAGCGGCGAACCATCCACTTTTCTCATGCAGGTGACCGAGTTTTTCCCTGCTCCGTCCTCAAGAAAAAAGAGCGTTTGCCCGTCCTGCGACATTATCCGTGCCTTTGAACCGCGAAGCCACGAAAGATCGCGATCTTCCGGGCTTCCGGGTGAATGGACCATCGCGGCGTAACGGTAATCCAGACGGTTCACCAGCCAGCGTCCGTCAGGAGCGACCGCCTGTAGAATCAAGCCGCCGGGTGATTGATCAGCGATCCGTCGTGTGCCGTCGAGAGCAACTGCGAAGATCATAAAATTGCCGCTGTTCAGACTTGCGGAGAATATTACCTCTTTACTATCGGGCGACCAGCCGAGCCCGCGTTCGCTCCAGAAATTATCGGAAAGCACAGTACTATTGCCATCGAGGTCAATAACGTTGACCGAGCCACCATCGTCGTTTTTGATGGGGTGCTCAAAAAAAGCGATCCGCTTTCCGTCGGGCGAAACGCGGCAATCGCTCATATTGCCGCCCACCTCGCGGAGAACTTTTCCTGCAGGATATTCGAGCCTGTCCTTACCCTCGACCTCACGGATGACCGCAAGCTGAGATCCATCCGGTGACCACGACGCAAACTTGACGCCCTCGAGCAAAGATCGCGGAGCTCCGCCTATCAAGGGCATTTGAGCGAGGGTGCCGACGAAAGTGCGATGCCGCAAGTACTTAGCATCCGTTAACACGGCGAGTTCACCTTTTGACGAGACATCTAGCAGGTGCATTCCCTTCGAGCCGACGCTCTGTGGGACAGGCGAATCGGCTCGAACTGTGAATATTTCGGGCGTATTGCCGTCGGTCGCTCCGCTGTAAACTACCGTCTGCCCGTCAGGAGCAAACGATGCCTGAAAGATCGCTTCGCGGCGAAAATTGAGCTGGCGAAAAGCTCGCTGCGGAGCCTGCGACGTACGCAGCTTCCACGCGTACGCAATTCCCCCGATAGCAACGATCGCGAAAAGAGTGGCGAGCAGCCAGCCGAGGCGTTCGCGGGTGATAAGCTGTGGCCTAGCGGGCGTCGGCATTGGCGGAAATGAACTATTCGTATTTGTCGAAGAGACCGTCACCGATTCAAGAGCAAAACCGAGATCGTGTGCCGAGTAAAACCGTCGTTCGGGCTTTTTCTCAAGACAGGTACGGACGATGCGGACGAGAGCAGGATTTATCCGCGGGTCTATCTCGGTCAGGTCCTCGGGATCGTCCTTGATGATCGAACCCATCACCTCGACCGGCGATTCCCCGGTGAATGGCGGCCTTCCGGCGAGCATTTCATAGAGCACTACGCCGAAGCTGAATATATCGCTGCGGGCATCGACTTGGCGGCCGCGAGCCTGTTCGGGCGACATGTAGTTGGTCGTGCCCATGATCGAGCCGGGATTGGTCACAACCATCGGCCGGGTTTCAGCGCTCGAACCGGTAATGTGAATATCGCGGCCTTTTTCAGTAAGCTTTGCGAGGCCGAAATCCAAAACCTTTACGATCCCGTCCTCGCGGATCATGATATTGTCCGGTTTGACGTCGCGGTGGATAATGCCAGCTTCGTGGGCCGCGGAAAGGGCCGATGAGACCTGCACGGCGACATCGAGGATCTCTTTGAACGACATTCGTCCTTGCTGCATCCGGTCGCCGAGCGTTTCACCGTCAACGAATTCCATGACGATAAAATGCTCTTCGCCCTCGGTTGGAAATTCGTGAATTGTAAGTATATTTGGGTGATTAAGAGCCGAGACAGCTTGTGCTTCGCGTTCGAAACGGTTCAGCCGATCGACGTTTCCGGTCAATTCGTGAGGAAGCAGTTTGATCGCGATGCGTCGGTTTAGCCGCGAATCTTCGGCGAGATAAACCTCGCCCATACCGCCGCGCCCAAGCAAACTTTTCACGCTGTATCTGCCTATCTTACGGCCTTCGAGAACGGCGTCGCTCTTTGAGACGGCGAACATATCAGCCGCTACGGCGTCGGGGGATTCGTCGAGGAATTTGATATCCGACTGGCCAAACGCGAGCAAAGATTCAACCTCATTTCGCAGTTCGTCGTCGTCGCCGCATTTATTGAGGATGAACGTTTTTCGCTCGCCGTCGCCGAGTTTCAACGCCGCGTCATATATCTCTTCGATCTGATCAAGTCGCTCTCTAGTCACGTTTACCTAATTTTTAGCCAACTCGCGGAGCAGCCACGAACGGGCGAATTGCCAGTCGCGTTTGACGGTCTCGGGCGAAATTTTCAGGACCTCGGCGATCTCCTCGATCTTTAGCCCGCCAAAGAATTTTAGCTCGACAACGCGGCTACGGCGTTCGTCCAGTTTCTCAAGGTTTTTCAAGGCGTCGTCGAGAGCAACGATCTCACCAATGCCGTCATTCGTTACCGCTAGGTGATCGGTAAGAGTAACTCTCGCCTGCCAGCCGCCACGTTTCTGGCTTTGTTTCGAGCGGGCATAATCGACCAGTATCTGCCGCATCGCCCGCGATGCGACGCCAAAAAAATGGGCGCGGTTTTGCCAGTTTTGCTCGTCGCTTTTAGCGATCTTTAGATACGCTTCGTGAATAAGATCGGTCGTCTGTAACGTATGCCCCGACGGCTGCCGGCGCATATAACGGCGTGCCATCTGGCGCAACTCTTCGTAGACCAGAGGCATCAGTTGTTCGAGTGCTAACTCGTCACCTTTACTCCAGTCGACCAACAGAAGCGTGATCTGTCGCGAGATGATCTCTTGCATTAAATTTACGAAGTGGATCGAAACTAAATTATAGTTCAAAACCGCAAAATATTGAAAACCGAAGGGCAAAGGCTAACGATCCAGATTTTTGATGCGTTTTTTGGGGAAACCGAACGTGTTTTTTTAACCTCACGTTTTAATTGTGGTGCATACCACATTTTGAAGAAGAAAATGCGTAAAAAGGTTTACGGTTTATCGTGAATGACCTAAAATTATTTCACTATGCCGAGATCCCTTATGCTCAGCCTCGACGGTGAGTACTTCGAAGTCCAGCCGAAAAAGATCGATCGCGAAGACCTTTATGGTTCGGTCGCGATCGAGGCTTTTGATGAAAAGGGCAATCCAGCTCAGCTCCTCGTTTTGGCGTCGGACGGCAAGACGTTGATGAACAAAGGCGGAACAGCGCTCGCGACGCTTGATCAAAAAGGAAACAGCGTCGAACGTAATACGCTCAAGCCTGTAAATGCTGAGGGCGAACCGATCGAGACGGTCGAATCTTCGTTTGGAGCCGAAAATAAGTTAAAGGTCGCCGAGATCGACGATTATCTGTCGCAGGTAGTCAAATCAATATACGTCCTCGATCCGGTCGAAGGCGGTAATATCAATTTTTTGCTCGATCATCTGTCGTCCGGGCTGATCTATACGTTCCCGTTCAGCTATCGCGGCGGGACGGAGTATGACAATGCGTTTGTGATAGGGAACAAAGACGACGCCTTTATGGTCATCGGCAAGGAAGCGCGTTTCAAATTTGCGAAGCTAAATCAGGCCGCACAGCTAGACGCGATGGAGGAAGAAGAGATATCAGGCGACGATATTGATTTCGATCTTTTATAGGATAGTCTTTCTTTGCGTGCTTTGCCCTCTTTGCGACTTTGCGGCAAACACGGCGCGGTTCCCGCAACGCAGCCAAGGAAGCAAAGACCGCCAAGAAAGAGACAAGAATTTTCAATCGACTCCTAATATAATGTGCTGACGCTATGGCAATAAATATCTCCAATCAGAAGAATCGCGATGCTCTTGTCGCTTTTGAGGCGGTGATGCCGGTTCGTAACGTGCATTTTGTTGATGCAAAAGGGAATCCGGTCGAAACGCGTCGGCTGCTCAAGACAGATATCGACCACGATCTCGAAGCGTTGATGAAGAAACGCAAAACGTTCGCCGCGATCAGCAAAGCCCTTGTCAACGAAGACCCCGAGATCGACATGAACGAATTCGGCATGTTTCTCACCGATACGTCAAAGGTTTATGTGTCAAAAAAAGGCATTATTCATCTCGTCGATGAGTATGAAGTCGTCTCCTATCCCGACGGTACGCTCCGCGAACGCCGCACCCGGAAAAAGGAAGCTCAGAATATAAATACCGACATTCCGCTTCGCTGGACCGGCAAATACATCAAGAAGGAAGACGCCGCACACCGATTTGTTTTCACGCACAAACGCCAGCTCATTCATGTCAACGGCCTAACGTTCGATTTTTTATACGACATGGCCAAAGAGCTGCACGAGCGCAATTCGTTCCTCATCGTTCGCGGCGGCGAAAAGGGCGACCGTCCGATCGTGATGCATCGCGGCGGACTTCAGTACAACGCCTTTCTTGAGGGAAGAATTAAGGGCGACGAATATCTGCTCATTCTACAGCTTTCAAATATCGAGCTAAAGCGTCCCGCATGGTCAGAATCCCGACCAGTCGGGACGTCAGCGGGCGGCGAAGGTGACGATAAAAAGAAATCTACAAAGAAAAAATGAACCTCGATTTCGACGCGAAAAATCTAAATAAGAAAAAAGGCGATTATGGCTTTGGCGAAGTCATCCACCTCGCCGACCCATCGCTACACGGTTCGGCTCAGGCATATAAACGTGAGCTCAGCACCAAAATGCACGCGGTTTCGGCGCAGGATATCGGCCGCATCCACGCCGCTCGCGGCTATCTGGCGACGCGTAAATACGACGGCGAATTTTGCCTAATATTCTTTAACGGTGAAAAACTGATCTCCGTGAATCCGGGTGGAACAGTGCGAATTGGCTTGCCCGCTTTTGAAGAAGCGGAAAAGCTCCTCAAAGCCGCAAAGGTCGGCTCATGCATCCTAGCGGGCGAGATCTATCTGCAGGCGGAGAATTTCAAAGGGCTGCGTATCCATCGCGTTGTCGGGATCTTACGAAATCCCGATTCGGTTGACGATATGAAACGGCTCGGGCTCGCGATATTTGACGTGGTCGATCTCGACGGCAAGCCGCCAGAGAACCTCAAAAAGAAATTCAGCCTGCTTGATAAATGGTTTGGCACGGGCAAGCTGGTCATTCCGGTCGAGCACGTTTTGACCAAGAAAACAGACGACATAATGATGCTGCTCGCCGATTGGGTGATCGAAAGGGGAAGCGAGGGCATCGTTCTGCAGCACGATACCGCGAGTTGGTACAAGATCAAGCTTCGTCACACGCTCGATGTCGCGGTCATCGGCTACAGCGAGGGCAGCGATGAACGCAAAGGATTGCTTCACGATCTGCTCGTTGGCGTAAAACGCAACGACGGCACTTTTCAGGAACTTACGCGTGTCGGCGGCGGTTTTACCGACGAAGACCGCAAAACCATCGCCGCAGAAATGAAAAAGCGCATCGTGGCTTCGGACTACGTCGCGGTAAATAACGATTACGTTGCGTACGAAATGGTCAAACCCGGCCCGGTGATCGAGATCTCGTGCCTCGATCTGCTCACCGAAAGCTCGCGTGGCGGCCCGATCAATCGCATGGTGCTCAAGTGGGATGGAAAACGCTACAACGCCATGTCGCGAATGCCGCTCGTAAGTGTAATATCGCCCCAGTACATCCGCACCCGCGACGACAAAGATGCGCTCGAAGACGACGTAAACATTCGCCAGCTCACTGAGCTTGCACCCGTGACGCTGACTGAAAAGGCGGTCGAAGATGCTGCCGGCGAGCCCAGCACTTTGCTTCAACGCGAGGTTTACACGAAAGAAATGAAGGGCAATACGATGGTCCGCAAACTCCTGCTCTGGAAAACGAACAAGGAGAAAAAGGCCGAGTTTCCGGCCTACGTCGTCTATCTCACCGATTTTTCCCCGAACCGTAAGAACCCTCTCGAACGCGACATCCGCGTCGCCTCGACCGAGGCCGCCGCCCGCAAACATTTCGAGAGAATGGCCAAGGAAAATTTTATCGGCGGTTGGGGGAAGATCGGATTGTGAAGTGGTGCGTTTGTTTTTAGCGGCGGAGCAGCGAAAGCATGTAGCCACGGGTGAAGCCTGGCGGAACCCGTGGTTAGAAACCGGCCACGAACCACAAGCCCGCGAAGCGGGCGGTAGACGTTGCATAAATATCGACGCCGAGCTGTCGCCCACTACGTGGACTTGATACCTTTTTGCATTGGAACCACGGGTTCCGCTCCGCTCCACCCATGGCTTAGTGCTGCCGCTGCTCCGCAGCTTAAGACGGTTTAATACCGCTTCGTCTTAGGTTAAACTATCGCAATGACGCTGCCTTTCATCGAATTTGCCGGTAACAAACGCCTCTTGTGGATCGCGGAGGAATGGATCCGCTATGCGCCTTTGCTTGCGGATTGGTGTATGAAACGCATCGTCAACCGCCGCGACGTTTGGAGCCAGTACACGATCAAACACGACAAGGTTTCGGTCGTCATGCTCCCTATCAAAGAGCGACGTGCTCTCGGCACGGACATGGTGACGCTGACCAAGCTCGAGCGCCATTTTTCGGGTAAGGCACCGAATCATCTGGTCGGGATGTTTTCGATCTCCGATCACGCGACGTGCAAATGGTTTGCGGTCGATATCGACCTCCACGACGAATCCGTAACAAACGCGGACGAGGTGGTCGAGGCAAACCGCACCGCCCTTTTCACCTGGGCCGCACGGTTGCGTGCACAGGGAATGGACCCGATGGTCATGGATTCGAACGGCGTGGGCGGTTATCACTTGTGGGTGCTGCTCGACCGGGAATACCCGCTTGCCGACGTTTACGATTTTGTTGACGAACTTCGTTCCGACTGGCAGGAACTCGGACTCGAGCGTAAGCCCGAATGCTTTCCGCCCAAACGCGTCGTCGGGCCTGACGATCTGCCTTACACGCTGCGCTTGCCGGGCCGCCACCATTCGCGTCCGCATTATACGCGGATCTATAATTTCGAGTTTCCCGACGAAGCTGAGTGGCTCGACGGCGGCGAAGCCATCGAGGTGATGCTCGCAACCAAACCGTCAATATTGCCAAAGCTCTCAAAAAAACAAAAGGCCGAGCGTGAAAAGCAGCAGGCGATGCCGGTAAAGAGGACGGCAAAGAAAAAGGCCGCAGTTGGCGGCCGCAATCGTCCGCGTGTCTGTCTCGATCTCGATGGCGTGCTTGCGAGGTACGAGGGTTGGCAGGGATTTGATCACATCGGCGAACCGTTGCCCGGTGCACGCGAATTTGCCGAGAGCATCGCGGAGGTTGCCGACATAATAATTTTCTCTGCCCGCTGTTCGCAGGACCAGGGCGGTGAATACGAACCGACCGTCCTCACCGCCGGACAACTCCGCATCAAGATCGTCGAGTGGCTCGAAACCCACAAAATTCCATACGCCGACGTTTACATGGGCCAGGGCAAACCCCGCGTCGCCGCCTTCATCGACGACCGAGCCGTCCCGTGCTCGCCCCAAACCGAAACCACGGCCTACAACGAAGCTCTCGCGTCCGTCAAAAAACTCATCAACCGACGCTAGCCGTCCGGGCGGTAAAAAGGCCCGGAAAAGGCAAAAAAAGGCGAGGAATATTTCGATTCCTCACCTTTAAAGCCACTTTTTCGGCCAGCGTTTATCTGTAGGCGGTTGCCACAGGTATGTCGCCGATGGTGCCGAAGGGAAGGTAGACGTTTACCGAATTGGAACTGTACTGGATGTAGTTCGTTCCATTTCGGTAGACGGCGAGGTCGGTGCGGCCGTCTCCGTCGTAATCGCCCGGGATCAATGTATCGTTGCTAAGGCCCCAGTTGCGGACCGCGATCTGTCGGGTGGAAGATTGCAGAATGTACCAGACGCCGCTGCGGAATACGGCGATGTCGGCCTTGTTGTCGCCGTCATAGTCGCCGGTCACTCGCTCGTCTGTTGCCAGCCCGAATTGGGTATAGCTCGTTCCCCCGTTTGACGAATTGCGGATGTACCAGATGCCGTTGGACGGACGAAAGACTGCGGCGTCGAGGCGTCCGTCGCCGTCAAAATCTCCGCGAACGCTGCGATCGCCGGTCGTGCCCCACGGCAGATACGTTATATTCCCGCCTGGGTTATTTAGCGTGCCGCGATAGTAGAAACTGCCTTGAGCGGCTTCGCGATAGACTGCCATATCGGCTTTGGCGTCGCCGTCCCAGTCTCCGCTCGCGAGCGCATCGCCGGTCAGGCCAAACGGCTGGATGTCCACTGTTCCGGTCGAAGACCTTAGAACATAAAAGTATGCCTGATTGCCCGATACGTTTTCCCGCCAGACGGCGATGTCGGTGCGTCCGTCGCCGTCATAATCAGCCGGAGCGAGCTTGTCAGTTGCGAGTCCGAAGGAAACGCTGTAAAACGAAGCGGGCGATGCCGAAGGATTGATCAGCCATGTGCCGTTTCTAAAAACCGAAGCGTCGGTGCGTCCGTCGCCATCAAAATCCGCGACGCGAAGCGTTTGTGCCGCCGACGGATTTAACCTGGCGAGACCCGAATGTCCGTAGCCGTTCACCATTTTGAAAACGCCGCCGATCAGTATCTTGCCATCGGGTGCAACGGCGATCTTGTTTACGTTGCCGCCCGTCGCTCCGCCGTAGGTTCCAAACCCGAGGTCGAGCGATCCGTCGGCTTCGAGCCGTGCATAGTTCTTTCGCACAGGGAAATTCGTCCCCGTAATAAAGTCGAACTGGCCGCCGACGAGTATCTTGCCGTTCGCCTGGACCGCGACCGAGTTAATACTTCCGTTGGTGTTTCCGGTCACGCGGAACGGAGTCGAGAAAAATGTCGTGTCGGGCGTGTTGTCGGCGTTAAACCGGACGAGCGTGCCGGGATTGGTCAGCAGAAATTTGCCGTCCGGTAGGATAGCGACATAATTGGCGATCGAAAAACCGAAATCGGTATTCGCGAACGTCGGATCAAGCGTTCCGTCGGCGTTAAACCGTGCGCTTGTGCCGCGGTTCACTCCGTTTACGGTAGAAAAATTTCCGCCGATGACAAATTTGCCGTTTGGCTGGACCAGAAGCGACGAGACAAACCCGGTAAAGACCGGATCGAACGCGTCGACCGTTCCGTTTGCGTTGAGGCGGGCGAAATGCGAGTTGCGGGTCTGCCCGCCGATCACTGTAAACGTACCAGCGACGAGTATCTTGCCGTCGGGCTGCAGTGCGATATATTTGACCGCGTCGCCGCTGTCCCCGATCACTACATTGAAGGACGTGTCCCGCGAACCATCGGCGTTAAGTCGCATCAGGCGGTCGGCCCCGGCGGTCGGCAAGCTGCTGCCGACGAGGATCTTTCCGTCGCTTTGCAAAACGATCGTATTTATCGAACCGTCAATGATCGTTGCGGGTGCGGTAAATGTCGTATCGAGCGAGCCGTCGGCGTTAAACCGGGTCAGACCCGAGCGTGCGATACGATTAGCGTCGCCAAATTGTCCGGCGACCAGGACCTTGCCATCGGGCTGTGCAACGACATTGCTGATACCGGCCGAAAGGCTGGGAAAGACGACGAACGGATCAAATGTTTGGTCGATCGACCCTGTCGGCGTCAACCGGAGCAGAGCACGACGGTTTGTAAACGAGCTGCCGTTTATGTACATCTGGCCGGCCTCGTAGACTTTGCCGTCCTGCGAGACCGCAATCGAGTTTATTGCATTGACCTGCGATTCCGTCGCTACAAATGTGGCGTCGATCGTACCGTTGGCGTTAAGACGATTGACGGGCTCGACACCCTGAAAGCTATTATCGCGTCCGATAAATATTTTTCCGTCGCTTTGGAGTGCGATAGTATTTGTTGAGTAATTCGTCGTAGGGGCGAATGCCGTTTCGATCGCTCCTGTCGAGCTTAACCGGACGAGGCCGCGAATATTTTGGCCGTTAAACGAACCAAACTGTCCGCCGACCAGCACTTTGCCGTCCGGCTGAAGCACTAACGCCCTGACCGCAGATCCGTTCGCACCTGTTCCGGCGTCAAATGTGGTGTCGAGAGTTCCGTTGGCATTGAGCCGCGCGACGCCCGGGCTTGATGCAGTCGTACATGTCGAGCCGACGATCAATTTGCCGTCCGGCTGGATCACGATCGCCCTATTGGAAAAGGCCGAGCACGGCGTGTTAAAGGTCGTGTCGAGCGTACCGTCGGAATTGAGCCGAGCAAGACCGTTTCGGGTCTGTCCGCCGATCGTGCTGAAATTGCCGCCGATCAATACTTTGCCATCCGGCTGCACAGCGACGGACGTCACGCTGCTAACGCGTGCGGGAAACGCCACATTGAATGTCGGGTCGAACGAGCCGTCGGAATTGAGTCTGGCAACACTGTAACGCGTCAAGTTCCCGACCTTGTCGAAATTGCCGGCGACGATTATCTTGCCATCCTGCTGTAGGGCGACCGCGCTTATCGAGGCATCAAATGTAAACGTGTTGCCGCTATCAAAACCGGTGTCGATAGTTCCGTCCGCGTTAAAACGTGCGATATAACTGAGCGGCCGCCGGTCGATCGTCAGAAAGAAACCGGCATAGATGATCTTACCGTCGGGCTGCACGACCAGGGCATTGCCTGTCGCCTGATTGTCCCTTATCAGCGAGGGCTGAAACGCATTGTCGAGTTCACCGTACGATGCGGCAAAGGCGGTAGATACGGCGGAAAGTCCGATCACCAGAACGGCGGTTTTTACCAAAAGTGTGATGGTGCGAACATTCAACGGTCTATTCTTAAACATATTAATCTCCCGGTATTAAAGTGCTGAGGCATATCGGGCGGCAAATTATTCCGGCCGAAAAGCGTCTCTGTACAAAATCGCAGAAGCGGCGCGAAAAATGGGTCAAAGAAAAATGAAACGGCTTGTTTATCGTGAAGGATTGAGCGAAACTATTGGACTGACAGACACGACGTGATGGAAGACCTCCCGCAAGAAAATCTGACGCAACTGCTAAAAGATGCCCAGGCCGGAAAGCGCCAGAGCCTGGACGAATTTCTGCCGCAGGTCTATGACGAGCTAAAGCGGATCGCCGCGTACAAGCTCGCGTCCGAGCGGTCTAATCACACTTTGCAGGCGACAGCACTTTTGCACGAGGCTTATCTTCGGCTGATCGATCAGCACTCGGTGGATTGGCAAAACCGCGCCCATTTTTTTGCTATCGCATCAGAGATGATGCGGCGGATCCTCGTCAATCATGCCGAGGCCCACAACGCCAAAAAAAGGAATGAAGGCCACACAAAGATCTCGCTCGACGAGGCGGAAATCTCCGTCGAAACCGAGATCGATCTGATATTTCTGGACGAAGCTTTGCGTGAGCTTGCCGAATTTGATCCTATGCAGTCGCGGATCGTCGAGCTAAAATTTTTTGGCGGGCTCACTAACGAAGAAGCTGCCGAGGTCCTCGGCGTTTCCGATTCGACGATCAAACGCGAATGGCGAATGGCTCGAGCGTGGCTGACGACAAAATTGACCTGACCCGATCTGTGCCGTTTTCCGGCGATCTAATTCAAGAGCAAATGAGATCCGAAAACTGGGAAAAAATCAAAAGTGCGTTTAACGACGCGGTCGATCTCGATCCGGCGGGGAGCGAAGGGTTTCTGGACCTTTTGGGTAAGTCAGAGCCGGAGATCGCGGGCGAAGTTAGAAAGCTATTGGCAGCGGAGAGTAAAAACAAATTTGCCTCGCCCGTCGCCGATATTGCGGGTCTGTGGAAGGATGATATGATCGCCGATCTTACGGGAACCGTTGTCGGCATTTACCGCATCGTGCGTCAGATCGGGCACGGCGGGATGGGCGTCGTATATGAAGCTCGGCGCGACACGGACGATTTTTCGCAAACCGTTGCTTTAAAGCTGTTAAAACGCGGCATGGATTCGGATGCGATGCTCCGGCGTTTTCGGCAGGAACGGCAAATACTAGCGTCGTTAGAGCACCCGAATATCGCGCGCCTTTTGGACGGTGGTTTGGGGCCTGAGGGCACACCATTTTTCGCGATGGAATACGTCAGCGGCCGTCCGCTCGACGAGTATTGCCGCGAAGAGCGTCTAAGCATCAACGAGCGGCTGCAGCTATTTCTGCAAGTGTGTTCCGCCGTCTCGTTTGCCCATTCAAGACTGGTCATTCATCGCGATCTCAAACCAAATAATATTCTTGTTACCGCCGACGGCACGGTCAAGTTGCTTGATTTTGGCATTGCAAAGTTGGTGTCGCCGGAAAGCGACGGTCCGAATGAGACCGCTACGGGCCTCACGATGATGACGCCGGCGTATGCTTCGCCTGAGCAGATACGCGGCGACATAGTTTCGACGGCGAGCGATATTTACAGTCTCGGCCTAATCCTTTTTGAAACGCTGACGGGCTCCGCGGCATACATTCTGCCAAGCAATCGCCCCGATGAGATCGCCCGTGTCATATGCGATGTTGATCCGCCGCGGCCTTCGTCGGTGGTGAGTGTCGAATGGATGGCCGTGTCTGCCTGTTCGACACAGCAGGCAAAAGATCCATCAACATTGCAGCCCAGACGTAACGATCTGCGGCAGTTGAAGGGCGATCTGGACACGATCATTCTCAAAGCCCTCAGAAAAGAGCCAGACCGCCGCTACGCCTCGGTCGAGCAATTTGCCGGAGACATAAAACGCCATCTCGAAGGCCTCACCGTTCTCGCCCGGCCAGACACTCTGTCGTATCGCGTTGAGAAATTTATCGCCCGCAACAGGATCGCCGTCGGAGCCGCGACGTTAGTTGTTTTGGCCCTCGTCGGCGGCATCGCGACGACGACGTGGCAGGCCGTTCGTGCTGAAAATCAACGTCGGATATCCGAACAGCGGTTTACGCAGGTTCGCGAACTCGCCAATAATATTGTTTTCAAATACTATGACGAGGCGGAAAAACTGCCGAATTCGACCAAGCTGCGGGAAATGCTCGTTACGGATTCGCTCAACTATTTCGACAGCCTGGCTATGGACGCAAATGCCGACGATGCGCTCAAGAGCGAACTGGCTCTCGCATATATTCGCATCGGAAAGGTGATGGGCCGAGCGTATTTTGCCAATCTGGGTGACGTTTCGGGTGCAATAACAAATTATCAAAAAGGCATCTCTCTACTCGAACCGATCTCCGAAAAATCGGGCGATATCAAACTAAAGGTCGACCTGATCAATGCCGAATCCGAACTCGCCACTGCTCTCAGGCGCCAGGGCAGTGTCGCCGAATCTGACGCAATGCTAAAAAAAGCGATCGAGCAAAATGAAACTCTCGTCACGTCGAATCCAGGAGACACAAAACTAGAATTACGGCTCGTCACGCTGTATCTGTTTCTCGGCGATTCACTGCCAGTCGGGACAGGTGCGGGCGAAAACATCGCGGCCTTTCAACGTTCGATCGATGTTTGTGAGAGCATTCTGAAACGCGAGCCTGATAACGTTCGGACAAATAACATTCTCGCCGCCGCCGCCGATCGCATAGCGACCAATCTCACGATTCTCGCACGCGATGCCGCCGACGACGGAAACGCGGACCTCGCCCACCGTCTGCATCAGCAGGCACTCGAGTTGGGCGCGAGGAATATCCAAATCTGTCAAAGGATACTCGATCTGCAGCCGGACGAGGTTCTCAACTCCGCGTTGCTCAACGCCACGAACTTTAACTATGGCACGTATCAATTTGAGTCAGGCGATTACGTGCCGGCACTGCAAAACCAATTGGCGAGCGAGCGCGGTTTTAGGAAAGAATTTGAGAATGACAAGAGCAACTTAGAAAACAAACTTTTGCTGAGCAGCGTGCTGAGCGCTTTGTCCACAACCCAAATGCGGCTGGCAAAGGCTGCGGATTCGCAACGTTCGTACGAGGAAGCGGTAAAGATCCTCAATGAACTCATCGCCGTTGACGCCGAGAATTTTGACTATAAACAGAAACGTTGGGAAGCAAAGTTTGCACTTGCCGACGAACTCGCAAGGGCCGGAGCGATAGAAAAAGCCCGAGCTTTATACCTCGACGCCTCGACGGAGATCGACAAGGCTGCTCGCGAAAAAGACTCAGCTTACGGAGAATCGCTTCGCGGGTTTTACCTTTCGCGGATCGGTGATCTGGATGCCGTAGTGGCAAAACTGATCCCTGTTGCAAGCCCCAAACACACTTCACTCATTCAAAGTGCAAAGCAGTCATACACTCAGGCACTCGATATTTGGATCCGAAATGGAGCTCAAAGCGTTTTAGGTATACACCAGCCAAACAAGATCGAGGTCCTCAAGCGAAAGCTGGAACGGATCGCAGACGTGAATAGATAAAACTGTCGCAAAAAGGCACAGATTTCGCAAAAAAAGAGGAAGAAACGACAAAAAGGTTTCCTCCTCTTTTCTTATTTTGTATATCTTGCGCCTTTCGAGGCTAACCTTTTCTTAGTTCGGTCAGCACCTGTTTAGCGACCGCTTTTAGTGTGTCGAAGACGCCGGTGCCGTTTGTTGCGACGGCTTCAAAAACGGGTTCGCCTTTCCGGACGAGTTCGTCGGAGAGCTCTTCGATCGGTGTGACGTTTGGCAGGTCGCGTTTGTTTAGCTGGAGGACGTATGGGATCTGTGCTAGATCATAGCCCTGCGAGCCGAGATTTTCTTCGAGATTGTAGAGCGACTCGATGTTGGCGTCCATACGCTCTTCCTGGCTGTCGGCGACGAAGACTACTCCGTCAACACCTTTGAGAATAAGCTTACGCGACGCGTCGTAATACACCTGTCCCGGCACGGTGTAGAGGTGAAAACGCGTTTTGAATCCGCGAACCGTCCCGAGCTCGAGCGGCATGAAATCAAAAAAAAGCGTGCGGTCAGTCTCGGTGGCGAGGCTGATCAACTTGCCCTTGGCCTGGGGAGCAGTTGAATCGTAAATGTACTGGAGATTCGTTGTCTTGCCGCAAAGGCCGGGGCCGTAATAAACGATCTTGCAATTAATCTCTCGCGATGCGTAGTTAATAAAAGTCATAGGGCAGTGAACGGTGACAGGGGGCAACCCATCACTAACTAAATAAACTGTCGATGTCCTCGTCCGTGATCTCGGAAAAGAACGAATTCTGGTTGATACGAAAATTTGCCGAATCGACCGTTGCTTCGTCGAGCAACGCGGCGACCTCGTGGGTTGCGCGTTTGGTTCTTATTTTTACGAGTCCGAGCGTTGAACGCTCGTCAAATACTATCACAAGCAGGCTCCGGCCGATGACACTAATGTATATACTTTCACGTTCGCCCTCGTGGACAACCGCCGGGAAAGTGTCTTCGCCGATCAGTTTGGCCATGCTGCTCGTGGCCGCGACGTTTCCGGCGGCTAAGCTGGAAAAACTCGTCGTATCCATATCGCCGATGTCGCCATGAAAAGCGATCGGCTGCCCGTCGCGATCGACTAGCATGACGACGCGGGCGGCGCATTCGATGCAGAGGCGGGCCAGGATGTGCTTGATCCTCGAAAATTGGTGTTCTTGTATTATGAAGGGCGTCTCTGCCATTTGATTTTCCGGCCGTGATGACAAAATGGCCGGGAGTAATTTATCGCTGGTGAATTGTTATCGACAATGCGGACGGGTGACGTGTTTCGCCATCCACCTATAAACTTAGCACAACAACGTTGGCTGCGACAAGAAATTTTTTGGCATTGCGCGGTTTTTCCCCGATTTTCTTTGCAAACTCTGCGGTTTTCTCTGCGTTGACGAGCGCGGAAACTTTGGGAAAACATCCACGCTGAGTTCGCAGAGCTTTACGCAGAGGCCGGACTATTTTTTGCTCCATAAATTCGATTGATACCAAGTATTGAAAAATGATAGTATTACACGTCCGACAAGCGCTCGTCGGTGCGTTTTCAAACAAGTTTAATTACACGACCTTCAAACTCGCCTTTTTTTGGGGTTCTGAAACCCGTTTCTAATGAAGCATCATCTCTTCTCGAACAACACAAAGGGTCTTAATTTTGTTGCGATCGGCGGCGGCAATGGTTTGTCAACGCTGTTGTCGGGACTCAAGCGTTTTGTTGATGCCGGCGAGACGGAGCCGATCTGGCTCGAAGATCTGTCGGCAATTGTTGCCGTGACGGATGATGGCGGAAGCTCGGGAAGGTTAAGAGACGAACTGCAAATGCTGCCGCCGGGGGACATTCGAAACTGCATGGTAGCGCTCAGTGAAGACTCGCAGACGCTGTCGAAACTGTTCAAACACCGTTTTCGCGGCGACGGCGATCTGGGCGGGCATGTTTTTGGTAATATCTTTCTCGCAGCTTTGACTGAGATCACGGGCGATTTTGCGGAAGCTGTAAAACTCTCGTCGGAAATTATTGCAAGCAAAGGACATATTTATCCCGCGACGGTCGCGGATGTCCGTCTGGCGGCGGAATTATTGGATGGGAAGGTCGTTCGAGGCGAGACAAAGATCGGGCATGTCGGCGGGATGATAAAGCGGCTTTTTCTCGAGCCTTCGGACTGCAAACCTCTGCCGGACGCACTCACAGCGATCAAAAATGCTGATGTTATCTCGGTCGGGCCGGGTTCGTTGTTTACGAGTTTGCTGCCGCCGGTACTGGTTGATGGCGTTGCAGATGCGATCGCCGCATCGAAAGCGGTCAAGATATTTATCTGCAATTTGATGACACAACCCGGCGAGACGGACGGGTTTACGGCTAGGCATCATATCGAGATATTTAAGCAATATGCTCCCCATATCGAATTTGATTGTGTTGTAGTTAATGACCATCCGATCAGTGAAACTCAGATGGCAATGTACGCCGACGAAGGTGCCGAGCAGATCGGTGTTCACGGGTCGATTACGCCGGAGACGATCGAGGGTTCGGAGATCGTTTATGGTAATCTGTTGAGCGACGGCGAAATGGTCCGCCACGACCCCGAACGCCTCGCGCAGGTTGCATTGCTGTGTGCATTGCAGCCGAAAGACTCTGTTCAGAGTGCAAGCTTTAGCTTGTAACTCCATGAACCGGAAACAAGCTAAAGCTTGCACTCTAAACTTGTGAATACTGATCTCAACATTTTAGTTCTCGCTGCCGGTCTTGGCACGCGGATGAAATCGAACCTTGCCAAGGTGCTGCACAAACTCGACGGCAGGCCGCTCATTAATCACGTATGCCGAACGGCTGCGACGCTCGATCCGGCGAAGATTTATGTCGTCATCGGGCATCAAGGCGACGATGTGAAAGCGGCGGTTTTGAATGAAACTGACGCCGCGAACGCTGAGTTTGCGTGGCAGAAGCAAATGTTGGGGACGGGTGATGCTGTTAATGCTGCCCGTGAATTTCTCGCTGATTCGGATTCGACCTTGCTGGTGCTTTCGGGCGATGTGCCGATGATAAAGAGCGAGACTTTGACGGGCCTTGTAAAGCTTCATCACGGTTTTCGCGGCAAAGGGGCGGCGTGTACGGTTTTAACGGTAAGGTTAAAAGATCCGGGCGGTTACGGGCGCGTTGTGCGCGACGAAAATTGCTCGTTTGAACGAATTGTCGAGCAAAAGGATGCCTCTGACGAGCAGCGGGAGATCGACGAGATCAATTCGGGCATTTATTGTTTTAACGCCCGCAAACTGTTTTCCGCTCTCGCCAACGTTCAAAACAACAACGCTCAAGGCGAATATTATCTGACTGATGTGCCGCAGATACTTCGCGAACAGGGCGACGATGTCGCGATCTTTCTTCACAAGGACGAACACGAGATCGAAGGTGTCAACGACCGCCGCCAGCTCGCCGGAATGGAAAAGATAATGCGGCGAAAAGCCGTCGAGCGACTGATGCTCGAGTCTGGCGTGACCTTCATCGATCCGAAGGCTGCATACATTAGTTCCGAAACGCAGATCGGCCGCGACACGGTCGTCTATCAAAACGTAACTATTGAAGGCAAAAGCGTTATCGGTGAAAACTGTATTATCAGGCCCGGTGTTCGTATCGCGAATTCGATGATCGGAAACAACGTCGAAGTAAAGGACAATTCGTTCGTTTCGGATTCGACGGTCGGCGACTGTTGCGATGTCGGCCCTATGGCACATCTTCGCGGCAAAGCTGTGATGGAAACGGGGGCGAAGGTCGGGAATTTTGTCGAGCTAAAGAAAACCAGTCTCGGCAAAGGCTCAAAGGCCAGCCACCTGACATATCTCGGCGACGCAACCATCGGCGAAAAAACTAATATCGGGGCCGGAACCATCACTTGCAATTACGACGGCAAGAACAAACACGCTACCATCATCGGCGACGGTGTCAAGATCGGTTCGGATACTATGCTTGTGGCCCCGATCACAGTCGGCGACGGAGCAATGACCGGAGCGGGAAGTGTGGTGACAAAAGATATTGCTCCTAATAAGCTGGCAGTCGGTGCTCCGGCGAGATCGATCAGAGACCTTTCGAAAAGCGAGTAACTTATGAAAATTCCCCGCAAATTTAGGATTAAGGATTCGACGATGCTTTTTGCTGTTATCGTTTGCTTAAGCTTTACCGTTGCCTGCCGAGCTGAATCGATTCCATTGAGCCAGACGAACGCTGAATTGCATGACTCCAGCACAGTCATCGCGGATTGTGTTGAATTTCAAAAGCTGGTCGACAAGACATACGATTTCAAACCCTCAAAACTTTCAGACGTTCAGCAGACGGCCAAATCCGCAGAAATGGATGTGGTTTGGGAGAAAGTTAAGAGAGATCAGCCTAGACTGATGCCGTGCCTTATTTCTGCTCTTCAATCCCCGACGGCGAACAGTTTTTTTCGGTTTGATGGCAGCACGCTTCTTTTTAGTCTTGATAAGTCTGAGTCTTCGAAGAAATTATTAATTGAATCGTATTCAAAATCAGAAATTGAAGATATGGATCCTCAAAATTGGATCGCGTATATTCTCAAATTCGGAGTGGACGGGCTCGACACCTCGGCCGCAGGTGAAACCTGGCTCCGGGCTAAGGACCCCCGATATTATTTGCCTCAGCATGGCACATTACCAGTCGACAAAAGCGTTGGAGCGCTAGCTATTTATGGAAGCATGGACGAACAATTCGCCGTTCCGGCTTTGCTCGGAATCGCTAAGCAGGTTGAGCACCCAGGCCGCGAGATCGCAGTAGATCTGCTAACGAAGCTCGTAACCGACGAGGCGTTTGAAAGTCTTGCGAAACTCGACACCGCCGGACTTTCGGAAAAATCAAAGGCTGGCATTAAGAAGGCACTACTCAATCCGACTTTAATAGAGCGACGTTCGGGAACGCCAAGGATCAGCCGGGCAGAATATCTGAAAGCGTTTCAAGATCTGTCTAAAGGAAATGCATCCACCTTCATGGATTTGACTGTTAAGGTGAGTGACGGCGAGAAAGATGCCGTAGCGGTACTTCAAAGCGAAGACATACCACTTGTTCGAAAGGCCCGTAGGTTTTTTGCGTCGACTGGAACTCCTCATGCCCCGGAATGGTATCAAAGTTTTACTGACATACTGATGTTCATGTTACGAAAGGACAAAGGTTCAAAATAATAATTTATGTGCGGAATTGTTGGATACGTTGGAAATAAACAGGTTGTGCCGTTGATCATTGACGGTTTGCGTAAGCTGGAGTATCGCGGGTATGACTCGGCGGGAATCGCGGTGGTGGATGATGATCATCATCTTTCGCTGCGGCGAGCTGAGGGGAAACTGCGCAATCTAGAGGAAGCGATCCGGCTCAATCCGCTGGATGGGAATTACGGGATCGGGCATACGCGTTGGGCAACGCACGGGCGGCCGACGGAGGAGAATGCTCACCCGCATCGTGATCAATCGGGCAAGGTTGTCGTGGTTCACAACGGCATTATCGAGAATTATTTGACGCTCAAGGAACGTTTACAAGAAAAGGGTCATAAGTTTTACACGGAGACCGATACCGAGGTCGTTGCCCACCTGATCGGGCATTATATCGACAATGAAGGCTTGTCGCTCGAACTTGCCGTCCGCAAGACCGTAAAGGAATTGCGCGGTATCTTTGCACTCTCGATCATCTCTGTAGACGAACCGGACATGATCGTTTCGGTTCGCGAAGGGCCGCCGGTTGTTATTGGTTTGGGCGATGGTGAATTTTTTGTGGCGTCGGATATTCCGCCGATCCTTGCCCATACGCGCGACGTGTTTTTCCTCGGTGACCGCGAGATCGCGGTCCTGACGAAAGATTCTGTTCGCGTCACCGATTTTGACGGAAATATCGTTGAGCCCGAGCAGCAGCGAATCACCTGGGATCCGATCATGGCGGAGAAGGGCGGCTTTAAGCACTTTATGCTCAAGGAGATATACGAACAGCCGCGTGCTGTCCGAGATACCTCGCAGGGACGTGTTTCGCTTGATAACGGCCGGGTCTATCTCGATCCGATGGACATTTCGGCAGACGACCTACGAGCCGTTACATCCGTTAAGATCGCGGCATGCGGCACCTCGTGGCATGCAGGGCTCGCAGGGAAGTACATGATCGAATCGCTGGCCCGTGTGCCCGTCGAGGTCGATTATGCTTCGGAATTTCGATATCGCGAACCGGTTTTAAGCGAGACTGATCTGATCATTGTCATTTCGCAATCGGGCGAAACGGCCGACACGATCGCTGCCATGCGCGAAGCGAAACAGGCGGGATGTAAGATCCTGGCGATCTGCAATGTGCAAGGGTCGATGATAACGCGCGAGGCTGACGGCACGATTTTGACGCATGCCGGGCCTGAGATCGGCGTGGCTTCGACCAAGGCGTTTACGGCTCAGATGGTCGCGTTGTATTTGTTTGCGATGTATCTGGGGGAAGTCCGCGGCACTATTGACGAAACGCGGGCGAAAAAGCTGGCTCAGGACCTCGCTGAATTGCCGCTCAAGATAGAACAGCTTTTGAACGATGCTGATTCGATCGAAGAACTCTCTAAAGAGTTTTTCCGCGTTCAGGATTTTCTGTATCTCGGTCGGGGCATTAATTTCCCGGTCGCTCTCGAAGGTGCATTGAAATTAAAAGAGATCAGCTACATTCACGCCGAAGGTTATCCCGCGGGCGAGATGAAGCATGGGCCAAATGCTCTGATCGACGAAAAACTGCCGGTCGTCATCGTCAACACCCGCGAAAAAGGCAACTCAGCCAGCGAACTGCGGTACGAGAAAACGCATTCGAACATAGTTGAGGTCAAATCACGCGACGGCATCATCGTCTCGGTCCTGACCGAAGGCGACACGATGAGCAGCAAGGTCTCGAACCACGTGATCGAGATTCCCGAAACGTCTGATCTGTTGGGTCCGATCCTGTCGATCGTACCCTTGCAATTGCTGTCATATCACATTGCTGTCCGACGCGGCTGCGATGTCGATCAACCACGAAATCTGGCGAAATCAGTGACGGTGGAATAATTGGACGAGGTTTACGAAGAAGACAAAACTTTTGAAAAGATTGATTTCACTTTCGAAGACTTTCGTACGGGCGAGTATGAGGGGTGTGTCTTTGACGGATGCAATTTTTCTAAGGCCGATCTTTCTGAAACGGTTTTTTCCGATTGCGAATTTACGAGCTGTAATCTCAGTACGGTGAAACTGAACGGAACATCGTTTCGCGATGTGCGGTTCAAAGACTGCAAGTTGCTCGGCCTTCGCTTTTACGATTGCAGCGAGTTTCTGTTCTCCGCGGATTTCGTCAATTGTCAGCTAGATCTGTCGTCTTTTTACAATCTAAAGATCAAAAATACATGTTTCAAAGACTGCTCACTTCGCGAGGTGGATTTTTCAGGTGCCAATCTGACCAAGGCGAAATTTGATAATTGCGACCTCCGCGGAGCGACGTTTGAAAACTCGATCCTCGAAGAGGCGGATTTTCGAACGGCATACAATTACAGCTTTGATCCGGAATTAAACCGCGTCAATGGAGCGAAATTCTCACGCGCGGGCATCACCGGGCTTCTCAGCAAGTACGATATTGAAATAGAATAGAGCGGTGAAACATATAGATCGCGAGCATATAGCGGTTAAAAAGGCGGCAGCGGGTGCCTTGGCCAGCGGGGCAACGGCGTTCGGAGCCTTTGCAATTGGAGCTTTAGCGGGTGGAGCCGCCGCTTTTGGAGCTATGGCTATTGGGAAACTTGTCATCGGGAGTCTGGGGATCCGAAAGGCACGGATTCGACGGGTCGATATAGACGAACTAAATGTAAAAAGACTCTCGGTCGGCGAACTTGTCGTAACCGAATCGCTCGAATTTCCCATCGAATCGGAGAAAGTATGAAGGCAATAATCGTTCGAGAATTTGGCAATCCTGACGTTATGAAGTGTGACGACCTCGCGACGCCTTCGCCGACCGGCAAGCAGGTTCTTGTTCGCGTTCACGCGGTGGGCGTTAATCCGATTGAAACTTATATTCGCAGCGGTAATTATCCGAGCGTTCCAGAACTGCCATATACGCCGGGAAAAGACGCGGCTGGCATTGTTGAGTCCGTCGGTGACGGTGTCACTAGATTCAAATCGGGCGATCGCGTCTATACTTCGTTTTCGATAACGGGAACGTACGCGGAATATACGCTGGTCGAGGAGATCGATCTCGGCCTTATTCCCGACAATATCTCATTTGAACAAGGTGCGGGCATCTGGACGCCGTACGCTACCAGCTATCGGGCGTTGTTTCAGAAAGCAAAGGCCACGGCGGGCGAGACCGTTTTGATACACGGGGCTTCGGGCGGAGTCGGTATTGCCGCTGTGCAATGGGCGAAAAGCCGCGGGCTCAAGGTGATCGGGACGGCGAGTTCGATCGAAGGGAAACGACTTGTTGCCGATCAGGGAGTAGATCACGTTTTCGATCATTCGCAGGACGGATATCTTGGCGAGATCAAGGCTGCGACAGGCGGAAAAGGCGTCGATGTAGTTATCGAAATGCTGGCCAACATCAACCTGCAAAAAGATTTCGACGTGCTCGCGATGTTTGGCCGGATCTGCATTGTCGGCAATCGTGGTTCGCTCGATTTTAACCCGCGTGTCATTATGGGCAAGGACGCGACCGTCACCGGCATGGCTCTCTACAATTCGTCCTACGCCGAACGCGACGAGATTCATGCCGCTATCTTTGACGGGCTGCGGAGCGGTGAACTTCGGCCTATCATTCGCAAATCAATGCCACTCGCCGACGCCCCGGCGGCGCATCGCGAAGTTATGGAGAGTAAGGCATTTGGGAAGATCGTACTGGTGCCGTAGGAAAATATTTTCTTTTAGTACATAATAATTTAACCCTCCAAATAATCGGCGTGACGGTCTTTTGACTGTTATTCGCGGTTCGTCATCAAAGACATTGACTTTTCCGTGCAATGAGGACTATTATTCACCCAGAAATCTTTTGTTGTAAATTTGGGCCTGATGTCGGGCTGTGCGATGTTTCGAGTTAGCGTATCTTTGCGGATACCTGCATTTGAACGCTTATTAATGTCTTGCGAGGATGAAAATGAAGAGAAAATTTAATCTATGGTTAGTGATCGTGGCGTTTACATTTTTGTTTACAGCATCGGCGAAGGCGGAGACTTGGTTCGCTTATCTGAGCAGTGCTCAAGAGGTTCCGACAAACGCCTCTACCGCAACCGGTTTTGCCAGGGTTTTTCTGAATGAAACTGCGGGGACCATCACCTTCACCGTGACGTTCACGGGCCTTTCCAGTGCCCAAACGGCGTCGCACATTCATGCACCGGCGGCGATCGGTGCAAATACGGGTGTAGCGATCAACTTCGGAGCGGTCGGCGGAACTGCAGGCACGATCACCGGAACGGTCGCGATCACTCCGACACAGATCGCTCAGATCAGGGCTCATCAAGGGTATGTAAACGTTCACTCCACAAACTTTGCAGGTGGTGAGATACGCGGTCAGCTAGGAGTAAAACGCCCAGTCGATTTCGACGGTGACGGTCGTAATGACTACAGCGTGCTTCGTTGGACTGGAGCCGCCGCCCCCCAGCCTATGGCGTTCTGGAATCAGAACAGCACGGGCGGAACGCAAATCTCGCCAACATGGGGCGATGCATCGCGAGATTTCCCGGTACCGGGAGATTACGATGGTGATGGAAAGGATGACTTTGCTCTTTTCAGGGCTGGGGCAGCAACGGGCGATCAGTCTGAGTTTTGGATACTGACAAGTAATAATTTTACTGTCTTGTATTACGCGTGGGGCCGCAAGGGGTCAACGACTGGCAATAATCCGAGCGATACCCCGATCGCCCGTGACTTTGACGGGGACGGGAAAACTGACGTGGCGGTTGCCCGTCGCGGGGCTCAGACGGGAGATCCGTTGACTTGGTACATTCGCAACAGCTCGACCAATACAGCGCGTGTGGAAAACTGGGGAATTACCGGGGCCGATGCAAATACTTTCTATGACGCACCAATTCCTGGCGATTACGATGGAGACGGAAAATTCGATCTTGCCATCTACCGTTTTGGTACCGCACCCGACAATTCTTTCATCGTCAAAAAGAGCTCCGACGGCGGTTCGATCTACCAGTTATTCGGCAACTTTACCACTGACTACATATTACCCGGCGACTATGACGGCGATGGTAAATATGACTTTGCTGTGGCCCGGACAGGGGCGACCTCAACGTCTCCAATGGTCTGGTGGATACTCAACAGTTCGAACGGCACGACGCGGACCCAGACGTTTGGGATCACGTCCGATCTGCCGGCTCAGGGTGATTATGACGGCGATGCCAGAACCGATCTTGCTATCTACCGGCCGGGCGCGGCGGCTGGCAATGCAAGCAACTTTTGGGTACTGCGCAGCTTTGACAACACCGCGCAGGTTACTCAATGGGGCATCAACCCGAACTTTGCGGTCAATACGTTTGATGCACGTTAATCTTTAACTGAATCGGGTCAATTTGTAGTGTTCCGGCAGTTTGTCTGCCGGAACCTTTTTGTTTAGGCGGTCCTAAATTCGTCGAGGGCCTCGAAAACCTGCAACGCGTATTTTACATTTCCGAACGGAGCCGATACCTGGACGCCCTGTATTACATCGCGAACTTCTAGCAAGGACTCGCGGGCGATGGCGATGCCCTCTTCGCGGGCGTCCTCCTTGCTTTTGTCCGAGGCGATACGCATACGTTCTAAGATCTCCTGAGTGACCTCGACGCCGGGAACTTCATTATGCAGGAACTCGGCATTGCGGAAACTCACCAACGGCCAGATGCCGGCAACGATCGGGATGCGAACGTGCGAGATCATATCAAGGAAACGCTTTAGCTGTTCGGTATCGAAAACCGGCTGCGTTATGGCGTATTCCGCTCCGGCCTCAACCTTCCATTCGAAGCGGCGGATCTCCTCTTCCATATTCACAGCACCGGGATTTACGCCCACACCGATCGAGAATGCCGTTGGCTTGCCGATGGGGTTGTTGCCGAGATCGAGACCGTGATTGAGTTTGTTAACCATATTGGTCAGGCCGATGGCATCGATGTCGAAAACGGCGGTTGCGTCAGGGTACGGTCCCATTTTTGGCGGATCGCCCGTGATGAGCAATAGATTGTGCAGCCCCAACGCCGCGGCTCCAAGAAGGTCGCTCATCATCCCGAGCAAATTACGGTCGCGGCAGCAGTAATGCAGGACGGCTTCGATGCCGATCTCACGTTCGACCAAAACCGCGGTCGCCTGTGCCGACATCCGCGTTTGAGCTCGCGGGCCGTCGGGTATGTTGACTCCGTCTACACCCATATCTTTGAGCAAACGGATAGATTCAAGAGTCTTTTCGGCATCGCAGCCTTTTGGCGGCAAAACTTCAACGGATGTTACGAATTCACCGTGAGCTATCTTTGCCGACCAACGGGAACGCTCGACGGGATCGACGACTTGCACGTCCAACGGCTTCAACTCAGCGACGGTCGCCGGTTGTTGAACAAACGCCTTTGCCGTCTGTCGCGGACTGTCCGCCCGAATGGCGCTTGTGATCAGCTTGATATGCGTTGGCGTCGTGCCGCAGCAGCCACCGACGAATTTCGCACCAACCTGCACGAATCGACGCGAAAATTCGGCCATATACTCGGGGGATCCCATGTAGAACTGACGGCCTTGCACATCACGCGGTAATCCGGCATTCGGCTGGGCGGAAAGCGGCTTGGTTGTGACCGAACGCATTTTCTCGAGGGCGTTTAGCAGATGATTTGGCCCCATACCGCAGTTCAGGCCGATGACATCAACGCCGAGTTCGTCAAGCCTTTTAGTGAAATGCTCGGGCGTGTCGCCATATAGCGTTTTGCCGTCCATCTGGATCGTCATTTGAGCAATGATCGGCAGGTCGCTAAGTTCGCGGACGGCTTTTATCGCTTGCTCGATCAGCGGCAGTTCAGAGAAAGTTTCGAGAATAAAGAGGTCAACGCCGCCCTCAAGCAACGCCTCGGCTTGCTCCTTGAACATCTCTTTTGCTTCATCAAACGAAGTCGGGCCAAACGGTTCGACCCGCAATCCGAGCGGCCCGATCGCACCGGCAACATAAGCCTTGTCACCTGCGGCTTCGCGAGCGAGGCGGGCGGCGGCGATATTGATCTCACGAAGTTTGCTCTCGAGGCCGTATGGCTGTAGCTTGTGCCGCGTTGCGCCGAATGAGTTGGTTTCGATGATGTCGGCACCCGCCGCGACGTATTCTTCGTGAACCTCACGAACCAAATCCGGCGCCGCAATATTCAGCTCGTCGTAGCTGCGGTTGATGTAGATGCCTTTGTCGTAAAGCCGCGTACCCACCGCACCGTCAAAAACGTAAACGCCTTCAGAATCTAAGAGTTCTCTAAAGTTTTTCATAAGAAACTTGGCCCCAGATAACACGGGATGAAACGCAGATAAATCACGACTGTAAATTCTGATCCGTCCAATTCGTGCTATTGGTGGCAATAACAAAAAGCCCCGCCAAAACAGCGAGACTCTTTCTTAAATAGATTTGTCCGTCAGCTGTTTAGCGTATTATTTTACGTGGCCGCAAGTCGCATAACTCACCACGAAGTATAAAGACGATGATGTCGCTTTTGACTCAAGGTGTCAAGCATTCACGAGGCGTGCCAGAGCAAAGGCGGGAATATATAATTCATTTGAAAAGTCACGCATGAACCCTGCTAAAAAGTTCTTCGTCTTGTGTCTCAAATATGAGATAATTATGCAGATATGCAAAACTTAATGTTTGAACATTAAAAAACGGTGTGCACGCGAAGACCAGCAAGCCGGAGCGACGTAGGCGCGCACAAACAGAATTAAGCCAAAGGTCGCGGGACAGTCGGTACACGCGGGATAACCGAATAGGTCACAAACTGTTCGAAAATGCCGCTTAAGTGTGTGTACAAAAGCTTTATCAACCCCACTACTCGACGAACGGTATTCCTTTGTAATAACCGTTACTACGATTTAATAAGGCTTAGTATCGCGTTGTCAAAATTAGGACGGGTGATATTGATCATTTCCGCTGACACTTGCGGCAGAAATATGTCGACCGGCCGTTCTGTTTTAACCTGATAATGGGTGTTCCACAATTTAGGCAAGGCTCATTTTCGCGGTCGTAGACAAGCCAACCTCGATCCGCCGCCCCGTCAAAATAACCGCCCTCGATATCACGCGGATCGATAGTTTTTAGCAGCGAGCTCTCGATCGCTTCGGCCAGAACCGCTCGAATGCTGTCGTACAATCGAGCCGCTTTGACCGGTGACAGTTTGTCAGCCGCCGTTCGCGGATCGATACCGGCCGCGAACATCGCCTCGGCAGCGTAGATATTGCCGAGCCCGCAGACCTTTGTCTGATCGAGTAGAAATTCCTTTAGAGTCCGTTTTGAGGTTTTGAGTGCTGTTTTAAGATACTCGAGCGAGAATTCGTTTGAAAACGGTTCGGGCGCGAGTTTGGCGAGTTCTTTCGCCTCATGCAGAGCTGCGGTATCGACGATCTTCATCAAACCAAAATGCCGTTGATCGTCGAAAACCAGCCGTGTGTCGTCAGTCAAATGGAAAACTGCGTGGGTGAATTTCGGGTTTTCGATCTCGGCTGTGAGCAAATTAAATCGTCCGCTCATCCGCAGATGTACGATCAGAGTTCTATCGTTGCTGAGGTCAAATAATATGTGTTTGCCACGGCGGCGGACAAAATTTATCGCTGCCGAACTTAAATGCAGTGCGAAAAGATCGGGCGTCATGTCCGGAGCCAGGCGTTCGCGGAGCAGCGTGGCAGACGTGATCGTGCTACCTTTCACCAGCGTGTTCAGCGATCTTGAAACGTGCTCGACTTCAGGTAATTCCGGCATAAGCTAAAAGTTAACTAAAATTATGACTAAAACTACCTGTTAGCTAATTACTAATTTAGACCTTCGTATAGTCGGTCAGGGTTGTCTTGTCACCCAGCACGGTGCCGGAGGTGACGATAGCATTACGACCGATGTGACAACTTCGTCCGACAATTGCATCACGAATCTCGGCGGCGGTTGCGATCCGGGTATGCGACCAGATGATCGAGTTTTCGACCACGGCTTTCTCTTCGACATGGACGCCGGGGCCGATCACGGAGTTGGTAATATGAGCGTTCGGTTTTATAACGCAGCCTTCGCCGATGACTGACGCAGCATCAACTATCGCCGCAGTCGCAATATCCGAATTGCCCGTCCGGTCGATATCAAACCCTTTGATCGTACCGTCAAGAAAGTCATGATGGGCCTCGAGATAACTCGCAGGCGTGCCGATATCACGCCAGTATTCGCCGTTCATAATGTAGGCGAAAAATCGCTTTTTCTGCTCAAGTATTTTAGGGAAAACCTCGTATTCGAACGAATGATTTTCGCCTATTTTGATCAGGTCAAGAATAGTCGGTTCGAGGACGTAAATGCCCGCGTTAATTGTGTTTACGGTAATTTCACTGAGATCCTCGGGCTTTGGTTTTTCGAGAAATCGTAGAATCTCACCGCCTTCGGCAGTTTCGACCAAACCGTATCTGCTTGGATCTTGAACCGGAGCGAGCACGAGCGTTGCTTCCGAGTCTTTTGCTTTGTGTAGATCGAGAACGGCGGCTATGTCGATGTCGGTCAGAATATCGCCGTTCAACACGACGGTTGTTTCTCTGATCTCATCGGCCGCAAACCTGTACGCCCCTCCGGTTCCGAGCGGCGCAGGCTCGGTGATAAATCGCAGATTGACGCCGTAATCCGAGCCGTCACCGAGCACCATTTCGATCTTATCCGGCTGGTAGCTCAGAGAAAGAGTAATATCCGTGATGCCCGCACGGCGCAATATCTCGATCTGATACAGCAAAAACGGGCGATTTATAACCGGAACGATCGGCTTTGGCGTGTAAACGGTAAGCGGCCTGAGACGTGTGCCTTTTCCGCCGGCTAGTATGACAGCTTGCATAAGAATTTTGGCCATTTTTGACCGAAGATACAGACTATGTAAACGAATTCAAAAAATCAAAGACCGCGAAATCGAAAGTAAGTTGGTAAGTGTTTATGGTTGTTAAAAAATGTTGACATTATGGGACCGTAGATGCTAATTTTAATTACACAGGTTTATCTGTGTTTTGCCTGTTACACCTCATCTTTTGATTGTCGGAGACGACAGTTGACAGATCTGCCACTTGGTCCGGTATTACATCTAAAATGAGCTTCGATAAAACAAAGGCGATGCGAAACGCCGAGCGGCATGTCGCACAAGGCAAGATCCGAGCAGCGATAGCCGAGTATTGCGCGGTGGTCGACAACGATCCGCGCGATGTCGCGACGCTCAATATGCTGGGCGATCTGTATACCAAAAATGCCGACAAGCGTGAAGCTGTCGACTGTTACATGAAGGTCGCCGAGCACTATAACACGCAGGGATTTGCCCAAAAGGCCATCGCGATCTACAACAAGATCTCGCGGCTCCAGCCTGATTCGATCGAAGTTTCGACAAAGCTAGCTGAACTTTACACAGTAAAAGGTTCGTTGAACGAGGCTCGAGCTCACTACACTACTCTCGCTGAGCATTACGAGAAGAACGGCCGTCGCCTCGAAGCTCTGGCGATGTGGAAGCAGATCGCCTTGCTCGATCCAAACAATACCGAAGTATGTCTTAACTTAGCCGAATCTTATCTCCGCGAAGGCCAACGTGACGAGGCCGCGGAAGCGTTTGCCGAAGCCGGGGCACGGCTTGCTCGTAAAGGCAGTAATGAAGAAGCTATCCGGGCTTTGATGAAGGGCCACGACATAAGGCCGAACGACCTACGAATACTTGGCGGGCTGATAAACGCCCATTCAGCGATCGGGCGAGTCGGCAAGGCGGTCAATCTGCTTGAAGAGATCCTTGAGAATGAACCGTACAACCGCGACGTTCTTTATTTGCTTATCGACTGCCATATTGATTCGAACAATGCCCAAGGCGCCGAAAAAGCTGTGATCAAGCTGGTCGAGCTTGAGCCCGCGAATTATCCGAAGCTGCTCGATCTGATCCGGATCTATCTCAATGCAAACGATCTGGATTCGGCGGCGAGAATATTGTCGATGAGTAGCGAATATCTGCTGGCTGCGGGTCAGGGCGACGAGTGCCAACGTTGGATAACCGAGATCCTGGACCGTGACGCGTTTCATGTGGGAGCACTTAGACTGTTGGTCCGATACGCTTCGTGGGTGAAAGAGGAAGAGTCGTTCCGCATCGCGCTCGACCGTTTGGCAAAGGCTGCGAACCGTTCCGGTGAGGTTGAGGACGAAAGGTTTGCACTGGCCCATTTAGTCGTGATCCGTCCGTTTGAAACGGCATTTAGCGATCGTTTGAAGGAGATAAATGAAGAGCACGGTTTCACCGACCAGATCGTCGATGAGGAGTTGCTCAAAGCTCAATTTGTAGATGATGAGGCCGTGTCGGAATTGGACGACGCTGAAGAAGTTGTGGCCGAGAGCGAAGTCGAAGAGTCGATACCGGTCGAGATCGTTGATCATGTTACGGAACCTGCGATCGTCGCAGCGGAGATAACTGAGGTCGAACGGAATGGCCACGTCGAAGAGCTGCCGATAGCATCGGAAACGAAACTACAGAAGGAACTCGACAGTATTGCCTTTTACATCGAAAGTGAATACAACGAACTTGCTGAGAAAGCATTGGACGAGGTCGAAGCCCAATTTGGAAAGCGTGTCGAGATCGATGAGCTTCGAGCTAAACTTGTCGGCGAAGTCGAGGCTCCGGCCGAGGTAGAGGCGAGGTCTTTTGGCATTGACGAGATCAGATCTGAATTCGGCCTGGAGGAAAGCGAGCCGGCTGCTGATGAAGATTTCGACACGCATTACCACACCGCAATTGCGTATCAGGAAATGGGTCTCACCGAACAGGCGATCGCTGAATTTCAGGATGCGATAAACCTGGTTACGCCTACCGACGGCACCCGACGGTTTTTCCAGTGTGCCAATCTCCTCGGCCATTGTTTTATGCAGAACGGTATGGGAAATCATGCGGTAACTTGGTTCAATCGGGCTCTCGACACGGCGGATCTAAACGACGACGAGAAACAGGGACTCTGGTATGAATTAGCGTTGGCTTATGAGGCCGAAGGCCATATCGAAAGCTCGGCACTTTATTTTGAACAGGTTTACGCAGAAAACGTCGATTTTCGAGACGTCGCCGAACGCGTCAAGAACCTGATGGTCACACACTAGAGTTTGCCGCTCATACTCGATAGTTTATAATCTGACGGTATGGTAGAACGCCTGACCGTCATTTTTTTCGTGATCCTTTGCTTCCTGCTGGGCTTTTACCTGATCCTTGCTCCTTGGGATACTCTTTTTGGGCCGTGGGCCGACAACTATCTTCTCGCATTTGTTTCAACTAAAGCCGGATTGCCTGCTTTGCAAAAGGCGGTCGCATCTACATGGTTTCGCGGTGCTGTGACGGGACTTGGCGTGCTAAATCTACTTATAGCTTTCTGGGAGATCGCTCATTTTAATCAGAGTGTGAAAATGCTCCAGAACGAAGTTAGTAACGAAGCAAAGTGAGACTGCCAGACGTTCGCCCCCTCACGTATTTTATAACACCCGGCAAAGCGACGGACGCTAAAATTGAATTATCACGGATGGACATTTTCGTTGCCGTAGAGGCAGTGGTAGGTCTCGGCGTGTCGCTTGTGCAGCTTCGCGAAAAGAACCTGTCTGCACAATACCTTTACGAGCTAGCCGTCGATCTGGTGTCGATGACGAGCGGAACTGAAACCAGAC
>Ga0209023_10000896_pt1 | contig 42247 bp, 34 predicted proteins | sample LakOneMetagenome_FD_187468 | JGI IMG/M metagenome (GOLD analysis project Ga0209023, IMG submission 187468) | Freshwater and sediment microbial communities from Lake Erie, Canada (SPAdes) (version 2) | ecosystem: Environmental > Aquatic > Freshwater > Lentic | place: Lake Erie, Canada...
GTGCCCGATGCGTTGTTCGCCGATCCTGCGGTGCTCGCGCCGTACAGAACCCGCGCGTAGCATCCATGCACGAGCGGCGGAAGCCGCGACGCTTCCGGCGGCGCAAACTCACAACGCCCCCGCGGTTTCGTAGGGTGGGCTGCAGCCCACCATTTTCCGCGTCGCGGATCAAAGCACGGGTGGGCCAGGGCCCACCCTACGTGTATCGAAGAGCATCGTGGCTTCGAAAAGCCCCGGCATTGCACCCATTCGGTGCAGCCCATCAAATCACCGATGCGACCTCGCAAAGAAAACATGCGACCGCGCAAATCGGATTTGCGTCCGGGCAAACCGGATTTGCGACCGGGCAAATGAAACATGCTCGCGAGCAAATGAAATTTGCGACGTCGCACCGGCGAAATGCAACGCCGCACCGAAATCATGCGCCACCGGACCCCGAAGACTCCGGCCTTCCAAAGAAAATTTGCGACGGAGCAAATCGGATTTGCCCGGACGCACCGAAAAGGTGCAAGGCCGCACCGAAATTTTGCGATGCTTCAAATCAACCGTGCGCGCAGCCGACGCAACGGTGGTCGGTCGAATCCGAAAACAAAAAAGCCGCATCACTGCGGCTCAGGCTTGCATGAGGAAAGGTCGCGAGGGCCAGGCCGCCTTCGCTTCCTCCGGCTTCGACGTCCGTGCGAAGCGCATGCCGAGGTCACGCCGCAACGATTGCAGGCCCTCGCTGGCACCCGTGAGCTTGAGCTGGCCATACACCCGCAACGACGCCACCATCACGTCAGGAGCGGGGCGCGATGTCTATTTCGGGCGGTGCGGCTTGCCGCCGTGGCGTGGTTTGGCGTCGCGGTGCTTCGGCGGCGCGAAGCCACCTCGATCGAACGAGGGAGGCTTGCGCGGCCCTGCCTTGCGCGGCGGGCCGGCATCGGGCTCGTCGCCACCGCGCGTGATGCGCAATTGCTGGCCGGACACCCACACCTTCTTCAAATGCTTGAAGATTTCCGCCGGCATGCCGGACGGCAGGTCGACCAGGCTGTGGTCGTCACGGATGTCGACGCGGCCGATGTTCTTGCTGTCGAGGCCGGCTTCGTTGGCGATCGCGCCGACGATGTTGCCGGGCTTGACGCCATGCTGGTCGCCGACTTCGATGCGGAACGTCTCGAAGCCCGCATCGGGCACGTGCGGACGATCGTCGCGGCGCATTCGCGACAGCTTTTCGTCGCGACGACCTTCCTCGTGGTGCGAACGCGGCGGGCGTGTTTCGCTGCGTGCGGGCGCCTGCGATTCGTGGTGCAGGTTCGCGCCTGCATCGCGTAGCGGGCGCGATGCGTGGCCGTGTTCGCCAGGGCCGGATTCGTGCCTCGGAGGGAAAGACGGTCGCTGCTGCGAGCCGGCATGCGGCCGTTCTTCGCGCGCCGCGCGGCCGGTCGGCTTCTCGAACCGCCCCTCACGGGCGGGGCGATCGAACGAGCGTGCCTCGCGCTCGCCGCGGTCGAATGATGGCGAGCGCTCGAAGCGCGCGGGCGCCTGCAGCAACAAGGGTTCCTTGCCCTGCACGAGGCGCGCGAGCGCCGCGGCGATTTCCACCGCCGGCACGTTGCGTTCCTGCTCGAAGGATTCGATCAACTGGCGGAACGGACCGAGGTCGTCGCCGCCGAGTGCATCGGCGATGCGTTGCTTGAACTTGGTGATGCGATGGTCGTTGACGGTCTCGACGCTCGGCAACTGCATTTCGGCGATCGGCTGGCGCGTCGCGCGCTCGATCGCCTGCAGCATGCGCTTCTCGCGCGGGGCGACGAACAGGATCGCCTCGCCGCTGCGGCCGGCGCGCCCGGTGCGGCCGATGCGGTGCACGTAGGCTTCGGTGTCGGTCGGGATGTCGTAGTTCAATACGTGGCTGATGCGCTCGACGTCGAGGCCGCGCGCGGCCACGTCGGTCGCGACGAGGATGTCGAGCTTGCCATCCCTGAGGTTCTGGATCAGGCGCTCGCGCTGCTGCTGCTGCACGTCGCCGTTGATCGCCGCTGCGCCGAAACCGCGTGCCTGCAGTTTCTGCGCGAGTTCCTCGGTCGCCGACTTGGTGCGTGCGAAGATGATCATCGCCTCGAAGCTCTCCGCTTCGAGGATGCGCGTGAGCGCGTCGAGCTTCTGCATGCCGCTGACGTACCAGTAGCGCTGGCGGATGTTCGCGGCGGTGGTGGTCTTGTTCTTGATCGAGATCTCGACCGGGTCGCGCAGGTAGGTCTGCGCGATGCGCTTGATCTGGCTCGGCATGGTCGCCGAGAACAGCGCGATCTGGCGCGTCTCCGGCGTTTTCTTCAGCACCGCCTCGACGTCGTCGATGAAGCCCATGCGCAGCATTTCGTCGGCTTCGTCGAGCACCAGCGTGGTCAGCTGCGAGAGGTCGAGCGAGCCGCGCTCGAGGTGATCGATCACGCGGCCGGGGGTGCCGACCACGACATGCACGCCGCGCTTTAGCCCGGACAGCTGCGGGCCGTAGCTCTGGCCGCCGTAGATCGGCAGCACGTGGAAGCCAGGCAGCTTCGCGGCATATCGCTGGAATGCCTCGGCGACCTGGATCGCGAGCTCGCGCGTCGGGGCGAGCACCAGCGCCTGCGGTTTCGTCTTCGAAAGGTCGAGCCGCGACAGCACCGGCAGCGCGAACGCGGCGGTCTTGCCGGTGCCGGTCTGCGCCTGGCCAAGCAGGTCGCGCCCTTCGAGCAGGGACGGGATCGTCGCCGCCTGGATCGGCGATGGCGTTTCGTAACCGACCTCGGCCAGCGCGGCCAGCAACGGTTCGGAAAGGCCCAATTCGCGGAACGGAATCGGTTCTGGAATGGCGTCGCGGGCGTCGTTCGACATGCGCTTGAAGCGGCCGCGCCGCGAGGAGGGGGCGGCCTAGTGTACCGCACCGCCCTCGCAGCCGCTTTGCGCAGCCCCGGGTGCGAGCGTACCCGCCTCGGGCGCGTCCGCTATCATCGGCAGGTGAACGAGACTCTCGATGTCCTCATCGTCGGTGGTGGCCTGGTTGGCGCCAGTCTGGCGATCGCCCTCGACGACTCCGGCCTGGCCGTCGCGCTGGCCGAAGCGGTGCCTCCGCGCGTCGACCTGCAGCCGAGCTACGACGAGCGCAACCTCGCACTCGCGCGTGCCAGCGTCAACGCGCTCGAAGCACTCGGTGTGCTGGATGCTGCGTCGCCTGCAACGCCAATCCGGCGCATCCATGTCAGTCGCCGCGGCGATTTCGGCGCGGCGCGCCTCGATGCCGCCGAGCTTGGCTTGCCCGCGTTCGGCGCGGTGATCCCGGCGCGCGAGCTTGGCAACGCGCTCTTGCGTCGTCTGGACGCCTGCACACGGCTCGTGCGCGTCGCGCCGGCGAAGGCTGTCGCGATCGAGGCGAACGCGGATGCGCTGCGGGTCGACCTGCGCAGCGGCGACTCCACGCGAAGCGTGCGCACACGCCTGCTCGTCGGTGCCGACGGCAGCGAATCGTTCGTGCGAAGCGCGCTCGGTATCGACGTGCAGCGGCACGACTACCGGCAGTCGGCGATCGTCACGGCCGTGACGGTCGACAAGCCACTCGACGGACTCGCCTACGAACGCTTCACCGACAGTGGCCCGGTCGCGCTGCTGCCGCTCGGCGAGCGCCGCGCCGGCCTCGTCCTGAGCGTGCCGACGGAGCAGGCAGAAGGTGTCGCAGCGCTCGACGACGCGGCGTTCATCGCCTTCGTGCACGAGCGTTTCGGTTGGCGTGCCGGCCGCTTCACGCGGCCTGGCCGGCGCAAGCCGTATCCGCTCGCGCGCGTTCTCGCTGATCGAACCAGCGCGGCGCGCAGCGTGCTGGTCGGCAACGCGGCGCAGACGGTGCACCCGCTTGGCGCGCAGGGCTTCAACCTCGGCCTGCGCGATGCGCTCGTGCTCGCCGAGTTGCTGCGCGATGCGCAGTCGAGCGGCGCCGATCCCGGAGCGGACGCGCTGCTCGCGCGCCATGTCGAGCGCCGTGCCGACGATCGTGCGGCCACCACGGCGTTCAGCGACGAACTCGTGCGCCTGACCGGCAGCGATTTCCTGCCGTTGCGGATCGCGCGCTCGCTAGGACTGCATGCGCTCGATCGCATTGCACCGCTGAAGCGCGGCTTCGCGCTGCGTGGCATGGGCTTTCGCGGTGACACGCCGGCGGCAGGCCTGTCGCGATGAGCCGTCGCGGCGACATCGACGTCATCGTGGTCGGCGCCGGCGCGATCGGTGGCGCGCTTGCGCTCGCGTTGGCGCGTGACGGCTTCGAAGTCGTCGTGGTCGAAGCGCGCGAGCCGAAACCGTGGCGGGGCGATGACGAAGTCGACCTGCGTGTCGTCGCACTCGCGCCGGACGCGCGCGAGCTGCTCGACGACATTTGCGTGTGGGCATCCATCGCGTCGCCGCGGGTCGGCCCCTACCGGCACATGCACGTGTGGGATGCGGCGGCGCCGGGTGAATTGCATTTCGATGCAGCGGAGCGGGGCGAAGCCGCGCTCGGCTGGATCGTCGAAAACAAGCTCGTCCAGCACGCACTATGGCGCGTCCTGCAGGATGATGGGCTCCGTGGCAGCGGCGGAAGCCGCAATGCTCCTGCATTCGGAGAGACCAGGAGCAGGAGCATCGCGGCTTCCGCCGCTCCCACAAGAGTGCGCATTCATTGCCCCGGCGAAGTCGCAGCGATCGAGAATGGCGACGACGGTGTGACCGCGACGCTCGCGGACGGCACTCGCCTGCGGGGGAAGGTGCTGGTCGCGGCTGAAGGCGCCGAATCGTCGGTGCGCACGAAACTCGGCATCGCGTTCGTAGGGCGTGACTACGGCCAGCGCGCGGTCGTTGCGCACGTGGCTACGGAGCGGCCGCACGAAGGCACCGCGTGGCAGCGTTTCCAGCCCGGCGGTCCGCTCGCGTTCCTGCCACTCGCGGATGGCCGCTGTTCGATCGTGTGGTCGCTGCCCGATGCCGAAGCAACGCGCGTCCTCGCGCTTGATGACGACGCGTTCCGCCGGGAGCTTGGTTGCGCATTCGATTTCCGCCTCGGCGAGATCACCGCGGCGAGCGCGCGTGCCGCGTTCCCGCTGCGGCTGCGTCTCGCGCAACGCTACGTTGAAGGCCGCTGCGTGCTCGCCGGCGACGCTGCACACGTGGTTCATCCGCTGGCCGGGCAGGGCATGAACCTTGGCCTGCGCGACGTCGCCTGCCTGCGTCGCGTGCTGCGCGATGCGCGCGAGCGTGGCAGCGACATCGGTGCTGCGCACGTGCTGCGCCGTTATGAACGCGAGCGGCGCAGCGAGAACACGCTGGCCGCACATGGTCTCGATGCGATCGAGCGCGTGTATGCGTCCGCGAGCATGCCGATCGCCGTATTGCGTGGCGCCGCGCTGGCTTGTGCCGGTCGCGTTCGCCCGCTGCGCCGCGCGCTGGGGGCGATCGCTGCAGGGCGCTGAATCCTGTCCGAAGAGTCAGAGCAACGCCCAGGTCACCACGCCGCAGACGATCGTCATGAGCAGCAGGCCGAGCAGGAAGATCGCATCGGCCGCGCGTTCGATGCGGTGCATGCGCCGCGCGCTGCGCGCACGCAGTGCCCAGTAGGACAGGACGCACGAGATCATGAAGAGGGTCGCATCGCCGGCGAGCAGGTCGTCGGCGATGGTGCCGACCTGGGTAGTCGCGATCACGACGCGGATTAGCCCGATCACGGTCAGGCAGACACCGACCAGCGCCGCGGATGTGGTGAAGATATGGATGCACAGGTCCAATTCGAGAGTGCGCTCGCCGGGTTGGGGATGGGGCGGACGGAGGTCGGCAAGCATTGACATGGCGACTTTGACCGTACGGGCCGCGGACGAGTTCGGGGGTGGAGTGTAAAGAAGGGCGAAGCGGCTGCTTCAACCGTTTCCGGGCGGTCGTGCGAACACTTCGCCGATTGAATGCGCCTGCGGTCGGTAGTAGTGCGCGGCAGCGGCGAACGCAATGACGACCAGCGCCGTGGCGGCGAATGGCCAGATCGTATGGCGCAATGCCGTGTCGAGCCAATGGCGCCGCTCGAGGGTGCGCAGGCGCCGGTACAGGCCGGCCGACAGCGCGCAATCGACGACCAGTTCGGCGAACAGCGTCGGCGCCGAGGCAATGACCCATGCCGACGCGAACGCGATCGTGACGATGGCGAGCAGCAACAGCAGCGGCAGCACGAGTTCGTCGGCGGCGCCGAGGTTGTCGAACCAGCTTCCGCTGCCGCTGCGGCTGCCGCGCGCATCGATGACGTCGTGCATGGAGCTGGCTTGTGCCGACGAGGGTTCGTGAGATCCCGCAAACGAGTTGCCGGGCAGATCGGGATTGCCCGGGCCGGAATCGTCGACGAACAGGCGCAGCAGGCCGAGGAACGCGAGGTACGCAATCAGCAGCGCGATCGGATAGCGGACCGGCATCGACAGCAGGCCCGCTCGCAACAACAGGTACGACGCGCCAAGGCCGCATGCGCCCGTGAGCATCACGATCACCAGCATGCGCACGCGCGGCGATCCTGCGCGCAGGAGATACGCGCGTACGCGTGCAACTTCCTTGTCGCGCGGCTGCGGCGGCGATCGCATCAATGCTCCCAACGGTAGTTGAGCCCGGCGCGGCTGCCGCTGGTCGCGTTTTGCGCCTCGAAGTTCCAGCGCTTGCTGAACAGGTACTTGAGACTGACGACTTCGCCGGGCGTGAACAGGCCGACGCCGTAGCTGAGGTAGAGCTTCGGCGCGAGGTACTTGCCGACCGTGAACGCGGCGCCGCCGACCGCGGCGTTGTCGGACACGCCGGCATCGACGCCCATGCGTGCGCCGATGCCCTTCGCGAGCAGGTCGCCGGTCGCGCTGCCGAGTGCGCGCGCGGCAGTGCCCAGCATGTCGCCTTCACCGCTCTTGAGTCCCGACAGCGGCTTGCCGGTGATGAGGTACGAGAGCGCCTCGGACTGCTCCATCACCGGGTGCGAGTACACCGTCAGCACCGGCACCTGCGCGGTGCCGCGCACCTGCAGGCCGGCGGTGATGCTGTCGTCGCTTTGTCCGCCGGATGCACCGAGGATCGTGCGCGCGGCGCGGATGTCGAGGCCGGGATTGTCCAGCGCAGTGCCGGCGAACAACAGGCGGCCACTTTCGATCTTGAGGTTCTGGCCGTACGCCTTGTAGGTGCCCTCGACGTTCATCGTGCCGGTGCCGGTCGCCACCTTGCCGGGGCGCTGGTCGATGCGCAGTTGTCCCTGGATGCGACCGTCGAGGCCAAGGCCGGCGAGCTTGACGTCGTCGCCGAGCCGCACCTCGATGCCGACCACGACCGGCAACGGCTTGCCCGGCGCGGCTTGTTCCGCATCGACGACGACGACATCGGGTGAAGTCTGTGCGACCCCGCCGCCCGGCAATTTGGCGAGGTTCACGTCGGTTGCCGGGATCGTGATGCTGCCGCCAACCGTGATGTTCTCGGCGCTGCGTTCAATGGTCAGGTCCGGCGAGATCACGACCTTGGCCGCGGGAATGTCCGCAGCGAGGAAGTGGTCGCCCTTGATGCTCGCCTTCAGGGGCGCGTTCGGGCCGATGCCGCCGGTGCCCGACAGGGTCAGGCTGCCGTCGCCGGATTTCAGCGTGCCTTCGAGTACGAAATGATCCGCATCGGTCGCACGCGCGCTGATGTCTCCGTCGTGCAGTTTCAGCCCGGCGCTCGGCAGCTCCGCCGCGAATTCCTTCAGGGTCAGCGCGCCGTCGAGTCGCGGCGCGGCGAGCGTGCCGGCGATTGCGTAATTCGCGGCGAGACGGCCTTTCGCGTTCGCGACCTCGGGCGTCAGCAGCTCGAAGAAGGCGAGGCTGTTGAGCGTGAGGTCGATGCGGCCCGACAGGGCTTGCGCGGAACCGGCTGCGCCGGACAGGGTGACATCGCCGTCGAGCTTGCCGTCGTGGTCGAGCGCGGCGCGCAACGTCGCATGCGTGGACTGTGGCGACAGCATCGCGTCGAGCGCGAGCCCGGTCCAGGCGAGCAGCGGCTGGTTCGCGTTGTCCGGATAGGCGATGCTGCCTTTGTCCGAGCCGATCGTCGCAGTGCCGTCGAGTGCACCGTTGGCGCCGCGGCGCACTTCGCCATGGCCGGCGAGCAGCCCGTCGGCGCGGAAGGGTGCCTCCGGTGCGCCGAGCTTCGCGAGCAGGGCGATGGGCAGTCGCTCGACGCGATAGCGCGCGGCAAGCGCACCGTCGGCACCGCCAGTGCCGGCGACGCACACGCGCGGGCCGCCGCCGGCAAGACAGATTTCCTGCGCTTCGAATTGCTTGCCGTTCCATGCAAGCGCCGCCGCGGCATCGAGCGCGAGCGGCGGTGCGTCCTTGATCGCGACATCGAGGGTCCTCAGCGTGCCATTCCAGCGTCCATCGCCCTTCGCGCTACCGGACACCGCCAATTTCAGGCCGAGCGGTGAGCCGCTTGCTTCGAGGCTGAGCTGGTGTGCATCACGATCGCCGCTGGCGTCGAGCCGGAGCGTGTCGAACACGAGGCTGCCGCTGGCGAGGCGCGTCGCGTTCACGTCGAGCTTGCCCTGGGGCGGATCGAGGCTCGCGATGCCGGCATCGAGGTCGAGTGCGTCGATGGTGGTATCGCCGATCGCGAGCTTCGCGCCGCGCGCGCGACCGTTGACGGTGAGCTTCGGCCAGCTGCCACGCACGCGGAAATCGCCGTCGATGCGACCGCCCGCGCCGGGCAGCCAGTCGCCGAGCGAGGCGATCGCGAGCTTCACGTTCGCGTCGGTCTGCTCGCCGCCGTGGCCGGTGACCTCGATGCGGCTGTTGCCGGCGCCGAGGTCGAGCATGCCGTCGACGACGTAGCCGGGCTTCAGCGCGAGGTCGGCCTTGCCCGACAGCGCGCGTTTGCGCAATCTGCCGCCGAGGCGGTCGATCTTCATCGTCGCATCGGGGCCGCGGTCGGTCAGCGTGCCGCGCGTGGCGAGGTCGAAGTCGATCGCACCCGGCCATTCCTTCGCGAACGCGCCGGGGTCGAGCTTGTTCGCCTTCGCGTCGATCTGCCAGCCAAGTGCGGGTTTGAGCGTCAGCGTGCCGTGCGCGTCGAGGCCGCCATTCGGCTGCTGCAACGCGAGTTGTTTCAGCGCGATCGCATCCGGCGTGCCGTCGAGTTCGAGCGCGATGTCGGCGGGGTGTCCGGGCGGACCGACCGACAGCGCTCCCTGCGCATGGAAGCGCTCGGCGCTGCCGTCCGCGTCGAGGCGGCCATGCGTCGCGAGCACCTGACCGGCGAGATCGGCCGGCAGCACGACGTCGGTCCAGCGCAGCGCCAGTTTTGCCGCGAGCGGTTTCGCGTCGAGCTGTACTTCGCCGCTCGCATCGAGCGAGCCGGCGGCTTCGGGACTGCGCAGCGTCAGGGCCTCGATCTTCAGCAACGGGCCGTCGAGGGCATAGCGCAGCGGTTCGAGCCGCACGCGGTGATCGTTCACGGCGACCTCACCGGCCACTTCGCCGTGCGTGCGATCGCCCGTGCCGGTCAGCGCGAGTTCGAGCGAGGCGAGGGTGGAATCCTTCTGCACGCGCTTCGGATCGAAGCGCGGAATCGTGATCTTCGCGGTCCACGGCCACTCCTTCGCCTGCGTGAGCTGTGCGTCGATCGTCGCACTGGTCGGTTGGCTGAGCGCGATGGCGAGCCGGGCGACCTTGCCGTCGCCGTTCGCCTTCAACGTGCCCGCATACGATGTGTCTGCGACCTTCCATTGGAAGTCGAGCGCGCCGTCGCCGGGATAGCCGGGCAGCGCGGACACGCTGCCGTGCAGGTCCAGCGTGCCGTCCGGTGAGCGCAGTGCGATCGAATCGAGTTTCACGCCCTGTTTCGTCCAGCGGCCGATGATGTCGAGCGAATCGACCGCGACCAGCGGCTGGCCGTCGCGCGTGACCTTTGCCTGCGTGATGCCGATGCGATCGAGCACGATGTCGAGCGGTGCGGCGAGCGTGAATTCGCCGGACTTCGACTCGGGCCCGGGGGTTTTCGCGACGCTCGTCAATGCGACATCGACGCCATCGAGCGCGACCTGTGTCAGGTGCAGGCGCGAGGCGAGCAGTTCCAGCGGCGAGAACGCGATCGTCGTGTGTGCGACGCGCGCGTCGACGCCGGCTGCGGGATCGGCGTAGCGCAGGCCTTCGATCGTCGCTGATCCCGCGAGGTGGCCGCTGGAGTGTTCGATCGTCAGCTTTCCTTCGGTCGCGCCCGTCGCGCGCGCGAGCACGAACTGCAAGCCCGACTCGGTGCGCAACAGCCAGAACGACAGCACCCCGACCAGCACGAGCAGCACGCCAAGCACGATGCCGATGCGCGCGAGCAGGCGCGTCATCGCGAAACCTCCAGCAGGCCCGCGACAATCCTTCGCCGGGATGACGACCGAGCGGTGCGCACCGTCCGGCGGTGTGTGCGGGCGGGTCATAGATCCGGCCCTATGACGATATGCAGCTCGACGCCGCTGGCATTCTCGTCGCGCACCGGGAAACCGAGGTCGATGCGCACCATGCCGACCGGTGAACGCCAGCGTGCGCCGACGCCGACGCCGACCTTCTGGCGGTAGCCGCCGAAGCTCGAGAATGCATCGCCGGTGTCGATGAAGGTCGCGATGCCCCAGTTCGGCTTGAAGTAGTACTCGTACTCGGCGCTCGCGACGACGAGGTTCTTGCCGCCGACGATGAGGTCCTGGCAGTCGCGCTTCGGATGTGCGGCGCATTCGGCTTGCGCCTGCGCGACGAGTTCGTGCGCCAGCGGCGGGCCGATGGTCTGGAACGGATAGCCGCGGATGGAGCGGTCGCCACCGGCGAAGAAGCGCAGTTCCGGCGGCAGCTTGTCGAAGTCACCGGCATGGGTCGCGCCGATCGAGCCGCGCGCGATGAAGCGCGAGCGCTCGCCGATGCCGCGGATCCACTTCGCGTCGACGCTTGCCTGCGCGAAGCTGGTGTCCGACAGCAGCCCCTCGTGCCCGGCGCGCGCGACCGCGGTCAGCGACCATCCGTCGCGCACGAACGCGGGGTCGTCCGCGCGCTTGCGCGAGAACGAAACCTCGGGGTAGAGCAGGGTCGTGTCACCTTCGAGGTTCGCGACGCGGAAGTCGCCGGTCAGGAATTTCAGGCCGAGCGTGCGCGTCCAGCCATGCCAGATGCGCGAGTCGGTCGCGGCGAGGCCGAACGTGCGCGCGGTGCTGGAGTCGGTGTTCTCGTCACGGAAGTTCGCGCCGAACGAAAGGGTGTGGTTGTCGGGTCCGGCAAGCGGAATCTGGTATTGCACCGAGGCGGTCCTCAGGCGCGTGGCGAGGATCGTCTCCACCTTCATCTTGTGGCCGCGCCGATTGATCCAGCGCCGCTCGATGCCGCCGCGTACACCCGGGCCGGTATCGGTACCGATGAAGATGCCACCGGTGTAGATCGTGCGCTTGGCCGGCGCGAGCATGACCTTGATCGGCACCGTGCCGCCGGCGGCATGCTCGATGTCCGGCTGCACCTGCACCACCGCGAAGTAGTCGGCGTCGATCAGGCGCTGCTGCAACGACAGCACCTGGTCCTGGGTGTAGAAATCACCCTCGTTCCAGGGGATGTAGCGTTGCAGGAACTGCGGCGGAAACTGCCCGCCCTCGAAGGTCGTCGCGCCAAGGCGGTAGCGCGCGCCGACTTTCCAGGCGAGATGCACCTCGGCGCTGCTCGACGAGCGCGTGACTTCGACTTGATGCGTGACGAGTTCGGCATCGAGGTAACCACTGGCGAACAGCGCAGCCTGGATCGTCGCCTTGCTCTTCTCGTACGCGACGTGGTCGAGGGCGCTGCCCTTCGCCGGCAGGAAGGCCGCGAGCGCCTTGCGCACTTCGCGCTGCCCATCGGCGTCGCCGTCGAGACGGATGTCCAGCGTGCCGACCTTGACCGGATCGCCCGGGGTTACATGCAGCACGGCCGTGTAGTTGTCAGCGGCCTCGCGCAACTCGCCAGCAACGTCGACCGCGTAGTAACCGTAGGGTTCGAGCGCCTTGCGCACCTGCGCTTCGGCGTGTTCGTACAGGCGTCGAGCCTGCGCGGCACTGACCTCGCGCTCGCCGTACTGGACGAGTTCGAGCCCGGCCATCACGGCGTCGCGCAGGGTTCCGTCGACGCCATCGAGCTGGACGCTGACGCGTCCGGCATGTGCCGTCCCCGCGGCGAACAGGAGCAAGGGCAGCACACGGAGGATGCGGCGTTGGCGGAAGGGACCGTCGGGCGAGCGCATCACGCAGTTATAGCAGGACAGGCTCAGGACAGGTGCAGGGCCGGCAGCAGGCCGAACAGGCCGATGATGATCAGGTAGAGCGCGACGATGTAGTTGAGCAGGCGCGGCCGGATCAGGATCAGGATGCCGGCGACGAGCGCGATCAGTGGTTGCAGTGCGGCATGGATGTGCACGGGCTCTCCTCGGGAATGAACGGCATCCGGCAAGGTAGCAGTTTTCGAATGGCTGGCGCGATCCGTGGACGAATCGCTCGCGAGGAAGTACAGGGAGCCGCTAACCCCGTGCTACGGGCGAGTGAGCGCGGTCGCCGTGATCAGCTGCTGCGCCTTGCGGTTCGTGCGCTTGCGCTTGTTGACGATTTCCGGGCTCGGATCCCAGCTGGCCGAGCGCCGCGTCTCGATCAGGTCGAGCGCATCGTAGGCGTTGACCACGTCGAACACGTCGGCCATTTTCGCCTTGGCGGCCTTGGCGATCTCGTGCAGCGGCGCTTCGCGCATGAGCGCGAGCGCGATGCGATGCTGCTTGCGGTAGTCGTTGTCGAGCGGCAGCCAGCTCTTCAGTTTGTAGGTCGCGCTCGGGTCGAGATGCGCGGCGAGCCAGCCGTTCGAGCGCAGGAACGCATGCAGCCAGCGCAGGCGGATCAGCGGACGCCCCTGATGTTCCTTGCGCAGCGCGGCGAGTTGTTCGCCGCCCACGCGCTTGCGTTCGTGGCCCGTGAGCGGGTCGAGAAAGTAGGGTTCCAGGTCGACCAGGCGCGCGCTGGTGTGGAAGGTGTCGGTGATCGGGTCGATCAGCAGCGCCGGGATGCCGTGGCGCTGTACCAGCACCGCGCCGCGCTTGATCAGCGCGTCGAGGTCGGTGCACGGGCGCTGCAGGCGCACGTCCATGAAGCAGGCGCGCGTCGATTCCGGTTCGGCTTCGGCGTCGCCCTCGTCGCCCTTGCGACGCGATGGCTTGCGCTGCGGCACGATGCGCCGTTCCTGCGCGCTGAAGTCGATCAGCTTGCGAGGCTCCGGCGCCACCGCGCGACCGACGTGATTGAGCATGCCGACGATCGCCTTCGCGCTGAACGGTCGATGCAGCACGAGATCCGCCCCGAGCACGTCATGGCCCGGCTCGGTGAGTACCGCGAAATGCTTGCCTTCGTCGAGCGCGCGCACGCGCGCGCAACGACCGCCGAAGTCGGTCAGGTCCACCAGCACGAAGTCGATGCCGTCATCGTCGGTCGCGAAGGACCATGCATGGTCAAGCTGGGACTGGGTTGCGCGGATGAAGGTGGCGATTTCCGCCACTTCCGCTGCGGATGCGCCGGCGACCACGAGGTGTTTGCTGGCTTTCATGTCCAGAGGCTGATCCGGGACCGACTAGGGGCGATCCGGCAGCGCATTATCGCCAGAGGATCGTCGAACAAGTGTGATCCTGAACCGAAAATCGGGCGAGTTCCAGCACCGTTCGGCGGGCCGGACCGACCGCCCGGCTGGCAGTCGGGCATTGCCGGCCGCCGGCTACAGCCAGCCGGCGCGACGCAGCAGCCAGTACAGCACGCCGCAAATGCCGGCGGTCACGCTGATCATCGCCGGATACGCCCACGGCTGGTCGAGCTCGGGCATGTGGTGGAAGTTCATGCCGTACCAGCTCGCGAGCAGCGTGGGCGCGGCCAGCAGGGCGGCCCAGCCGGCAAGGCGCTTGACCACCTCGCCCTGCGCGACGGTGACGAGGGCGAGGTTCACGCTGAGCGCGGCGGTGAGCATCTCGCGCATGGTGTCGGTCGATTCGTTGATGCGCGCGGCGTGGTCGTAGACGTCGCGGAAGTAGGGCCGCACTTCGTCACGGATCAGGCCAGGGTACTGCCGGATCAGCTGGTTCAGGATGTCCTGCAGCGGCGCGATCGCCAGCCGCAGGGTGACCAGTTCCTTCTTCAGCACATACAGGCGGCGGATCGTCTCGCGCTTGAACGTCTCCTCGAACACCTCGTCCTCGAGTTCCTGCAACTCCTCGCGGAACTCGCGCACGATCGGGAATACGTTGTCGACGATGAAGTCGAGCACCGCATAGAGCGAGTAGCTCGGCCCGAGCGCGAGCATCTCCTGCGACTGCTCGCAGCCGCGCCGGGCAGTCGCGTAGCTCAGGGAAGCGCCGTGGCGCACGGTCACGATGTACCGCTTGCCCATGAAGACGTGCGTTTCGCCGAATGCGATCTTGCCGGCGACGACCTGCGCGGTATGCGCGACGATGAACAAGGAATCGCCATAGACCTCGATCTTCGGTCGCTGGTGTGCGTTGTGCGCGTCCTCGACCGCGAGTTCGTGCAGGCCGAATTCCTCACGCAGTTTATCCAGCAGGTCTTCGCTCGGCTCGCGCACGCCGACCCAGACCCACTCGTCCGGCGTCTCCAGCACGTCGCTGATCTCTTCGACCGTGATGTCGCGCAGGCGGCGGCCATCGGCCGAATAGGCGACGCAGTTCACCACCATCGGGTCGGTGCAGGTCGGATCGGTCGGAAGCAGGTTTGCGGCGAGTTCCATGCGCGCATGATGCCGTGCCGGTCGGGACCGCGGCAATCCTGTGCGCGATCGCTCGCGAACGCGCTTCAGCCCCGATGCAGATTGGCGACCGGGGGTCGCAACGCGAGTGCCAGCGCGAGGTGGATCGGCAGGAACAGCACGATCCAGTGCAGGTTCGCCTGCGCGAACGCGGGCAGGATCTTCGAGAACAATGCGAACCCGGCGCCGAGCACCACGAGCCATGCGCAGCCGCGAGCGAATCGCCGATCGCGCAGGCGACCACGCAGGAGGCCGAACCAGGCGGGCAGCAGCGCAAGGCAGAGCGGACTGAGCAGCAGCAGGTTCTCGTTGCGCCAGGCCGCACGATGCTCGGTGCCGAACCAGAGGAACAGCAGCGCGAGGCCGCCCAGGCCGCAGAACAGTTCGAACGCGAGCGCGAACAGGGCCAGCGGAACCCGACGCGGCGAGCGCGCCGATGCGCCCAGCCAGGCCAGCGCGCCGCCGAGCCCGAGGCCGAGCAGCAGGAATGGCCAACGCAGGTCCGGCGGCAGCACGGGCGGTTCTTCGACCACTCCGTGCGCGAGTTCCTGCGTCGCGACGGCGAGCGGCGCAGGTCTGGCCGCCGAATCCGCAACTTGCGCGTCCGCGACGACATCGCGCAAGGTCGCCGGCACGAAGCTTTCCTGCCAGTAGTCGATGCGCTCGTCGGCGTACGGGCCCAGCCCCAGGTCGATGAGCAGCATCAGTGCGGGTTCGGGTGCCATCAGGCGCAGCGCGTCGAGGCGCCAGGTGAAGCCGCGCGAGCGCCCCTCGGCCTGCGCGTGCAACGCGCCGCCGAGCGCGCGGTCGAGCGCGTCGCGCACGCGCGTCGAGCAATTCGCCTCGAAGTAGTCGTAGCGGTACTGCGCGTTCTCGGGGCGCGCATTCCATTCGAGGAACGCGAGCAGGCGTTGCGTCTGTTGCGGGGTCAGCGCGAGGCGTTGCTCGGTGATTTCGCGGCCCTCGTCGCGATACATCGCGAGATCGTCGGCGAGTTCGTCGACCGCCATGCGGTAGCGCATGCGCCCACGCGCGAAGTTGAGCAGGAAGTCCTGCTGGTCGAAATCGAAGATGCCGTAGTTGTACGCGAGCGCTTCACCCGACGCCGGATCGCGCACCACGATCGCGTTGTGGCCGAAGCGCTCGAAAAAGATCTCGCCGGGGCCGATCGTCAGCAGGCTGATCGCCGGTGGTGACTGGCTATCGGCGATCGGTGATTCGGAAAAAGCCGGTTCGGCCGCAGGTTGTGCGCCTGCTCCGTCCGCGGCTGCGAAGGCGAACAGCATCATCAGGCAGGCGCGGGCAACCAGATCGCGAAAGCCCGGCTTTCCCGAATCACGAATCACCCATCCCGAGCCGCCGCTTCTAGGCCTCATGCACCCGCACCGCGAACTGTTGCACGCGGCGTGCGTCGGCCTTGGTCACGTGGAAGTGGAAGCCGCTGAGCGTGGTTTCCTCGCCGACTTCGGGCAGGTGGCCGATTTCCGAGGTGATCATGCCGCCGATCGTGTCGAACTCCTCGTCGCTGAGATCGCAGCCGAAGCGCTCGTTGAACTCGGCGATCGGGGTCAGCGCGTTGACGAGGAAGTCGCCATTGGGGGCCGGCTGGATCATGGCGTGCTCGTCGTCGTCGTCGTCGTGCTCATCGTCGATGTCGCCGACGATCTGTTCGAGCACGTCCTCGATCGTGACGATGCCGGCGACGCCGCCGTATTCGTCGACGACGATCGCCATGTGGTTGCGCGAGAGGCGGAACTCCTTCAGCAGGATGTTGAGCCGCTTGGATTCCGGAATCATCGTGACCGGCCGCAGCAGCGCCCGGATGTCACCGGTCGGGCCTTCCGCGAAACAGCGCAGCAGGTCCTTCGCCAGCAGGATGCCGAGGATCTCGTCCTTGTCGCCGGCATGCACCGGGAAACGCGAATGTCCCGACTCGAGAACGTCCTTGAGGATTTGCGGCAGGCTCGCATCGACCGGCAGCGACACGACCTGCGCGCGCGGGATCATCACGTCGGCGACGGTCAGGTCGGCGACCTCGATCGCGCCTTCGACCATCGACAGGGTGTCGTTCGACATCAGGCCGTTGGCCTGGGCGTGGCGCAATTCCTCGATCAGCTCCTCGCGACTCTGCGGTTCGCCGGAAAGTGCCTGGGTGATGCGCTCGAACCACGATCGTGGCGCGGGCGTACTGGGAGGGTCCTCGCTCATTGGCAACCGCTGCGGGCCCTTGCGGGCGGGGGCGCAGTGTAGCAAAGCAGGGGGTAGGGGCTAGGGGCCAGGGGCTGGGCGCCGGGGCCAGGGCACGCCATCAGGTCGTCACGGATCGAAAAGGTGAACAGCTTGCTCTTGTCGCGGCACCGCGAACTTGCCGTGGTCGTCGACCACCGCTCCTCGCCTGTGGCCCCTAGCTGTACGGATCGCCGATGCCGAGCGATGCGAGGATGCGCGTTTCCAGCGCTTCCATGCGCTCTGCGTCGACGCCCGCTTCGTGGTCGTAGCCGAGCAGGTGCAGCACGCCGTGGATCGTCATGTGCGCGAAATGATCGCGCACCTGCTTGTGCTGCTCGCGTGCCTCGCGCGCGACCACCGGGGCGCAGATCACCAGGTCGCCGAGCAGGCCACTGTGTTCGCCCGGCATCGGCTCGTACGGGAAGCTCAGCACATTGGTGGCGTAGTCGCGCCCGCGGAATTGCCGGTTGTAGCGACGGCCGGCCGTGCTGCCGACGATCAATACGTTCACCTCGCTCCAGCCTCGGCGCTCGCGCAGGTCCGGAATCGCCGCGAGCCAGCGCTCGAACGAGCGCGACACCGGCACGCCCTTGCGGCCGGCCTCGTTCCTGAGCCACAGGCAGATGCGCGGAGGCTCGCCGGCGCGCGCGGTCGAGGTCTTCGCGCGCGCGCGCGGTTCATCCTTCATCGGTCGTGCTCGAGCGTGACGCCACCGATTCGGCGGTCGCCTCGCGCTGCTCGTAGGCGCGCACGATGCGTTGCACCAGCGGGTGGCGCACGACGTCCCTGGCGGTGAAGAACGTGAAGCTGACGCCGTCGACGTCGCGCAGCACCTCGATCGCGTCGCGCAATCCCGATTTCACATGGCGCGGAAGGTCGGTCTGGGTCATGTCGCCGGTGACGACAGCGACCGAACCGAAGCCGATGCGGGTCAGGAACATCTTCATCTGTTCGACCGTGGTGTTCTGCGCCTCGTCGAGAATAACGAACGCATCGTTGAGCGTACGCCCGCGCATGTAGGCGAGCGGTGCGATCTCGATCACGTTGCGCTCGATCAGCTTCATGACCTTCTCGATGCCGAGCATCTCGTACAGCGCGTCGTACAGCGGGCGCAGGTACGGATCGACCTTCTGCGTGAGATCGCCGGGCAGGAAGCCGAGCTTCTCGCCGGCCTCGACCGCGGGGCGCACCAGGATCAGGCGCTGCACGCGGCTGTCGTTGAGCGCGTCGACCGCCATCGCGACGGCGAGGTAGGTCTTGCCGGTGCCGGCCGGGCCGACCCCGAAATTGATGTCGTGCGTGGCGATTGCATGCAGGTAGCGCGTCTGGTTCGCGCCGCGGCCGCGGATCGTCCCGCGCTTGGTCTTGACGGCGACCGACTGCGCACCGTCGGCGGCGCGTGCATCGAGTGCGTCGATGCCCGATTCGGACAGGCGCAGGTTGACCTGCGCGCCGCTGAGCGTCTCGTTTTCGGTGGCGTCGTAGAGATCGCGCAGCACCCGCTCGCCGAGCTTGACGGCGTGCTCGGCGCCGGTCACGCGGAACACGTTGCCGCGGTTCGCGATCTCGACGCCGAGGCGCAGTTCGATCTGCCGCAGGTGTTCGTCGAACGGCCCGGCGAGGTTGGCGAGGCGCGCGCCATCGGCGGGTTCGAGCGCGAAGTCGTGGTGGGTGAGATCGGTCATGGGGCGGCGAGCCTAACGCGTGGAGCCTCGTCCTGCCAGCGCTGCGGATCGCCTTCGCAGGCACGGGCAGTTTCGAGTCGCCTGCGTGGCGACGCTCGCCAGTGCGGCGTCGCACCTTGCAACGCGAGTGGTTCGACGGCGGAAGCCCGTTCAATCGAGGTCGAGGCTGGTAGCAATCGACAAGGTGGGTATCCTGCCGTCAAGTGCGCCGGGTATGGGGGTCGCGAGCTCGTCCGCCGGATCCATCCCCCGTTCGGAGAGCAGTGGGTCCGAAGGTGTATCGCTTCGCCGGAGCCCCCATGATTGAATGCAACAAAAGGCCGGCCACTCGATGAAGCGCCCGCGGCGAGCAGGATCAAGCCATGACATTCCCAGAACGCAGATTCCGCGCGCCGTTGCATTTCCTCGCCATGTTGCTCGGCGTGCTTGTGCTCGGTGCCTGTGCCAAGACCCCGCCACAGGCGCTTGGCACGCTCGAGTTCGACCGCATCGTGCTGCCGGCACCGGCGGCCGAGCGCATCATCGCAATCGACGTGCACGAAGGTGAAACGGTTGCTCAAGGGCAGTCGCTGCTCAAGCTCGATCCCGCGCACACGAAGGCCGATCTCGCCGCCGCCGAGGCGCTGGCGCAGCGCGCGCGCGACGTGCTGGCGGAGCTGAAAGCAGGACCTCGCAGCGAGGACATCGCGCAGGCGCGCGCGAATCTCGCCGGCGCGCAAGCGGATGCTCGCGAAGCGCACGCCTATTACGCGCGCTTGCTGCCGCTGAAGGGCAAGAACTACATCGCCGCCGCCGATCTCGATCGCGCGCGGGCGGCCGCCGGCAGTGCCGACGGCCGGGTCGGCGCGGCGAACGCCACGCTCGATGAACTGCTGCACGGCACGCGCGTCGAACAGGTCGCGCAGGCCGAGGCTGCGCTCGCCAGCGCGGTAGCACAGGCGGATGCGCAGCGCGTGCTGCTCGACAAGCTTGCCGTCGTCGCACCACGCGCCGCGCGGGTTGACAGCCTGCCGTATCGCCTGGGCGACCAGGCGCCGGTCGGCGCGCCGCTGGCGATCCTGCTCGCCGGCGACGCGCCGTATGCACGCATCTACGTCCCGATGCAGCAGCGCGTGAACGTGCGGGTCGGCGACGCGATTGAAGTGCACGTGGCCGGGCGCGACCAGCCATATGCGGGCAAGGTACGCATGATCCGCAGCGAGCCGACGTTCACGCCGTACTACGCCCTCATCGGCGACGACGCGGCAAGGCTCAGCTATCTTGCCGAAGTCGCGCTCGGCGCCGAGGCGGCCACGTTGCCCGTCGGTCTGCCGGTTCGCGTCGTGCTCGCGGGTGCCGGCAAGTGAGCGAACACGCCGACGGCGCGAACGCCATCCGCGTGCGCGGATTGACCAAGCGCTTCGGCAACCTCGTTGCGGTCGATCATGTCGACCTCGACGTGCCGGCGCGGCGGGTATACGGCTTCCTCGGTCCCAACGGATCGGGCAAGTCGACCACGATCCGCATGCTGTGCGGATTGCTGACGCCGAGCGAAGGCAAGATTGACGTTCTCGGGCTGTCGATACCCGAGCAGGCCGACGCATTGCGCAGCCGGGTCGGTTACATGACGCAGAAGTTCTCCCTGTTCGAGGATCTCACCGTGCGCGAGAACCTCGAGTTCCTCGCTGCTGTGCAGGGCGTTCCGAGGCCGCGCACGCGCGCGCGCGTGGACGAATTGATCGAACAGTACCGCTTCTCGGATCGCCAGTCGCAGCTGGCCGGCACGATGAGCGGAGGCCAGAAGCAGCGCCTCGCACTTGCCGGAGCAGTGATCCACGAGCCGGAACTGCTTTTCCTCGACGAGCCTACCAGTGCGGTCGACCCGGAATCCCGCCGGGACTTCTGGGAGAAGCTGTTCGAACTCGCGGATCTCGGCACCACCCTGCTGGTCTCCACCCATCTCATGGACGAAGCAGAGCGTTGTCATCGACTTGCGATCCTCGATCGCGGCGCCCTGGTCGCGGACGGAACGCCGTCCGAACTCACCGGCGGGCTGACCGGCCGCACGTTCGTCGTCGAGACCCCCGATCCGCGCCGTGCGCAACGGGTGCTGACCGGGCTGGACGGCGTGCTCGGCGTCGCGCAGGTCGGCAACAGTCTGCGCGTGCTGACCGGCGAGAACGCCGCCGCGATCGGAAATCGCCTGCGCGACGCATTATCCGGTGCAGGCCAGCGAGCCGATGTCGTGCCCGCACCGCCGAACCTGGAGGACGTGTTCGTCGCTGTCACTCGCACCCACAGGCAGCGCCCGGAGCGTGCGGCGTGAGTGCGCGCCGACTGTGGGCGATCGTGTTGAAGGAGTTGCGCCAGATGCGGCGCGACCGCATCACGCTCGCGATGATCGTGGGTGTTCCGGTGATGCAACTCGTGCTGTTCGGGTACGCGATCAATTTCACCTTGCGCGACCTCGATGCGGGCATCGCCGACCAGGCCAATACCGCAGCCTCGCGCGCGGCGGTGATGGACATGCTGGCTACCGGGGTGGTGTCGCCGGTCGCGACGGCGAACACGCCCGACGAATTGATGGCCATGATCCGCGCGGGGCGGATCAGCATCGGCATCGCGGTTCCGCCGGACTTCGAGCGTCGCCGCATCGACGGGCGCGAGGCGATCCAGGTGCTCGTCGACGGCAGCGACACCGCGGTGCAGGGAGCGGCGGCGCAGCTCGCGCAGACGCCGCTCGATCCGGGGAGCGTCGACATGCGCGCGCCGCACAGCAGCACGCCGCGGGAAACCCCGATCGGCGTGGTCGCCTTCTACAACCCCGAGCGTCGCTCCGCGGTGAACATCGTGCCCGGACTGATCGGCGTGATCCTGACCATGACGATGGTGCTGTTCACCGGAGTGGCGATCGTGCGCGAGCGCGAACGCGGCAACATGGAGCTGTTGATCGCGACGCCGCTGACGCGTTCGGAACTGATGATCGGAAAGGTGTTGCCGTTCGTCGCCATCGGTTTCGTGCAGACGACCGTGATACTCGCACTCGGCGTCTGGCTGTTCGACGTGCCGGTGCGCGGCAGCGTGCTCGACGTCTATCTTGCGTCCGGCCTGCTGATCATCGCCAACCTCACGCTAGGCCTGCTCATATCGACCAAGGCGCAATCGCAGTTCCAGGCGATGCAGATGACGTTCTTCGTGTTCCTGCCGTCTATCCTGTTGTCCGGCTTCATGTTTCCGTTCGCCGGCATGCCGAAGCTCGTGCAGTGGCTCGCCGAAGTGTTGCCTCTGACGCACTTCCTGCGCTTGATCCGCGGCGTGATGCTGCGTGGCGCGAGCCTCGTCGAGATGTGGATCGACGTGCTGGCACTGGTCGCATTCATCGCGGTGATGATGAGCGCGGCGATCCTGCGATTCCACAAGCGCCTGGACTGAACCGATCGCGCCGCAAGCGGCGCGTCACGGCTCGAAGCCGTCGTCGAACAGGCCCTCGGCCAAGAACTCGCTCGTGTCGCCGTCGGCGTCGGTTGCCGACAACACGAGTGCCTGCCCGTGCAGGTCCGCCGCAGGGAACTCGATGCTACGCGTCGCCTGCGCGTCGGCCATGGTATACGCGTCGGATACGGCGATGCCCGCCGCCTGGCCGCGGCGCCCCCAGCCGACGTCGATGCGCAGCGGATAGTTCGCATTCGCCGGCGCCGCGTCGACGCGATACCGAAGGCGGATGGTGGCGCCCGCGTCGAGGTAGGCGACGTTCTCGATCACCGGTGCGTTGAGTTGCCGGTTGCCGCCTTCGTCGGCGTCCGCGGGATCGTTCGCGGTCGCTCCGTCGGCATTGCTCGTCGGCGACAGGTCGATGCCGATGCGATTGCCGATGAACGTGTTGCCGAGCACCGATGCTCCCGTGCACGTGGCGATCTGCACGCCGGCCGCCGCGCCGTAGGCGACGAGATTGCCTTCGCCCGCGGCGTCGCCGCCGATCGAGACGCCACAATGTCCACCACGGAATACCGAAATCGTCGATTGCGGCTGGGAAGGCGAGCCTGGGTAGGCGCCGTTCGGCCGCGCGAGCGTGCCGCTCCAGTCCGTGCCGAAGACGTTGCCGACGACACGCACGGGCGCGGCACTCGCCGCGAGCGCAGCGCCGGTGACGTAGAGGGCATTGATTTCATTGCCACCGAAGACGTTGCGCTGCCCGGGCAGCGCGCCGCCGATGCGCGTACCGGCTGCCGGGTCGTTCATGTACACGCCGTAGTCCTGTCCCGCGATGACCGATGCGCCGTCGGCGGCGAGCCCGATCAGGTTGCCTTCGTAGGTGCCCGGCGACGAGGCCGTCCCGGTTTCGTCCCAGACGCCGATGTACGCATTACCGGCGATCACATTGCGTGCGGCGGGCGGGACGCCACCGACGGCCGCACTGCCGCGCAGGTGGATCCCGATCGCGCCCGGCGCCGACGCCGCCTGCATGCCGGTGATGTCGGTGCCGATGAAGCAGCCTTCGATGCGATGGCCGCCCGGTGCATACAGTTCGAGGTTCGCGTGGAACCCGTTGATCGCCAGCCCGCGTACGTGGAGCGCGGCACTGGCCGACAAGCCGGATCCGCTCGGGCCGCCGTCGCCGTGCAACTCGACCCGCAGCACCGCATCGCTGCCGCCGTCGGTCGGCGCGAGCGTGTTCGGCGATGCGCCTGGCTGGGTGTAGGCATCGATGTCGAGCGGCACGGTGATGAGGGGCAGGTCGGTCGCGGGCGCAATGCGCCAGTGTTGCGTGGCGGCGACGAAGCCGGCATCGCTGGCCGGCATGTCGAACGCGATGAGGTCGCCGCCGGACCCTGCGTTGGCGCGCGCGATGGCGCCGCGCAACGAGCAGTCGGCGGCCGCCGCGGTGCATGCGTCAAGTGCGTCGTCGCTGGCGGTGTCGACGACGTACGTCGCCGCGATGGCGTTCCCGGCGGCCAGCAGCCCGGCGAGGCGGAGGATGGTTTTCACGGCGGTTCTCCGGTAGGGCGGGTGTCGCCCCTCACTCAGGCGTACGACGTCGACGTGGCGACCTGACACCGCGGGCCCGCTCACTCGCACTATGCGAAGTGCCCCTCTTCGACGCGCAGGAGCGTGCCGTCGTTCGCGACCAGCTTGCCTTCGAAGGCGACGTCGATGGCAGGGGGCGAGCGCTCGAACAGGCGCACGTCGACGACGACATCGGCACCGAGCACGCCGCCGGCGAGGTAGCGGGTCGCATCGAGGTTGGCGAGCTGGATGGCGCCTGCGGCGACGTTTCCACCCCTGATGACGTATCGCCCGGGGCGGTCGACGCCGGCGAGGTTGAGGTTGAACGTCTGTTCGTCGCGATCCTTCGCGCCAAACGATCCTGACAACATGAGCATGCGGTCGAATCCGGTCGGATGCATGATGGCCGTGATCGCGCGATCGGCGTGCCACGCGCGTCCATCGATGCGGAGCGCGAGTACGTTCGCGCGGGTGCACGTCGACGTATTCGTCGCGACTGTCGCGCCGGCATCCTGCGGACTGCCGGTGACGACGGGTGCAGGGCCGCGCCCGCACGCGGCGAGGGCGAAGACGATCCCCATGACCATCGCCCGAGCGGCGAGCGTCGTGCCGTTCGCACGGAAGCCGGACGGCGCGCTCACGGCGAGCTGTCGAAGGCGTTGGCGAAGATGCGGTCGCCCTGCAGCAGGACGCGCATGACCGAGCCGTAGCGGGACTGGCCGTCGTCGCTCGCGTAGGCGTAGCCGGCGAACAGCAGCTTGCCGTCCGGCGTGAGCGCGAGCGTGTCGACGCGGTTGTCGCGATCGCTGCCGCCGATCGTATAGCCGTAACCCATGCGTCCCGGCAGGCTCGCGGCGAGGTAGCCGAACGAATCATCCGGTGAAAGGTCGGCGTTCAGGCGCATGAGCATGGCGTCGCCGTAGGTCCAGTCGCTGGCCGCATAGCCGCCGCCGAGCACCGCCTTGCCGTCCGCCTGCACCACGATCGCACCGGCGTAAGCACCCGGGCTCTGCCACGGATCGCCGGGGATCTCCATCCCGTAGGCCGCGGTCGTGATCGTGTCGCGCGTGATTCGCGCGGCGAGGATCGCGGGGAAGCTGCGATCGGCATTGGCGACGAAGCCGGCGACGACAATCGATTCATTGCCGGCATCGCCGGCAATCGGGGCGGAAGCGATCGCGTTGACCTCGACCGCGAGCCCGGGCCCGAAGCCGATCAGTGAGCGGCTCTGGTTGCCATATGCGCCGCTCGCGCCCCAGGCCCACGCGCCGCCGAAATTGCCGACGCGGGTGTGCTTGACCACCCCGGTATCGCCGCAGCCGCGGATCGCGATCGGGATCGCGGTGGACACGCCCGCAGCGAAGCCGGTCAGGTCGGCGACATCGATGTCCGCATTGTTCGGGCATAGGTCGGTGTCGATGCGCAGCATCCGCCATTCGCCGCTGTAGCCATCGCCCGCGCCGCCGACGACGTTGCCGCAGCCGGCCAGGCCCGAAGGGCACAGGTATCCATCCAGGCCCAGGATCGCTGCGCCGAGCGTATGCGGTCCGGCGAGGCCGTCGCGGATGTTGCCGGCGACGACGAGTACCGTGCTCGCGCTGCCCGTGCCGGCGAGATCGACGTCCAGCAGCGCGATCGCCTTGCCGGCGTCCGAAGGCACGCCGCCGCGATGCAGGCGCGTCAGGCCACCGACGCCGAACGACGTATCGGGTTCGCCGCCGGGTGCGAGCGCCCACACCGCCATATCGCTGCTGCCGTCCGGGTTGTCGATCGTGCCGACGACGACGACGCGCCCGTCGGGGAGCAGCACTGCATCGCTCGCGCGCCAGTCGTAGTCCTCGCCGACGTAGACGAGCGCGCGTCCTCCGATGCCGTAGCTCGCGTCCCAGCTGCCGTCCGCGCCTATCCGCACTGCGACCGGGACGGACTCCGTACTGATCGGCACGTCGTACGGCGTCGCGGCATTGGCGAGCACGATCGACCGCCCGTCGCCGAGCGGCAGCACCTTTAACGGGCTCACCTGGGCCCACGCGAGCGCGCCCGGTGTCTGCGCCGGATCGCGCGAAGCGATCGCGTACAGCATGTGTCCACCATCGCCGAAGGTTGCGTCCAGTTCCCCGCCTGCATGCGCCGCCGTCGCTGCCAGCAGGCAGCACGCCCAGCCCATCCCGGATTTCGTGAGCATCGATCCACTCCTCGGCGCGAGATGCGCCCTCCAGCTTCGACTTACGCTGCCGACGGGCGAACCTGACACGCGCGGGTCGGCTAGACTTCCGCGAGGTATCGTGGAGGCACGGACATGGGGGAGGGCGGTGCCGACGTCACCGGTCTGCTGCGGCGTTGGGGCGAGGGCGACATGCAGGCGCTCGACGATCTTCTGCCGGACGTGTGGGACGACCTGCGGCGGATCGCCGCATCCGAACTGCGCTCGAACGCCGGCCACGGCACGCTGCAGCCGACCGCGTTGATCAATGACGTGTTCGTGCGCCTGCTCGGCACCGACCACGTGCGCATCACCGATCGCCGTCACCTGTTCACCACGGCGGCGAGGCTCATGCGCCAGGTCCTCGTCGATCGCGCGCGCGCGCAGCAGCGCGAAAAGCGCGGCGGCGGCCATTGGCAGCGCGTCGACCTGGTCGAGGCGATCGCGCTGCCGATCGAGCCCGGGACCGACGTGAGCGCGCTGGCGCAAGCGCTGGATGCGCTCGCGCAACTCGATCCGCGCATGGCCGAGGTCGTCGAGCTGCGCAGTTTCGCGGGCCTCGAGGTAACCGAGGTGGCCCATCTGCTCGGCGTCGACGAACGCACCGTGTATCGCGACTGGGCGATGGCTCGCGCATGGTTGCGCCAGCATCTGGGCGCCTGAGCGCGCAGCACGTGTCGGGTACGCGCGTGGACGACGTACGCACTGCATGACGCACGGGTGAAGGTGGATCATGCAAGGCGCGCGCTTCCAGCGACTCAAGGCGGAATTCAACGACCTGATCGGGCAGCCTCCGGACGCGCGCGCCGCGCGCCTCGCGCAACTCGCCGCGGTCGACCCGGAGTTCGCCGCCGAACTCGCGCGCTGGATGGCCGCGCTCGACGAAACCGATCTCGCACCCGCCGGCGATCCGCTGGTCGGTCGTGCGGTCGGTGCCTACGTGCTTGAGCGGCGCCTCGGCGCCGGCGGGATGGGCGTCGTGTACGCCGCCTCGCGCCGCGACGGCGCGATCGAGCAGCGCGTCGCGTTGAAACTGACCGGACGCCTGCACCTGTCCGGGCCCGTCCAGCAGCGCATCGAGCGAGAGCGTGCGTTCCTGGCGCGCCTTTCGCACCCGCACGTCGCGCGCATCCTCGATGCGGGAACGAGCCCGGAACTCGGCCACTGGTTCGCGATGGAACTCGTCGAGGGCACCGATCTCGCCACGCACGCGGACACGGCGCGCCTCGACGTGAACGAGCGCCTGCGGCTCTGGCTGCAATTGGCCGATGCGGTCGCCTACGTGCACCGGCACGCGATCGTCCATCGCGACCTCAAGCCTGGCAATGTCCTCGTCGATGCCGCCGGCGACGTGAAGTTGCTCGATTTCGGCATCGCCAAGCTGCTCTCGGCCGACGACGGAGCGACGGCGACGGTCGGATTCACCGCGCGCTATGCGTCGCCGGAGCAGTTGCGCGGCGAATCCGCGACGACGGCGACCGACGTCTACGCGCTTGGCCTGCTGCTGTACGAACTGTTGGTCGGCCCGTTTCCGTTTGGCCGCATGGACGGCTCCGCCCGCCCGCGCGCCGAAACGCAGTTGCTGCGCGATCGCGTAGCCGCATCGGCGGACGACCTGGTCCATGTCGCGGCTGCACGGAGCACCACGCCGAACGCGTTGCGCCGCCGCCTGCGCGGCGAGCTCGAGGCGATCGTCGCGCGCGCGTTGCGCACCGACGCCGCGGAGCGCTACGGCTCGGTCGGCGAGTTCGCCGCGGACGTCCGTCGCCACCTCTCCGGCGAGCCGGTCGACGCGCTCCCGCGATCGCTCGGATACCGGGCGCGCGTGTTCGTGCGTCGCCACCGCGCCGCGGTCGGCGGTGCGGCGTTGGCGGCTGCGGGCCTGCTCGCCGGGCTCGCGGTCGCCGTGTACCAGCGCGACCAGGCGCTGCTGGAGCGCGATCGCGCCGAGCGGCAGAACGCCTTGCTCGTTTCGCTGGTCGACGCGGCTGATCCCTACGACCTGCGTGGTTCGAGTCTGACCGTGGCGGAAATGCTCGACGCGGCGTCGGCGCGCACACGCGCCCAGGCGGGGCTCGATCCGCGCCTGCGCGCGCAGCTGTTGGATGCGATCGGCCATGGCCTGTTCGCGCTTGGACGCAGCAGCGACGCTGCCGTCGCCTTCGCAGCGGCGTTGCGTGCGCTGCCGGCCGAGGTGGCGCCAGCGGACCCGCTGCGCGTGCGCCTGTCCCTGCGCGACGTCGCGAGCCGCTTCGAGCTCGATCCGACCACGCCTGCGCTCGCGTCGCTGGCCGCCCTGTGGCCTTCGATCGCGCGTCAGGATGCGTCGCTGCGCATCGAGGCGCTCGGAATTCGTGCGCACGTGCAGCGCACGCTCGGCGCACCCGAGGCGGCGCTCGCGGACGTCGAGGCCGCGCTCGCGCTGTGCGCGATCGCCCGCGGCGACGGCAATGCCGACGAGCGCCTCGCGCTGCGCCTCAAGCGCATGGACCTGTTGTCGACCCTGCACCGCGACGATGAGGCGCTCGCCGAGGCGGATGCGCTGTGGAGCGAGGCGTCGGCGCTGCCGGAAGGCTTCGACGGCATGCGTGTATGGGTCGGCCGCCAGCGCGCAAGCGCGCTCGCGATGGCCGGGCGTGCCGACGACGCGGAACGGCTGCTCGCCGAGCTCGCGCCCGCGGCGGAGCGATCGTACGGCGCGGGCAGCACGCGCCTCGCGGCGTTCCATTCGAGCCTCGAGCTCGCCCAGCGAAAGCGCGGTCACGCACGTTCCGCGGCAGGCAGCGCGGCGCGTGCCGGCGCGATCTACGCCACTAACCTTCCGGACTCGGTCTACCACGCGTATGCACTGCGCATCGAGGGCGATGACCTCCGCGTCGTCGGCGAGTACGCGGCGGCCGACGAGCGGTTTGCCCGCGCGGCCGCGATCTACGCCAGGCTCGGCGGCAACGCTGCGGAGGATCTCGCGTGGTGCGCGATCGAGCGCGCCTTCACCGCGTTCGAGGCGAAGCGTTCGACCGGCGCCTACGACGCGCTCGTGCGCATCGGCGAGGATTACCTCGCGGATGCCGGCAATGAACGTTACCGGGCCACCGTGGAGCAGATGCTCGTCGAGGCCGCGCTCGACATCGGCGATACGGCGGGCGCGCAGCGACGGCTCGCGGCGTCCGCGGCGGCGCGACCGGCCGCGGCCGAGGATCGCGTCGCGGCCGCGGTCGGGGCGTTTCGCCTGGCGCGATCGCAGGGCGACCGTGCGGCTGCGGCGGCCGCGATCGCCGCGGGCCGCCGTGACCTCGGTGAGGCCGTCAACCGGGTCGTCGTCGCGACCTTCCTGACGCTGCTCGTCGACGAAGCCGGCGCCGGGAACGAGCGCGCCGCCCGCTGCGCGCTTGCCCGCGACGCCTGGCTCGAGGTGGATCCGGACGGGACCGCGTGGCGCGTCCAGCTGAGGGACGTGCCGGCCTGTGCCGCGTTCGACGCCACGATGCGGGGCTAGGCGGCGGCGCCGTGCGACGCTGGCGACCGGCGCGCGCGTCGCTAGAGCGCGCGGTGCATCACGAAGACGTCGGTCGGCCCGAGGCGTGCGTGGCGGAACGCACCGGGCACGCGGCCGACGATCGCGAAGCCGTGCTTCTGCCAGAGCCTTACCGCGCCTTCGTTGCTGCTGACGACGAAGTTGTACTGCATCGCGGTGAAGCCCGCCCGGCGTGCCAGCGCGAGCGAGTGCTCGCACATGGCCGAGGCGATGCCCTGGCCACGCGCGTGCGGGGACACCATGTAGCCGCAGTTCGCAACGTGGTCGCCGAGGCCGGGCTGGTTCGGGCGCAGCATGTAGATGCCGAGCACCTCGCCGTCGCGTTCGGCGACGAAGCAGCGGCTCGGCGGCGTCGTCCACATTGCGCGCGCCTGCGATTCGTCAATGTCGGGCGGGTAGCTGTAGGTGTCTCCCGCGGCGACCACCGCACGGAAGATCTGCCACGCGCGCGCGAAGCCTCTCGCGTGGATCTCGCGGATGGCGAGCGGCGAGCTCACGCGGCGGAAGCGGCGAGCCCGTCGTCGAGGCGTACGCGGCCGCGAAGCGAATTGGTCAGCGCTTCGGTGATTACGACGTCGACGAATTGCCCGACCAGTCGCGTCGGCGACGGGAAGTTCACAGAGCGCATGTTCTCGGTCTTGCCGGTCAGCTCGTTGGCGTTCTTGCGCGAAGGGCCTTCGACGAGGATGCGCTGGGTCGTTGCGACCATCGCGGCGTTGATCTTCGCCGCGTTCGCGTTGAGCGCGGCCTGCAGGCGTTCGAGCCGTGCGTGCTTGACTGCGTCGGGCGTATCGTCGGCGAGGTTCGCGGCGGGCGTGCCGGGGCGCCTGGAGTAGATGAACGAGAAGCTCTGGTCGAAGCCGACGTCGTCGATGAGCTTCATCGTCTTGTCGAAATCGGCGTCGGTCTCGCCGGGGAAGCCGACGATGAAGTCCGACGAGATGCAGATGTCCGGGCGCACCGCGCGCAGCTTGCGGATCTTCTGCTTGAACTCGAGCGCGGTGTAGCCGCGCTTCATCGCGGCGAGGATGCGATCGGAACCCGACTGCACCGGCAGATGCAGGAAGTTCGCCAGCTGCGGCACGTTCGCGTAGGCGTCGATGAGCGAATCGGAGAACTCGAGCGGGTGCGAAGTCGTGAAGCGGATGCGACCGATGCCGTCGATCTCGGCGATTGCGTGGATCAGAAGGCCGAGGTCGGCGACGGCGCCATCGTGCATCGCGCCGCGATAGGCATTGACGTTCTGGCCGAGCAGGTTGACTTCACGCACGCCCTGTTCGGCGAGCGTGGCGATCTCGGCGACCACGTCGTCGAACGGGCGGCTGATTTCCTCGCCGCGCGTGTACGGTACGACGCAGAACGAACAGTACTTCGAGCAGCCTTCCATGATCGAGACGAACGCACTCGGGCCCTCGGCGCGTGGCTCGGGCATGCGATCGAACTTCTCGATCTCGGGGAAGGAAATGTCGACCTGCGGCTTGCCGCTGCTGCGCCGGGCATCGATGAGTTGCGGCAGGCGATGCAGGGTCTGCGGCCCGAACACGAGGTCGACGTAGGGCGCGCGCCTGATGATCGCCTCGCCTTCCTGGCTTGCGACACAGCCGCCGACGCCGATCAACACCGGCTTGCCGTCGGCCTTGTACTGCTTCCAGCGGCCGAGCTGGCTGAACACCTTCTCCTGCGCTTTTTCGCGGATCGAGCAGGTGTTGACGAGGATCACGTCGGCCTCGCCCTCTTCCTGGGTCAGTTCGAGGCCGTGCGAAGCGCGCAGTACGTCGGCCATCTTGGCCGAGTCATACTCGTTCATCTGGCAACCGTGGGTCTTGATGAAGAGTTTCATGGGGGCAGCGTTGCCGGTCATGGTGCTGGCGGGCGGGGGAAGACTGCGCAGTTTAGCATTGTGCGGCAAGGGCTTATGGCGCGATATGTGGAACTGCCGGAGGTTTCGAGGGTCACAGGCCGGTGCGCCAGGCCGGGAGGTCCAGAAACAGGCCGGCGACCTTCGTTTGTTGCATTGCGGCACAACTTCCGCTTGGCAACGTGAACAATGCAGCGGAAACTGTTGAGCGGGATGGGTTAAATCGCTTCCATGACGTTACTGACACGATTCGCCTTCAGCGGACTCGCTCTCCTGCTCTGTGCAGGGGGTGGTGCGCGGGCGAGTGTGCTCTACAAGTGCGATACCACCGACGGCAGCATCGCCTACACCAGCACGAGCAAGGGCTACACCAATTGCAAGGCGATTTCGGTGTTCGCCGATCCACCCAAGCCCAAAGCCGCCGCCACACCCAAGCCCGCGCTGCCGAAGTCCGGCTGGGTCTACGAGGAAGGCGCCAGGGAAACGGCGAGAGCCGACTTCTCCGGGATCAGCGCCGCGGTCGCGAGCGACCCCGCGTCGATCGTGCGGGCGGACTTCCGCGCGACCTATGCCGGCGTCGCCAGCGGTGCGCCGGTGTTCGTGCCGCAGGATTTCTCGACCGTGCTTGCCGATGTCGCCAGCAGCGCGACGACCGTCGGCAATCCACTGTTCATCGCCGCGCCGTATCGACCAACTCCACGGCCGGTTGCGGAACCGCCGCGCGCGGCACCGCTGGTTGCCTCGACCGCGGCGGCGATGCCGCGCATCCTGCGCGGCGCGGTCTACAAGGTGGAGCGCAAGGGCGGCATCACCGAGTACACGAACGTGAAACCTTCCGGCGGCGCGTTCGCGGTGCTATTCACCTACATCGCGACCTGCGTTGCCTGCGACATCCATTCGAAGATCGATTTCGCACGCACGACCCTGCATCTGGACGCCTACAAGGACGAGATTGCCGCAGCCGCCGCCGACTTCGGTCTCGATTCGGCGTTGCTGCATGCCGTGATCCACGCCGAGTCCGCCTTCAATCCGATGGCGATGTCGAACAAGGGCGCGCAGGGCCTGATGCAGCTGATGCCCGATACCGCCAACGACATGGGCGTCGCCGATGCGTTCGACGCCTCGCAGAACATCCGCGGCGGTGCACGCTACCTCGCCATGCTGCTGAAGAATTTCAACGGCAATGCGCAGCTCGCAACCGCAGCCTACAACGCCGGTCCCGGCGCGGTGCAGAAGTACGGCGGCATTCCGCCCTACGACGAGACGCAAGTGTACGTGCAGCGCGTTTCGCAGTTGCGTGACCGGTATGCGAAGGCGTTGTGAGCAAGGGGCGTTGTGAGCAGCGACCAGGAACCACGATCCTGGGGCGCAAGAATCGAGTTGCCGGCCCTAGCCACTAAGCTCCGGTGGTGCTCGGCGCCGGCCGCTGCACCAGCACGACGTCGAGCGCGAACGGCACGTTGCCGCGCAGGCCTTCCAGGCGCACCTTGGTGCCGGGCGCGAGAGCGGCTTCGCGATTGCGCAGGTCCACCTGGTCGGCGATCGCTACGCCATCGAGCTTGAGCAGCAGGTCGCCCACTTGCAGGTCCACCTGAGCTGCGGGGCTTTCCGGCACCACGCGCACGACCACCACGCCCTGCTGGCGCGCCGTCGCACCATTGGCCGGGGGAATGTCGGCGTAGTCGGCGCCGATCCAGCCGCGGATCACGTGACCGTGCTTGACGATCTGGTCCAGCACCGCCTTGGCTGTCGCCACCGGGATCGCAAAGCCGATGCCTTCGGGCATCTCCGGGGCGCGCCCGAGCCCGGACGAGATCGGCTTGTTGTAGACCGCGGTATTGATGCCGATCAGTTCTCCAAGCGCGTTGACGAGCGCGCCGCCTGAATTGCCGGCATTGATCGCCGCATCGGTCTGGATGAAGTCCTCGTAGGCGGACATGTTGAGTTGTCGGCCGGTCGCGCTGACGATGCCCATCGTGACCGTCTTGCCGACGCCGGCCGGATTGCCGATCGCGAGGACCACGTCGCCGACGTCGGCGCTGGCATCCCCGGCGACCTCGATCGCCGGCAGGTTGTGCTCGGCGATCTTCAGCACTGCGAGATCGGTCTCCGCATCGGTGCCGGTCACCTGTGCCTGCGCGACGCGGCCGTCATCGAGCAGCACCTGGATGTCGTCGGCGCCGGTGATGACGTGGTTGTTGGTCAGGACATAGCCGTCGGTGCTGAAGATGACGCCTGAGCCGAGGCTCTGGTCGCGCTGCTGGCGGATCGGTCCCAGCGCATAGCCGAGCAGTCGCCGGCTCAGCGGGTCGGAAACCGGATAGGCAGGACGCGTCATGGTGACGCGGTTGGCGTAAATGTTCACCACCGCGGGCGAGGCGCGCGAGACGGCATCGGCGTACGAAACCGGGCCGCTGCGTGCATAGGAGGTCTGGGCCCCCGCCATCGTTGCGGGCGCGCTGCCGGTGCCGCGCAAGCGGTCGACGAGACCGGGTGCGAACACGCTCAACACGAACGCGACGGCAAGACCGACGACGATGCTGCGGGCGACGAAAACGGCGATGGCGTGCAGTTTGCTGCTGTGCATGGACTTCCGTTGGCGCCGCGACACCCGCGGCGAGGGCGGGCAGGGCATCGCCTTTGATTGTGCGGTGCGGAGGCGTTCGTTAAACTAACACGATTTTGGGGCTCACCCCCGCGGAGAACGCGGGTGCAATGCCGTTTTTGCGCGCTACGCGCAGGGCGGCACTGCTCGTGGCGCGCAATGGCGGTCGTTCGGAGTGATCCGGCTTCCGTCGACCGGTTTTTTCAAGTTTGCAGCGGAGTGCTGATGGCAAACGATGCTGTGGTGGACAAGGGGCGCCGTCGATTCCTGACCGCGACGACTTCGGTCGTCGGTGGCGCGGGCGTCGCGTTGGCCGCGATTCCCTTCGTCAAGTCGTGGGAGCCGAGCGAGAAGGCGAAATCGGCGGGTGCGCCGGTCCTCGCCGACATCGGCAAGATCGAGTCGGGCCAGAAGGTCACCTTCGAATGGCGCGGCCTTCCGGTATTCATCGTGAACCGCACCAAGGGCCAGCTCGATACGCTGACCTCGGTCGATTCGCTGCTGCGTGATCCGCAGTCGGAGAACACCGCGCAGCAGCCGGAGTACGCGAAGAACGAATACCGCTCGATCAAGCCGGAGTGGCTGGTCGTGACCGGCATCTGCACCCACCTCGGTTGCGTGCCGGACTTCTTCCCGGAGCTCAAGCCCGAGCCGTTCGACCCGCACTGGAAGGGTGGCTTCTACTGCCCCTGCCACAAGTCGCGCTACGACCTGTCCGGGCGCGTGTACTCCGGCGTGCCGGCCCCGGCGAACCTCGCCGTCCCGCCGTACCACTTCGTCGACGACAGTCACATCCTGATCGGCGTCAATCCGGGGGAGAAGGTCTGATGGGTACCACCATGACCCGGCTCCAGCCGAAGAACCGCGTGCTCGCGTGGGTGGAGGATCGCCTGCCGGTCCTTTCGTTCTTGTCGTCGCACACGAGCGGCTACTACGCGCCGAAGAACTTCAACCTCTGGTACTACTTCGGTTCGCTCGCCCTGCTCGTGCTGGTCAACCAGATCCTGACCGGCATCTTCCTGACGATGAACTACAAGCCGAATGCGCTCGAAGCGTTCGCATCGGTCGAGTACATCATGCGCGACGTCAGCTGGGGATGGCTGATCCGCTACATGCACTCGACCGGCGCCTCGCTGTTCTTCGTGGTCGTCTACCTGCACATGTTCCGCGGCCTGATGTACGGCTCGTTCAAGAAGCCGCGCGAGCTGGTGTGGATCCTCGGCATGCTGATCTTCCTCGTCCTGATGGCCGAGGCGTTCATGGGCTACGTGCTGCCATGGGGCAACATGTCGTTCTGGGGCGCCAAGGTCATCATTTCGCTGTTCGGCACGATCCCCTGGATCGGGCCGTCGCTGGTCGAATGGATCATGGGCGACTACCTGCCCGCCGATGCAACGCTGAACCGGTTTTTCGCGCTGCACGTGATCGCGCTGCCGCTGGTGCTGCTGCTGCTGGTCGTGCTGCACCTCGGTGCGCTGCACGAAGTGGGTTCGAACAATCCGGACGGCGTGGAGATCAAGGAAAAGAAGAAGCCCGACGGTACCCCGCTCGACGGCATCGCGTTCCATCCGTACTACACGGTGAAGGACCTGTTCGGCACCGGCTTCTTCCTGCTGATCGCCGCGTTCATCATCTTCTACGCGCCGACCTTCGGCGGCTGGTTCCTCGAGCACGACAACTTCATCCCGGCGAACAACCTCGCCACGCCGACGCACATCAAGCCGGTGTGGTACTTCACGCCGTTCTACGCGATCCTGCGCATGGTTCCGTCGTTCTTCGGCACCGCGGTGTGGGGCGTGATCGCGATGTTCGGGTCGATCGCGGTGCTGTTCCTGATGCCGTGGATCGACCAGGGCAGGGTCAAGTCGATCCGCTATCGCGGCCTCGGCTACAAGATCGCGCTCGGCCTGTTCGCCCTGTCGTTCGTCCTGCTGGCCGCGGTCGGTGCGGGCGTGACCGCGGAGCTGATCCCGAAATGGTTCGGCGAGGCCGCCGATGCGACGTTCATCGAGAACCTGTTCGGCCGCATCTGGACGTTCGTCTACTTCGGCTTCTTCGTGTTCCTTTGGGTCTACACGCGCTTTGGTTTCGAGAAGACCAGGCCGGTACCCGAGCGGGTGACGTCGCATGACTAAGGCCACCACCAAGAATTCGAGGACCGCGATGTCCATCAAGATTGCCGCCCTGCTGGTCGCCGCCCTGATGACGATCGGCGTCGCCAGTGCATCCGAGAGCGAAGGCCTCGAGCAGGCGAACATCCGCCTCGACGACGTCGCCTCGATGCAGCGCGGCGCGCGCCTGTTCTTCAACTATTGCTCCGGCTGCCACTCGCTGCAGTACCTGCGCTACTCGCGCATTGCCGAGGATCTGCAGCTCGACCCGAAGGACGTCGAGAAGAACTTCATGTTCGTCGGCGGCAAGATCGGCGAGCCGGCGATCAACCACATGCCGGCCGCCGACGCGACGAAGTGGTTCGGCAAGGCACCGCCGGACCTGTCGCTGGAAGCCCGCTCGAAGGGTTCGGACTGGATCTACAACTACCTCAAATCGTTCTACGTCGATCCGACCCGCCCGCTGGGCTGGAACAACACGGTGTTCCCGAACGCGTCGATGCCGAACGCACTGTGGGAACTGCAGGGCCTCCAGGTGGCGGTGATGAAGCCCTCCAGCGAGGGGCATGATGCCGTGGTCGAGAAGCTCGATCTGAAGACCCCGGGCCGCCAGAACGCCGAGGAGTTCGACCGCACCGCGCGCGACATCACTGCGTTCCTGCAGTACGCCGGCGAGCCGGCCGCGCTCAAGCGCGAGTCGATGGGCGTGTGGGTGCTGCTCTACCTCGCCCTGTTCACGCTGCTCGCCTATCTGCTCAAGCACGAGTTCTGGAAAGACGTGCACTGAGCGTGGCCGCCGCTCCCGCACGAACACGTGCGGGAGCAAGCGTCGTCGGATCCCGCAGCCCCCGCGACGCGCCGTCCCTTGAAGGGCAAGACTGAAAGCGTCGCGGCCAGTCGCTCCCGCACAAGGCATGCGCCTTGCGGGCGTCCGCTCCCACCCTCCTAGGCGGCCGCTGGCCTCGCGTAGTACATTCCCGCTGAAGGGCTCGTTTGAGAGGGGAGCAGGGGATCCAGCATGGCCTTGAACCAGCGTTCGCGTACCGTCTTGACCCTCTATTCCGCCCACAACTGCGTCCACTGCCACCGGGTGCGGATGACCCTCGCCGCCAAAGGCGTGACCTACGACCATGTCCTGGTCGACCTGAACGACCCGCCGGAAGACCTGATCGACCTCAATCCGTACAACTCGGTGCCGACCTTGGTCGACCGCGACCTGGTCCTGTACGACACCTCGGTCATCTGCGAATACCTCGACGAGCGCTACCCGCACCCGCCGCTGATGCCGGTCGACCCGCTGTCGCGTGCGCGCCTGCGCCTGGCAATCGTGCGCGTCGAGAACGACTGGCTGACCCTGGTCGACGATATCGAGGCGGGCGGCAAGGGCGCCGATGCCGCGCGCAAGGCCCTGCGCGACGATCTGGTCAAGAACGCGTCGGCGTTCAAGGCTTCGCGCTTCTTCCTCAGCCCGGAAATCAGCCTTGCCGATTGCGCACTTGCACCGCTGGTCTGGCGTCTGGATTCGCTTGGCGTGCAACTGCCGCGCGAGGCGCAGGCGATCGCCGACTACGGTGAACGCATCTTCCGCAGCCAGGGGTTCACGCGCAGTCTGACCGCCGAAGAGAAGAGCCTGCGCCCGTGAGTTCCGTGTTCGCGTGCCGGGAGCCGGTGTGAATTCTCCCCCGATGACTCCCAACCGCCCATACCTGTTGCGCGCGCTGTACGAGTGGATCAGCGACAACGGCCTGACCCCGTACCTGCTCGTCGACGCCGGCGTCGAAGGCGTGCGCGTGCCGCCGGGCGCGGCCAAGGACGGCAAGGTGATCCTGAACATCGCCGCGCGCGCGGTCGGACAGTTCGAGATCAGCAACGAGCGGGTGCATTTCCTCGCACGTTTCAGCGGTGTGAGCCAGGTGGTCGACGTGCCGATGGGCGCCGTGCTCGCGATCTACGCGCAGGAAAACGGCCAGGGCATGATGTTCCAGGCCGACGGGGCGCCGGGCGAACCGCCACCGACCACGCCTGCGCCCGATGAATCGCCGAAACGCCCGCACCTGCGCGTCATCAAGTAGGGCGGACTCGAGCGCGCCGCGTGGCGCCCGCGAACGAAATGGAGTGGGCGAGGCCCAACCCTATGGCTGTGTTCCACCTTGCACAAGGTGCAGGTGATTGGGGCGAGCGATCGCTGCTGCGGTGTCTTCGGCGAGCGGCAGGCTCCACGCTTCGAGCCGCCCGCCTGCTATGTCGAGGTGGCAGCGATGGCGATCGCTGCCGTCGAGGCTGACTTCGAAGCCGTAACGCCGCACCACGGCCGGCAGGCCGTTGCGCCGTGCGATCCCGATCCGCTTCAGTGAAACGGTCTGGTCAAGCAGTTGCACGCCCGCCTCGCCGCACAAGGCGCGACCGTGATGGATCGCGAGTTCACGCGCGCGGAGGGCATCCATCCAGGCCCAGAGCGTGGTGGCGATTGCGAGCAGCAGGAGCCAGGTACCGATCATCCGCACAGTGTGGGGACGCACACCGGCCCGGGCAAGTCCCCGTCGAGTCCGATCACGCAAGGGCGGGGCGGCCCACATGGGCACGCGCGCGGTTACAATCCGCCGCGGTGCGCAACCTTTGGGGGAAGTGATGAAACTGGTGTTTCCTGGCGGTGAACACGTTCCGGTGGAGCTGGCGGGTGGGGCAACCTCGATCGGCAGTGCTGCCGATTGCCGGGTCGTGCTCAAGGGCGACGGCGTTGCCGAGCACCATTGCGAGATCACTTTCGAAGGCGGCGACGCGAGTGTGCGATCGCTCGACGCGAACATGCCTACCGTCCTGAATGGGCGCCAGGTCTCGGCGCGGACGCCGATCAAGGACGGCGACCTGCTCGTGCTCGGGCGGGTTGGTGTCTCGGTCGTCGCGGAACGCAAGGCACCTGCGGTTGCCAAGCCTGAGCCGGCCAACGACGACCGCACCCGCGTGCGCGCGGCGCTGCCGCGCTTCCTGCTGCGTGGCGTCTCGGGCGCGACGCTCGGCAAGACCTATGCGGTCACCGACAATGCGGTCATCGGCCGCCAGCCCGATTGCGACCTGCCTATCCCGGCCGAGGAAGTGTCGCGCCACCATGCGCGCCTGAAGGTCACTCCGGAAGGCGTGCTGGTCGAGGACATGGGTTCGGCCAACGGCACCTGGATCAACGACAAGCGCGTGCAGAGCGGCCTGCTCAAGCCCGGCGAGGAATTGCGCCTCGACACCGTGCGCTTCCTGCTCATCACGCCTGGCATGGATGCGAAGCAGCAGTCGGCGCGTCCGGTCGAAGCCGAGCCCAAGAAGGCCGCGGGCGGCTCGAGCGGCATGCTGATCGTGATCGCGGTAGTCGTGGCAGCGGTGGTGGCTGCCGCGCTGCATTTTGCCGGCGTATTCTGATTTGGACACGGGCGGCAGGCGCGGCCGCCGCCCGTTGCATCATTCGTGGCCCACGAGCTCGATGCGCATCGACAGGTCGAGCGCGCGGATGTGCTTGGTCAGCGCGCCCACCGAGATGTAGTCGACGCCGGTTTCCGCGATCGCGCGCACGCGCTCCAGCGACACCGAACCGGAGACTTCCAGGGGCACCCGGCCGCCGACTTCGGCGACTGCCTGCGACAGTTCGTGCAGCTCGAATTCGTCGAGCATGATGCGGTCGACGCCGGCAGCGAGCGCCTCGCGCAGTTCGGAGAAATTCTCGACCTCGGTTTCCACCAGCACGCCGGGATGCAGCAAGCGCGCGCGCGTGACCGCCGCGTGGATCGACCCTGCTGCGGCGATGTGGTTTTCCTTGATCAGTACCGCATCGAACAGTCCGATGCGATGGTTCATGCCGCCACCGCAACGGACCGCGTATTTCTGTGCGAGGCGCAGGCCGGGCAGGGTCTTGCGCGTGTCGAGGATCGCGGTGCGGGTACCGCGCGCGGCCTCGACATAGGCGGCGGTCGTGGTCGCGGTGGCCGACAGCGTCTGCAGGAAGTTCAGTGCCGAACGCTCCGCGCTGACCAGTGCGCGCGCATTTCCCTCGATCCGGCACAGTGGCGCGCCGGCTACCGTGCGCTCGCCGTCGCTGCCAAGCCATTCGATCCGCGCATCCGGGTCGAGTTGGCGGAAGCACTCGTCGAACCAGGCGCTGCCGCACAACACCGCGACCTCGCGCGCGATCACGCGCGCGCGCGCACGCGCTTCGGCTGGCAAAAGGTCGGCGGTCACATCGCCGCTGCCGATGTCTTCCTCGAGAGCGCGATGGACGTCGCGCACGATCGAATCGCGCGCTGGGAGCAAAACCGGATTCGTCACGTATCGAAACCCTCGGGCGACTGGCGGACGGGCAGGATAGCGCCGACCGCCCGCGTGTGCCGCAAATCAGGCAGGCGTTGCCGGTGGCGTGGCAGCGGCGGTCGCCGGAGCCGATTCATCGCCCGGGTGGCGCAGGCGCGCGACGATCGCGTCGAGTGCACGATCGAACAGCGGTACCTCCTCGAGCACGACGGCACTGCCGCGACGCAGCTCCGCGGCGAGACCGAACACGGTCTTGTCACAGACCTTCAAGCCGCGCCGGTTGACGAACAGGTACTTCGAACTGATCGGGCTGATCCACGACAGCTTCGCGCGTTCGCTCTGTCCTGCCTCGTCGGTGAACTCGATCCAGGTGCCGACCTTGATCGCGCGCACGGTTTTCACGAACTCGTCTTCCGCCTCGGTTGGCGCTTCCGCTTCGGGTTCGAACGGCGACGAGCCGAGCACGATTTCCTCGACCGGACTCTGTGTTGCCGTGGGTGAGGCCGCGGAGACATCATCCTGTTGTGCCGGGCCCGCGCCATCCACCGTTGTCCCGTTCGAGCCGCTGGATTCCGCGATCACTTCCTTGACCGTCTTGGTCTCGATCTTCTGCCCGTCGAGCACGCGCTTGTAGAACGAGGAGAGCTCGCCCATCAGCTGCTTGATGTCGCTTTCGTGATAGGCGACGGTGGCAAGGCCGTGACGCAGCGCCTTTTCCAGTTGCGGCAGCAGGGCGCGCAGACGCGTGATCTCGCTTTCGGTCGTCTTCGGTTGTGCGCTCCAGACGAATTCATCGGCGAAACGCAGCGCGTTCTTCCACTCGTCCGATTCCTCGCCCTGGCGCAGCACGGTCAGCACGAGGTAGTTCGCCCACGGGCGCGACAGCACGCTGTGCACGACCGGCGGCAGGTTGCGATCCTCGATGCGCTTGAGGATCTCGCGGGCTGCGGTGCGGCGGGCTGCTTGCAGCTTCTCGCGACCGCGCGTGGCGTCGGCGGCGCGCTGCTCGGCGAGTTCCGCGCGCTTCTTGTGCTGGTCGATGAAGTCGGTGAACGAGGTCAGCTCGCGCTCGAACACGCCGACGTCGTCATCGAAGTCGCGCAGCACGGTTTCGACGCACGCCTTGATGCGATCGTACAGGCGATGATCGCGGTCCGATTCCTCCGACCAGCTCTTGCCGGAATCAGCGAGCAGGTCGAGCAGGCGCCGTGCCGCGTGCGACTTCTGTGCAAACAGGTGCTTGTCGAGGATCGCGACCTTCAGGTACGGGATCTGCAGGCGCCCGAACAGCGCCTGCATCTGCGCAGGCAGGTTGCGGTCCTGCAGGATGTATTCGAACAGCATGCCGACGAGGTCGATGGTGTCCTCGTCCGCGGTAGAGACCCGCCTGGCATCCCCCGAAATCTTGTTGACCTGTTCGAGCAGTTCGCGCTTGATCTGCTGCACCGCCTGCGCCGCGTCGGCGACGGTGTCGGCGCGCGCCTGAGCGACCGCATTCTGGCTTTGCAGGATCGTCAAGGCGCTCAGCAGATCCGTAGGGCTGAGGCCGAGGCCGCCACCTCCGGCACCGTCACCACTGCCCACGTAGGCATCCGCGCCGTGACGATTGGCCAGCAGCGAGCGCAGGGTGTGGTAGATCTCGGCCTGCAACTGGTCCGCCGCAGGATCGTAGTAAGCGGCAGCAGCAACCATGTCGCCGCCGGCGGGCGAGCCAGGCGCCGAGCCGGGCATGCGCGCAGCGGCGGGTGGACGCGTGCCGGCCGGCATCACATGCCGGACCTGCGGCAGCACGCCGGCGCGAATCAGTTCGACGTTCACCTCGTCGTAGATCGGCTCGAGGCCGGCCATGACGTAACGGTCGAACAGCTTGTAGATGATCAGCTTGACCTGGACGTTGACGTCGAACTCGCGGATCGCGCCGCGGAACGCGTTGCCGAGCAC
>Ga0209023_10000897_pt1 | contig 42246 bp, 36 predicted proteins | sample LakOneMetagenome_FD_187468 | JGI IMG/M metagenome (GOLD analysis project Ga0209023, IMG submission 187468) | Freshwater and sediment microbial communities from Lake Erie, Canada (SPAdes) (version 2) | ecosystem: Environmental > Aquatic > Freshwater > Lentic | place: Lake Erie, Canada...
GTCCGAGGACCAAGTCCGTCGCGTCAACCACGAACCAATCGCGCTGGACTTCATGTCCTTTAGCGGAAAAAGTTTTCATGTTGACTTCCTATCTATTAAATCGCTCAAATGGTGGTTCCGCACTTGCTGCCTGCGGACGCTTCCTTATCGTCTTTCCTGAGCAAACGGAAAGCCGGCAACTATAACGCATCGCACCCCGCCGCGTCAAGCCTGATCGCGCGCAAGCCACGGGCGGCGCGGCCACCCTAGACTCATGCTCAGCGGCAACAAAGAGCCTGAGCCGCCTGCAATATCAGCTGAACAACTTTTCATTGACGGGAAGAAGAGCCGCAACATAGTATGTCTGAGCACACAAGACAGGAGACCTAGTGAAATTCAGCCATATCCTGACCGCCTCCCTGCTGGCCTTCGCTGCGGCCGGCGCCAGCGCCAAACCTGTCTCCCAGCAAGGCCGCACCTGCCACTTGCCGGGCGCCGAAGAAGGGCTGCGCTGCATTACCGTCACCCTGCCGCTCGATTACACCAAGCCGGGCGCCGGCGACCTCGACCTGCATATCACGGTTGCGCCCGCGTTTCGCGAATCGGCCCGTCCCGACCCCCTGTTCATCCTGGCCGGCGGCCCCGGCCAGGCCGGCAGCGACGTGCTGGTGCTCCTGTCCCAGACCTTCCGCCGGGCGCGCGCCACGCGCGACATCGTCCTGATCGACCAGCGCGGCACCGGCATGTCCGGCCGCCTCGACTGCGACCGCAAGACCAGCAACGATGAAACGATGACCGAAGCCCAGGCCGACGCCGCCGCGCGCGCCTGCATCGCCGCCATCAAGCAACCGTTTTCCGCCTACGGCACGGCCAGCGCCGCGCGCGACATCGAACAGGTGCGCCTGGCGCTCGGCTACGACAAGATCAACCTGTGGGGCGCGTCCTACGGCACCCGCCTGGCGCAAGCGTATGCGCGCGCCTTCCCGTCCCAGGTGCGCTCGATGATCCTGGACGGCGTGGTGGCGCCCGACCAGGTCATTCCCGCCGGCGGACGCGACGGCCAGGCCGCGCTCGACCTGGTGTTCCAGCAATGCGCCAGCGACAAGGCCTGCAACGCCGCCTTCCCCGACCTGCGGCGCGAATTTGCCGCCGTCAGCGCCAAGGTGGCCACCGGCGTCAAGCTCGACCTGCGCGACCCGCGCACCGCGCGACCCGTGCATCTGGACATGACGAGCGACCGCTTTCTGGGCACCGTCCACAACATCCTGTACAACGCGCTCGACGCGCGCCGCCTGCCGTTCCTGATCCACAGCGCCTACCAGGGCCGCTGGGAGCCGTTCGTGGCGCGCCGCAACGTCACCACCGACTACTCTGCCGACGGCCCCGTGGCCCAGCTGATGCACCTGGCCGTCGTATGCGCCGAAGACGTGCCGCGCATGACGCCGGCGTTGATGGCCGAGGAAGACGCCCCGCTCACCCGGCCGCTGTCCAAGCGCATCGGCGCCATGTGCGCCATGCTCAACGTGGCGCCGGTGGCGGCCACGGTCCCGCGCCCGATCACGCAGCCGGTGCTGCTGCTGTCAGGCCAGCTCGATCCGGTCACGCCGCCGCGCCGGGCCCAGGCCGCGGCCAAATTCATGCCGCGCAACCAGCATCTGGTGGTCGCTTATGCCGGGCACGGCATTTCCCAGCTCGGCTGCACGCCGCGCCTGCTGCGCGAATTTCTCGACAAGCCCGAGCAGCCGGTCAAGGCCGAGTGCCTGAAAGAGATTCCCGCACCCACCTTCCAGCTCGGCAGCGCCGGGCCGCAACCCTGATTTTCCGAGGACACCATGATTGAAGTACACGATGTCCGCAAAAAGTTCGGCGCAGTGCAGGCGCTTGGCGGCGTGAGCTTCGCCGCCGCCGACGGCCAGATCACCGCCTTGCTGGGCCCGAATGGCGCCGGCAAGACCACCTTGCTGCGCCTGTTGGTCGGCTTGCTCAAGCGCGATACCGGCACCATCCGCATCGACGGCGCCGATCCCGAGCGCGACCCGATGGCGGTGCGCACCAATATCGGCTTTTTGACCGACCAGTTCGGCCTGTACGAGCGCATGAGCACGCGCGAATACCTGCGCTATTTCGGCGAACTGAACGGCATGACGCCCCAGGCCGCCAATGCCCGCATCGACGAAGTGGCGCACCTGCTGGTGATGGACGATATCCTGGAACGCCGCTCCAAGGGCTTTTCCCAGGGTCAGCGGATCAAGGTGGCGCTGGCGCGCACGCTGCTGCACCGGCCGCGCAACCTGCTGCTCGACGAACCGTCGCGCGGGCTCGACGTGATGAGCACGCGCGCGCTGCGCAGCGCCCTCGGCGCCCTGCGCGCCGACGGCTGCTGCGTGATCATGGCCACCCACGTGATGCAGGAAGTGACCCATCTGTGCGACGACGTGATCGTGATCGCCAAGGGCCACACCGTCGCGCAGGGCTCGCCCGAGCAGCTGTGCGAACGCACCGGCATCGCCAACTTGGAAGACGCTTTCGTGAGCCTGGTCGGCACCGAAGAAGGGATTTCCGCATGAAGTCGAAATTCACGATCGTCTTTATGAAAGAATTCATCGAGCACCTGCGCGACCGCCGTTCGCTGTTGATGCTCAGCCTGTTCGTGCTGATGTACCCGCTCATGATGGGCTACATGCTGCACCACATGATCGAGCGGGCCACCAAGCCCGAACGCGAAGGCATGGAAGTGGCCGTCATCAACGGCGCCCAGGCGCCCACCCTGATGACCCAGCTGCAGCAAAGAAACGTGACAGTGACCCACTTGCCGGCCACCACCGACGAAGGCATCACCAAGCTGCTGCGCGACCACAAGGCCGTGGTGGTGCTGCGCCTCGAAGACCGTTACGCCGAGCACTACAACGACATGCGTCCGGCCACCATCGAGCTGTGGTACGACTCGGCCAGCGACGACAGCCCGCGCCAGCGCGACGTCGAGGAAATGCTGTCCAATTACAGCTCCGGCATTGCCGGCGCGCGCCTGCTGGCGCACGGGGTGTCGCCGGCCACGCTGGCGCCGGTCAAGCTGCAGCGCTACGATACCGGCAGCAACGCTTCGCGCTCGGCCGCCATCATCGGCGCCATTCTCGGCATCCTGTTCCTGCCGGCCTTCCTGTGCTGCCTGTCGGCCGCGGTCGACTCCACCGCCGGCGAACGCGAACGGCGCTCGCTGGAAGTGCTGATGGCGCAGCCGGTCAGTCCCTTCATCCTGATCAGCGGCAAGTGGATCGCCGCCGCCGCGCTCTCGATCCTGGGCCTGACCTTCGAACTGGGCCTGGCGCACGGCATCCTGTCCTGGCTGCCGCTGGAAGAAGTGGGCATGTCCTGGCGCGTGACCTCGGGCGACCTGGCGCGCGTGTGCCTGGCGGCCGTGCCGCTGTGCCTGTTCGCGGCGGCGGCCCAGATCGCGCTGGCCATGAACGCCAAGTCGTACAAGGAAGCGCAAAGCGTGCTGTCGATCTTCACCCTGGTGCCGCTGCTGCCGGGGCTGGCGGTATCGGTGATGGAACTGGAAACGGCGCCCTGGATGTACATGGTGCCGATGCTGTCCAACCAGACCTTGCTGCGCGAACTGTCCAAGGGCCAGTCCATGACCTTTACCCAGTTCGCCCTCACCTTGCTCAGTTCGCTTTTACCGGCGCTGGCCATCATCGCCTTCGCCAGCTGGCGCATGAAAAGCGAGCGCTACGTGCTGGCGGTGTGATCGTCTGCAAACGGGCGCGGCCTCCTTTACAATAGGCAGGAGCCCCCTTTTGGAGAGAAGAATGGAAGTGACAGTCAGCTGGAACGGCCCGACAGGAATGAGTTTTCGGGCCCAGACCGGCTCCGGCCACATGGTCAGCATGGATGGCGCGCCCGAAGGCGGCGGCCACAATTTGGCGCCGCGGCCGATGGAAATGGTCTTGCTGGGCACGGGCGGCTGCACCGCCTACGATGTGGTGCTGATCCTCAAGCGCGGCCGTGAAGATGTGCGCGGCTGCGACGTGACGCTCAAGGCCGAGCGCGCCGAGACCGATCCCAAGGTGTTCACCAAGATTCATTTCCACTTCACCGTCACCGGCAAAAATCTCAAGCCGACCACGGTGGAACGGGCCGTGAGCCTGTCGCACGACAAGTACTGCTCGGCGTCGATCATGTTGGCCAAGACGGCCGAGATCACGCACAGTTTCGAGATCGTGGAAGGCTGACGCTAGATGTAGTAAGCGGTGGTGGTCATCACCTTGGCCATCGCCTGCATGGCCGCCTTGACCGGCACCGGCGCTTCGATCGCGCCCATGTCCTGGGCCGCCTTGCCGTGCGCCGCTTCGTCGGTGCGCATTTGCGCCACGATCGCGCGCGATTTGGCGTCCTGCGGCGGCAGCTTGTTCAAGTGCCCGGCCAGATGCTCTTCCACCTGGCGTTCGGTCTCGACCACGAAGCCGAGACTGCGCTGGTCGCCCAGCGTGGCCGCCACCGTCCCCATCACGTAGGCCCCCGCATACCACAGCGGATTGAGCAAGCTCGGCTGCGAGCCCAGCTCGGACAGGCGCTGCGCGGTCCAGGCCAGATGGTCTTCTTCCTCGCGTCCGGCCTGGGCGAACTGGGCCCGCATGGCGTCGGTCTTGGCGAAGCGGGCCTGCGAGTTGTACAGGGCCTGGGCGCACACTTCGCCCACATGGTTGACCCGCATCAGGCCGGCGCTATGGCGCTGTTCGGCCGCGTCGAGCTGGCCGTCGTCCGCATGCGCGGCCGGGGTCGGACGCGAGGCCTTGGCCACGCCGCCGATCACGCGCAGCGCCTTGTCGAGGCCGACGATCAGGTGGTCGAAGGGAAGGAAGGAACGCTGGGACATGGCAATACTCGCGGCAGAAAACCCTATTATAGGACGTCGCGCACCTTCGGTGCATCGCCGCCAGGCGAAGGCTGGCGCTCAATCCAGTCGAGCAGCGGGCCGCCGATGTCGACCTTGGAAATCTTCTTGGCCACCCCCAGGTTCAGCGAGAGCAGGAACGGGATCGTATTGACAGGCACGTGCGGACAGTGCTCGGCGAAGGCGGCGATGAAGCGGGGCGACTCGACCACCGGCACCACCTTTTCCCCACTCATGAACTGCAGCACGCTGGTGATGCTGTGTCCCTTGCCGATCGACTGGTAAATGAAACGGTTGAAATCCTTGTCGATGCGCTTGAAGTCGATCGTTTCGTCGGTCATCAGGCCGGACAGGTAATACAGCCCCAGGGCCACGCGGAACCAGTCCGTGCCCTCGGCAGCGCCGTGCCCGCAGCGGGTCACCGCCAGTACATTTTGCTTAACGATACTGTCCATGCGGCCATTATCCACATTTCCGGGGGCCTGTGCGCGCCTCGCGTGTTGCTATTGCGAATTTGTACATGCTACCCTCACGCTTTATGAATGGAATAGCCCGATGATCGAGGTAACTGGCCTGGCCAAGCGGTTCGTCTCGCCGCACCCCAAGGACCGGCGCGCGCGGCGGCGCGACGTGCGCGACCACGACGGCTGGTTCCACGCGCTGACCGACGTCTCGTTCCAGTGCGCGCCCGGCGAAGTGCTGGGCCTGCTTGGACCGAACGGGGCCGGCAAGACCACCGCTCTGCGCATCCTGTCGACCGCGCTGCGCCCGGACGCCGGCAGCGCCTTCATCCACGGCATGGATGTGCTGGCCGAGCCGCTGCAGGCGCGCAAGCGGATCGGTTTTTTGTCCGGCAGCACCGGCCTGTACGGACGCCTGACGGCGCGCGAAAACGTCGAATACTTCGGGCGCCTGCACGGCATGGCGCCGGAGCGGCTCAGGCGCCGCTGCGACGCCCTGTTCGAACAGCTGCACATCCACGAATATGCCCACAAGCGGGCCGACCACCTGTCGACCGGCATGCGCCAGAAATGCGCGATCGCGCGCGCCGTGATCCACGAACCGCAAGTGGTGATCCTGGACGAGCCGACCACCGGCCTCGATGTGATGTCGGCGAAAATCCTGCTCGACTTCATCGCCAGCTACAAGGCGCTCGGCATTCCCCTGATCTTTTCGACCCACCATCTGCACGAAGTCGAGAAACTGTGCGACCGAGTGTGCATCATCAACCATGGCGCCAGCGCCTTCAACGGCACGGTGGCCGAGCTGCGCGCGCAAGGCGGCAGCGACGACCTGTACGACGCCTTTGTCCGCATCGCCAACGAGGAGCGCTAAATGTGGATCGTCTACATGAAGGAAATGCTCGAGCTGCTGCGCGACCGCAAGACCTTCTTCTTCACGCTGCTGCTGCCGATCGTGGCCATGCCGCTGATCTTCGCCGGCTTCGGCTATCTGACCTCGACCATGTTCAAAAAGAGCGAGCATGCCGAGCTCCACTACGCCCTGTTCGGGAAAGACAATGCGCCCGGCCTGGCAGCGCGCTTCGCGCACGAGAAGGGCTTCCATGAGGTCGAGCTGGCCAGCGAGGCCGAGATCAAGGCCGCCATCGACGACGACCGCATCAAGTTCGCGCTGGTGATCCCGGACGGCTTCGACAATGCCCTGACCATCCACCGCCAGGCCGGTGTGGTCCTGCATTACAACAACGCGGTGGCCTTCGACATCACGCGCAAGCGGGTCTCGGCCGTGATCGAGGAGCACAACGCGGCGCTGCGCGAGCAGGCGCTGTCGGCCATGCGCATGAGCCGGGCCGAGCTGCGCTACGTGCTCAACCCGGTGCGGCTCGAGGAAATCTCGACCGCCGGCACGCGCGAGCGGATGGGCGCGGTCATCGGCGGCTTCCTGCCCTACATCTTGCTGATGGTGTGCCTGATGGCGGCCATGTACCCGGCGATCGACCTGGGGGCCGGCGAAAAGGAGCGCGGCACGCTCGAGACGCTGCTGCTGGCGCCCATTCCCCGCACCCAGCTGGTGCTGGCCAAGTTTTTGGTGCTGTTTTCGGTGGGCTTGTGTTCGGCCCTGCTGATGGTGGCCAGCATGGGCGTGGTGCTGTCGGTGTTCGGCGAGCGCTTCGAGGGCGGGCTGGCGCTGATGGTGCGGGCCGTGGGCGCGGGCGATCTGGCGATGGTGGCGCTGATGCTGGTGCCGACGGCGGCCATCTTCGCCTCGATTTTGCTCGCGATCTCGATCTGGTCCAAGAGCTACAAGGAAGCGTCGGGGCTGATCTCGCCCTTGATGATGCTGGTGATCGTGCCGATCGTGGTGGCCATGCTGCCGGGGGTGGAGTTGAACTGGTTCTGGTCGATGGTACCGCTGACCAACGTCTCGCTGGCAATGAAAGAATTGGTGAAGGGGACCATGGATTACCGCATGTTCGCCGCCATTTTGCTCTCGACCACGCTGATGGCCGGCTTTCTGCTGGCCTGGTGCCGGCGCTGGTTCAACCGCGAAGACGTCCTCTTCCGCAACTAACACCGGGGTCAGACCTCAATTTAAAAATGTTCTTCTGTGTGAGGTCTGACCCCGATTCCTATGCGGGGAATGCCACAAACCGCCGGTTTCGGATGCCGCAGCCTTCGTAGCGCGGGCCCACACCGAACTTTTGACCCGCCTTCCAGCCTGCGCCCGAACAAAGCCGGGGTCAGACCTCAATTCTGCAAGAATTGCAGAATTGAGGTCTGACCCCGGTTCAACACATTTCTGCCGCATTCTGCTCCCCGGTTTCGGCATTCTGGGCCGGTCAAACTGCCGTGTATCGCATTGGATCGCCTGCGGGCGCTCAAATTTAATACAATGCAACTATAAAGAAGTGTGCCGGTATCTGCACCGCGCCCTCGCCCGCTATCAGGAGTTCAGGAATGGAATTACGCATCCGCAATCTGTCCAAGACCTACGCCAACGGCGTGGTGGCCCTGGACAAGGTCACCCTCACCATCCCCGCCGGGATGTTCGGCCTGCTCGGCCCGAACGGCGCCGGCAAGTCGACCCTGATGCGCACCCTCGCCACCCTCCAGGAATGCGATTCCGGCTCGGTCTTCTTCGGCGAACTCGATGTCCTCGATGAAAAAGACGACATCCGGCGCCTGCTCGGCTACCTGCCCCAGGACTTCGGCGTCTATCCGAAAGTGACCGCCTACGAGCTGCTCGACCATTTCGCCATGCTCAAGGGCTTGTCGCACCGCGCCCGCCGGCGCGAGGTGGTCGACGGCCTGCTCCAGCAAACCAATCTGTTCGAAGTGCGCCACCAGCGCCTGGGCGGCTTTTCGGGCGGCATGCGCCAGCGCTTCGGCATCGCCCAGGCCCTGTTGGGCGACCCGCAGCTGATCATCGTCGACGAACCGACCGCCGGCCTCGACCCGCAGGAACGGGTGCGCTTCCACAACCTGCTTTCCGACATCGGCGACGACAAGACGGTGCTGCTGTCGACCCACATCGTGTCCGACGTGTCCGACCTGTGCGCCAACATGGCCATCATCAACAAGGGCCACGTGCTGCTGTGCGGCGAACCGCAAAAGTTGATCGACGACATTGACGGCATGATCTGGGAACGCTTCGTCACCAAGGCCGAACTGCCCTACTTCCAGCGCGAGCACGATGTGATCTCGACCCGCCTTTTGACCGGGCGCACCCTGATCCGCGTGTACGGCGCGCGCGACCCGGGCGACGGCTTCTTCCCCGCCAACGGCGACCTCGAGGATGTCTATTTCGCCACCATTGCGGGCCGCCACGTCGCGCCCAGCAACTGTTGAGGATGGCGTCCATGTTGGCTATCGCCCTGTTCGAAGCGCGTCAGCGCCTCAAGCTGCTGTCGACCTGGGTCTACTTCGGCATGTTCTTCCTGCTGGCCCTGCTGTGGATGGCCGCCGCCGGCGGCTTTTTCAAGGATACCTATGTCTCCTTCGGCAGCCGGGCCCTGATCAATTCCCCGTTCTCGGTCTCGGTCACGGTCGCCTTTCTCGGCTGCCTGGGCGTGGTCGTCATGGCCGCCATGGTCGGACGCTCGGTCCAGCAGGACTTCGAGTACGACATGCACCATTTCTTCTTCAGCGCCCCGATCCGCAAATACGATTATGTGTTCGGCCGCTTCCTGGGCGCGACCGCCACCCTGGCCCTGGTATTTACCAGCATCGTGCTCGGCGCCTGGGCCGGCACCCTGCTGCCGGGCCTGGAGCCTGACCGCATCGGCCCGGCCGCGTTTTCGGCCTACCTGCGCCCCTATCTGCTGCTGGTGCTGCCGAACCTGTTCATCTTCGGCTCCATCTTCTTCGTGATGGCGGCCCTGACCCGGCGCATGCTGCCGGTCTACGTGGCCAGCGTGGTGATGCTGGTCGGCTACATCGTGGCCCCCTCGCTGGCGCGCGACCTCGATTACAAGACCTTCGCCGCCCTGATCGACCCCTTCGGCACCACCGCCCTGATCCGCATCACCGAGTACTGGACCATCGCCGAGCGCAACGCGCGCACGATTCCGTTCGAGGGCGTGTACCTGATCAACCGCCTGATCTGGTGCGGCTTCGCTGCCTCGGTGCTGCTGCTGGGCTACTGGCGTTTCCATTTCATCGGCACCATCGACAGCCGCGCCGCCCGCCACAGCGACGGCGAGCCGCCCGCCCATCTGAGCCAAACCGCCAGCCAGACCGCCGAAACGCCGGACTTCGCCGGCCGCAGCCTGGTCGCGCTGCTGTTCAAATCGGCCTGGATCAGCTGGCGCGAATCGGTCAAGGATGTCTATTTCGGCGTGCTGCTGCTGGCCGCGGCGCTGACCCTGTTCGCCATGTCGCTCAACCTCGGCTCCCTGTACGGCACCCGCACCTACCCGGTCACCTACCAGATCCTGGAACTGGTCAGCGCCGCGTTCTCGCTGTTCCTGCTGGTGGTGACCACCTTCTATGCGGGCGAACTGGTGTGGCGCGAACGCGAGGCGCGCATGGCGCAGATGATCGACGCGCTGCCGATCCCGAGCTGGCTGCCGCTCCTGGCCAAGCTGATCGCCCTGGCCGGCCTGCAGGCGCTGATGCTGGCCACCGCCATGCTGTGCGGGATGCTGATCCAGCTGTGGAACGGCTATTTCCGGCTCGAGCCGGGCCTGTACACGCAAGCGCTGTTCCTGATCGTGTGGCCGGAATTCATTCTGGTCGGGGTGCTGGCGATGGCGCTCCAGGTCCTGATCAACAACAAGTACCTGGCGTATTTCGCGATGATCCTGTACATCGCCGCCATCCTCGTTTTCCCTTCCGTCGGCTTCGATCATCCTTTGCTGATGTACGCGGCGCCGCCCGAGCTGACCTATTCGGCCATGAACGGCTTCGGCCACTACCTGGCGCGCAACCGCTGGTTCGATCTGTACTGGTGCGGCGCGGCCCTGATGCTGACGGTGGTCTCGCTGGTGTTCTGGCCGCGCGGTAACAACGCCGAACTGGGCAGCCGTCTGCAGCTGGCCCGCCGCAATCTGTCGGGCCCGGTATTGCTGGCCGGCGGCCTCGGTCTTGGGCTGTTCGCCACGGTCGGCATCGTCCTGTATTACAACATGCACGTGATCGGCGACTACCGCACCAATTACCAGAAGGACCAGCTGCGCGCCCAGTACGAGCTGCGCTACAAAAAATTCGCCAGCGTGGCCCAGCCGCGCATCGCCGCGGTCGACCTGCGGCTCGACATCGCGCCAGCCACGCGCAGCCTGACGGTGCGCGGCAGCTACCGGCTCGACAACCGCAGCGGCCAGCCGGTCTCGGAGATCTTCATCAGCCAGCTGCCCGGCGCCGCCCTCACGCTCGACTTCGGCCAGCGCGCCACCCTGCTGCTGGCCGATACCGAGCGCGGCTTCCACATCTACCGCCTGGCCGCGCCGCTGGCGCCGGGCGCCAGCCTGCAGCTCGGCTTCGACCTGCGCTTCGCGCCCAAGGGCATCAGCGGCGTGGGCGGCGACACCCCCGTGGTTGCCAACGGCACCTTCTTCAACAATGAAATCCTGCCCCACCTCGGCTACCAATCGTGGCTCGAGCTGATGGACGACCGCGACCGCAAACGCCAGGGCCTGGCCGCGCGCGCGCCGATGCCGCCCGCCGCCGATCCCGACGGGGCGCGCAACAGCATGGTCGCCAGCGACGCCGACTGGGTCGATTTCAACGCCGTCGTCAGCACCAGCCCGGACCAGATCGCCATCGCCCCGGGCACCCTGGAAAAAGAATGGATCGCCGGCGGACGGCGCTTCTTCCACTACCGGATGGACAAGCCGATCCTCAATTTCTACGCCTTCCAGTCGGCCCGCTACGAAGTGCGGCACGACCGCTGGCAGGACGTCACGGTCGACGTGTACTACCACCCTGGCCACGAGTACAACGTCGAGCGCATCATCAAGGGCGTGAAAGCGGCGCTCGAATACAACGCGAAAAACTTCAGCCCCTACCAGCACAAGGTGGTGCGCATCGTCGAATTTCCCCGCTATTCGAGCCACGCGCAGTCGTTCCCGAACACCATCCCGTTCTCCGAGAGCATCGGCTTCATCGCCAAGGTCGACGACAAGAACCCGAAAGACATCGATTACCCGTTCTATGTCAGCGCCCACGAAATCGCGCACCAGTGGTGGGGTCACCAGCTGGTCGCGGCCGACACCGCGGGCGGCGACGTGCTGTCCGAAACCCTGTCCGAGTATTCGGCCCTGATGGTCATGAAGCAGGCGGTGGGCCCGGCCAAGATGCGCCGCTTCCTGCGCTATGACCTGGACCGCTACCTGCTGGGCCGGGCGATCGAAAAGAAGCGCGAGCTGCCGCTGGCGCAAAGCGAGCACCAGCCCTATCTGCATTACCGCAAGGGCAGCCTGGCCATGTACCAGCTGCAGGATGTGCTGGGCGAAGCGCGCGTCAATGGCGTGCTGCACGCGCTGCTGGCGCGCCATGCCTTCGGGTCCGCCCCGTATCCGAACGTGGACGAACTGGTGGACGGCTTGCGCGCCATCGCCGCGCCAGACCAGCAATACCTGATCGACGACCTGTTCAACGCCATCGTGCTGTACCAAAACCGCGCCGTGAGCGCCAGCGCCGTGCGCCGCCCCGACGGCAAATTCGTGGTCACGCTCAAGGCCAGCGCCGAAAAAATGCGCGCCGCCGGCAAGGGCGAGGAAAGCGAGGCGGTGGTGGCCGACTACATCGATTTCGGGGTCGACGACAAGGACGGCAACGCCCTGCTGCGCGAGCGGCGCGTGGTGCGCGCCAAAGACGTGACCGTGGACATGGTGGTTGCCGGCCGCCCGGCCAAGGCCGGCATCGACCCCGACAACAAACTGATCGACCGCAAACCGGATGACAACATGATCGAGGTGAGCTTCTCGAACAAATAAGGCGCACGGGGACCGCAAAGCTGCGCGGCAAAAATTTCCTTTCGTATAGAATTGGCACTTTTGCAGCCCGAAAGCGAAGCATGCAGCGCGTCCCGACCGTCGATCAGATCAGCTTCAAAAAAATTCTCTCTCGCAACATCGCCCTGCCCCTCGTGATCGGGGTGGTGAGCGCCGTCATTTTCGCCGCCATCATCGGCTATCTGCTGTCGGTGCTGGGGACGGTCGAGCAGTCCGAGCGCGTGATCCGCTTCGCCAACGAGGCGAACAAGCTGGCCGTGGACCAGGAAACGGGCATGCGCGGCTTCCTGCTGACGGGCGAAGAGTCGTTCCTGGCGCCTTACAACGTGTCGCTGGCCAAGGGCGAAGCGACCATGCAGACCTTGATCAAGATGAGCGAGGACGACGCGACCCAGGTGGCGCGCCTGAACCAGATCGTAGGCTTGCAAAACCAGTGGAAGCAGTACGCACGCGAGAGCATCGCGCTGCGCCGGGCCAACGGCAACGTGGTCGAGCTGGTGCGCAGCCAGCGCGGCAAGCTCCTGTTCGACGCCATGCGCGAGCAGTTCGACCAATTTCTGCTGACCGAACAGCGCCGCCTGAGCACCCGCAACGAAAGCGCCCTGCGCACCACGCGCATGGGCGTGGCCCTGTATCTGTTCGTGGCCCTGGCGCTGGGCGGCATCATGGCCTGGTTCGGCCGGCGCGACCTGCTGCGCCTGTCGGCCGCCTTCGGCGACGTGATCGACAAGCAGCGCCTGCATGCCGATTCGCTCGAACGCCAGGCCTGGCAGCGCAGCGGACAGACCGCGCTGGCCGAGCGCAGCATCGGCCAGCAGGGCTTGACGCGCCTGGGGAGCGCCGCGCTCGAATTTATCGCCGAGTACACGGGCGCCGCCGCCGGCATCCTGTACGCGCGCGAAGAAGACGGCAGCCTGCGCCGCATCGCCGGCTATGGCGCCGGCGCCAGCGGCGGGCACAGCGTACACGACGAAGCCGACGACCAATCGCTGGTCGGCCAGGCCTTCAAGTCGCGCCGCCCGATCGTGCACGGCGAACTGCCCGACCATTACCTGAAAATTAGTTCCGGCCTGGGCCAGGCGGCGCCGCGCCATCTGGTCCTGATCGCCACCGACAACGACAGCATGGCGAACGGAGTGATCGAACTCGGTTATCTGCAGGCGCCGCCCCCGCGCACGCTCGAATTCCTGGAACTGGTCGCCCCGAATGTTGGGCGCGGCCTGGAAGGGGCGATGGCACGCCGCCGCCTGCAGGACGCGCTGGCCGAGACCCAGCAGTTGAACGAGGAATTGCAAGTGCAGCAGGAAGAACTGCGCACCGCCAACGAGGAGCTGGAAGAGCAGTCGCGCGTACTGGAAGAATCGCAAACCATCCTCGAAAACCAGAAGGCCGAGCTGGAGCAGACCAACGAGCAGCTGGCCGACCAGGCCAATGCGCTCGACCTCAAGAACACGGCGCTTGGCGTGGTCCAGGCGGAGCTCGAAGAACGGGCCCAGGACCTGCAGCGGGCCAGCAAATACAAGTCCGAATTCCTGGCCAATATGTCGCACGAGCTGCGCACGCCGCTCAATAGTTCGCTGATCCTGGCCAAGCTGCTCTCCGAGAACGCCAAGGGTAACCTTGAACCGGAGCAGATCCAGTTCGCCAACACCATTTACGCGGCCGGAAACGACCTGCTCAACCTGATCAACGACATCCTGGACATCTCCAAGGTCGAAGCGGGCAAGCTGGAGCTGGCGCCCGACACCATCGCCCTGCCCGCGCTGGCCGAGACGATGCGCACCGTGTTCTCGCCCTTGGCCGGACAAAAGCGCCTGATCTTCACCGCCGCCGCGGTGCCGAGCGCGCCGGCTTCCATTTATACGGACGGCCAGCGCCTGCAGCAAATCCTTAAGAACCTGCTCTCGAACGCAATCAAGTTCACCGACGACGGCCAGGTCTCGCTGACCATCGAAGGTCGCCCCGACGGGCAGATCGCGTTCGCCGTGCACGACTCGGGCATCGGCATCGCGGCTGACCAGCAAGGGCTCATCTTCGAAGCGTTCCGCCAGGCCGACGGCACCACCAGCCGCCGCTACGGCGGCACCGGCCTGGGGCTGTCGATCTCGCGCGACCTGGCGGCCCTCTTGGGCGGCAGCATCGAGGTGAGCAGCACACCGGGCAAGGGCAGCGTCTTTACTCTGCTGCTGCCGGCCGTTTTGCGCGAGAGCGCGCCGGCCGCGGCCAGCGCCCCTGCGCCAGAGCCGGCCCAGCCGGCCAGAAGCGCGCCGCCGGCCGTCCCCAAAACGCCCGCCTTCCCCGACGACCGCGAACGCGCCGCCGCCAGCGAACGCACTGTGCTGGTGATCGAGGACGACGTCGATTTCGCCCGCATCCTGTACGACCTGGCGCACGAAATGCATTACCGCTGCCTGGTCTCGCACAGCGCGGCCGAAGGCTTGCAGGCCGCCACCGAGCTGCGCCCCGACGCCATCCTGCTCGACCTGGGACTGCCCGACAGTTCCGGCCTCGACGTGCTGCAAAAGCTCAAGGACAATCCGCAGGCGCGCCACATCCCCGTCCATATCGTCTCGGCCAACGACCGCGCCGAAGCGGCGCTGCAGCTGGGCGCCGTCGGCTATGTGATCAAGCCGGCCACGCGCGACCGTCTCAAGCAAGTGTTCCAGACCCTCGAAGGCAAATTCAGCCAGAAACTCAAGCACGTATTGCTGGTCGAAGACGACGACCGCCAGCGCGACAGCGTGGTGCAGTTGATCGGCGACGACGACATCGACATCACCGCCGTGTCGACCGGCGCCGAAGCCCTGGCCCTGCTGCGCAGCGCAGTCTACGACTGCATGATCATCGACCTCAAGCTGCCGGACATGCAGGGCCACGAACTGCTGCGCACCATGGCCGCGGAAAATATCGCGGCCTTCCCGCCGGTGATCGTGTACACGGGCCGCAGCCTGACCCGCGCCGAAGAGACCGAACTGCTCAAGTACTCGCGCTCGATCATCATCAAGGGGGCGCGCTCGCCCGAACGCCTGCTCGACGAAGTCACCCTGTTCCTGCACCGCGTGGAGTCGCAGATGTCGGCCGAGCGCCAGAGCATGCTCAAGACCGCGCGCAGCCGCGACCGCGTATTCGACGGCCGCCGCATCCTGCTGGTCGACGACGACGTGCGCAACATCTTCTCGCTCACCAGCGCGCTCGAACAAAAAGGCGTGACGGTCGAAGTGGGCCGCGACGGCTTCGAGGCGCTGGCCAAGCTCGATCAGGTGCCCGATATCGACCTGGTGCTGATGGATGTCATGATGCCCGGGATGGACGGCCTGGAAGCGACCCGTCGCCTGCGCCAGGACCCGCGCTTCGCCAAGCTGCCGGTGATCGCCATCACGGCCAAGGCCATGAAGGACGACCAGGAGCAATGCATGAAGGCGGGCGCCTCGGACTACCTGGCCAAGCCGATCGACCTTGATCGCCTGTATTCGCTGCTGCGCGTGTGGCTGCCAAGCGTGGAGCGGCTGTAATGAGCAATCCGGACAGCGGAACCATCGAGCTCAAGCTGCTGATGGAGGCGATCTACCTCAAGTACAGCCACGACTTCCGCGACTATTCGGGCGCCTCGCAAAAGCGCCGCGTCTTGCACGCCATGCACCAGATGGATTGCGCCAGCATTTCGGAATTGCAGGCGCGCGTGCTGCACGATCCGGAAGCGTTCATGCAGCTGCTGCAGTACCTGACGATTCCGACCAGCGAGATGTTCCGCGACCCGAGCTACTTCCTGGCCCTGCGCGAGCACGTGGTGCCGCACCTGCAGACCTACCCCTCGCTCAAGATCTGGATCGCCGGCTGCAGCACCGGCGAAGAAGTCTATTCGATGGCGATCCTGCTCAAGGAAGAAGGCTTGCTCGAGCGCTCCATCATCTACGCCACCGACATCAATCCGCACTCGCTCGAGCGCGCGCGCAAAGGCGTATTCCAGCTCGAACGCATGCGCGCCTATACGGCCAGCTACCAGATGGCGGGCGGGCGCGGCGCCTTTTCCGATTACTACACGGCCGCCTATGACAGCGCCCTGTTCGACCGCAGCCTGATCGACAACGTCAGCTTCGCCGACCATAGCCTGGCCACCGACAGCGTGTTTTCCGAGACCCACTTGGTCAGCTGCCGCAATGTGCTGATCTACTTCAACCGCAAGCTGCAGGACCGCGCGCTGGGCCTGTTCCGCGACTCGCTGTGCCACCGCGGCTTCCTCGGCCTGGGCAGCAAGGAAAGCCTCGATTTTTCCTCGTTCGCCAGTTCGTTCACCCCGCTCGTCAAGGCGGAGCGGCTGTACCGGAAGGTGGCTACATGATTGCCGCACGACGCACCCGCATCGACGCCCTGGTGATCGGCGCGTCGGCAGGCGGCATCGACGCCCTGCTGCGCCTGTTGCCTGGCTTGCCGCCCGCGCCAGCCTATCCGGTGGTGATCGTGCTGCACCTGCCCGACGACCGCGAAAGCCGTCTGGCCGAAGTGTTTCAGCAGCACCTGCCACAAAAGGTGGTGCAGGCCGAAGACAAGGCGCAGCTGGAGCCCGGCACCATCTACTTCGCGCCGCCCGGCTATCACCTGTCGATCGAGACCGATGCCACCCTGTCGCTGAGCCAGGAAGAACCGGTGCACTTTTCGCGCCCGGCCATCGATATCCTGATGGAGACGGCGGCCGACGCCTATGGCCCGAATCTGTGCGGCATCCTGCTGACCGGTGCCAGCCATGACGGCGCGGCCGGCCTGGCCAGGATCGGCGCCGGCGGCGGCTTGACCCTCGTCCAGCGGCCCGACGACGCCGAGATCCCCACCATGCCGGCGGCCGCCATCCGCGCGCGCACGCCCGATTACGTCCTCGCGCTCGACAAGATGCGCGACCTTTTGTCCGCACTGGAGACCATGTGATGGGAACGCACCAGCACAACACCAAACTCCTGATCGTCGACGACCTTCCGGAAAACCTGCTCGCCCTGTCCAAGATCATCGAGCAGAATGACCGTACGATTTTCCAGGCTTCCTCGGGCGAACAGGCGCTCGCGCTGCTGCTCGAACACGATTTTGCGCTGGCCATCATCGACGTCATGATGCCGGGGATGGACGGCTTCGAGCTGGCCGAATTGATGCGCGGTACCGAGCGCACGCGCAATGTGCCGATCGTGTTCGTCAGCGCGGCCGGCAAGGAGCTCAATCACGCCTTCAAGGGTTACGAGACGGGCGCCGTCGACTTCCTCTACAAGCCGCTCGACATCGCGGCCGTCAAGAGCAAGGTGAACGTGTTTGTCGCGCTGTGCCAGCAGCGCATTGAAGTCAAGCGCCAGGTCGAGGCGCTCGAGGAAAGCCGGCGCGAACTGCGCGCCACCCAGGCCGAACTGGAACGCTCGGTGCAGATGCGCGACGATTTCATGTCGATGGTGGCGCACGAACTGCGCACCCCGCTCAACACCCTGTTCCTCGAAACCCAGCTGCGTGAAATGCAGCTGGCCAAGGGCAACCAGGGCGCCTTCAGCGAAGAGAATCTGCGCAAGATGGTGGCGCGCGACGGGCGCCAGATTCACAGCATGATCCGCCTGATCAATGACATGGTCGACGTGTCGCGCATTCGCAGCGGCAAGCTGTCGATCCGCCCTGCCGACACCGAGCTGTCGGCGCTGCTGGCGCGGATCGTGAGCGACCTGGCCCAGCGCACCGAGGCCGCCGGCGGCACCATCGCGCTCAACGCGCCCAGCACGGTGGCCGGGGTGTGGGACGAATTCCGGGTCGAACAGATCATCATCAACCTGCTCACCAACGCCCTGCGCTACGGCGGCAGCAAGCCGGTCACGATCACCTTGCGCAAGCGCGACGGCTGGGCCGATATCGAAGTGCGCGACCAGGGCGTGGGCATTTCGCCGGAAGATCAGCTGCGCATCTTCAAGCCCTTCGAACGGGCCGGCACCAAGGATGTGCGCGAAGGCCTGGGACTGGGTCTGTACATCGCGCGCCAATTGGCGGAGTCGCACGGCGGCACGCTCGATGTGCGCAGCGCGCCCGATCAGGGCGCAGCCTTTATTCTGTCGCTGCCGCTCGACAGCAGTCAGTTGTCGCCCGCCTGAGGCGATGCGCGTGCGCCTGCACCTCGGGCGCGCGCAAGGGGCCGCCGTGGCCCATGTAAAAGGTGCCGGCACCGCTGTCGAGCAGGCGCTGGAGGGCGGCGGCGGTTTGCCGGGGATCGTCTTCAAACGGCGGCCTGATCGCGTGTCCGGTACGCCAGATCCCGCCCAGCAGGACGCCGGACGCGATCAGATCGCCGACCATCGCCTGTCCACTCGCCAGTTCGACTGAAATCGAGCCATCCGTGTGCCCAGGCGTATGCCGCACGGCGCCGGCCATCCCATAGCTGACCAGATCCAGGATATCGTCCGCGGCAAGCAGGATGTCGGGGACGAAGGGCGCGTATGGCCTGCGTATCAATCCGGTCTTGAGAAACAGGCGTCCGAACCAGCCGGTCGCGCAGAATGTCATCGCCAGTTCCTGCGTGTAGTAGCGCAGGTCGCCGGCATGGGCCACGATCGGCGCGCCGGACAAGGCGCGCAACCGGGCCGCGCTGCCGGCATGGTCGACATGGGCATGGGTGATGACGATCAGCCTGATGTCCTTAAACGCCAGTCCCTCCCGCCGCAGGGCCCGGCCGATCTTGCCTTCCGAGCCGGGCAAGCCGGTGTCGATCAGGATGCATCCTGCGGGGCCGGCGATCAGGTGACAATTGACCATGCCGAAGGGTAGGATGGGAATGCGGATAATGCGTGGATCGCTCACTGTGGTTCCTCCGTGGACGCGGCGCCATTGTCCTGCGTTCGCAGTGGCGCAACAAGTAGGCACTTTTTTGTGCCTGCCCATCGGAGAGGAATACGGCATGGCAAAGCAGTGGCACCTTGAGAATTCGGTCGATTGTCCGCTCGTCGCGGCGCTCGGCATCGTGGGCGGCAAATGGAAGCCGATCATTCTGCACATCCTGTCGGATGGTGCGATGCGCTTCGGCGACATCCGCCGCAATATCCCGCCGGTCAGCCAGAAGATGCTCACGCAGCACCTGCGCGAACTGGAGGCGGACGGCATCGTGCACCGCAAGCTGTTTGAGGAAAAGCCGCCGAAGACCGAGTATTCGCTCACCGCAAAGGGAGACAGCCTGCGGCCGATCCTGGCCTCGCTGTATGCATGGGGACGCGAGCACGCGCTCGGCGCGCCGGAACCCGAGCCGCGTTGACTGGCGCACGCCGCACACCTATACTTGACAACTGAACAATCTATTTCGGGCGTGCGATGGACCAACAACAAGCCGACACAATTGGCAGCGCATTGCTGGAACCTGGCATCGAGGCCCAGGCACTGCGCCAGCGCGAACGGGAGCTGGCGGCTGAGCGGCAACGGGCCAATACCATCAGGGCCTGCTTGATGCTCGCCGGCTTCGCATGCGGTGCGCTGATCGCTTGCGCGACCGGCGCACGCATCGCCAGAAGCGGCCTGCTGGGAGGTTTTTTTGGACTGGCGCTGAGCTATCTGGTCAACTACCTGCGCCGCGCGCGCTGACGCGCGGTCAGGCCATTTTTGCGTTGGCGGGTGCCACAGCCAGCTTCGTCGCGAACAGATGCTGCCACTGCGCCGCATGCGCGCGGTCCCATACCAACCACGCCTGCTCGGTGCAGCGGAACGCGCAATCGCGCACATGGATGCGCACCAGATCGGGATCTTGCAGCGCGAAGTCGGGCAGATAGGCCAGCGCCTCTCCCCGTTTGACGAAGCCGAGCAGCAGCTGCAGGTCATCGGTCCAGTAGCGAATGCGGCGCGGCAGCTGGTCGTCGCGCCAGCCGTCGGAGCGGGTGCCGCGCTGCACGCCGCAAAAAAGTGAGTGCGGCGGGCAGGCGAAAGCGTGGGCCAGCACAGTGTCGCTGTCGGCCTCGAACACACCGCTTTTCGTGCGCCGCCCTTTCACCAGCGGATGCCCCTTGCCCGCCACCAGCTGCAAACTGAGCTCGCCCAGCGAAGTCGCTTCCCACTCTGTCGACCAGTGCGCGCCGCGCCCTTCGATGGCGGCGCTGGTGACGATGGCGCCACTGATGTCGCCCCGCGCCAGCGCGCCCAGCGCGTCGTCCTCGAACATGGCCTGCATGCGCAAGGTCGCATCGGGCCAGTCGCGCAACGCCTCGGCCGCGTCGCATCCATGACGCCACAGCAGCAGCGCCGGACCACCCAGCCGGCAGTCGAGCGTGCTGCGCTGCCCCATGACGTCGGCGCGCGTCTGGTCGGCCAGCGCCAGCAGCGTGCGAGCACGTTCGAGCAGACGGCGGCCGCTGTCGTTGAGAACCAGCTGCTTGGCCGAGCGGTCGAACAGCACCGTCTCCAGGCTTTCTTCCAGCCGCCGCAGGGCCTTGGAGACGGCCGACGGCGTCAGGTGCAGCTCGCTCGCTGCCGCCGCCAAGGACGGCTGGCGCGCCGCGCTGGCGAATACGCGCAAATCGGTCAGGTTCATGATTTCCAAACTGGACATAAAACATGATTATATGTTGCTTTACGCGACCGATGCATCGTCGTAGGATGAATGCTTTGCCGGAGCCGTCATGACGATCACGCACAGACAATGGATCTATACCCGCCGCCCCGACCAGACGGTCGGCGATGAACACTATGCCTTGCGTGAGCAAACGCTCGACACCACACTGGGCGCGGGCGAGGTGCTGATCGAGGCGCGCTGGTTCAGCGTCGACCCGTACATGCGGATCGGCCAGTCGGCCAAGTCGACCTATGATCCCGATCCCCATCCGCTGGGCGTGGCCCAGCAAGGCGGCGTGGTGGCCCAGGTGCTCGCCTCGAACGCACCCGCTTTCGCGCCCGGCGACTGGGTACGCAGCTACACCGGCTGGCAAACCCATGCCCGCGTCGCCGCCCCTGAACTGGTGCGCATCGATCCGGCCATGGCGCCCGTGACGACCGCCCTGGGCGTGCTCGGCATGCCGGGCCGCACGGCGTGGTTCGGCCTGACCGAAGCGGGCCGCCCGCATGCCGGCGAGGTAGTCGTCGTCTCCGGCGCGGCCGGCGCGGTGGGCTCGCTGGTGGTGCAGTTCGCCAAACGCCACGGCGCGCGCGTGCTGGGCATCGCCGGCGGGCCCGCCAAATGCGCCTGGCTGCGCGAGTCGCTCGGCGCCGACTGGGCCATCGATTACCGCGACTACGCCGATGCCGACGCCATGGGCGCGGCCATCAAGGCGCTCGCCGGCGGCGTCGACGTCTACTTCGACAATGTCGGCGGGATCGCCACCGATGCGGTCATCCCGCTGATCAACCGGCGCGCGCGCATCGTCATCTGCGGCCAGATCAGCCAGTACAGCGGCGGCCTCGATACGCCGCCGATGGGACCGCGCCTGCTGCACCACATGCTGTATCAGCGCGCCACCATGCAGGGCATCCTGGCGCGCGACTATGTGCACCGCATGGATGAAATGACGCGCATCGTCGCGCCCTGGGTACGCTCGGGCGAGATCGTGTTCGAAGAAAGCGTGATCGACGGCTTCGACCAGCTGCCGTCCGCGCTCAATTCCCTGTTCACCGGCGAGCATCGCGGCAAACTGCTCGTGAAGGCGTGAAATGAACAAGCGCATTTTCCTTTTCCTGCTGCTGTCGCCGCTGGCAGGCATCGCGGGCCCCACTTTCGGCCAGCACGGCATGGCCCTGTTCGGCGGCAGCGGCGGCTTGTATGCATCGCATCTGCCGATGTTCCATGCGCCGCACGACTATCAAGTCATCCTCAAGCTGCGCATCTCGGACAAATCGCTCGACGACCAGCTGCGCCGCCAGCTCGGATCGACGGTGGTGCTGTGGACCTTGTCGCCGGAGGAATTCGACCTGGACCGCCTGGCGCCTGACAGCAAGCAGCCGCTGACCCGCTTCAAGGCCGACATCGTGCAGGGGCACTTTGAACAGGGCGGAAAGACACGCCACGCCGGCGCTACCGTCGTCGTGGAAAAAGTGCTGGTGTTCCGCAAGCTGTCGCCCGCGTCCGCCAAGGCGGCCGGGTCGCGCTACCTGCAGATCGGCGGCGGGAGCGAACGCTTTCTGGTGAAGGAAATCGACAGCCGTCCGGATTTCGATCATATCGTCGCCGTCAGCACCCGCGCCGATGCGCCGCTGGACCCGCTGATGCTGCCCAAAGCGTCGCTGGCCGAGCCGTCGGCGCGGATGCTGAGCGACGCCCTGCCCGGCTCCAGGGTACGCGCGACCGTCTACTTCTCCACCGACGACCTGAAATAAGCGCCAAAACTCATGTAATCTGTCGGTATTACTCCTACACCGACGTCACATGAAGAAAATCGCTTTCTCCGGCACGCTAGACCCGATCACCAATGGCCACATGTGGGTCATCCAGGAAGCGCGCGAGCTGGCCGATGAGGTCATCATTTTCATCTCCGAGAACCCGGCAAAAAAACCGCAGTTCAACGCCATCAAGCGCAAGGAGATTGTCGAGCGCAGCATCGCCGCCGCCGGCTGGAACAACGTGAGCGTGATTCTCGTGCGCGGCGACTACACGGCGCGCGCGGCCAAGCGCCAGGGGATCGACTTCCTGATCCGCGGCATCCGCAATACGTCCGACTTCGATTACGAGAACCTGATCCAGCAGATCAACGTCGATGTCGTGGGCGGCGCCAAGACGCTGTTCGTGATGCCGCCGCGCGACCTGGGCTCGGTCAGTTCGAGCTTCGTGCGCGGCCTGCAAGGACCGGTGGGATGGCACTGGACCACCAAGCGCTTTATGCCCGCCCCGGCCTACGAGGAATGGATCCTGGACTGGCTGCGCAAGGATTGGGACACGCTGTGGCCAAAGGGGCAGGCGGGAACCGACCTGTGGTTCGACAAGCTGACCGGCGCGGCCGCCTACGGCTCGCCCAAGCGCCCGTATCATAACCTCGACCACCTGGTGCACGGGCTGACCGAGATCGGCGTGTGGGCGGCCAACAATGGCGCGCCGCAGGCTGATGTGGTCACGCTCAAAAAGGCGTTCTGGTTCCACGACGCCGTGTACGGCGGCTCGAAAGATGGGCAGACCAACGAGGAACAAAGCGCGCAGCTGTGGCTGGCCTCGGGCCTGGACGTGGGCGATGCGGCCGAGGCGCCGGCCGCGCTGATCCGGGCGACCGACCATTCGCGTGCGCGTACGGCGGCGCACCGGCTGCAGGATGTGATGCTGGGCGTCGATCTGGCGATCCTGGGGCAGCCGGAAGATGTGTACGACGCGTACAGCCGCTCCGTGCGCGAGGAATACAGCCACGTGGACGATGCGGCTTACCGCGCTGGCCGCGCCAACATCCTCGAACACTTCAAACGCAGCGCCAATGACGGCACGCTGTTCGTCGAGCCGTGGTTCTCGGACATGTACACGGCGCAGGCGGTGGAAAATATCGGGCGGGAGCTGGCCGCGCTATGAATGTGCTTCTGCTCAAACGGGCTATGGGTCCCCGCCTTCGCGAGGACGACGTCTTGAAAGTTTGCGGCACCACGGCAAGGTGTTAGCTAAGTGTGAGCATCCATCACGTCGCCCTCGCGAAGGCGGGGGGCCATAGCGCGTTGAGCAGCAGCGAGAGCGTTAGTCCTTACGGCTCCTCGCAGAACACGATGGACGCATTCGCCTTCAGCACCGCATCAAGCTGCAGATTCAACTTCTCCCTTAGCTCAATTAGATCGAGCCGCCCCATCCATTTCTTCAGCAGCGAACCGATCCTAAAGAACGGCACTTCTATCGCGGTGAACACGTGCCAGACGATGTCGCCGGTCGCCGGTTGGGCCACCGGATGGCCGTCCAAGCGCGCAGGATCCGTCATGGCGCCACATGCGATCCACAGCAGGAAATCGCCGCGCACGCACATGACACACCAGCCCCAGTCCTCCGCAATGACTTCGGTGTCATATCCCAGCGCCGCGAATTCCGGAGCAAGCCATTCGGCCAACGACTTTCCATAGCAACCCGGATTGGTGTGCGCGTCCTCGCCATCCTGAATGTGAAATTGCAAGGATCGAAACCAGTAGCCATCGTCCATCGATGTTCCGTCCCAATTTGAAATGACCGAGCGACGAAAAAAACCGCGTCACCGTCCGGTACGCGGCTTTCTCACTATCCAGCGCCAGAATTACTCCGCCGCCGCGACCTTCTTGGCAGGCGCCTTCTTGGCCGCCGCCTTTTTCGCAGGCGCCTTCTTGGCAGCCGCTTTCTTGGCCGGCGCCTTCTTCGCTGCCGCCTTCTTCGCTGCCGCCTTCTTGGCTGGTGCCGCCGCGGCCTCGTCGCCCTCTTCGTCCTTCACCGGCGCGGCCTTGGTCTTGGCGCCCGGCTTGGCCTTGCGCTCTTCGAACTCGAAGCTGATCTTGCCATCCTTGCCCTTGACCAGGAAGGCCTTGAACGGACGGCGCGTGCGCTGCGAGACGAAGCCCGGCATCAGATCGGTCTTGCCTTCATTGAGCAGCTTGACCATCTGTTCCGGCAAAATCTCCTGCTGCAGGATGATGCGGCCGCTGCGGAAGTCGCAGGTCTTCGGCTTGGCGACACTGTGCTCGCACACATAGGCCAGGCCCATCTCGTACACGCCGCCGGCGCATTTCGGGCACGGCCCGAGCGGCGTCTGGCCGGTGAAATCGACGCCCTCGCCGTCTTCGCCGCCATCGTCGTTCTGGCCGAAGTCGAACTCGAGCTTCATGTTCTTGATGTCTTCGTCGCGCACGATGCGCAGGATGGCCGCGAACGGACGCCCCATCTTGGAGCGGAAGCCCTGCATCGGGCCGATCGTCTTGTTGGCCAACAGCTCTTCGACTTCGGCGATCTCGAACTGGCGGCTGCCAGGCGTCTTGCTCATGTTGAATTCGCACTTGGTGCAGGCGAAGCGGCGATAGTTTTCCTTGACCACGCCACCGCAATTCGGGCACGGGGTCTTGAGCGTGGCGTAGTCGCCCGGGATCGTATCGTTGTTGTATTCCTTGGCGCGCTTGACGATGATCTGGGTCATCTTCTCGATCTCGCGCATGAATTCTTCACGCGAGATTTTGCCCTTCTCCATCTGCGACAGCTTGTATTCCCATTCGCCGGTCAGCTCGGGCGCGGTCAGTTCGTTCACGCCCAAGCCACGCAAGAGCGTCATCAGCTGCGACGCTTTCGCGGTCGGCATCAGTTCGCGCCCTTCACGCAGCAGATAGCGCTCGCCCAACAAGCCCTCGATGATGGCCGCGCGCGTCGCTGGTGTGCCCAGACCCTTGCCGGCCATCGCATCGCGCAGTTCGTCGTCGTCGATCAGTTTGCCCGCGCCTTCCATGGCCGACAGCAGCGTCGCCTCGGTGTAGCGCGCAGGCGGCTTGGTGACCAGGCCATTGGCCGTGACTTTGTCGGTGTGGACCTTCTCGCCCTTGGCCACGGGGACCAGGTTGCCGCCGGTGTTGTCGTCCTTGTCGGCGTCGGTCGACGCTTCCTTGCCGTAGATCGCCAGCCAGCCCGGATTGGTCATGACCTTGCCTTCGGTCTTGAACTGGTGTCCGGAGACTTCGGTGTAGCGGGTGGTGACCTGGAATTCCGCAGGCGGGAAGAACACCGCCATGAAGCGGCGCGTCACCAGGTCGTACAGCTTCTGTTCGGGCTCGGACAAATTCTTGGGCGCGAGCGTGGTCGGGATGATCGCGAAGTGATCCGAGATCTTGGTGTTATCGAAGATCCGCTTGTTCGGCTTGACCCAGCCCTTGTCTGTGATCTGCTTGGCGAACTGGTGGTAGTTGTTGTTCTCGGCCAGGCTGACCATCGTGTCCTTGACGGTGGCGATGTAGTCTTCCGGCAGATGGCGCGAATCGGTACGCGGGTAGGTGAGCACCTTGTGCTTTTCGTACAGGGCCTGGGCCAGGCCCAGCGTGTTCTTGGCCGAGAAGCCGAAACGGCCGTTGGCCTCGCGCTGCAAACTGGTCAGGTCGAACAGGGCCGGCGCCATCGAGGTGGTCGGCTTCGATTCTTCGGTCACATTGCCGGGACGGCCCTTGCAGGCCAGCGCGATGCTGTCGGCGGCGGCCTTGCTCCACAGGCGCTCGGCGCGTTTTTCCGGGTCGGTCTCGTCCTTCTTGAACGACTGGTCCAGCCAGCGCCCTTCGTACACGCCGGCGGCGCACACGAATTCGGCGCGCACTTCCCAGTAGTCGCGCGGGATGAAGCGTTTGATCTTGTCTTCGCGCTCGACCACGATCGACAGCGTCGGCGTCTGCACGCGGCCCACGGTGGTCAGGTAGAAGCCGCCCTCTTTCGAATTGAAGGCGGTCATGGCGCGGGTGCCGTTGATGCCGATCAGCCAGTCGGCTTCGGAGCGGCAGCGCGCGGCATCGGCCAGCGGCAGCATCTCTTCGTCGCTGCGCAGCTGGGTGAAGCCTTCGCGGATCGCGCCCGGCGTCATCGACTGCAGCCACAGGCGCTTGATCGGTTGCTTGGCCTTCGCGTTTTGCGCGATCAGGCGGAAAATCAGTTCCCCTTCGCGCCCCGCGTCGCATGCGTTAATGAGCGCGCTGACGTCTTTACGCTTGATCAGCTTATTGAGCACCTTGAGCCGCGCCTCGGTCTTGGCGATCGGGTTCAGGGCGAAGTACGGCGGAATCATCGGCAGGTGCGCGAAGCTCCACTTGCCGCGTTTGACGTCATGTTCTTCCGGCACCGCGATTTCGAGCAGGTGGCCGACCGCCGAGGACAACACGTACTCGTCGGATTCGAAGTACTCATCGTGCTTGGTGAAGCCGCCCAGCGTCTTGGCGATATCGTTCGCGACGGAGGGCTTCTCGGCGATGATGAGGGTTTTTGTCATATGGGTTCTCGTCGTACTTAATAGAAGTGGTTCGGCAGCCGCATCATACATGCTTGACCGCAAGAGGCGATCTTTTGTCTTTCCGATACACGAATTGTAACAATCCAACTCGCGGCCAATGATAAGCGGGTTGCCGGGCAATCTGCAAGGGGGCGCTGCATGCGTATGCACAAAAGCGCCATCGCTGGCGCAATTGTTGCTTATTGGAACTAAATTGCGAGCCTAGTGCAACAGGCGGGGGGCTTGCTCGTCGTCGGAACCGAACAGGTCGTCGAACATGAGTGCGTCCGGCTCCTTGCCCTGGCTCCAGAGCAACATCAGGACGATGATCTTGAGCTTGCCCAGGCCGACTGGCGACTCTTCCAGCGCCAGCGCGCGCTCGATCACGATTTCGCGCTGCACGGGCGAGAGCACCTTGGCGCTTTCGAGGAACTGGATGAAACCGATCGCGGCGCTGCCCAGGGCATCGATTTCCTGCTCGACATAGAAACGGGTGCCGGACGAGGAAAACGCGGTGCTCGGCTCGGCGCCGGCCATTTCGGTCAGGTCGGTCAGCCACACGATGGCTTCGGAAATTTCGACATCGTCGAAGCCGACCGCGGACAACTTGCGCGCAAGGGCGGCCGGCTCAGGGCAGGCATCCGGGCGGTAGTAGGTCTCGTAAAGGTAGACAAGGATATCGAACATGGCTCTACTCTATCAGTTAAGCGAGGCTAGGCACAAGTGCCACACGGCGCCGTTAGCGATTGACGCGCTGGAACAATCCACCCGGCAATCGTTCCACCTTTCCCGCCAGCTCGAGCGCCACCAATTGCGCTGAAAGATTGCCTGGATGCATGGTCGTCAACTCGGCCAGGGTGTCGCCGTGGAGCGGGCCCTGCCCCAGCGTCTCGAGCAGGCGCGCCAGTTCGTCCGATTCCGCCGGCGCGGGCGCCGGCAGCGCCGCCCGCACCAGGGGCGCGCGCGACAGCGCGACCAGCAGCTCGCCGGGCGACGCAATCAGGCGCGCCCCGCTCTGGATCAGCTTGTGGCAGCCGGCCGACAGGAGCGAATGGATCGAGCCTGGAATGGCGAACACGTCGCGCCCTTGATCGTTGGCGACCTCGGCGGTGATCAGCGAGCCCGATTTGGCGGCCGCTTCGACCACCAGCACGCCGCACGACATGCCGCTGATCAGGCGATTGCGTTTGGGGAAATTTTCCGCCAGCGGCGGCGTGCCCAGCGGATACTCGCTGAGCACGCAGCCATCGCTGGCGATGCGGTGCGCCAGATCGCGGTTGCGGCGCGGATAGATGCGGTCGGCGCCGGTGCCCACCACGGCGATGGTCGAGCCGGGGCCGCGCAGCCCGCCCTCGTGGGCGGCGGCATCGATGCCCAGCGCCAGGCCGGACACGATGCTGATCCCGGCGCCGCTGAGCGCCTCGGCGAAGGCGCTGGCGGTGGCGCGGCCCTGCACGGTGGCGTTGCGGCTGCCCACGATGGCCAGCGCGGCGCCGGGCAGCAGGTCGGTGCGGCCTTTGGCATACAACAGCGGCGGCGCATCGCGCAAGGTCCGCAGCAAGGCCGGATACGTGGCGTCGCCGCGTCGCAGGAGGTGATTGCCGGGTTCGGACTGCCACGCGAGCGCGGCATCGATGGCGGCCTGCAGGGCGCCGTCCACGGGCGCGAGCAAGGCGCGCGCTTGCGCGTCGGACGCGTGCTTGCGCAGCGCGGCATGACTGGCGGAAAAAATTGACTTGGGGGTTTTGAAGCGGTCCAACAGGGCGTTGGCGGTGACGGGTCCCACACCCGGGGTCAGCACCAGGCGGAGCCAGGCAGCCAGGACGGGTGCCTGGCTGACTGCGGGTGTGGGGTCCGTGTCTTGCACGGCGATATTACTCCGGTGATTTGGCCACGTCGCCGACTTGCACCGGCTCCGTCACTTGCATGATCAGACCGTACGAGATGTGATTGAACACCCGGAAGATAAACAGGGTGCCGTTCTGCTCGTCCGGCAACTTGATGCTCTGGTTCTTGGCCGTGGTGTCGTTCACGGTCCTGCCCAAAGTGTAGAGCTGGAGCACGGTGCTGACATCGATTCCGTCAAGCGAACCGCGATTGATGCTCACGACTTCGTTTTGGCCGGCAAAGTTGACGCCCGAATACACGCCCACCACGCGCGCGTCGACCGGGCTGTCCGGCTGGTGCGGCACATAGTTGCGGATCGCGGTCGGCGGCGCCGGCATCAGGCGGTCGCCCACGCCCATTTCCTGCTTGGAGCTGGCGACAATCATCGTATGCACATCGCTGCCCGGCTTGGCTTCGGCATGGACCTTCATCGAACCGAGGTACACCGCCTCGTAGGCGATGATTTTCTTGGTCACGGGATCCTTCAGCGGCGCGCCCGGACGGAATACCTGGAACGAGCTCACGCCGTTGAGGTTGCCCCGAACATACACTTTGTCGTCCTTGCCCAGGTACACGTGGCCATCCTGCGCGGCGACGATGCGCGGCGCGGTGTTCAGTTCGTTACCCTCGATAATCAAAGGCTGCGACAGGAAAGGATCGATGACGTTCGACGAGATCGAAGCGATCGCGTCATTGCCCAAGCCTTCGGTGCGCAGTTGCGGCTGCAGACGGTTGTTGCCGTTCACGCCACCGTCGGAACCGGGCTTGTTCAGCGACAAGCGGCCGTTGACGCGGTCGAAATAAATAATTTGCCCTGGATAGATCCAGTGCGGATTCTTGATTTCTTCCTTGTTCATGCCCCATACCTGAGGCCAGCACCATGGGTGCTGAAGGAAGGTACCGGAAATATCCCACAGGGTATCTCCCTTGACGACCTTGTGCTGATCCGGCGCATTGGCACGGAATTCGCATTTGGCGGCCTGGGCCGGTGCGGCCAGAAGGCCGGTAAAGAGCGCTGCGACTGCAAGGCGGGCGCTGACTGTGCTAAAATTTTTCATTGAGATGTCCGTAAAGTGCGGCATTAACACGGAATTGCTAGCTGGACTCATTACCTTTACCAGCCAGAGGCGCCACAGACAGCACGTTGAAACGCGACCCTATCGACGATTCTGGGGGCAAAGCTTGCCGAACTGGATCAAATTCTGCACATAAATCCTTGAACTAGCAAGACAAACCGCGATTTTGCCCCTGATCGACGTGTTGCGTTTTTGTTGTGCGGAAGCATCTTCCACCGTTTTTCGTATCAAAAATTGAACGATTTGTTACCGAGTTAATAACATATATGGCAATACTGAATATCCTCCGCTACCCGGATGCACGTCTGCACAAGGTTGCCAAACCAGTCACCGAATTCGGCGACCGCATCGCCAAACTGGCGGCCGACATGGCCGAAACGATGTACGACGCCCCGGGCGTGGGCCTGGCTGCCAGCCAGGTCGACGTGCACGAACAACTGATCGTGATCGACACGTCCGAAACCAAGGATGACCTGCGCGTGTTCATCAACCCGCAAATCACCTGGTCCAGCGCGGAAAAGCAAGTCTACGATGAAGGCTGCCTGTCGGTGCCCGGCATTTACGACGGCGTCGAACGGCCGGCCCAGGTCAAGGTCAGCGCGCTCGACATCAACGGCAAGCCGTTCGAACTGTCGGCCGACGGCTTGCTGGCCGTCTGCATCCAGCACGAAATGGATCACCTGCAAGGCAAAGTCTTTGTCGAATACCTGTCGCCGCTCAAGCGCAACCGGATCAAGGCAAAAATGCTCAAGGAAAACCGCGGTATCGAACGCGAAGCGGCCCTCAAGGCTGCCGGCCGCCGTTACTGACCGATGAAAGTCGTCTTCGCCGGCACCCCGGAGTTCGCGGCCTGCGCGCTGCAAGCCCTGCATGAAGCGGGCTTTGCCATCCCGCTGGTGCTGACCCAGCCCGACCGCCCCGCCGGGCGCGGCATGCAACTGCATGCCTCGGCCGTCAAGCAATATGCGCTGGCGCACGGCATCGAGGTGCTGCAGCCGCTGTCGCTGCGGATGGACAGCAAGGATCCCGAGCGTGCGGCCCAGGCCGCCGCCGCCCATGCGCGCCTGCTGGCGACCGACTATGACGTGATGGTGGTGGCCGCCTATGGCCTGATCCTGCCGCGCAGCACGCTCGACATCAAACCCTGCATCAATATCCACGGTTCATTGCTGCCGCGCTGGCGCGGCGCCGCCCCGATCCACCGCGCGATCGAAGCGGGCGACGCCGATACCGGCGTGACCATCATGGAAATGGAAGAAGGTCTGGACACCGGCCCCATGCTGCTGGCCGAACGGGTGACCATCGGCGCAGCCGAAACCACGGGCCAGCTGCACGACCGCCTGGCCCGCCTGGGCGCCGACATGGTGGTGGCCGCGCTGCGCCTGCGCGCCGAAGGCAAGCTGAGCGCGATACCGCAGCCGGAACAAGGCGTCACGTACGCTGCCAAGATCAGCAAGGAAGAAGCGAAACTCGATTTTTCCCTGTCCGCGCAAGAACTGGGACGCAAGATTCGCGCATTCAACCCTTTCCCGGGCGCGCATGCCGAGGTCAATGGCGTGACGATCAAGATCTGGGGAGCGCAGGTGCTGGACGCGGCCAGCGAGGCGCTGCCGGGTCAGGTACTGGCGGCCGACGCGCAACATGGCATCGTGGTGGCGTGCAAGCGCGGTACCCTGCGCCTGACGGAACTGCAAAAACCCGGCGGCAAGCGTTTGCCCGCAGCCGAATTCCTCAAGGGTTTCCCTCTCGCCGAGCTCAGTTTCGACTGACCCCGGCTTCTCTTCTTACTCGGCGCTGCCGGCGGCGCGCTGAGCGTCCATGTGCTCGCGCAGGATCTGGTTGATCCGGGTCTGGTAGCCTGGACCGGCCGCCTTGAACCAATTGAGCATGTCCACGTCCAGGCGGATCGTCACGATCTGCTTGAGCCCCTGGTTGGCCTGTGCACGCGCTGGCGTGTCGACCGTGTTGCCAATACCCGCTTCTTGCGGCCAAGTGGCCTGAAAATCTTCCTTCATGTGTTGCTCCTATATCATCATTTATTGCCGCATGTATAGGATTGTCGCTTGACCATGTAACGACAAGATTGCTGGCACGCCGTGTTTTGTATCGTTATGTATCAAACCGGTTAAAACATACATAAAGATACAAACGGGGTCCGCAAAAAACAAAATTGCCCGATGACGTATAATTTTAGGCCGGTCTTTACCGGCCTCGACGCCCTTTGAAAGCTCCCAGATGACCACCGCCGCCCCCGCCATTTCCACCACCGAAACCCAGCTGCGCGAGATTCTGGCGCGCCGCATCATGATTCTCGACGGCGCCATGGGCACGATCATCCAGCAATACAAGCTCGACGAGGTGGCCTACCGGGGCGGACCGGACGGGCGTTTCGCCACCTTCGCCGCCCCGGAGGGGAGCGGCGCGCGCGAACTGTTCGTCAAAGGCAACAACGAACTGCTGACCCTGACCCAGCCGCACATCATCCAGGAAATCCACGAGCGCTACCTGGCGGCCGGCGCCGACCTGATCGAAACGAACACCTTTGGCGCCACCAGCATCGCCCAGGACGACTATCACATGGCGCACCTGGCCTACGAGATGAACGTCGAGGCGGCCAGGCTGGCGCGCGCCGCCTGCCTCAAATACTCGACCCCGGACAAGCCGCGCTTCGTGTGCGGCGCCCTGGGCCCGACCCCGAAAACGGCCTCGATCTCGCCCGACGTGAACGATCCGGCCGCGCGCAACGTCACCTTCGACCAGCTGGTGGCCGCCTATTACGAGCAGGTGCGCGGGCTGGTCCAGGGCGGCGCCGACCTGCTGCTGGTCGAAACCATCTTCGACACGCTCAACTGCAAGGCCGCCCTGTTCGCGATCGACCAGTATTTTGAAGAGCAGCCCGGCAGCCGCCGCCCGATCATGATTTCCGGGACCGTGACCGACGCCTCGGGCCGCATCCTGTCGGGCCAGACCGTGCCGGCCTTCTGGAATTCGGTGCGCCACGCCAAACCGCTCACCATCGGCCTCAATTGCGCACTGGGCGCGGCCCTGATGCGCCCTTACGCCGAAGAGCTGTCGCAGATCGCCGACACCTTCGTGTGCATCTACCCGAACGCCGGCCTGCCCAACCCGATGAGCGACACGGGCTTTGACGAACTGCCGGCCGACACCTCGTCGCTGCTGCGCGAATTCGCCGACAGCGGTTTTGTGAACATCGCCGGCGGCTGCTGCGGCACCACCCCCGAACACATCAAGGCCATTGCCGACATGCTGGCCAACACGCCGCCGCGCGTGGTGCCCGAGGTGCCGGTCGCGCAGCGCCTGTCGGGCCTGGAGCCGTTCACCATCGACGACGCTTCGCTGTTCGTCAACGTGGGCGAGCGCACCAACGTGACCGGCTCCAAAGCCTTCGCGCGCATGATTTTGAATGAGCAGTACGACGAGGCGCTGTCGGTGGCGCGCCAGCAGGTGGAAAACGGCGCCCAGGTCATCGACATCAATATGGACGAGGCGATGCTGGACTCGAAAGCGGCCATGGAGCGCTTCTTGAACCTGATCGCCTCCGAACCGGACATCTCGCGCGTGCCGATCATGATCGACTCGTCCAAGTGGTCGGTGATCGAAGCGGGCCTCAAGTGCGTGCAGGGCAAGGCGATCGTCAATTCGATCTCGATGAAGGAAGGCGAAGAAGAATTCATCCGCCAGGCCAGGCTATGCCGCCGCTACGGCGCCGCCGTGATCGTGATGGCCTTCGACGAACAGGGTCAGGCGGACACCTTCGCGCGCAAGACCGAAATCTGCGCGCGCGCCTACAAGGTGCTCACGGAGCAAGTCGGCTTCCCGCCCGAAGACATCATTTTTGACCCGAACATTTTCGCGATCGCCACCGGCATCGAAGAACACAATAACTACGCGGTCGACTTCATCAACGCCACGCGCTGGATCCGCGAGAACCTGCCGCACGCGAAGATCTCGGGCGGCGTGTCGAACGTGTCGTTCAGCTTCCGCGGCAACGACCCGGCGCGCGAAGCGATCCACACCGTGTTCCTGTACCACGCGATCAAGGCCGGCATGACCATGGGAATCGTCAACGCCGGCATGATGGGCGTGTACGACGACATCGCGCCCGAGCTGCGCGAGCGGGTCGAAGACGTGGTTCTGAACCGGCGCGACGACGCCACCGAACGCATGATCGAAATCGCCGGCACCCTCAAGGCCGGCGGCAAGCAGGATGTCCAGAACCTCGAATGGCGCGAAGGCACGGTGCAGCAGCGCCTGTCGCACGCGCTGGTGCACGGCATCACGCAGTGGATCGTGGAAGACACGGAAGAAGCGCGCCAGCAGCTGCTGGGCAATGGCGGCCGTCCTATCCACGTGATCGAAGGCCCGCTGATGGACGGCATGAACGTCGTCGGCGACCTGTTCGGACAGGGCAAGATGTTCCTGCCCCAGGTGGTCAAATCGGCGCGCGTGATGAAGCAGGCCGTGGCCCATCTGATTCCGTACATCGAAGAAGAAAAACTGCTGGAAGAAAAGCGCACCGGCATCGTCGCCAAGCCGAAGGGCAAGATCGTGATCGCCACCGTCAAGGGCGACGTGCACGACATCGGCAAGAACATCGTCTCGGTGGTCCTGCAGTGTAATAACTTCGAAGTGGTGAACATGGGCGTGATGGTGCCCTGCTCCGAGATCCTGGCGCGCGCCAAGGTCGAGAATGCGGACATGATCGGCCTGTCTGGCCTGATCACCCCCTCGCTCGAAGAGATGGCCCACGTGGCCAAGGAAATGCAGCGCGATCCGCATTTCCGCATGATGAAGATTCCGCTCTTGATCGGCGGCGCGACCACCAGCCGCGCCCATACCGCCGTCAAAATCGCGCACAACTACGAAGGCCCGGTGGTGTACGTGCCGGACGCCTCGCGTTCGGTGTCGGTGGCCCAGTCCCTGCTCACGCCCGAGAGCCGCGACAAGTACATCGAAGACATCGAGCAGGACTACGTGCGCATCCGCGAGCAGCACGCCAACAAGAAGGCGCTGCCGATCCTGTCGCTGGCCGCCGCGCGCGCCAACAAGATGAAGCTGGAATTTGCGCCAAGCCGCCCGAAGTTCATCGGCCGCCGCGAATTCAAGAATGTCGACCTGGCGCTGCTGGCCAAGTACATCGATTGGGGTCCGTTCTTCCAGACCTGGGATCTGGCCGGGCCCTTCCCTGCCATTCTCACTGACGCGGTGGTGGGCGAAGCGGCCACTAAGGTGTATGCCGAAGGCCAGGCGCTGCTGAAAAAAGTGATCGAAGGCCGCTGGCTGACGGCCAACGGCGTGGTCTCTCTGCTGCCGGCCAACACGGTGAACGACGACGACATCGAGATCTACACCGACGACACGCGCAGCACCGTCGCATTTACCTACTACGGTTTGCGCCAGCAGGGCGTCAAGCCGCTGGTGGACGGCGTGCAGCGGCCCAACCAGTGCCTGGCCGACTTCATCGCGCCCAAGGCCTCGGGCATCAAGGATTACATCGGCATGTTCGCCGTCACGGCGGGGCTGGGAATCGAAAAGTATGAGAAGCGATTCGAGGATGCGCACGACGACTACTCGTCGATCATGCTCAAGTCCCTGGCCGACCGGCTGGCCGAAGCCTTCGCCGAATACATGCACGAGCGCGTGCGCACCGACCTGTGGGGCTATGCCCAGGGCGAGAGCCTCTCCAATGAAGACATGATCGCCGAGCGCTATGCGGGCATCCGCCCGGCGCCTGGTTACCCGGCCTGCCCGGAGCACACCGTCAAGGCCGACATGTTCAAGGTGCTGCAGGCGCAGGAGATCGGGATGGAGCTGACCGAGTCGTTCGCCATGTTCCCGGGTGCGGCGGTATCAGGCTTCTATTTCGCGCATCCGGAAGCGAAGTACTTCGTGGTCGGCAAAATCGGCGACGACCAGGTGGCCGACATGGCCGCGCGCCGCGGTGTGGGCAAGGACGACCTGGAACGCTGGCTCGCGCCCAACCTGTCCTAAAGAAAAACTTGCAGAATCGGGGTCAGACCTCAATAAAAAAACATTTTTTTATTGAGGTCTGACCCCGATTCTGCAAGAGATTTACAGGGCGTAACGAACGACGGTATCGCTCCACTCGAACGCCGCCATTTCCAGCTGCACCAGCTCGTCGGTCGACAGGGCCAGCCCGCGCAGGGCCGGTTCGACCTGGTCTTCCATCTCTTCCATCCGTTCGATGCATTCGGCCAGGTGCAGCAGCTCGCCGAAGAAACCGGTGCGCCCGCGCAGCGCGTCGGCCACTTCGTCGCTCACGGGAATCTGGGCCACGATGTCTTCCATCGTCATCCCGAACAGCACATCCATCAGCGACATGATCCCCACCGTGAACGCGACGTCGGCGATATTGCGCTGACTGGGCCGCAGCTTTTGCGCCAGCAGTTCGAGCATGCGCCCGCGCGTGGTGGCCAGCATCAGGAGCGGCGTCATGCTGGTGCCGCGCTTGGCCGGTTCGGCGTACAGCATGATCTGCAGCCAGCGCTGCAGCTGGCGCCGGCCCAGCACCGTGACCGCCTGGCTCAGCGAATCGATCTTGTAGCGCGCCCCCACCGCCGGCGTGTTCACCAGGCGCAGCAGGTTCAGGCCGAGTGTGACGTCGCGCTTGACCGCGCGTTCGATCTCGATGTTGTCGGCGTCCGAGGTAATGAGCGTCATCAGTTCCATCACCGCCAGCTGCGACGGCGACAGCTTGCGCCCGCTGATCACCGACGGCCGCGCAAAATAGAAGCCCTGGAAGTAGTCGAAGCCGAGCGCCAGGCAAGCCTCGAATTCGGCGCGCGTTTCGACTTTCTCGGCCAGCAGCAGCTTGCCCGCGTCCTTGAACATCACGGCCAGGCGCGTGAGCGCCAGCGCCGGCATGTCGCGCAGATTGAGCTTGATGAAGTCCATCAGCGGCAGCAGCTGGCGCACGTCGGGCGCGTCGCTGCCCACGTCCGACAGCGCGAAGCGGAAGCCGTGGCCGCGCAGCTCGGCGATGCGTTCGACGATGGAGAGGCTGACCGGCATCGTGTCGACGATTTCGAGCACCACTTTCTCGCGCGGGAGGAAGGCGAAAATATCGCTGTTCAAGACATCGGCGTCGACATTGATGAAGCCGAGCGCGTCGCCCATCGCCTTTTCCAGTCCGAGCTGGGCCGCATGGGCGATCACGCTGGCGGTGGCGGTCAGGTCGGTATCGATGTCGGCCGGACCGGACGGCGCATTTCTGAACAGCATTTCATACGCGAACAGCGCCTGATTGCGGTCAAGAATGGGCTGCCGTCCAAGGTAAAAGTCGCGCACGGGCGCCTGCTGGGTGTCGCTTGAAACCGTCATCTGAAACTCAAGTTGATTTATTACAATAACGCTAATGTACCTGAAAGCGCCGAATTGTTGTAGTTCTGATATTGGCAAGGTTGCTACACAGGCATCCCGTCAACGAAGACTTTCAATTCGCCCGGCGCGAAGCGGGTCCAGCTTTCATTGGTGGTCAGCGGTTCGGTGACGATGATTGCGACCCGGTCCTGGGGCGTGGTCACCTGCGAGAAATCGACGCTGACGTCTTCGTCGGACAACTTGGCGGTCACGAACGGGTATTGACGCACCACATAGTGCAAGCTGGTCGAGCAATGCGCGAACAGCGCGGTGCCGTCCGAGAGCATGAGATTGAAGGTGCCGTGGCTGGCGATCGCGCCCACCAGTTCGGCCAGGGCCGCGCGCAAGACCGGCAGCGCCGGCGGCGTGTCGCCGAAGCGCGCGCGCAATTCCTGCAGCAGCAAGCAGAAGGCTTGCTCGCTGTCGGTGGTGCCGACCGGACGGTAGGGTCCATTGAGCGTGGGCGCGAATGCTTTGAGGTCGCCATTGTGGGCGAACACCCAATAGCGGCCCCACAATTCGCGCACGAAAGGATGGCAATTTTCCAGCGCCACATGGCCCTGCGTGGCCTTGCGGATATGGGCGATGACGTTCTTCGATTTGATCGGATAACGCTTGATCAGTTCCGCAACGGGCGAGGCCACGGCCGCCTGGTGATCGACGAAATGGCGCACGCCGGCGCCTTCGAAAAAGGCAATGCCCCAGCCATCGTGGTGGGTGTCGGTGCGGCCGCCGCGCATGGCGAAGCCGGTGAAGCTAAAGACAATGTCGGTAGGGACATTGCAATTCATTCCGAGAAGTTGGCACATGGGCGCCAGCTTAGCATACGGCGTCCCCCCCGCGAAAGGCGAGGAGGACGACACATGGAGATGGTGGTTTTTTAGTGCAGCAGGACGGGCTGACTCATTAAGGAATCATAGGAGCCGAGGAACTCGTCGATTTCTTCCATCGTCGGTTCGCTGGCGATGAGATTGTTGACGTCGCGCCGGAACGATTGGGCGAGCTTGCCGCCAATGAAGGCTTCGCGGCGGCCGGATTTGTCGACGATTTCGTAGCCGCCGAAACGCAGGGCTTCGAGACTGTGATCGACGCCGAATTCGACCACGCTGTATTGCTCGCTGTTGTAGATCATGTTCATGCTTGCTCCTTCGCTCGATCAGACTTTCCACTTGCTGTAACGGTCAAGTGGGGCTAACCGGACCTATTTCAAGGTGCAGCCAGGTCCGGGGTCAGTTCCAACAGCTGATCGTATGGCGGGTGCTGCAGCCACGATCGCAACTGATCAAGGTGGTCCCTATTCGCCACGCCGATGAACAGCCAGCCGGGGCGTTTTCGCAGGATCCGATTTAATGTTACACGTAAAACGAGATTCCCGGTGCAGCACAGGCAAGCCGGCGCCACTCTGTGCACATCGAGCATTGCAGAAGAAACAAGAAGGGGGCGGCCGTCGGACAGGCCTTCGAGGATCATGGCCACCCCTGGCCCGGGCGGCAGGATGGCGGCGATGGCGGCCTCGCGCGTTGCCGCGCTGGCGCCGGTGACGATCGTGACGCGGGTGGCGCCGGCCGCGGCCGGCGTCGGGGGCGTCATCCCCCTTTTTTGGCCAGCTTGCCCGGCTCGACGCCGAGCTGCTTGAGCTTGCGATACAAGTGGGTCCGCTCAAGCCCGGTTTTTTCGGCCACGCGCGTCATGCTGCCGCCTTCACGGCCCAGATGATGCTCAAAATACATGCGTTCGAAGGCGTCGCGCGCTTCGCGCAGCGGCAAATCGAAGGACAGCGAGAAACCGTGGCCTTCGCCGGCCGGCATGCCGCCTATGCGCACCGGCATCGACGATGGCGCCGCCTGCGCCGCGAACAGGGCGGCGGCGGTGCTCGAGGTTTCCTCGGGCTGGGGCGCGAGCATCGGGCGCGGCGCGATGGCCGGCGCGCGCACCGCTTCCTGGGCGCGAGTCAAGCCTTGCTGCACCGCCTTCAGCAGTTTTTGCAGGGCAATGGGTTTTTCCAGGAAATTGAGCGCGCCGATACGGGTCGCCTCGACCGCCGTATCGATGGTGGCGTGGCCCGACATCATGATAACCGGCATGGTCAGCAAGCCGTCGCGCTGCCACTCCTTGAGCAGGGTCACGCCGTCGGTATCGGGCATCCAGATATCGAGCAAGACCAGGTCGGGCGCGCCGGCGGCACGCGCATCGCGGGCCTGCTGCGCGTTTTCGGCAAGCTGGATCGCGTGACCTTCGTCACCGAGGATCTCCGAGAGTAGCTCGCGGATGCCCATTTCATCATCAACTACGAGAATGTTTGCCATCTATGTACGCCTTCCTGATGTGGCCCGCTACTGCGGACGCAGCTGTTAGCCACTATTCTATTCGTGATCCTGTCTTACGCCAATACACTGTCTGTGCATAACTTTAACAGCAAAATCAGCACAGACGCGCCAGTTCCGTCGCTGCGGTTCTGGATCTCGATCCTGCCGCCATGTTCATCGATGATTTTTTTGACCATCGGCAGCCCCAGTCCGGTGCCGCGCGCCTTGGATGTGACGTAGGGTTCGAAGGCCCGCGCCAGGATCCGCGGCGAGAAACCGGGGCCGTTGTCGACGATGGCCAGCCGCACCGCGGTGCCGGCCTTGCCGTCGGCGCCAGTGTAATGGATCGCCTCGGTGGTGACCTCGATCCGCGGCGGCGGCGCGTCCGGGCCGCGGTCGTTCATGGCGTCCTGCGCGTTTTGCAGCAGGTTGTGGATTACCTGGCGCAGTTGGGTGGCGTCGCCCATCACATTCGGCAGGCCCTGCGCCAGGCGCGCGTGGATGATGTCGCTGCCGTCGCCGGCCAGGTACAGGTGCAGGATCTCGTCGATCAGCGCGTTCAGGTCCAGCTCGTGCAGCACCGCCGGCGGCGCCTTGGCGTAATCGCGGAAGTCGTCGACCATGCGCTTCATGGCGTCGACCTGGTTGACGATGGTGGCGGTGCCCTTGTTGAGCAGTTCCACATCGGCCCCGGACAGGCGCGATTCGAGCTTCATCTGCATCCGTTCGGCCGACAGCTGGATCGGCGTGAGCGGGTTCTTGATTTCGTGCGCCAGGCGGCGCGCCACTTCGCCCCAGGCGATCGAGCGCTGGGCCGAGATCACGTCCGAGATATCGTCGAACACGACGATGAAGCCGCTGCCGGCGCGCACCGGCAGGCGCGAGCCGCGCGCCAGCAGCACGATGTCGTGCTCCTCGGTGGCGCCCTGAGGACGGGGTATTTCGATCTGCTGCTGCCAGTGGCGCACCTGGCGCGCGCTGCCGGCGGCCGACTGCGCGCTTTGCGCCGAAAACGCGCGCGTGACGGCTGCGGCAAACGCATCGAGGCCGGCGATCTCGGCCAGCGGCCGGCCGATGTCGGCCGCCACGTTGTGCTGCAAAATGCGTTCGACGGCCTCGTTCGAGGTCACCACCTTGAATTCGCCATCGAGCACGATCACCCCGGCCGACATATTCTCGAGCACCGATTCGAGGTGGGCCTTGGCGCTTTGCAGGGCCGCGCGGTTGCGCTCGACCGAACTGCGCGCTTCGAACAGCTGGCCGGTCATGGTGTTGAACGATTGGGTCAATGTGCCCAGTTCGTCGTTGGTGGCCACCGTCGGGCGCGGCGACAGGTCGCCCTCGGCCACCGCGCGCGTGCCCTCGGCCAGCACCAGCAGCGGCTGCGCCAGATTACCGGCGATCAGGAAGGCCGAAGCGACGGCCCCAAAAATGGCCAGCAGCAGCGTGAGCGTGAGCGTCTCGATGTACATGCGGCGCAGGCCCACGCGCGCCACGAACCGTTCCTGGTATTCGGTGTAGGCGGTACTGAGCACCTGCGCGTTCGAGGCCAGGTTGACCGGCACCGCCTGAATCACCTGCAAAAAGCGCGGCTGTGCGCCGGGCGGCTCGGGAATGGCCAGCACCACGCGCTGGCGCAAGCCGGCGGCGGCGTCCATGCCCTGGGCCGGCGGCGGCGCGCCCGCCCCTTCCTTGAAATCGCGCTCGGTGCCTTCGGTGCGCGCATACCCGCCCGGCATCACCGCCTGCAGCAGCATGGGCGCGGTCGGCATGTCCGGGGTGAGGTTCTGGCGCCGGTTGCGCGCGGCCGACAGCACGATCTTGCCGTCGACCCCGATCAGCATGGCGCTGATCATGCCGTCGCGTTCATCGACCAGGCGGCTGAGGATATTCTGGGTCGACAGGCGGTCCTGGCCGGCCAGCGTGGTGGCCGTGATTTCGGCCGAGGCGCCCAGTTCGCTGAGCGACTGGTCGAGCGCGGCCAGGCCCAGGTTCACGCCCGATTCGAGCGCCGCTTCGATCTTGACGTTGAACCAGGAATCGATCGAATGCGACACGAACTGCACCGACACCAAAAAGATGACCAGCCCCGGCAGGATACCGATCCCGGCGAACAGGATCACCAGGCGCGTCATCAGGCGCGAGCCGAACTTGCCGGCCTTGTAGCGTGAATACAGGCGCGCCAGCGCCACCACCACGAACACCAGCAACGAGAACGCGACCGCCGCGTTGAGCCCCAGCAGCCAGGAATAGTAGCGGTCGAAAAAGCCGGAATTGGACGATGCGGTGGCCAGCAGGAACAGCAGGATACTGACCACGGCGCCGCCGACGATCAGGGAATAGCGCAAGGCCTGGTTCACGGTGCTACTCCGCGCGGTACTGGAATTTTCTGTCCTTCGATTCCAGGCGCCACTGCGAACTGCTGAAGGCATTGACC
>Ga0209023_10000898_pt1 | contig 42243 bp, 38 predicted proteins | sample LakOneMetagenome_FD_187468 | JGI IMG/M metagenome (GOLD analysis project Ga0209023, IMG submission 187468) | Freshwater and sediment microbial communities from Lake Erie, Canada (SPAdes) (version 2) | ecosystem: Environmental > Aquatic > Freshwater > Lentic | place: Lake Erie, Canada...
GCCCAGAAAGGAGAAAAATTTCGCCCCAACGTGACCGCTGAGTTTAGAATTTGATCGCGTAACACCGACCGCTGCGCAGCGGTCACGTTTGACCGGAATCGTCGGTCACGTTCGCCGGAATACGCATGGACCTCTCCACCACCACCGATATCACTGCCCTGGTACTCGCCTTCCCGATCGGCGGCAGGATCCACCTCAAATCATTCTTCTGGGTTCCTCGCGAGGGCATCCAGAAGCGCGCCAAGCGTGATCGCGTGCCTTACGACGTGTGGGCGCGCCAAGGCCTCATTGAGGCGACAGAGGGCAACGTGATCGACTACGACGTGATCCGGGCGCGCATCAACGAGCTGGCCGAGCGGTACAACATCGCGGAGATTGCAATCGACCGCTGGAACGCTACCCAGCTGGCGACCCAGCTCACCGGCGACGGGTTCAACGTGATCGGCTTTGGGCAGGGTTACGCCAGCATGAGCGCGCCGTGCAAGGAGCTCGAGCGCCGCATCCTGGGCCGGGAGATCAACCACGGTAAGAACCCGGTCCTGCGCTGGATGGCATCTAACGTGAGCGTAACGATGGACCCGGCCGGCAACATGAAGGCGGACAAGGCCAAGAGTACGGAGCGAATCGACGGCATCGTGGCCACGCTGATGGCCCTGGGACGCGCGATGGAGTCGGATCACGACCGCCCTAGCGTCTACGACACCGAAGGCATTATGTTTGTGTAAGACGGGCTGAGCACGCCCCCCGCATCGCGGATAGTGCTCCTGGGATGAGTCGGATAGTGCCCGGTCATGAAAAACCCCGACAGCCGGCAGCAAGTCAACCTTTCGGACATTTTGCTTGCGTGGCCGGCTCACTTACTGTGCTTGCAAGAAAGCCGCATGATGTCGAACAGAGCGGTATTAGGTGCTACAGGCTCCCAATCGGGAGCCTTAAACGTTTCAGACCGTAGGGCGGAGCCCCGCGCCTGAAGTTCTGTATGACTTGAGAAGACAGCAACCGCCATCGTGTCTTCGCGGCAGTTGAACAAAATTTGCGTTCTCACCGACTGAAGTTTACTGGTCTTCGCGTCGTTCCATTGCGGCACCTTGTAATCATTAAGCAGCCACACTTTAAGAATGTCACCGGTCCTGCGCATCGACTCAATGTCGGTGTAGAGAATGTTTTTCTCCGTCTCCTTAACCTTGACCCATTCTGCGCTCGCACTAGCGGAAGCAAGGCAGCAAGCGAACAATAACGCAGTTTTGATTTTCATCTTTTGTCTCGACAGGTACACCAAAGTATTCAGGACTATATGGCAGTATTTGAGCAAGGCTAGTCCATGAACTAGTCCACAGACCCCTTCAATAATACCGACCGCCCCACCGAGCCACAGTAAGCTGTTGATTATAAAGGATATATTTGGCCTGCCCAGCTGGGTTCGAACCAGCGACCCTCAGCTTAGAAGGCTGATGCTCTATCCAACTGAGCTATGGGCAGATGAAGACGAACGCGCGCAATGCATCCGACGGAAATGAAACGGGCTGTCGAACGACAGCCCGCGGAGGAAGCCTTGGTCGGAGTACAAGGATTCGAACCTTGGACCCCCTGGTCCCAAACCAGGTGCGCTACCGGGCTGCGCTACACTCCGATGTGGGGCCGATGATACTCCCGCAACGGGTGGGCGTCAATCAAGCGCCCACCGGTGCCTGGGTCAGGCCGCCAGCTTGTCGGCGAGGCGGCGCGCCATGTTCTCGGCGACGTCGGCTTCCTTGGCCTCGACCATGACGCGTATCAATGGTTCGGTGCCCGAGGCGCGGATCAGCACGCGGCCCGACTCGCCCAGCTCGCGCTCGACCGCTTCCTTCTCGGCCACCAGGGCCCCGTCTTTGGTCCAATCGAAGCCCGGGGTAACGCGTTTGTTGATCAGGGTCTGCGGATACAGCTTCAGTTCGCTGCAGCATTCGGCCAGCGACTTGTTGCTGCGGCGCAGGGCCGACAGCACCTGCAGGGCCGAGACGATGCCGTCGCCGGTGGTGTGCTTGTCCAGGGCCAGCAAGTGGCCCGAGCTCTCGCCGCCGAACAGCCAGCCGCGCTCCTGCATCACTTCCAGCACGTAGCGGTCGCCGACCTTGGCGCGGGCAAAGCCGACGCCCATCTGCTTGAAGGCGACTTCGAGCGCCATGTTGGTCATCAGGGTGCCGACGGCGCCCGCCACCGGGCCGGTCGACATGCGGTCGCGCACCATCAGGTAGAGCAGTTCGTCGCCGTTGTAGACGCGGCCGCTGGCATCGACCATGATCAGGCGGTCGGCGTCCCCGTCCAGCGCGATGCCGAGGTCGGCCTTGTTGGCGACCACGGCTTCCGACAGCGCCTTGGGCGCTGTGGCGCCGACGCCGGCGTTGATGTTGAAGCCGTCCGGCGAGGCGCCGATCGAGACCACTTCCGCGCCCAGTTCGTGAAATACGTGGGGAGCGATGTTGTAGGCGGCGCCGTGGGCGCTGTCGACCACGATCTTCAGGCCGCGCAGGTCCAGTTCGTTCGGGAAGGTGCTCTTGCAGAATTCGATGTAGCGGCCCTGGGCGTCGCGCAGGCGGGTCGCGCGGCCCAGCTTTTCCGAGGGCACGCAGCCCATCGGCTGGTCGATGGCTTCTTCGATCTCGAGCTCGACCGCGTCCGGCAGCTTGGTGCCGTGTGCCGAGAAGAACTTGATGCCGTTGTCCTGGAAGGGATTGTGCGAGGCCGAGATCACGACGCCGGCCTGCAGGCGCAGGGCGCGGGTCAGGTAGGCGATGGCCGGGGTCGGCATCGGGCCGGCCAGCATCGAGTCCACGCCGGCGGCCGAGAAGCCGGCTTCCAGCGCGGCTTCCAGCATGTAGCCCGAGATGCGGGTGTCCTTGCCGATCAGGACGACCGGACGGCCGCTGCTCGACTTGGCGCCCTTGGCCAGCACCGTGCCGGCCGCATAGCCGAGGCGCATGACGAAATCGGGAGTGATCGGGGCTTCGCCCACCAGGCCGCGTACGCCGTCGGTACCGAAATATTTCCGTGCCATTCTTGTTCTCTTTCTCGAATTAATCTGAAGTGCCGGCGCGCCATACATTCAGGGCATCAACCGTGTCTGCTACATCATGCACACGCACAATTCTAGCGCCATGCGCTACCGCAGCCAATGCTCCCGCCAGGCTGCCCGCCAGGCGCGCTTGCACCGGCTTGCCGGTGACGGCGCCGATCATGGACTTGCGCGACAGCCCGGCCAGCACCGGCAGTCCCACCGCGTCGCGGATGCGACCGAGCGCGCGCAGCAAGGCGTAGTTGTGCTCCACCGTCTTGCCGAACCCAAAACCCGGATCGATGCAAATGCGCTCGCGCTCGATACCGGCGTGCACCAGCGTGTCGACCCGTTCGTTCAGGAAAGCAATCACCTCCCCCACCACGTCGGTATAACTGGGCGCCTGTTGCATGGTCTGGGGCGTGGACTGCATGTGCATCACGCACAGGCCGCAATCGCTGTCGCGCACCGCCTCGATCGTGCCCGGCGCGCGGAAGCCGTTGATGTCGTTGATCATGTCGGCGCCGGCGATGATGGCTTCACGCATCACTTCCGGTTTGCAGGTATCGACCGAGAGCGCCACGTCCAGGGTGCGCAGGGCGTACAGGGCCGGCAAGACACGCGCCAGTTCCTCGGCGACCGGCACGCTGGGCGAGCCGGGACGGGTCGATTCGCCGCCGATGTCGACCATGGTGGCGCCGTCGCGGATCATCTCTTCGGCATGCGACAGGGCGAACTCGAAGCCCTGGTAGCGGCCGCCATCGGAAAAGGAATCGGGGGTGACGTTCAGGATCCCCATCACGACGGGATGGGTGGAGGCCGGCCCTTCGAGCGCGAAGCTGTACTGGCCGCATTGCAATTGCTTGGACATGGGGGAAGACGGGTGCGTGTTAACGAGCAAAAGGCATCCGTGGGGATGCCTTTTGCAAAGTGGTTCAAGTGCTCAAATCAAGCCGCAGATGGGGCAGCAGATCGGGCCGATCAGGCCGGCGCCGTGGCGTTCGGCGCCACGCCGCCGCCGCTGTCGCCTGGCGGGTTACGCTTGGTCAGCAGGCCGGTCTTCGGCTGGCGTGGCTCGCGGCCGGCCATGATGTCGTTGATCTGTTCGGCATCGATGGTTTCCCAGTCGAGCAGCGCCTTGGTCATCATCTCGACCTTGTCGCGGTTTTCTTCCAGCAGGCGGCGCGCCAGGGCGTACTGCGTGTCGAGGATATTGCGGATCTCGGCGTCGACCTTCTGCTGCGTCGCTTCCGAAATGGTCTTGGTGGCGCCGCCGAAGAAGCCTTCGTTCTCGCTGTCTTCGTAGACCATCACGCCCATGCTCTCGGACATGCCGAAGCGGGTGACCATCGAACGTGCCAGCTTGGTGGCGCGCGCGAAGTCGTTCGAGGCGCCGGTCGACATCTGGCCGACAAAGATCTCTTCGGCGATGCGGCCGCCGAACAGGATCGAGATTTCTTCGAGCATCTTGTCTTTGTAGCCAGACAGGTTGTCGTGCTCGGGCAGCTGCCAGGTCAGGCCCAGGGCATAGCCGCGCGGCATGATCGTGACCTTGTGGACCGGGTCGGCTTTCGGCAGCAGCTTGGCGACCACCGCGTGGCCCGACTCGTGGTAGGCCGTATTGCGGCGCTCTTCCTCGCGCATGACCATCGACTTGCGTTCCGGACCCATGTAAATCTTGTCCTTGGCGTCTTCGAAATCGATCATCTCGACCAGGCGCTTGGAACGGCGCGCCGCGAACAGCGCAGCCTCGTTGACCAGGTTGGCCAGATCCGCGCCCGAGAAGCCCGGGGTGCCGCGCGCCAGGATGTCGGCCTTGACGTCGGTACCGATCGGCACCTTGCGCATGTGCACGTTCAGGATCTGTTCGCGGCCGCGGATGTCCGGCAGGCCCACCATCACCTGGCGGTCGAAACGGCCCGGACGCAGCAGCGCCTTGTCCAGCACGTCGGCGCGGTTGGTCGCGGCGATCACGATCACGCCCGAGGACGCTTCGAAGCCGTCCATCTCGACCAGCAGCTGGTTCAGGGTCTGTTCGCGCTCGTCGTTGCCGCCGCCCATGCCGGCGCCGCGGTGGCGGCCGACGGCGTCGATCTCGTCGATGAAGATGATGCAGGGTGAGTGCTTCTTGGCGTTCTCGAACATGTCGCGGACACGCGACGCACCGACGCCGACGAACATCTCGACGAAGTCGGAACCCGAGATCGAGAAGAACGGCACCTTCGCTTCGCCGGCGATGGCGCGCGCCAGCAGGGTTTTACCGGTACCCGGAGGACCGACCATCAGCACGCCGCGCGGGATGCGGCCGCCCAGTTTCTGGAACTTGGTCGGGTCTTTCAGGAAGTCGACGATTTCCGAGACTTCTTCTTTCGCTTCGTCGCAACCGGCGACGTCGGCGAAGGTGACGGTGTTGTTGGTTTCATCGAGCATGCGCGCCTTCGACTTGCCGAAGGAGAAAGCGCCGCCCTTGCCGCCGCCCTGCATCTGGCGCATGAAGAACACCCACACGCCGATCAGGAGCAGCATCGGGAACCAGGAGATGAACACCTGCTGCAGGAACGAAGGTTCTTCCGGCGGCTTCACGTCGAAGCGCACGCCGTTGTCGCGCAGGTCGCCGATCAGGCCCTTGTCGAGGATGGTCGCGGTGGCGCGGACCTTGGTGTCGTCGCTCTTGGTCGCGGTGATGTTCGAGCCTTCGATCACGACGTCCTTGATGCGACGCGCCTTTACTTCGTCGAGAAGCTCGGAATAAGCGATGGTCTTGCTGCCGCCGGCGACGCTGTGGTTGTCGAACTGCTTGAACAGCATAAACAACAGCAGCGCAACGACCACCCAGATGGCGGATTTGGAAAACATATTATTCACGAAAACTCCTCCGATGCGACTGCATCTCTACCGATTTCAGTATGACGATTTTAACCGTAATAAGCCGACGCCGCCACGCAACGTAAGCAATAGTGTCAAAATGCCATTTTTTCTCACGGGGCGGCCGCGCAACCGTTTGCGCAAACGACCTCACGCGGCTGATGTAAGGTTGCCCGCCCGAATATCAAGGGCAGAACGGCTTTCGAACCGCATTTCACGCTGCTGGATTCTTCAGACCACGCCCGAGCAGGAAAATTTCAGACGATTTGTCCCGGCTCGCCTTGGGCTTGACCTGCTTGACTGTTTTAAATTCGGTACGAAACTTCTCCAGGATTTGGGTAAATCCCATATCTTTAAAGCACTTCACCAGTAATGCCCCGCCTGGCTTCATGTGGTTTTGAGAAAACTCAATAGCCAGGTCGATCAGGTGTTCCATCCGCGCCGCATCGGCCGTCGGAATACCGGACAGGTTCGGCGCCATGTCGGACAGCACCAGGTCGGCCATGCGGCCCTGCAGGAGTTCGTCCAGCTGGTTCAGCACTTCCTCCTCGCGAAAGTCGCCCTGGATATACTGAACGTCAGCAATCGGCTCCATCGGCAGCATGTCCAGACCGATAATGGTGCCGTGGATGCCGCCGCCGTCCGCGCCCGCCAGCTTGCGCCGGGTGTACTGGGCCCAACTGCCCGGGGTGCAGCCGAGGTCGACGATGATCTGGCCGGGCTTGATCAGTTTTTCGCTTTCGTCGATTTCCTTGAGCTTGTAGGCCGCGCGCGCACGGTAGCCCTCTCTCTGGGCCAGTTTGACATAAGGGTCGTTAATGTGGTCGTGCAACCAGTTTTTGTTTAATTTGTTCTTGGCCATTCGCGTAGAATACTGCTTTTAAAGGTACATCCAAAATTATTATGCTTAAACTCACTCCGGCCGAGCGCAGCGCTCTGCGCGCCGAAGCCCACGGACTCAACCCTGTCGTCATGATCGGCGAATCCGGCCTGACCGAGTCGGTCATGAAGGAAATCGCCTCCAGCCTCGACGCCCACGGCCTGATCAAGGTGCGCGTGTTCGGCGACGACCGCGAAGCCCGCATCGCGATGTACGAGCAGATCTGCACCGAGCTCGACGCGGCGCCGGTCCAGCACATCGGCAAGCTGCTGGTGCTCTACCGCCCGAAGAAGGAAGCCGTCAAGGAACGCAGCACCAAGGCCGGCAAGGGCATGCGCGAAGTCACCATCGTCAAGGCCAGCGCTAGCGGCACCAAGAAGCCGAGCGTCACCAAGGTCATGCTGAAGGGGAACGAACGGGTCACGGCGGGCGGCAACATCAAGCGCGCCAAGCCGCGTCAGACTTCTACCAAGAAGAATTCGCTGAACAAGTGAAAAAGACCGGGGTGACCCGGTTTTTTTTCGTCGGCCAGCCGTATTCGGCGATATCGACCACTACCCTCTGCACTGTCGTACCGGCGCAGGCCAGTACCCAGTTTTCCGTGTACACCAATATCGCATCCCTGCACTTCGGACGTCCGAGGTAAAAGGATATTGCAGGGTTTTCAGAGGAAATTGGGCTCCGGCCTGCGCCGGAGGTCGCAAGCGCCAGTGGCGCGTGCGACGTGCATGGGGTGCGGACTGGCGGCGCCAACGCCTAGCGATCAGCGGCTCTTCAGCACCAACACAGCAGCGAGCACGCTTTCGATGACGTGAAACAGCTGTGACACCCCATGCATCACGGCGAACTGCGTCCAGTACGGCGACGCCCTCACCCCGCTTGGGCCTGCCAGCTCGCGCATTTGCGCCATGGCCGGCTGCAGCCCCGCCCACATCACCAGCGCACAGGCCAGCATGGCCAGCACCAGGAGGTTAAGGGAACGGCGCCGGGCGGCGTCGAGATCAGTGGAGAAGCGCACCAGCACGAACATCAGCACGGCGCACGCGACCGAGACCCAGCCCAGGCGCTGCAGCAGAACCGCGACCACGTCGCCCGCGACAAGGCTCGGCACCGCCGCGAACACCGCCGGCGCGGCGATATAGCCGAGCGCCCACAGCGTCCCCGCCCACAGCACTGCCGCCAGAAGCCGTGCGGCCGCCAGGCGAGACACCGAACGCGGGAGGCGCTCCGCCATCAGACGTAGCGGACTTCGAGGATTTCGTATTCGCGCGGACCCGACGGGGCCTGCACTTCGACCACGTCGCCGGCATACTTGCCGATCAGGGCACGGGCGATCGGCGAGGTCACCGACACCTTGTTCAGCTTCAGGTCGGCTTCGTCGATGCCGACGATCTGGTAGCTCACCTTCTGGCCGCTTTCCAGGTCTTCCAGGTCCACGGTCGAGGCGAACACGACACGGCCTTCCGCATCCAGCGTGGCCGGGTCGATGATCTGGGCGGCGCTCAGCTTGCCCTCGAGCTCGGCGATGCGGCCTTCGATAAAGGCCTGGCGCTCTTTCGCGGCATCGTATTCGGCATTTTCGGACAGGTCGCCGTGCGAGCGCGCTTCGGCGATCGCATCGATCACGCTACGGCGTTCCTTGGTCTTGAGCTGGTGCAGCTCTTCCTTCAGGAGTTCGGCGCCGTATTTGGTCAGTGGTACGGTAGTGTTCATGTCTGTCTGATCTGATTCGTGATTGGACGTACCAAGTGAAAACCACAGAGGCGCGCGACGCTTGGCCGCGCGAGCTCTGTGGTTCAGGTACTACGTGCTGCTTAGTTTAAGGTTTTATGGAGACCTTGTAAATCGTAGACGCGCAGCTCGTCCAGGTGACGCATGCCCTCGATCGCGGCTTCCGCGCCGGCGATGGTCGTGTAGGTGACCACGCGCGACTGCAGGGCCGAAGTACGGATGGTGGCGGAGTCCTTGATCGCCGAGCGCTTCTCTTCCACGGTGTTGATCACCATGACGATCTCGCGGTTCTTGATCATGTCGACCACGTGCGGACGGCCTTCCAGCACCTTGTTCACCTGGCGCACCGGGATGCCGGCCGCTTCGATGACGGCGGCGGTGCCCTTGGTGGCCACCAGCGAGAAGCCCAGCGCCAGCAGTTCGCGCGCCACGCCGACCGCGCGCGGCTTGTCCGTACCCTTCACCGACAGGAACACGGTGCCCTTGGTCGGCAGGTTGATGCCGGCCGCCAGCTGCGACTTGACGAAGGCCTCGCCGAAGGTCTCGCCCACGCCCATCACCTCGCCGGTCGATTTCATTTCCGGTCCGAGGATGGTGTCGACCCCAGGGAACTTCACGAACGGGAACACCACTTCCTTGACGCTGTAGAACGGCGGCGTGACTTCCTTGGTGATGCCCTGCTGGGCCAGGGTCTGGCCCACCATGCAGCGCGCCGCGATCTTGGCCAGCTGCAGGCCGGTCGCCTTGGAGACGAACGGCACGGTACGTGAAGCGCGCGGGTTCACTTCCAGCACGAACACCGTATCGACCGTCTTGCCGTCGACTTCCGACTGCTGGATCGCGAACTGCACGTTCATCAGGCCGACCACGTTCAGGGCCTTGGCCATGAGCGAGGTCTGGTGCTTCAGTTCGGCGATGGTCTCTTGCGACAGCGAGTACGGCGGCAGCGAGCAGGCCGAGTCGCCCGAGTGCACGCCGGCCTGTTCGATGTGCTCCATCACGCCGCCGATGAAGGTGGCTTCGCCGTCCGAGATGCAGTCGACGTCGACTTCGATCGCGTCGTTCAGGAAGCGGTCCAGCAGCACCGGCGAATCGTTCGAGACCTTGACCGCTTCGCGCATGTAGCGCTCGAGGTCGCGCTGCTCGTGGACGATCTCCATCGCGCGGCCGCCCAGCACGTAGGACGGACGCACCACCAGCGGGTAGCCGATTTCGTCGGCCAGCGCCAGGGCGTCGGCCTCGGTGCGGGCGGTGCGGTTGGGCGGCTGGCGCAGGCCGAGCTTTTGCAGCAGCTGCTGGAAGCGCTCGCGATCTTCGGCCGCATCGATCATGTCAGGCGAGGTGCCGATGATCGGCACGCCGTTGGCTTCGAGGTCGAGCGCCAGCTTCAGCGGGGTCTGGCCGCCGTACTGCACGATCACGCCTTCCGGCTTTTCCAGGTCGACGATTTCCAGCACGTCTTCCAGGGTCAGCGATTCGAAGTACAGGCGGTCCGAGGTGTCGTAGTCGGTCGAGACGGTCTCCGGATTGCAGTTGACCATGATGGTCTCGTAACCGTCGTCGCGCATGGCGAGCGCCGCGTGCACGCAGCAGTAGTCGAACTCGATGCCCTGGCCGATACGGTTCGGGCCACCGCCCAGCACCATGATCTTCTTCTTGTCGGTCGGGTTGGACTCGCACTCCTCGTCGTAGGTCGAGTACATGTAGGCGGTGTTGGTCGCGAACTCGGCGGCGCAGGTATCGACCCGCTTGTACACCGGCTTGACGCCCAGCGCGTGACGGCGCTCGCGCACGGCCTGCGGCGTGGTCTGCATCAGGAAGGCCAGGCGGCGGTCCGAGAAGCCCTTCTGCTTCAGTTTGTAGAGCAGCGGCTTATCGAGGCTTTCCAGCTTCTGGTGATCCAGCCACAGTTCGATGTCGACGATCTCCTTGATCTGCACCAGGAACCACGGATCGATCTTGGTCAGCTGGTGCACTTCTTCCAGGGTAAAGCCCTGGGCAAACGCGTCGCCCACGTACCAGATGCGCTCCGGCCCCGGCTCGCCCAGCTCTTCCTCGATCTTCTCGCGGTCGCGCGTCTTTTCGTTCAGGCCGTCGACGCCCACTTCCAGGCCGCGCAGGGCCTTCTGGAAGGATTCCTGGAAGGTGCGGCCCATGGCCATCACCTCGCCCACCGATTTCATCTGGGTGGTCAGGTGCTTGTCCGCGGTCGGGAATTTCTCGAAGGTGAAGCGCGGGATCTTGGTGACGACGTAGTCGATCGACGGCTCGAAGGAGGCCGGGGTGGCGCCGCCGGTGATCTCGTTGCGCAGCTCGTCCAAGGTGAAGCCGACCGCCAGCTTGGCCGCCACCTTCGCGATCGGGAAGCCCGTGGCTTTCGATGCCAGCGCCGAGGAACGCGACACGCGCGGGTTCATCTCGATGACGATCATGCGGCCGTCCTTCGGATTGATCGCGAACTGCACGTTCGAGCCGCCGGTGTCGACGCCGATCTCGCGCAGCACGTTGATCGACGCGTTGCGCATGATCTGGTATTCCTTGTCGGTCAAGGTCTGCGCCGGCGCGACGGTGATCGAGTCGCCGGTGTGCACACCCATCGGATCCAGGTTTTCGATCGAGCAGATGATGATGCAGTTGTCCTTCTTGTCGCGGACGACTTCCATCTCGTACTCTTTCCAGCCGAGGAGCGACTCTTCGATCAGCAGTTCGCTGGTCGGCGAGGCTTCCAGGCCGCGCTTGCAGATCTGCTCGAACTCTTCCTCGTTGTAGGCGATGCCGCCGCCGCTGCCGCCCATCGTGAAGGACGGACGGATGATGGTCGGGAAGCCCAGCTCGCGCTGCACGTCCCAGGCTTCAACCATCGAGTGGGCGATGCCCGAGCGCGCCGAACCGAGACCGATCTTGGTCATCGCGTCCTTGAACTTGGCGCGGTCTTCGGCCTTGTCGATCGCTTCCGGCGTCGCGCCGATCAGCTCGACCTTGTATTTTTCGAGCACGCCGTTGTGGTGCAGGTCGAGCGCGCAGTTCAGCGCGGTCTGGCCGCCCATGGTCGGCAGGATCGCGTCCGGGCGCTCCTTGTCGATGATGCGCTCGACGACCTTCCAGGTGATCGGTTCGATGTAGGTGACGTCCGCCGTTTCCGGGTCGGTCATGATGGTCGCCGGGTTCGAGTTGACCAGGATGACCTTGTAGCCTTCTTCGCGCAGGGCCTTGCAGGCCTGGGCGCCCGAATAGTCGAATTCGACCGCCTGGCCGATGACGATCGGACCCGCGCCGATGATCAGGATGCTTTTGATATCACTACGTTTTGGCATATTAATTCTTCTCCGCTGCTTGCATCAGGCCGATGAAGCGGTCAAACAGGTAGGCGACGTCGGTCGGGCCGGGCGAGGCTTCCGGGTGACCCTGGAAGCAGAAGGCCGGTTTGTCGGTGCGCTCAAAGCCCTGCAGCGAGCCGTCGAACAGCGAGACGTGGGTGACGCGGCAGTTGCCAGGTAAGGTTTCCGGGTCGACCGCGAAGCCGTGGTTCTGCGAGGTGATCAGGACTTTCTTCGAATCGAGGTCCTGCACCGGGTGGTTGGCGCCGTGGTGGCCGAACTTCATCTTCATGGTCTTGGCGCCGGAAGCCAGCGCCATGATCTGGTGGCCGAGGCAGATGCCGAAGGTCGGGATGCCCTTCTCGATCAGCTCGCTGCTGGCCTTGATGGCGTAGTCGCAGGGTTCCGGGTCGCCTGGGCCGTTGGCCAGGAAGATGCCGTCGGGGTTCAGGGCCAGCGCGTCGGCCGCGGTCGCTTGCGCCGGCAGCACCGTCACCTTGCAGCCGCGTTCGGCCAGCATGCGCAGGATGTTGCGCTTGACGCCGTAGTCGAAGGCGACCACGTGGTATTTGGGATTCTCTTGCTTGCCGAAGCCTTCGCCCAGCTTCCATTCGGTTTCGGTGAACACGTACGGTTCTTTCACCGACACCACCTTGGCCAGGTCCATGCCGGCCAGGCCCGGGAAGGAACGCGCCAGCTCGAGCGCCTGGGCTTCGAGCGGCTCCTTGCCCTGGATACCGGTCAGAATGGCGCCGGCCTGGGCGCCCTTCTCGCGCAGGATGCGGGTCAGCTTGCGGGTGTCGATGCCGGCGATGGCGACCACGTTTTCTTGCTTCAGGTAGTCCGACAGCGACTGGGTGGAACGGAAGTTCGATGCCAGCAGCGGCAGGTCGCGGATGATCAGGCCGGCAGCGTGGACCTTGGCGGCCTCGACGTCGGCGGGATTGACGCCGTAGTTGCCGATGTGCGGGTACGTCAGGGTAACGATCTGACGCGAATAGCTGGGGTCGGTGAGGATTTCCTGGTAGCCCGTGATCGCGGTGTTGAACACCACTTCACCGGTCGTGTGGCCGGCGGCACCAATGGAATAGCCTTTGAAAATCGTTCCGTCTGCGAGGGCCAGGATGGCCGGGACGGCTGGGCCAGAAAAAAATGGCGGCAAGGGTAACTCCCAATAAAGTTACCGTAGCTGCGCCACGTCAGACCGACATCCAACCGAGCCGGGCGGAACTGCCTGTGCCGGTAGCTGGACATCTAGTTGAATGAGGGATGGTGGGTAGTCGCTACGGCAAATGTGTGAATGGTTAAACTTCCGAATTATAGCCCGGAATGCCCCTATTCGGCAATGCAGCAATTCTACAAAACTCGCGCTGATTTTGGCTAAACGTGCGCGAAATAAGGCCATCGAGCCCCGTTTTGCTGCCTATGCGAAATGAAAAAGGCACCCGCAGGTTAATGCCTGTCACTTAAGGGCTTGACCTGAAGGTGGCAGGAGCTAAAACGGATTCACGTCCAACGTGAATCCGTTTTTTATTATGGCTCTCCAACTTGACCTGGACTACGCGGCTGAGCTGGCACCGCATGAGTTCGAGCGTTTCGCCAGCCTGATCGATCCAGCCTGGATCGACGAAGCCTTGCAACAGACGGGAACAGTGTCGTTGCGACGCCGACGCTTGCCAGCCGAACGCATGGTCTGGCTGGTTATTGGCTTGGCCCTGTTTCGCAATGAACCGATCTGGCACATTGTCCAGCAGCTTGATCTGGCCGATGGCCCGACGCCAAGCGCGCCTGTCCCCAGTGCCGCGGTGGCAGGCCGCGAGCGCCTGGGTGAAGCACCGATGGCATGGCTGTTCGAACGCCTGGCAAGCTGCTGGGGGAGTACTGCCATACCTGAACAAGGGTTGTTTCATGGGCTGCGAAGCTACGCCGTCGACGGTGTAGTGTGGTCGCTTCCCGATACGCCGGCCAACGGTGAAGAGTTTGGCCGAGGTTCGAACGACAAGAGCAGCGGGGCCTGGCCACAATTACGCGCAGTCTGCTTGATGGACACCTACACTCACCTGATGCGCGCTGCCGAGTTTGGCGATTACGGCACCTCAGAGCTGAGCTTTGCCAAGTCACTGATGCACAAGGTGCCGGATTGGTCGCTGACGATCTTCGATCGTGCCTATCTCTCGGCGACCCTTCTTCTCGACTGGCAGCAGGCAGGAGAGCAAAGACATTGGCTTATGCGGGCTAGAAGCGGATTGCGTTATGAGGTCATATGCCAGTTTGCCCCTGACGATTGCCTGGTGAGTTTTGCGGTGTCGCCACAGGCACGCAAGCAGCGACCAGATCTGCCGTCGCATTGGCAAGCACGTCTCATCACATGCAAGATTGGTGGAGAGACCCGACAGTACCTTACATCCTTGTTCGATCCGCATCGTTTTCCGGCCAGGGAGATCGTTGCACACTACATGCAGCGCTGGGAGATCGAATTGGGGTTCAGGGAAATCAAGCAGGGCATGCAGAAGAATGCAGCGACACTGCGCAGCAAGCTGCCCACGCTGGTACGTCAGGAAGTATGGGGCACGCTCATCGCTTATAACCTGCTCCGCCATGAAATCGCCCAGATGGCCGACGAACTCCACGTACCGCCGCAGCGCCTGAGCTTCCAGTGGTTGGCCCTGGCCATTACCACCGCCTTGTACCACTGGCCCTTGCAAACGCCCGGCACCTTTCCCAAGCGTCTGGCACGGCTGCGCGAGCAGGCACGCGCCTATCTCTTGCCGGAGCGCCGAACGCGCACTTATCCGAGAGTCGTCAAACAGCCCAGATCCAAGTTTCCAATGAAAAATGCCAGTCAGCTTAACTGACTGGCATTAACCCGCAGGTGCCTTCCGGTGATCGCGAGGTGACCGGCTCAGGCGCCGGTCAATGCGGCGATCCCGGCCTTGGCGATCTGCGCATCCTCCGTCGACTTCACGCCGGACACGCCGACGGCGCCAATCACGTGACCGTCGACGATCACCGGCACGCCGCCTTCCAGCATGCCCTCGAGTTCCGGCGCCGACAGGAAGGAAGTGCGGCCGTTGTTGATGACGTCCTCGTAGACCTTCGACTCGCGGCGGCCCAGGGCGGCGGTCCTGGCCTTGGCCGGCGCGATGTAGGCCGAGCTCGGCGCAGCGCCGTCGAGGCGCTGGAACCACAGCAGGTGGCCGCCGTCGTCGACGATGGCGAAGGAGACGGCCCAGTTGTTGCGCAGCGCTTCGGCTTCGGCCGCAAGGGCGATGTTCTTGACGTCTTCCAGGGTCAGGTAAGGCTTGGTGTGCATGTGGTTCCTTTATTGAGGTTGCTGCGCGGCTTTCAGTTTGGCCTTGAGCTGGGGCATGACGCTTGCTGCCGCCTGTTCGCCGGCAAGGATCGCCAGGTTGCGGTTGCCGAAATCGGCGCTGCCCATGTTACCGAGGTTCGGCGTGATCACGATGTCGGCTTCCTTCAGCTCGAAGTGGTTCAGGCGCTGGCCCATGATGCTGAAGGTCTGCATCAGGACGTCGAGCGAGCTGGCCGTGGCCGCGCCCTCGGTTGCGCTCGAGATGTTCACGGCAATAATAAAATCCGCGCCCATATCCTTGGTGAACTTCACCGGCACCGGCGCCACCAGGCCGCCGTCGACATAGGTATTCGCGCCGATCTTGACCGGCTGGAACACGCTCGGCACGCTGGACGAGGCGCGCACGGCCAGGCCAGTATTGCCCTTGTTAAACAGGATCGGCTTGCCGGTCTTGAGGTCGGTGGCGACGGCGCCGAAGCGCAGCTTGAGGCGCTCCATCGGCACATTGCCGATCGCCTTGTTGACGTAGTTCTGCAGCGCCTCCCCTTTGAGCACGCCCGACGACTTGCTGAACAGCGGCAGGGCCCAGTCCGAAATCGTGGCCTCGTCCATGCCCATCGCGGTCTTCTGCAGGGTGAAGCCGTTCATGCCGGAGGCGTACAGCGCCCCGACCACCGAGCCCGCACTGGTGCCGACGACGATCTCGGGCACGATGCCCTGGGCTTCCAGCGCCTTGATCACGCCGATATGGGCAAAACCGCGCGCGGCGCCGCCGCCGAGGGCGAGTCCGATCCTCACCTTGCGCGGCGGTGCGGGCGGGATGACCTGTTGGGCGACCGGGGTGGCGGGGGGCTGGGTCGGTGTACTGCCGCAGGCGGACAAGAGCAGCGCGGCGCAGGCGAACAGGGAACGACGACGAGAGTACATATGTGGGGCCGAAAAGAACGAGCCAAGATTGTACCTCGTTCAGCCCGGCACCCGCACGGTGGGGTCAGAGTCGAATTATTCGGAAAGACTTCGAGCCGGAAACTTTTCTAATTGGGGTCAGAGTCGAATTGTTGAGCAATTTCTCACGACGTAAATAGGGTCGGAGTCGAATTGTTGGGCAACTCGTCAGGGATGTTGAACAATTTGACTCTGACCCTGGGTCGTCTTGCCTCGCAATGTACGCCGCAGCGTCGGTGGCCTATTGCCGCATCGCAAGTCCAGTGAATGGTCATGCCCTGCCCTTGCGCTAACGCTTACCGTTCAGAAACTGTGGCGACTAGCATGGCCATGACCATTGCCGAGGGGAGCGAGCATGACCTGCACAAGCGACGTAATCGACGTGTCCGCGGATGCGCTCGCGCTGATCCACGAGGGACATCGGGCTGCGGTCGTGGCCCATCCGGACTGGCCAGCTGTCGCACGCGAACACAAGCCTGCAATGCAACTGGTCTGGATGGTCAAACAGCAATTGCTGAGCTACGACGAACTGTACGACTTGCTGACCTTCGACGAGGAGGCATCGGAAAGCGATCGCATCGTCGAGGATGCGTTCGCGGAGCTCGGCCGCGAGCACGCTCGGGGCAACTGCACATTGCTCGACCAGCTGCGCGCCGACGGGCTGATCACGCCGGCGCAGCAGGACGCCGCCATGGCCGCGCCCATCGACGAGCCTCACGAGAGCGCCGCCGACCTGCTGTTTTCCATGGTGCTGGATGGGGCAATGCCGCCCGACGAGTTCTATGCCTTGCATGCCGACGTACTGGCAAAGCAGGATGCCGTTTCAACTGCCCGGCGCCTCGACACGGTACGGGCTGCCTATGGCCTGCTGAAGGAACACGAAGCCTGGCGAGAAGCCCTGGATCTGGACGGTTCGCGCCTGAGGAAAAAAATGGATGTGGTGCTCGCTTGCGGATTCCTGAGCACCGCCGTAGCAGGCTGGTGGCTCGTCGGGCATTGGCCCCTATAAGGACCTTGGCCAAACCCAAAAATAGGGTCAGAGTCGAATTGCCGAGCAACTCTCAAAGTTGCTCCGTAATTCGACTCTGACCCTAATTATCGAGCAAGGTCGCGACGGAAACGACAAGTAGGGTCAGAGTCGAATTATTCGGCATTTAACAATCTTTCCCAATAATTCGACTCTGACCCCACAGGGCGTTCAGCCAGGGAGCGAGGTGTTCGGCAGCACGGCCGTGAAGGTACTGCCCTGCCCCGGCACTGAGCTGATCAAGAGCCGGCCGCCGTGGCGGATCAGGACGTGCTTGACGATGGCGAGGCCGAGCCCGGTGCCCTGGGTGTCGCGCGAGCGGCTCTTGTCGACGCGGTAGAAGCGCTCGGTCAGGCGCGACAGGTGGATCGGCTCGATGCCAATGCCGGCGTCCGTCACCGAGAAGCGCAGGTCGTCCGGGCCGCGCGTCCAGGCCAGGCGGATGGTGCCGCCTTCCGGCGAATAGCGCACCGCGTTCGAGGCCAGGTTGGCAAAGGCGCTGCGCAGTTCTTCCAGGCTGCCCATCACGTCGGGACCGTCCACTTCCACCTCGACCTGGTGGCGTCCATTGGACAGGGCGCGGGCTTCCGCCGCCACCGATTCGACCATCGCCCGCATGTCGACCCGCTCGCGCCTGAACGGGAATTCATCCGACTCGAGGCGCGACAGGGTCAGCATGTCGCCGATCAGGCGCTGCATGCGCTGGGCCTGTTCCGTCATCAGCTCCAGGTGCGCCGTGCGCGTGGCCACGTCCAGGCCGGGGTCGGACATCGCGATCTCGAGGAAGCCGACGATCACCGTCAGCGGCGTGCGCAATTCGTGCGAGGCATTGGCGATGAAGTCGCGCCGCATCGCCTCCAGGCGCTCGGTATCGGTGGCGTCGTGGGTCACCAGGATCTGGCGCCGGTTCTCGAACGGGATGATGCGGCATTCGAGCTTGCGGCCGCGGAAGGACAGGGTCAAGGGCTGCTCGTAGCGCCCCAGGATCACGTAGTCGATGAACTCGGGATGGCGCACCAGGTTGGTCACGCGCAGGCCCTTGTCGCGCGCCATGGTCAGGCCCAGGTGGCGCTCGGCCGCCTCGTTGCACCACTCGAGGAACAGCACGTCGTCCATGATCGCCACGCCCTCCGGCAGCAGCTGCATCGCCTGGCGAAAGCGCGCCAGCCATTCGGCCATCTCGGCCTGGTGGCGCTCGTCCTCGCGCCGCAGGCGATACAGGCGCGCGAACACGTCGGTCCAGGCGCCCCACCCGTCCGGCAGGCGGCTCGAGTGCGGGTGGTTCAGCCACTCGCCCAGCTCGTGCAGGTAGCGCAGCTGGACGAACAGCGCGACCACGGTGGCGGCCAGCGCGAACACCAGGCCCGCGACCATCCCGCCCATCCACCAGACCACGCCGGCGGCCGCGAACACCAGCCCCAGGCGCAGCACGGCCGGCACCCAGAACAGCAGCTTCGGATTCATCGAACGACGCGCTTCGTCAGCCACGGCCGCTCACTTCTCGGACAGCATGTAGCCGACGCTGCGCACGGTGCGGATCAGCCCGTCGGCGCTCCTCAATGCTTTGCGCAGGCGCAGCACGTGCACGTCCACGGTGCGCTCCTCGATCACGGCATGGTCGCCCCACACCTTGTCCAGGAGCTGGGCGCGCGAGAACACGCGCTCGCGGTGCGCCATCAGGAACTTGAGCAGCTTGTATTCGGCATTGCCGATGTCGATCTGCTGGTTCTCGACCGAGACCGTGCAGCTGTTCGGATCGAGCACCACGCTGCCGGCGCGCAGCGGCGCCTCGGCCAGGTGCGGGCTCTTGCGGCGCAACAGGGCGCGCGCGCGCGCCAGCAGTTCGCGCGGCGAGAACGGCTTGGTGACGTAGTCGTCGGCGCCCGTGTTCAGGCCGGCGATCTTGTCCTCTTCCATGCTCTTCGCGGTCAGCATGATGACGGGGATGTCCTGGAAGTCGCGGTCGCCGCGCAGGCGCGACAGCAGCCGCAGGCCGCTCTGGTCGGGCAGCATCCAGTCCAGCAGGATCAGGTCGGGCTTGCCGTGGGTAATGCTGTCCCAGGCGTTGGCGACGGTGTCGGCGGTGCGGATGTCCCAGCCCGCCTCGCGCAGCGAGTACTTCACCAGTTCGACGATCGCCGGTTCGTCTTCGACCACCAGCACGCGCGTGTTGTCCGCCATGCCGTCAGCCCGCCGCTTGCTCGGTCGCCACCGGCTTGCTGTGGCGGATGTCGCGGCCCTCGACCACGTAGATCACGTACTCGGCGATGTTCTTGGCGTGGTCGCCGATGCGCTCGATGGCCTTGGCCACCCACAGCGTGTCCAGCGCGGGCGAAATCGTGCGCGGGTCTTCCATCATGAAGGTGATCAGGTTGCGCAGGATGGTGCGGAACTCGTGGTCGACCACTTCGTCGGCTGCGATCAGCTCCAGCGCCTGGCGGCCGTCCAGGCGCGCAAAGGCGTCCAGCGCATTGTGCAGCAGGCTTGATGTGGCGCGCGAAATCGTCCGCACCATGTCGTAGTGGGCGAACGTGGTGCTGCCGCGCTCGTGCAGGTTCTTGGCGGTGCGCGCGATCTTCGCGGCCTCGTCGCCGATGCGTTCGAGGTCGGTGATGACCTTGATGGTGGCCATCACGGTGCGCAAGTCGTTCGCGGTCGGCTGGCGGCGCACGATCAGGTGGCTGCAGGCGTCGTCCAGCTGCACTTCGAGCTGGTTGACGGCCTGGTCGTCGGCGATCACGCGCTCGGCGCGCGCCGCATCGCCCACCCGGAAGCACTCCAGCGCTTCGTCGAACGCGGTTTCCACCATGCCGCCCATCAGCAGGACCTTGGAACGAATCGCTTCCAGCTCCTGGTCATACTGCTTGGATGAATGTTCGCCACTCATACTGCTCTCCTTCGTGTTCTTGTAATCAGCCGAAGCGGCCGGTGATGTAGTCTTGCGTCTCTTTACGGGCCGGATTCATGAAGATCTGGTCCGTCTCGCCGAATTCCACCAGCTCGCCCAAATACATGTAGGCAGTGTAATCGGAACAACGCGCAGCCTGCTGCATGTTGTGGGTCACGATGGTGATCGTGTAGTCCTGTTTCAGCTCGCTGATCAGCTCCTCGATCTTGGCCGTGGAGATCGGGTCGAGCGCCGACGTCGGCTCGTCGAGCAGCAGCACGTCGGGCTTGACCGCCACGCCGCGCGCGATGCACAGGCGCTGCTGCTGGCCGCCGGACAGCGACAGGCCGCTTTTGTTCAGTTTGTCCTTGGCTTCTTCCCACAGCGCCGCCTTCTTGAGCGCCCACTCCACGCGCTCGTCCATCTCGCCCTTGGACAGGTTCTCGTACAGGCGCACGCCGAAGGCGATGTTATCGTAGATCGACATCGGGAACGGGGTCGGCTTCTGGAACACCATGCCGACCTTCGCGCGCAGCATGTTGACGTCGACGCCCGGTTCCAGGATGTTGCGACCGCGGTAGATGATCGATCCCTCGGCGCGCTGGCCCGGGTACAGGTCGTACATGCGGTTCAGGGTGCGCAGCAGGGTCGACTTGCCGCAGCCCGAAGGCCCGATGAAAGCCGTCACCTGCTTGTCGTGGATGTCGAGCGAGACGTTCTTCAGGCTCTGCGTCTTCCCGTAGAAAAAATTCAGGCCGTCGATCTCGATCGTCTTGGCTTTGGCAGCGGCCGGCGCCGGTGTGGTTTGGTTCATCACGTTGATCATTCCAGAATAGGTTCGTTATCGGTCAGCGCGGCGTCTTTTGGGTGAACACGGTGCGCGACAGGATGTTCAGGGCCAGCACGGTGAAGGTCACCAGCAGTGCGCCGCCCCATGCCAGCGAGCGCCAGTCGTCGTAGGGGCTCATCGCGTAGGTGTAGATCACCACCGGCAGGTTGGCCATCGGCTGTGTCATGTCGGTGCTGAAGAACTGGTTGTTCAGCGCGGTGAACAGCAGCGGCGCGGTCTCGCCCGAGACGCGGGCCACCGCCAGCAGCACGCCGGTGATCACGCCGGCCTTCACGGCGCGCAGGCGCACCGTCATCGCCACCTTCCAGTGCGGCGCGCCGAGCGCGTAAGCGGCTTCCAGCAGGCTGTTGGGCACCAGGCGCAGCATGTTGTCGGTGGTGCGCACCACCACGGGAATAGCGATCAGCGACAGCGCGATCGAACCGGCGTAGCCGGCGAAGTTGCCGACTTTCGACACGTACAGCGCGTAGACGAACACGCCGATCACGATCGAAGGCGCCGACAGCATGATGTCGGTGACGAAGCGCGTCACTTGCGCGAACCGGTTGTTCTCGCCGTATTCGGCCAGGTAGATGCCGGCCAGGATGCCGATGGGCGTGCTGACCAGGGTCGACAGGCCGACCATCATCAGGCTGCCGACGATGGCGTTGCGCAGGCCGCCCGGGCTGCCGGGCGCCGGCGTGTCCATGGTGAACAGGGTCGCCGACAGGCCGCCGAAGCCTTCCTTGACCAGGGTCGCCAGGATCCAGAGCAGGACCGCCAGGCCGATGCCCATGGCGACGACCGACAGGAAGATGCCGACACGGTGCGCCAGCAGGCGCTTGCGGTAGACGGGGTTTTTCACGGCGTGCATTACTTGGTTCCTTCTTTGCGGGACAGTCCGATCAGCATCAGCTTGGCGGCCGACAGCACGATGAACGTGATGGCGAACAGGATCAGGCCCAGGGCGTACAGCGAGGACTGGTGCATCACCGTGGTGGCTTCGTTGAACTCGTTGGCCAGGGTCGAGGAAATCGAGTTACCAGCCGAGAACAGCGACCAGGACAGGTCGTGCGCGTTGCCGATGACGAAGGTGACCGCCATGGTCTCGCCCAGGGCGCGGCCCAGGCCCAGCATCACGCCGCCCACCACGCCGTTGCGGGTGTACGGCAGCACCACCTTGCGCACCACTTCCCACTTCGTGCAGCCGAGGCCATACGCCGATTCCTTCAGGACCGTCGGCACGATCTCGAACACGTCGCGCATCACGGACGCAATGAACGGGATGATCATGATAGCCAGGATCAGGCCGGCGGTCAGGATGCCGATGCCCATGATCGGGCCCTGGAACAGCTGGCCGAGCACCGGCACCTGGCCGAGCGTCGACTTCAGCAGCGGCTGCACGTGATCGGCGAACAGCGGCGCGAACACGAAGAAGCCCCACATGCCGTAGATGATCGAGGGCACGCCGGCCAGCAGTTCGACCGCGGTGCCGAGCGGACGGCGCAGCCAGGCCGGGCAGATTTCGGTCAGGAACAGGGCGATGCCGAAGCTGATCGGGAACGCGACCCCGAGCGCGATGATCGAGGTGGCGAGCGTGCCCCAGATCGCGATCAGGGCGCCGAACTGGTCACCTACCGGATCCCACTCGACGCGCGTGACGAAGGCGGGGCCGAATTCCTTCAGCGCCGGCGCCGCGCCCAGGGCCAGGGACACGATGATCCCGACCAGCACCAGCAGCACGGTGGCCGCGAACAGCAGCGTGAGTTTGTGGAAGCAGAAGTCCTGCATGCGCTGCTTGCGCATGGTATTGCGCAAGGCTGCCGCCTGGCGGGCTTCGGCTTCGAGCAGGGTCCGGCCGGTCGATTCGTCCAGCGCGACGGAGGGTTGTACGCTCATGGCTTTTTTGTCAATCTTCGTGGCAAACGGAAGGGCCGCTCTCGGTGCTATCTCGGCGGCCCTTCCCTGTGAGGTTGGTGTGGTTTACCAGATCGCCTTGCCCGAAGCGTCTTTCAGATTGGCGCGCCAGGCGTCCTGCACCAGCTTGGTGACGGTGTCCGGCATCGGCACGTAGTCCAGCTCGACAGCGGCGGCGTCGCCGTTCTTGTAGGCCCAGTCGAAGAACTTCAGCACTTCCTTGCCGCGGGCGGCGTCGGCCTGGCTCTTGTGTACCAGGATGTAGGACACGCCGGTGATCGGCCAGCTGGCCTTGCCCGGCTGGTTGGTCAGCACCACGGCGAAGCCGGGGGTGCCGGTCCAGTTGGCGCCGGCGGCTGCGGCCTTGAATGCCTCGTCGTCGGGCTGCAGGAAGGCGCCCTCGCGGTTCTGCACCTGGGTGTGCTGCATCTTGTTACGCTTGGCGTAGGCCCACTCGACATAGCCGATCGAGCCCTTGATGCGCTGCACGTTCGCAGCCACACCCTCGTTGCCCTTGCCGCCCACGCCGACCGCCCACTTGACGGTGGTGCCGGCGCCGATCTTGGTCTTGAATTCCGGGTTGACCTGCGACAGGTAGTCGGTCCACAGGAAGGAGGTGCCCGAGCTGTCGGCGCGGTGGACCACGGTGATGTCGTCGTTCGGCAGCTTGACGCCCGGGTTCAGGGCGGCGATCGGCTGCGCGTTCCACTTGGTGATCTTGCCCAGGTAGATGTCGGCGATGACGGCGCCGGTCAGCTTCATCTGGCCCGGAGCCAGGCCCGGGACGTTCACGACCGGCACCACGCCGCCCATGATGGCCGGGAACTGGAACAGGCCAGCTTCGTTCAGCTCGGCAGCAGGCAGCGGCATGTCGGACGCGCCGAAGTCGACGGTCTTGGCCTTGATCTGCTTGATGCCGGCACCCGAGCCGACCGACTGGTAGTTCAGGCCGGTGCCCGAGGCTTTCTGGTAGAGCTCGGCCCACTTCGCATAGATCGGATAGGGGAAGGTCGCGCCGGCGCCGGTGATGCTGGCCGCGCTGGCGGCGAAGCTCGAGGCGGCGATGACGACGGAGACGAACAGGTGCTTCATGCGCATGATGGATCCTTTCTGGAGGCCCGGGCCCAGCCCGTTTCATTGACGCTGCGAAGTCTACTGACCGAATATGACAGGTTGATGACAGATGTAATAATTGGCGCAGTCGCCCTCCGCATCCCACGCGATTGTGACACTTCCCGACGGTGTCGAAGCGGGCCGGTCCGATGTAAAAATAATCACGCGCGGGCGGCTCCGGCGACCTTGTAAATACGAAGCCGTCTGCTAAGCTGAAAGCGTATCTTCACAGGGAGGGGATGCTGAAAGGCGTTCGTATTGTTATGCTCAGTATCGTGGTGTTTGGCATACTCAGCGGCCTGGCGGGACTCGTTGCCTTCGAGATCTGGCAGGAAGCACGGGGTAGCCGGGATGGTTTGTACGATCACTATCACGAATAGTGCCGGTCCGATGCTCCGGACCATGTCATAAAGCGACAAAACGGCGAGGCCCAGAGGGCACTCGCCGTTTTGCTTTTCCCGGCAGTGCGGGCTTAGCGCAGGAAGCGCGCCACCGCCGTCATCGCCCCCAGCTCCAGGTTCAGGAACTGGAAACCGACCTTGAATTCGCCGCTGCTGAAGATGCAGTACAGCGCCTTGGCGCGCGCGCTGATCGGCACCAGCTTGCCGTCGACCAGCAGGTCGAAGCTGACCACGCCGGTCTGCCCCACCATCAGCGGATCGGGCAGGCTGATGCTGACGCCGTTGGCGCCCAGGTCGCTGGTGCGGCCGCTGGCCGGGGCCTCGCCTTCCATGGTCACGCGGGCGCGCACGCGCAGGACTTTACGTTCGGATTTTCTTTGTTCTGGAAACACGTTGAGGTATCAGTGGTCTTGTGAGCAAGGCGCTATTATAGAAGCTCAGTCGAGCTCGCGCAGCTTGGTGAAGGCTTCGTCGATGCGCTCGACCGCGACGATGGTCATGCCCTCGATTTTCTGCTTCGGCACGTTGGCCTTCGGGATCACGGCGATCGAGAACCCGAGCTTGGCCGCTTCGCGCAGGCGCTCCTGGCCGCGCGGCGCGGGACGGATCTCGCCGGCCAGGCCGACTTCGCCGAACACCACCAGGCCGCGCGGCAGCGGCTTGTTGCGCATCGACGAGTTAATCGCCAGCAGCACGGCCAGGTCGGCCGCCGGTTCCGTGATCTTCACGCCGCCGACCGCGTTGATGAAGACGTCCTGGTCGAACGCCGCGATGCCGGCGTGGCGGTGCAGCACCGCCAGCAGCATCGCCAGGCGGTTCTGCTCCAGGCCGACCGACAGGCGGCGCGCGTTCGGCAGGTGGCTGGCGTCGACCAGGGCCTGGATCTCGACCAGCAGCGGCCGCGTACCCTCCTGGGTCACCATGACGCAGGATCCCGGCACCTGGCTGTCGTGCTGCGACAGGAACAGGGCCGACGGGTTCGACACCCCTTTCAGCCCTTTCTCCGTCATTGCGAATACGCCCAGCTCGTTGACGGCGCCGAAGCGGTTCTTGATCGCCCGCACCAGACGGAAGCTGCTCTGGGTATCGCCCTCGAAATACAGCACGGTGTCGACGATGTGCTCGAGCACGCGCGGGCCGGCCAAGGCGCCCTCTTTCGTGACGTGGCCGACCAGGATGATGGTGACGCCGGTCTGCTTGGCCACGCGGGTGAGCTGGGCGGCGCACTCGCGCACCTGGGCCACCGAGCCGGGGGCCGAGGTCAGGGCATCCGAATACAGGGTCTGGATCGAATCGATCACGGCCACTTCGGGTTTCAGGTCGGCCAGGGTGCCGAGGATTTTCTCGAGCTGGATCTCCGCCTGCAGCTTGAGTTCGGCCGAGTCGACCGACAGCCGGCGCGCGCGCAGGGCGATCTGGGCGCCGGATTCCTCGCCGCTCACATACAGGGTGTTGCGGGTCGCGGCCAGGTTGGCGAGCGCCTGCAGCAGCAGGGTCGACTTGCCGATGCCGGGGTCGCCGCCGATCAGCACCACGCCGCCGGCCACCAGGCCGCCGCCCAGCACGCGGTCGAATTCCTCGATGCCGGTGCCGAAGCGCGGCACGTCGAGCGCTTCGATGTCGCGCAGGGACAGCACCGGCGCGGTCTGGGCCAGGGCCTTGTGCTGGACCTGGGACATGCGATTCACGCCGGGCGCGTCCACCACGGTTTCCACCATCGTGTTCCAGGCCTTGCAATCCGGGCACTGGCCGGACCAGCGGCTGGAGGTCGCGCCGCACTCGCTGCAGACAAAAGAGGTTCGTGCCTTAGCCATCGGTTCCCAATCTTCCTTCCTGAACGCGCACCCGCGGAGCGAGCGCGCACATCAATTCGTAGCCGATCGTGCCGGCGGCCTGGGCCACCTCGTCGATCGGCAGGCCGTCGCCCCACAGCAGCACCTTGCTGCCGACACGCGCGTTCGGCACCTGCGAGAGGTCGACGGTCATCATGTCCATCGATACCCGCCCTATCAGCGTGGTGCGCCTGCCTTCCACCACCACCGGGGTGCCGTGCGGCGCGTGGCGCGGATAGCCGTCGGCATAGCCGCAGGCCACTACCCCCACCGTCATCGGCCCCTCGGCCTCGAAGCGGCTGCCGTAGCCGACCGTGTCGCCGGCCCCGATTCTCTGGATGCCGATGATCTCCGAGCGCAGGGTCATGGTCGGGCGCAGGCCGTAGTCCAGCGCCGAGCGCCCGCCCGGGGTGCCGCCGTAGAGCATGATGCCGGGCCGGACCCAGTCGTTGCGCAAGGCGTCGCCCAGCTCGGACCCGTGCAGCACCCCGCCCGAATTCGACAGGCTGCGCTCGCCCGGCAGTTCGCCGGCGCCATACTGGAAGCGGCGCACCTGCTCGGCCATGGTCAGGCGCGGATGTTCCAGCTCGTCGGCGTTGGCGAAGTGGGTCATGTGGGTGATGTGGCGGACGCCGGGGATCGCGCGCAGGCGCTTGAACGCGGCCGCGTACTCGCTTGGCGTAAACCCCAGCCGGTTCATCCCCGTATTCATCTTCAGGTGCACGTCGATCGGGCGGTAGAGCTGGGTGTATTCCAGCATCTTGACCTGCTCGATGTTGTGCACGGCGGGATTGATATTGTGCTCGGCCAGCAGCGGCACGTCGGACGGCTCGAAAAAACCCTCCAGCAGCAGGATCGGCTTGATCCAGCCGTTCTGGCGCAGCCATACTGCATTTTCCAGCTCGACCAGGGCCAGGCCGTCGGCCTGGGCGAAGCCGCGCATGGCGCGCTCCAGCCCGTGCCCGTAGGCGTTGGCCTTGACCACGGCCCACACCTTCGCCTGCGGCGCGCAGGCGCGCGCCCGGGCCAGGTTGTGCTGCATGGAGTCGAGGTGGATGGTGGCGGAGAGGGGACGTGGCATCGTCAAAACCGGCAATTTTACCGACGAGCGGGGAAAGGAGTTATTTTACCGGACCGTGCAAATGCTTGCTGCTGACAAGGCGCGTTTTCTTTTATGCGCGAGTTCATTCATGGTATAAAGCAACTCGGACCAGTTTTTACTCTTTTCGAATGAACCGTGGTTTTTATACCATCATGGCGGCGCAGTTTCTCTCGTCGCTGGCAGACAATGCGCTCCTCTTTGTCGCGATCGGTCTGCTGACGTCGATGAACGCCCCGGCTTCGCTCACCCCGCTGCTGAAGCTGTCATTCGTCCTCTTCTATGTGCTGCTGGCCGCCTTCGTGGGCGCCTTTGCCGATTCGCTGCCCAAGGGCCGCGTCATGTTCATCGCCAACCTGATCAAGGTATCCGGTTGCGCCCTGATGTTCTTCGGCGTCCATCCCCTGCTTGCCTATGCCGTGGTCGGCTTCGGCGCGGCCGTGTATTCCCCTGCCAAGTACGGCATCCTGACCGAACTGCTGCCGCCCGAGAAGCTGGTCCCGGCCAACGGCTGGATCGAGGGCCTGACCGTCATGTCGATCATTCTCGGCACCGTCCTGGGCGGTACCCTGGCGGGCGAGCGCGGCTCCGCCTTCCTCGTTGGCCTGGAACTGCCCGGCATCGACACCGCCGCCCACGCGGCGATGTCGGTGGTGGTCGGGATCTACGTGCTGGCCGCCATCTTCAACCTGCGCATCCCGGACACCGGCGCACGCTACGAGCACCAGGAGCGCAACCCGGCCAAGCTGATCGCCGATTTCGCCAACTGCTCGGCCACCCTGTGGCGCGACAAGCTGGGCCAGATCTCGCTGGCCGTGACCACCCTGTTCTGGGGCGCCGGCGCGACCCTGCAGTTCATCGTGCTGGAGTGGGCCGAGCGCTCGCTGCACATGCCGCTCGACAAGGCCAGCAACCTGATCGGCGTATTCGCGATCGGCGTGGCGCTGGGCGCGGCGATGGCGGCGCGCGTCATCCCGCTGCGCAAGTCGCTGACCGTGATCCCGCTCGGGATCGTCATGGGCCTGGTGGTCTGCATCATGATTTTCGTGACCTCGGTGACCCTGGCCTTCCCCTTGCTGGCCCTGATTGGCTTCCTGGCGGGCTTCTTCGTCGTGCCGATGAACGCCCTGCTGCAGCACCGCGGCCACGTATTGATGAGCGCCGGGCACTCGATCGCGGTACAGAACTTCAACGAGAACCTGTCGATCCTGACCATGCTGGCGCTGTACGCCATCATGATCACCCTGAACCTGGACCTGGACATCATCATCGTCCTGTTCGGCACCTCGCTGGCCGGCCTCATGTTCCTCATCGGGCGGCGCCATGCCGCCAACCAGCGCGAGCACGATTCGCTGGCGCTGATCGGGGAAGAGAAGCACTGATACGCCGTGCGTATCCCGTAGGGTGGTCGGCTTGGCCGACCGCGCGTCTGGCTCCGGCACGCGTTGAGGCAGCTCATCCGAAAGTTGAACGCGCGGTCGGCAGAGCCGACCACCCTACATGACCGGCTTCACCATCCGCCGCGCGGCGGCGCGCTCGCGCCAGTCGTTCGGCACGATGAAACCGCGCTCGACCTCTTCGATCAGCCCCGGCACGTAGCGCACGCTCGAGACCAGCACCGGCGTGGACGAAGTTTCGAACTGGGCCGACAGCTCGGCATGCAGCTGGGCGCGGTTCAGCATCCAGGTGGCCGAGGCGGCCCGGAACGGGGCCAGCCACTGGAGGCGCGGCAGCATCAGGAATTCCTCGCCCGCCAGGTTGTCGATCTCGTCGAGCGCGCACCAGAAGCCGCGGCAGTGGCCGCTGGCGATGCCGCGCATCTCGGGCCAGCTGCCGGCCGGGTAGAACAGCCAGCCCTTGACCAGCGCGCGCGCCTTTGCCACGGGGCGCGGCAGCAGGGGCTGCGCGGCCGGATGCTCGCCCAGGGTGAGCTGGCGCTCGAAGACCTTGCGCATCTTGATGCCGAGCGAATCGGCCAGGTTGGGGCCGACCAGGGCGTCGAACTGTTGTCCACCCTCGCCGTCCAGCAGGTAGAACTTGGTGGCGAACTCGATGTGCTCGACCGCGTCCGGTCCGTCGTCCAGCAGGAAGTCGAACTCGCCGACGGTATCGTTGGCGCTGGCGCGCACCTGCAGGCCGTGGGCCACCAGGCGGCCGTGCTGGGCGAAATAGAAGGCCATCAGCTTTTCGGCATACAGGCCGAGGCGGGTATAGGGCTTGGGCCCGAGGGCCGCATCGAGCTCGGTCGGATCGCGGTCCAGGCGGGCGAGCCAGTCGGCCAGCGCCGGGCTTACCGGCGGGAGCGTCGCGATGCGGCCGGCCCACAGCGGGTCGTGGGCGTCGAGCAGGTCGGGAGCGTCGAGCAGCCAGGCCAGCGCCCGTACCCGCGCCCGCCGCAGGTGGCCCCAGCGGCGGTGGAAGCCTTGCTGGTAGCTCTCAGCGGGGCTGTCCATCCGCAGCCGCCTTGGCCCGGCACAGGTCGGCCCAGGCCAGCGCCTTGTCGCCGCCCCGGCGCAGCAGTTCCCCCGGATGCAAGGTCGCCACCAGGGGCACCTCGCCCAGGCGGTGCACGCGGCCGCGGGTCCCGGCCAGGGGTTCGGCCAGCGGCTTGCCGAGCAGGCCGTTGGCGGCCACCTGGCCCAGGGTCAGCACCAGGCCGGCGCCGGTCAGCTCGCGTTCGCGCTCCAGGAAGGGACGGCAGGCCGCCGTTTCTTCGAGCGTGGGCGCGCGGTCGCCGCCCTTGGCGTTCGCCGGACGGCACTTGACCAGGGTGGTGACGTAGACATCCGTTTCGCGCGACATGCCGGCTGCCGCCAGCATGTTGTCGAGCAGCAGGCCCGGCTCGCCGGTGAGCGGCTGTCCGGCCGCTTCGTCCGGCGCGCTGGCAGTGCCGGCGGCGACCAGCCAGCGTGCCTGGCGCGCGCCGGCGCCGAGCACCGGCTTGCGGCCTTCGCTGCAGGCGCTGCAGTGCCGGCAAGCGGCGATGGCCTGGCGCAGCGCGGGCCAGTCCATGGTGGAGACGTCGGGGCGTTCCGGCTCGGCGGTCGCGCCCCTCGCGCTGTCGCCCGCGGGCGGCGTCCATGCGGGCTTGGGCTCGGCGACCTGACGCGGCATCGGCGGCGGGGCCAGCGGCTGCGGTGCAGGTGCCGGCGCTTGCACGACGGCGGTTTCCGGCTCGGCGGGCGTCTCGACCGGCGCTTGTTCCGCCGGCGCGGCGCGCAGGGTCCACAAGGGGCCGATGCCCATCTCGGCCAGGAATACGGCCTCGCGGTCGCTCACTGCGCGGTTCACAGTTCGATCCTCATCACGATGGCGTCCTCGCGCTGGCCGTCGTGGGCCGGATAATAGCCCTTGCGGCGGCCGATCTCGCGATAGCCGTAGCGGCGGTAGACGTCCAGCGCGCGCGTGTTGGAGGGGCGCACCTCGAGCAGCACCGAGCTCATGCCCTGCGCGCGGGCCTGCTGCCCGATGCGGTCGAGCAGGTGGCGGCCCAGGCCCTGGCGCTGGCGGCCGGCGGCGACCGCGACGTCGAGCAGGTGGGCCTCGTCGACCGCGTACATCAGCAGGTAATAGCCGGCCAGGCTGCCCGCGGCGTCGCGCGCGGTCCAGGCGTCGTAGCCGCTGGCGAGCGATTCGGTGAAGTTGGCGCGGCTCCACGGGTGCGGGAACACGCTGCATTCGAGCGCATGCACCTCATCCACGTCGGACGGGAGCATGGGCGCGAAACGCAGCGCCAGGTCGGGCATCGCCGTCATGCGCCGGCCTTGGCAGCGTTGATCGCCTGGCGCTCCGCGCTGGTATAGGCGACCTTGTTGCGCAGGTAGAGCGGCTGGGCCTGCGCCGCGGGCAGGCCCTGTCCGTCCGTGAAGGCGCTGGCGCCCAGCACGGCCAGGTCGCGCGCATGCGGCAGGATGTCGTCCAGCGCGCCGTTGGCGAACTCCTTGCCGGCAAAGGCCTCGGGATAGGCCGAGAAGCCGTTGCCGCAAGCCGCCAGTCCCGCGGCCGGCACCGGCATCACGTCCTGCGGCGCCGACAGGGCCGGCGCGGACACTTCAATCCAGGCGCCACGCACCGTGTCGTAACGGTACTGGGCCCAGTACACCTCGCCCATGCGCGCATCCAGCACGGCCAGCACCTCGATCGCGCCCGTGCGTGTGCGGCAACCTTCCGCCATCGCCGCCAGGGTCACCAACGGCAGTACCGGGCGGTTGGCGCCAAAGGCCAGGCCCTGGGCCACGCCGCAGGCGGTGCGCACGCCGGTGAACGAGCCGGGACCGGCGCCGAAGGCGATCGCGTCGCAGTCCTGCAAGGCGATGCCGGCCTCGCGCAGCAGTTCCTGCACCATGGGCAGGACCGATTGCGAATGGGTGCGCACGCCGGCGCTGGAACGGGCTAGAACCCGGTCCCCGACGAGCAGCGCGCAGGAGGCGAGCTCGGACGAGGTTTCAATGGCGAGAATCGTGGACATGGCGTTATTTTACCCGCTCGGCCGCCCCGGCGGGGCAGCGCGCGCCGGCCGCTCAAGGTACAATCCGCCTCATGCAAAGCCTGACCCTGGATTCCGACAACCGCGCCACGATTGCCGCGGCTATTCAAGGCGACACCTTGATCGTCGCCTGCCTGTGCGCCGCCTGGTGCGGCACCTGCTCGAGCTACCGCGCCACCTTCGAGGAACTGGCCACGCGCCACCCGGACAAGACCTTCGTCTGGATCGACATCGAGGACCAGGCCGACGTGGTGGGCGACCTGGACGTGGATAACTTCCCTACCCTGCTGGTGCAGCGCGGCGACACGGTCGCGTTCTTCGGCACCATGTTGCCCGACGGCGCCGTCGCCGAGCGCCTGGTGCAGGCCCAGGCCGCCGCCACGCTCGAGGAGCTGGCGCGCCTGGCCGCCTCCAGCGACGAACGGCGCGCCTGGCAGCGCGACTGCAACCTGCGCGCGCTGCTGGCCGCGGCGTAGGGTGGGCGTTATCGGGTAAGCGGTCGCTTCGGAAGATCTGGTGTTAGCTGAACGCGCGGGGTGAATCGGGCCGTTACCCGATTCACGAGCCGCCCACGCTACGATAGCCGCAGCGGCAGGCTGCGCAGGCGCTGGCCGGTCAGCTTGAACACGGCGCTTGCCACCGCCGGCGCAACCGGCGGCACGGCCGGCTCGCCCACGCCTTCCGGATGGGCGCTGCTCGGCATCACGATCGTTTCCACTTCCGGCGCCTCGTGCGATCGCAGCACCGGGTAGTCCCCGAAGTTCGACTGCTGCACGCCCCCATCCTTGAACGTGATCTCGCCGTAGAGCGCGGCCGACAGGCCGAACAGCACGCCGGACTCCACCTGCTGGGCGACGATGTTGGGGTTGACCGCCAGCCCGCAGTCGATCGCGCACACGACGCGGTGCACGCGGATCTGCTTCCCTTCCACCGACACTTCGGCCACCTGCGCCACCGTGCTGCCGAACGAGCGGTGCAGCGCCACGCCATGGGCGCGGCCATCCTGCGGCAGGCCGGCCCTGACCAGCGCCGCGTCGAGCACCGCCAGCGCGCGCGGGTGGCCCTGCAGCAGTTTGCGGCGCAGCGCGACCGGATCCTGCCTGGCCGCGTGCGCCACCTCGTCCAGGAAAGACTCCTTGAAGAAGGCATTGTGCGAATGCCCCACCGAGCGCCAGTAGCCGATCGGGACCGGGCTGTCCACGATCACGTGGGCGATGCGCTGGTTGGCGATCGCGTACTGCATGTCATATTCGCCTTCGGCCGTGGTCTTGTCCGGGCCGACGCCGGGCAGGCCCAGGTTGCGCGGGAAGTACTGGTGGCCGATGGCGCCGCTGGCCGACTTGTTGTCCCAGGCCAGGATGTTGCCGCCCGCATCCAGGTGGGCGCGAAAGCGCGCCAGCGCCGCCGGCCGGTAGACGTCGTGGGTGGTGTCGTCTTCGCGGGTCCAGATCAGCTGCACCGGGCGGCCGCCCAGCGCCATCGCCACCGTCACCGCCTGGGCCACCATGTCGGTTTCCAGCCGGCGCCCGAAGCCGCCGCCCAGCAGCATCACCTCGATGCGCACGTCGGCGCGGTCGATGCCCGCCACGCGCGCGGCCACGTCGACCGCGACGCTCGGCACCTGGGTTGAGGCCCACAAGTCGAGCTTGCCGTCCGCGAACCGGGCGGTGCAGTTAATCGGTTCCATGGCCGCGTGCGCAAGAAACGGTGCGCGGTATTCGGCCGTCACCGTGAGCGCCGCCCCGGAAACAGTCTGGCTGCCGGTCTCGTGGTAGACGTAGCCGCTTTCTTCGTCGAGCGCGCGGGCAAAGCCTTCGAACACCGACTCGCTCGACAGCCTGCCGTCTTCGCCGATGTCCCAGCGCACCGTCAATGCCTGCGCCGCCTGCCTGGCCTGCCACCAGCCGGCGGCGACCACGGCGACACCGGCGCCGGCGCCGCTGCGGTCCCCCGGCACGCCGGGGAGCGGCACCACCTGCAGCACGCCGGGCATGGCCTTGACCTCGTCGGCCTCGAAGCCGGCCAGGGTGGCGCCCAGCATCGGCGCCATCTTGACCGCCGCATAGACCATGCCCGGCGGGCGCGCGTCGATCCCGAAGCGCGCGCTGCCGTCGACCTTGGCGCGGCTGTCCAGGCGCGGCAGCGGCCGGCCGATCAGGCGGAATTCGCGCGGCTCCTTCAGGCGCACGTCGCCGGCGTCGATCCCGGCGCCGACGCGCGCGGCCTGTGCCGCCAGCGCGCCATAGCCGAGCGTGCACCCGTCGGGATGGATCACGAAGCCGTCAGCCGTGCGCAGGCGCGCCACCGGTTCCTTCCACGCTTCGCTTGCTGCTTTCACCAGCATCGCGCGCGCCACCGCGCCCGCTTCGCGCATCGGCAGCCAGGCGTCCTTCACGCTGGTCGAGCCGCCGGTGAACATGATGCCCAGCTCGCGCCCGAGCTTGGCCATCAGCCACTGGGCGCCCTGGCGGGTGCTGCCGGCGTCGTCAGGGTGGAAGGGAAGGTTCTCGCGCAGCACGGTAAGGTTGGCAAAGATCTTGTCGATCGGCGCCGGAGCGATGCGCACGCTGCTCATCGGCACGTCGAGTTCCTCGGCCACCAGCATCGGCAGCGCGGTGTGCACGCCCTGCCCCATCTCGCTGCGCGGCACCACCACCGACACGAGGCCGTCGGGCGCGATCGCAACCCAGCCGTTCAGCGCGACGGTATCGCCGCCCAGGTCCAGCGGACGCTCCCCGTGCAGGCGCTGGCGCGGCGGCTGCACGCCCCAGCCGACCAGCAGCGCACCGCCGGCCAGCACCCCGCCCAGCAGGAAGCGGCGGCGGCCCGTGCGCATACCCGGTTCCTTGCCCTCAGGCTTCGGTTGCTTCGGATGCACCAGCCTCATTTGCTTCATCGTTTCCCTGTCCGCCATTTCCTTGCCAGTTCACAAGTATATCCGCTGGCGCCACCGGCCGGCTGTAGAGATAGCCCTGGGCATGGCGGCAGCCGTGGCGCGCCAGGAACGCGGCTTGCTCGTCGTTCTCGACGCCTTCGGCCACCACCGACAGGTTCAGGCTCTTCCCCAGCTGGATGATGGCCACCGCGATCGCCTCGTCGTTCGGGTCGGTCGAGATGTCCTGGATGAAGCTGCGGTCGATCTTCAGGGTCTGCACCGGCAGCTGGCTCAGGTAAGCGAGCGAGGAATAGCCCGTGCCGAAGTCGTCGATCGCCAGCCCGACACCAATCGCGCGCAGGTCGTTGATGTAGTCGAGCGCGTCGCCGGTATTCATGATGACCGACTCGGTCACTTCCAGCTGCAGGCGCCGCGCGTCCAGCCCGGTCTCGCCCAGCACCGCCGCAACGAGCGGCGCGATGCTGCCGCGCTCGAACTGGCGCACCGACAGGTTGACCGCCATCTTCGGCACGGAGAGGCCGGCGCGGTCCCAGGCCACCATCTGGCGGCAGGCCTCGGCCAGCACCCACTGGCCCAGCTGGCTGATGAAGCCGGCGTCCTCGGCCACCGGGATGAAGCGGTTCGGCGGCACCAGGCCGAGTTCCGGGCTGTGCCAGCGCACCAGGGCCTCGACCCCGATCAGGCGGCCGCTCTCGATCTCGACCTGGGGCTGGTACTGGAGGAAGATCTCGTTCTTCTCGATCGCCCGGCGCAGCAGCGCTTCCAGGCGCAGGCGCTCGAGCCCTTCCCCGCTCATCGAGGGCGCATAGAACTGGTAGCCGTTGCGCCCGCGCGCCTTGGCCTGGTACATGGCCACGTCGGCGTTCCGGATCAGCATGTTGAGGTCGGTCGCATCAACCGGGAACAGGCTGATGCCGACGCTGCCGGTGACGAACAGCTCGTAGCCGGACACGGTGAAGGGCTGCTCGAACAGGCCCATGAGCTTCTCGGCCACGGAGCCGGCGCCGGCTTTTCCCTGCACGTCTTCCAGCAGCACGATGAATTCGTCGCCGCCCAGGCGCGCCAGGGTGTCGCCCTCGCGCAGGCAGCGGCTCAGGGCGCCCGCCACCTGCTTGAGCAGCTCGTCGCCCACGTGGTGGCCGAGGGTGTCGTTGACGTTCTTGAAGCGGTCCAGGTCGATGAACAGCACCGCCAGTTCCTGCGACCGGCGCGCGGACCGCACCATCGCATGCTGCAGCCGGTCGTGAAACAGCAGCCGGTTGGGCAGCGCGGTGAGCGGATCGTGGTGGGCCAGGTGATCGAGCTTGTCCTGCGATTCCTTGACCTTGGTGATGTCGCTGAACACGCAGACGTAGTGGGTGATCCGGTCGTCGTCGTCGCGCACCGCCGACACCGTGAGCCACTCCAGGTAGCCTTCGCCGTTCTTGCGGCTTTCCCAGCGCTCGCCGCGCCAGAAGCCGGTTTCCAGCAGGTCGCGCCACATCTCGCGGTAGAGCGGATCGTCGTGGCGCGTCGCGCGCATGAGGCTCGACTGCTGGCCCAGGGCTTCGGCCTCGGTGTAGCCGGTGATCTGGGTGAAGGCCGGGTTGATGGCGACGATGCGGCCATTCACGTCCAGCACCGTGACGGCGTCGGCGATGTGTTCGAGCACGGTCGCCGCCAGGCGCAGTTTTTCTTCGGCGAGCTTGCGCTCGGTGATGTCGGCGAACACCCAGATGCTGCCCTCGTCCGGGCGGGCCGGGTCGAGCGCGCAGCCGCTCACCAGCAGCCAGAACACGCTGCCGTCGCGGCGCCGGAACTGGATCTCTTCGCCGGTATCGGGACCGGCGGCGAGCTTGGAATAATGGTCCAGCCACAGGCGTTCGTACTCGGCGCGGCCCGGGAACAGGATCTCGGTGGAGGCGCCCGCCATCTCGCCTTCGCCGTAGCCGAACAGCGCTTCGCCGCGCCGGTTGGCCGAGACGATGCGCCGCTCGCGCACGAACAGCACCCCGAACATGACGTTGTCGAGGATGGCGCCCTGCTCGGCGAGCAGGGCCTCGATGCGCATCTCGTCGTGCCTGCGCTCGCTGATGTCGTAGATGATGCCGTCGACCCGGAACGCCTCGCCGCCCCATTCGCCCTGCGGCTGGCCGCTCTCCAGCACCCAGCGCTCGATGCCGCCGGCATCGACGATGCGGTATTCGACCTCGTAGGGGCTGCCCGACATCAGGGCGTCCTTGGTCACGCGGCGGTGCATGCGCCGGTCTTCGGGATGGATGATGTCGGCCCAGTCGTCGGTGGTGGCGAGCATGAAGCGTTCGGCCGGATAGCCGGAAATCTCTTCGATGGCGTCGCTGACGAAATCGATGTGCCCGCCCGGGCGGGCGCGGAACACGGCGCCCGGCACCTGGGTCACGATGGTGCGGAACTGTTCCTCGCGCCGTCCGATATCGGCGAACAGCTCGCCGATCGCCATGCGCATGCGCTCCATCTGGTCGCCCAGGCGCCCCAGTTCATCGCCGACCGGCAGCGCCAGCGGCGTGTCGAAATCGCCGCGCGCCAGCCGGTCCGAAAAGCCGGTCAGCGTACGCAGCGGCAGCACGAGGCGGCGCCGGATCAGGAGCGCGATCAGCAGCAGCGACACCACCAGCTGGAGCGCCAGCACCAGCGCATAATTGCGCTGCTTGTCGCGCAGTTCCTGCTGGCTGAGGTGGTCGCTCATCTCGACCAGCACGTGGCCGATCTTCTGGCCGCGCACCACGACGTCGCGCTCGGCGCGGTAGATGCGGGCGCCCGGCGGCAGCTCGGATCGCTGGTCGATGAATCCGGTCTCGGCCTGTACCCGCACTTCGACGCGGACCACGGCCGGGTCGCGCACGAAGGAATCGACCAGCGAGCGCGCGGCTTCCAGGTTCATGTCCCACAGGGATTCCTGGATGCCGAGGGCGAGGATGTCGGCATTGCGCTGCAGGGCGTCGTTCAGGCTGTCCACGGTGGCCGCCCGCTCCTGCACGCCGATCAGGAAGTAGCCGCCGACCACCGCCGGCACGGCCAGGCCGCCGAACACCACCAGCAATAGCGCGCCATGGATCGAACGGCCATACAATTTGCGCAGCCAGGCAGGAAATCGGCGAAATAGAAAGCGTGGCAGGGACATCGGGATTCGGCGCATGCCCCGCCGTCCCGGCAGGGATTTACTTATGGCAATGGAATTGACAGATTATGCATCGCGGCTTGTAAAAGTTCAGCAAAATGCGTACGCCGAACGACTGCCGTATGCACAGGTGTCGGCAGGACGCGACAAGACTTGATATGATTGAATCTTTCAGAGGAGAAACTATGAGCCTGTCCATGTACACCGCTTCGGTACCCGTGTTCCAGAAAATGCTGCGCGCCCTGGGCGCGGTCCTGGAGAAAGCCGAAGCGCACGCGCAGCAGCACAAGATCGAGCCGGGCGCCCTGCTCCAGGCTCGCCTGTATCCGGACATGTTCCCGCTGGTGGGCCAGGTTCTGATCGCGACCGACTTCGCCAAGGGCGCGAGCGCGCGCCTGGCCGGCCAGGAAGTGCCTCGCTATGAGGACAACGAGCAGAGTTTCGCCGAGCTCCAGCAGCGCATCACCAAGACCCTGGGTTTCATCGACTCCTTGCCGCGCGAGGCGTTCGATGCGGCCGGCGAGCGCGCCATCACCCACGGCGCGGGCGAACGCGCGCGCCACTTCGACCGCGGCGACGACTACCTGACCGGCTTCGTGCTGCCGAACTTCTTCTTCCACGTGACGACCGCGTACGCGATCCTGCGCCATAACGGGGTGCCGATCGGGAAGCGGGATTATCTCGGCCTGTAAGCGTCGCTCTATATATGTAGGGTGTGCGGGTTTCCCGCACACGCGTCCAAATCACGTCAACGCAGCCTGCTCGTCTGTTCTCAGGCTGGTTGAACGCGTGTGCGGACAAGCCGCACACCCTACGAAAATCGGCAGCAGTTCAGGTGTTCCTGCGCGGGTACCCCTGCTCCAGGATCCGCACCCACACCTTCTCCTTCTCCTCGGCGCTCATCGACACCCAGTGCGCCACCTCGGCCACGGTGCGCCCGCACCCGCGGCACACTTCGTCGAAGGTGGTCGAGCAGACCGCGACGCAGGGCGTGTCCGGCCGGCCGGCCGGATCAGCGTGCCGGGCCGACATCGAGCTTGTCCCAGCCTTCATGGCCCAACTGTTCCATCGTATCGATGTTCTTCTCGAAGATCTCGGCCGCCTCCGGGAAGGCCTCGACCGCGCGGTCGATGCTGTCCTCGCGCAGCAGGTGCAGGATCGGATAGGGCGCGCGGTTGGTGTAGTTCGAGATGTCGTTCACGTCGGTGTCCGCGAACTGGTACTGCGGGTGGAAACTCGCCACCTGCACTTCACCGTCGAGCTGCATGTCCTCGACCGCGGCATCGGCCACGTCCAGGAATTCGTTGTAGTCCTCGAAGTCCGTCAGCACGAAAGGATGGATCAGCAGGGTCGTGTCGACCTGCTCGGCCGGGGTGTCCGCCAGGTGCTGCAGCTCGTCCATGAGCTGCTCGAGCAAGGCCTCCGGCGTGGTCGCGCTGGACACGACGTAGCGCACCTGCTCCTTCACGTAGACGGCCTTGGCGAAGGGACAGAGGTTCAGGCCGATGACGGCCCGTTCCAGCCAGCGACGGGTGGCGGCGACGATGGCCTCGTCGTCGGCATGCGGGTTTGCGGTAGACATGGATGACACTCTTACAAAGCGGGATGGCGAAACCGGATTGTACGCACTCTTTGCGTGCCCTCATAGATTGACACCCCGGGGCGGCTAGGCTACGCATGAAACGGATGAGGAAGGCGAGCGGCCTTGCGGGGTCGGCTGGTGTCGTCATTTGCTGCGATTCGGTAGGTATCTACGGGCAATTTCCATTTTCATGATGTCAATTTACATAAATGAACGCTGGAAAGAAATTTGTAACGATGCCTTGACTAACTCAAGCATGACTACGTACACTGCCCTCTTGACCAGTACGTCCGTTCCTGGACGCAACATTGGAAAGCGATGCACGACATGATCCGCAAGACCGTAGCGACTGCCGCGCTGGCACTCCTGGCCACCACCCCGCTCACCTATGCGATGGACAACGCGCCTGCCGCGGTGAATGCCAACGCGCCTGCCTTCCGCCCCGTGGCACCGAGCGCGGCGAGCCTGAAGGTCGACGAATACAAGGAAACCGACGTCTGGGGCCGCATCCGCAGCGGCTATGCGATTCCCGACCTCGACAACGCCCTGGTGAACCGCCACGTGCAGGCCTACAGCGCCCGTCCGGACAGCCTGAAACGCATCTCGGGCCGTGCCTCGCCCTACCTCTACCATATCGTCCAGGAACTCGAAAAGCGCGGCATGCCGACCGAACTGGCGCTGCTGCCGGTGATCGAATCCGCCTTCAATCCGCAGGCCCTCTCCACCGCCGATGCGGCCGGCCTGTGGCAGTTCGTGCCGGGCACCGGCAAGGACTACGACCTGAAGCAGAACATGTTCAAGGACGAGCGCCGCGGCGTGCTGGCCTCGACCGACGCCGCCCTGACCTACCTGCAGCGCCTGTACACCATGTTCGGCGACTGGCAGCTGGCCCTGGCCGCGTACAACTGGGGCGAAGGCAACGTCCAGCGCATCATCAAGAAGAACCAGGCGCTCGGCAAGGGCACCGATTTCGAGAGCCTGGCCGAGCTGATGCCGCTCGAGACCCGCAACTACGTGCCGAAGCTGCAGGCGGTCAAGAACATCGTCGCTAACCCGCTGCAATACAACGTGGCGCTGCCGGCGATCGACAACCAGCCCTACTTCACCGCGGTCGACAAGACCAGCGACATCGACCTCGCGGTCGCCGCCCAGCTGGCCGAGATGTCGATCGACGAATTCAAGGCCCTCAACCCGCAGTTCAAGAAGCCGGTCATCACCGGCGGCGAGAAGACCAAGATCCTGCTGCCGAAGGCGAACGCCGAGAAGTTCCAGCTGAACCTGGCCCAGTGGGGCCGCGAACTGTCGAGCTGGACCACGCACAAGATCACCAGCGCCCGCACCAGCATCGCGGCCCTGGCCTCGAAGTTCGGCACTACGCCGGAAGTCATCCGCCAGGCCAACAACATCCCGGCCAAGTCGACCATCAAGGCCGGCTCGACCATCCTGGTGCCGAAGGTCTCGACCTCGAATGCCGGCGACATTGCCGAGAACATCATCGACAACGCGGTGGTGGCCTTCGAAGCCGAGCGCAGCCCGCGCGTGAAGGCCTCGGCCTCGCGTTACAAGCCATCGGCCGGCGCGTCGGGCAAGAACCGCATCGCCCGCAACACCTCGTCCAAGCGCAAGCAGCGCTGATCAATCTGTCAAGGCCGCCTTAGCGTGGCCTTAATCTGCCTCCTATCGCGGCTGAACTTCGTTCGGCCGCGTGCAGGCTTTTCCAATCTGATGTATAGTGTCGTTTGTGCGCTGCAATAAGCGGTTCGAACAGACCGGAAGCAGCAGCTGATCACAGCAGTACAAAGCAGCATCGCAAGCCTGGCGACAGTGATCGCCCTTCAAAAAGCCCTCCCGCCCTGCGTGTCAGCACCAAGACACCGTCCCGGCGCAAAGCTTTTGTGCCGAAATTTCTTTTCAGTTTTTAGTCATTTCGTAGTGTTGGTTCGCGTTGCTATTCTGCGCTCGTCATCTCGACACGCGCGATCATGATTTATTCCGAAAGTAAAAGTACACATGAGTTTTGAAGCACTAGGTTTACACGCGTCTCTCGTCAAGGCAGTGGCCGCCGCCGGTTATACCAAGCCGACCCCGGTCCAGGAGCAGGCCATTCCGGCCGCCATCGCCGGCCGTGACCTGCTGGTCTCGTCGCAGACCGGTTCGGGCAAGACCGCGGCCTTCATGCTGCCGGCCCTGAACAAGCTGGCCAACATGGAGCCGGCGGCCCCGGCCCGCACCCCGGCGCAGAGCGCCCAGTCGGCGCGCGCCCGCGGCGAACGCGTCCGCTTTACCCCGGCCCAGCCGAAGATGCTGGTCCTGACCCCGACCCGCGAACTGGCCCTGCAGGTGACCACCGCGACCGAACAATACACGACCGACATGCGCCGCATCCGCGCCGTGTCGATCCTGGGCGGCATGCCTTACCCGAAGCAGATGCAGCTGCTGTCGAAGAACCCGGAAATCCTGGTGGCGACCCCGGGCCGCCTGATCGACCACATGGAGTCGGGCAAGATCAACTTCTCCGAGCTCGAGATCCTGGTGCTGGACGAAGCCGACCGCATGCTGGACATGGGCTTCATCGACGACATCGAGAAGATCGTCGCCGCGACCCCGGATACCCGCCAGACCATGCTGTTCTCGGCCACCCTGGACGGCGTGGTCGGCAACATGGCGCGCCGCATCACCAAGGATCCGCAGACGATCCAGATCATGAGCGCGGCCAACCGCCACGAGAACATCGTGCAGAAGGTGCACTTTGTCGACGACCTGTCGCACAAGAACCGCCTGCTCGACCACCTGCTGCGTGACGAGACCCTGGACCAGGCCGTCGTGTTTACCGCGACCAAGCGCGACGCCGACATGATCGCCGACCGCCTGAACATCGCCGGCTTCGCGGCCGCCGCCCTGCACGGCGACATGCACCAGGGCGCGCGCAACCGCACCCTGGACAGCATGCGCCGCG
>Ga0209023_10000899_pt1 | contig 42151 bp, 36 predicted proteins | sample LakOneMetagenome_FD_187468 | JGI IMG/M metagenome (GOLD analysis project Ga0209023, IMG submission 187468) | Freshwater and sediment microbial communities from Lake Erie, Canada (SPAdes) (version 2) | ecosystem: Environmental > Aquatic > Freshwater > Lentic | place: Lake Erie, Canada...
CTACGCCGCGGGCCAGGGCCCTGATCGAAACGGCGCGCAGGCAAGTGGGCGTCACCTTGCTCTATGATCCCGACTATTCGCGGCTGCCCTATCCCGGAGGCGATGTGCCGCGCTTCAAGGGTGTCTGCACCGATGTGGTGGTGCGGGCCTATCGCGATGCCTTCGGAATCGACCTGCAGCGCGATGTGCACGAAGACATGGCCGGGCATTTTGCCGCCTACCCGCACAAATGGGGCCTGCCCGGGCCTGACAGCAACATCGACCATCGCCGGGTGCCCAACCTCGCCACGTTCTGGACTCGCGCCCACTCGCGCCTGCCGATCCCGGCCAAGCCGCTTGACTGGCAGCCGGGCGATCTGTTCACCCAGCTGATCGATGGGCTGCATACCCATGTCGGGATTGTTTCAGACCGGGTTGCTTTGAACGGCAACCCGCTGGTGATCCACAACATCGGGGCCGGCGCGCGCGAGGAAGACAAGCTGTTTGCCTACCAGTTGACCGGGCGCTTTCGCTGGCGGGTCTAACGCGCTAGGGGCAGGGCACCGAAGCCCAAAAACGAAGGACAGTGCGGTGATTCAGGGATTGGGACCAAGCGGATCGCCCCAACTGGTCGAGGAATTGCGGAACAAGCTGGCTTTCGATCCGGACAACCGGATCAACCGGCACAACCTGGCGGTCGAACTGCGCAAATGCGGCCAGTCCCACGAAGCGCTGGCCGAAATCGACCGGGCCTGGAAGGAAGGGCTGCACCGCGCCGAGACTGCGACCATGTGCGCGCATCTGCTGGCCGATACTGCGCAATACGATGCGGCAGTGGTAGCTTACCGCGAAGCGATCCGGATCAAGCCCGATCTGGTCGAAGCGCATGCGGCGCTGGCCAGTCTGTTGCCGCAAATTGGCCGTGCGAATGACGCCCTGGACAGCCTGCATGACGCGCTGCGCCGGGCGCCGCAGGCCGGACTGTTGTGGCTTGAAGCGATGGCGCTGGCCAAGAGTCACGGCGCGCACGAACAATTGCTCGAATGGACCAAAGCGGCCGAGGCGCGATTTGGCAGCGATGCGATGATCACGGCCTTTGCCGCCAATGCAATGTCCGCGCTGGGCCGCGATCAGGAAGCCTTGGCGCTGATGGATGCTGCGCTTGGGCAGGAGCCAACTTACACCCCTGGCCACACGATCCGCGCGCACTGTCTGCTCAAGCTGGGCGATCCCGCCGCTGCCGCTGCCGCGGCTGAAGAAGCTGTCCGGCTAAATTCGCGCGACCAGTCGCCCTGGGCGCTGCTCAGTGTGGCATGGCGGTTGCTGGGCGACGAGCGCGAGCACTGGCTGTGCGACTACGACAATCTGGTCATGCCGATCGATCTGGGGCTCGACGAAGATCTTCCGGCCGTGCTCGAGGCGCGCCATGATCTTGCCGCGCATCCTGCCGACCAGTCATTGCGCGGTGGCACCCAAACCCGCGGAAATCTGTTCGAAGCCAACGATCCGGTGATCTTCGGCCTGGCATTGGCGGTGCGCGACACGATCGAAAGCAGGATCGCCCGGCTGCGGCCCGATCCTGACCACCCGTTCCTTTCGCGGATTACCGGGCGGGTCTGCTTCCCGACTTCGTGGTCGGTGCGGCTTGCCAGCCAGGGCTTCCATATCAGCCATATCCACCCCGCCGGGTGGATGAGCAGCGCCTATTACGCCAGCCTTCCGCCCGAAGTACGGGCAGACGAGGGGCAAGGACAGCTGGCCTTTGGCGTGCCTGACGCCGCATTGGGGCTCGACCTTGCGCCGCGCCGGGTCATCCAGCCGCAGGAAGGACTGCTGGTGCTGTTTCCATCCTACCTGTGGCACGGCACGACTCCGTTTGAGAGCGCAAGTCCGCGGATCACGGTCGCTTTTGATTCGCTGCCGGTGGACAACAGCGCTCCGCAGGGCTAGCCGCTGAGGCCAGCCAAAAGGAGCGTGCAATGGGTTATCGGGTCGTCGTCGTAGGGGCCACCGGCAATGTCGGGCGCGAGATGCTCAATGTGCTGGCCGAGCGCGAGTTTCCGATCGACGAGCTGGCCGCAGTGGCTAGCTCGCGCTCGACCGGAGACGAGATCGAATTCGGCGAGACCGGCAAGATGCTCAAGGTCAAGAATATCGAGCATTTCGATTTCACCGGCTGGGACATCGCGCTGTTCGCCGCCGGATCGGAAGTCTCGAAAGTCTATGCCCCCAAGGCCGCCAGCCAGGGCTGCGTAGTGATCGACAATTCCTCGCTGTTCCGGATGGATCCCGACGTGCCGCTGGTCGTGCCTGAAGTGAACCCCGATGCGATCGACGGCTACAAGGCGAGGATGATCATCGCCAACCCCAACTGCTCGACTGCGCAGATGGTTGTCGCGCTCAAGCCGCTGCATGATGCGGCCACGATCAAGCGGGTGGTGGTCGCCACTTACCAATCGGTATCGGGCGCGGGCAAGCAAGGCATGGACGAGCTGTTTGAGCAGAGCCGCAACATCTTCGTCGGCGATCCTGCGGTGCCGACCAAGTTCACCAAGCAGATCGCCTTTAACGTGATCCCGCACATCGACAGCTTCCTCGACGATGGATCGACCAAGGAAGAATGGAAGATGGTGGTCGAAACCAAGAAGATCATGGGGTCCAAAATCAAGGTTACCGCCACATGCGTGCGGGTGCCGGTGTTCGTCGGCCATAGCGAGGCGATCAACCTGGAATTCGAGGACGAACTTTCGGCCGAACAAGCCCAGCGCCTGCTGCGCGATGCCCCTGGCGTGATGCTGATCGATAAGCGCGAGGACGGCGGCTATATCACGCCCGTGGAATGCGTCGGCGACGGCGCGACTTACGTCAGCCGCGTGCGCGAGGACCCGACGGTCGAAAGCGGCCTGTCGCTGTGGTGCGTTTCCGACAACCTGCGCAAAGGCGCAGCGCTCAATGCAGTACAGATCGCCGAGCTGCTGGGGCGGCGGCATTTGAAGAAGGGGTGATCTTGGCGCTGTCCAAGGCTCAGACCCGGATGATCGGGGCCATCGCTCTGGCGATCCCGCTGAGTGCGATTGGCGCGCTTTATCCCGAGAATACCTGGCTGCAGGTCGGCCCGGTCGCGTTGCTGCTTCCGGCGGCCTGGTGGGCCTTGCGGCGTTATCCGATCTCGGACGCGGCGGCGGGCTGCCTGGCTGCTTTCGTGCTGCTGCACCTGTTCGCGGCGCGCTGGTCGTACAGCTATGTTCCCTACGACCAGTGGCTCCCTGGGCTGGGGAGCAGCCTTGGCTTCACCCGCAACATGTTCGACCGGCTGGTCCATTTCCTGTTCGGGGTCATGGCGGTTCTTCCTTTTGCGGAGATCGGGGTGCGCTAAGGCGGTCTTCGCTGCCGCACCGCACTGATCGGCGCGGCGTTGTTCGTGCTCGCGGTCGGCGGATTCTACGAGATCTTCGAATGGACCCTGACCCTGGCCCTCGCGCCAGCTGACGCCGGCGCCTACAACGGCGAGCAGGGCGACATGTTCGACAGCCAGAAAGACATGGCCGTCGCGGCGCTGGGCATGCTGCTGGCGCTGCCGTTCGCGCAGTCTCACCTTGGCGGGGCTATGTTTGATGAGGAAGGGGTAGACACATGTCCGAAGAATTGACCGGCGGCTGCCTGTGCGGTGCGGTTCGCTACTCCGTCAAACCGACCATCCGTTTCGAGGCCTATGCCTGCCATTGCACCGATTGTCAGACCCGTAGCGGCAGCGCTTTCGGCATTCAGCAGAGTGTTCTGGCGAATGATCTGTCGCTTGAAGGCGAACTGGTCAAAGGTGAGCATGTCCAGCCCAGCGGTGCGCTGGCCGGGATCTATGCTTGCGCGAAATGCCTGACCCGGATCTACACCGATAACAACACTCGGCCCGGAATCGTCAATCTGCGGGCCGGCACGCTGGACAACAGTCGCGATCTGGTCCCGGCCTCCCACCTCTGGACGGTCAGCAAATTGCCATGGGTGGTGATTCCCGATGACGCGATCAATCTGGAAGGACAGCCCGCCGATCAAGCGGGATGGCTGGACATCCTGAAGCCCACCCCCGTTCCGAGCAATGGCTGAAATTCCGTTCGACCGCATCTCTGACCGCATCTGGTGGGCGATTGCGGGGGATCGGGTTGAGCGCGCGATTGCTGGCCCGCGCGCGATCGTTGGCCCGCGCCCCACGGTTGGACGCTTCCCGATCACCTCGCGCGGCGCTAAGCTGGTATCATGACCCAGACCATGACCGGCGGCTGCCAATGCGGCCGCGTTCGCTACAGCGTCGAGATCGAGAGCGACGATGCCTATTGGTGCCATTGCCGGATGTGCCAGAAAGCCACCGGCGGGATCGCCGCGGCCTTCGTCGAAGTACCCGTCGCGGCGGTCACCTGGCTGAGCGAGCCGGACTGGTTCGAAAGCTCGCCGGTGGCCCGGCGCCCGTTCTGTTCGAAGTGCGGCACGCCGCTGGGCTTTGCCTGGCGCGATGGCACTGGCGGGCATGATCTGACCGTCGGCAGCTTTGATGATCCTGCGCGGTTCAGGCCGGTTGCCCATGCCGGGGCTGAATCAATCCACGAGGCCTGGCTCGATACCCGCGACCTGCCGCGTCATTTCACCAACCAGACCGAAAGCGTGGTCAAACGCTACAGGGCCGTCGGGCTTGAGGTGCCAGAGTGAGCGGCGAGTTCTTCCCCGGCTTCGACGGCACCCGCCTTGCCCTGCACCGGATGGGTCGTGGACGCCCGCTGGTCATGCTGCATGGCCTGTTCTCCAATGCCGACATGAACTGGGTCCGCTGGGGCCACGCGCAGTTGCTTGCCGAAGCCGGGTTTGAATGCCTGATGCCCGACTTGCGCGCGCATGGGGAGAGTGACGCCCCGCACGATCCGGCGGCCTATCCCGACGATGTGTTGGCCCGTGACCTGGCCGCGCTGGTTTCGCACCTTGGTCTGACCGACTTTGACCTGTGCGGCTTCTCACTCGGCGCGCGGACTTCGGTGCGCGGCGTGATCGCCGGGCTGCGGCCGCGCAGGCTGGTGCTGGGCGGGATGGGGCTGGAAGGACTGGCCGGCTGGACCGGGCGCGGGGCTTTCTTCATCGATGCGATCGACCGGTTCGAGGGCGTGCGCGCTGGCGATCCGGCATTTCCGGCGGTGCAGTTCATGAAGACCATGCAGGTCGACCGCGTGGCCACACGGATGCTGCTACAGACTTTCGCCGATACCCCGCCCGAGGCCCTGGCGGCGATCACGATGCCGGCCCTGATCGTCAACGGCGACCAGGACCGCGACAACGGCGACCCCGCCGCCTTGACCGCAGCGCTGCCCAATGCGGTGCAGGCAATCATCCCGGGCACGCACATGAGCTGCGTCACCAAGCTCGATCTGGGCCTGGCGATCCGGGATTTTGTGCTGGGCTAGGCGGAAACGCGGGCCTGGCCGCTGGGCAGGATCCGGTCCCAGTCGTTCGATGCGCGGGTGATCATCGCTTTCAGTTCCTCGGCCGAACAGTGCCAGGCCTCAGCCATCGGCGCGGTCCATTGATCGCCCAAGACATGCTCTACTTCCATTGGCAGCATATCAACCCAGGCGTGGTACTCCTCAAGCGGTAGCTGCCCATAGCTGCGGTGGGTGGCGACCAGTTCGGAGATCAGCAGCCAGACCCAGTCTTCGCCAGCGGCGATGCCATAGAGCATCTGCATGGTCTCGTCGGTCATTCGGATCGAGGTGGCATCGGGGCAGAGGAAGGCGCTGCGCCGGTCCGGGAAGGCTGCGAAGAAGCGTTGGTAGAGGCCGTGGCGCAGCTCGCTGCCGGTCTCGGCGATATGGAGCAGGCTTTGCTCGATCAGTCCTGCAGCGCTTGTCACTGTGGGCTATCTCCTATCTGAACGGCGGCTCGTTAAACGCCCGCAGCTTGCGGCTGTGGAGCCGGGCGCCTTGCGCGCGCAGCAGATCGACCGTGGTGGTGCCGATCAAGAGGTGCGAGGCAATCGTTTCTTCGTAGAATCGGTTGGCCTGCCCCGGCAGCTTGAGCTCGCCGTGGAGCGGCTTGTCCGAAACGCACAGCAGCGTGCCGTAAGGCACCCGGAAGCGGTAACCTTGTGCGGCGATGGTCGCGCTTTCCATATCGATCCCGATCGCCCGGGCGAGCGACAGGCGCTGGGCCGACTGGGTGAAGCGCAGCTCCCAGTTGCGATCGTCGGTGGTGGCGACCGTACCGGTGCGCATCCGCTTCTTGAGATTGGCGCCGATATCGCCGCTGACCATTTCGGCTGCCTGGGCGAGGGCAATCTGGACTTCGGCAATCGCCGGGATCGGGATTTCCGGTGGCAGCACGCTATCCAGCACATTGTCATCGCGCAGATAGGCGTGGGCCAGCACGAAATCGCCGATCCGCTGGGTATCGCGCAGGCCGCCGCAGTGGCCGATCATCAGCCAGGCTTCGGGCCGCAACACCGCCAGGTGATCGCAGATCGTCTTGGCGTTCGACGGGCCGACCCCGATGTTGACCAAGGTGATCCCCGACTGATCCTCACGGCAGAGGTGATAGGCCGGCATCTGGTGACGCCGCCAGGCCGTATCGGACAGCCGGTCGCGGGCTTTCTCGCACCGCTTCTCAACCAGCAGGCCGCCGGCGCCGGATAAATGGGTATAGCCATCCTTGCCCAGTTGCTGCCCGGCCCAGTCAACGAATTCATCGACATAGCGGTGATAGTTGGTGAACAGCACGAAGCGCTGGAAATGTTCGATCTGGGTCCCGGTATAATGCGTCAAACGCGCAAGGCTGAAATCGGTGCGCAGTCCATCAAACAGCGCCAGCGGGATCAATTCGTCGGGATCGTCGAGCATGATCCCGTCGGCCAGCTCGTCGCCAATCGCCGCCAGTTCGGTCGACGGGAAATGCCGGGCGAGGTCCTGCGGGCTGATCGTGCCCAGCACCGCGCTGGCATCGATAACGTAAGGGAAGGGAATTTCCTGCTGCGAGCGGCCCACTTCGACATCGATTTCATAGTCATCGGCCAGCAGGCCCAGCTGCTCGGTCAGGTATCCGGCAAACAGTGCAGGGCGGGTGACAGTGGTGGCGAAAGTGCCCGAATGCGCTAGTCGGCCAAAAGCACGGGCCAGGTCGGGCCGGGTCTCGACGCCTTCGTAGTGGATCCTGAGCTCAGGATAGCACCAGGCATTTTCGCTGCGCCGGCCGGGGGGTGGTAGGGTGCCGTCAGTCGCGAAAGCGGCGATGTCGCTGCGCAGGGTTGATACGGCTTGTTCGTATACGCGGACCAATTCCGCGATGATCGTCTCTGTCTTTATCATCCAAGGCCTATAACCACATTTGGATGACATTTCAATTGCAGGGGGGCAGCGCCAATGAAAAGGGGGTGCCGAAGCACCCCCGATCCGTTGTCTGAATGGCAGAAAGCCTTAGCCTTCGTCGCCTTCCGCAGCGCCTTCGCTGGCCGCAGCTTCAGCAGCCGGGGCCGCTTCGTCTTCGGGCAGTTCGCCGTTGCCGGCTTCGAATTCGCTCGCCGCATCGGCCGCGGCTTCGTCTTCGAACATTGCCTTGATCACGTCGACGCCGGCAGCCTGCTGCTCGGCTTCGTCGGGCGAACGGGCGACGTTGACCTTGACGCTGACCACCACTTCGGGGTGCAGCGTCACCTTGACGTCGAACACGCCGATCGTCTTGATCGGGCGTTCGAGCACGACCATCGACTTGGCAATGCCTGCGCCATCGGCGTTGAGCGCATCGACGATGTCGCGCACCGAAACCGAACCATAGAGCTGGCCGGCGTTCGACGAGGCGCGGATCAGCACGACCGACTTGCCTTCGACGTTGACCGAGTGCTTTTCAGCTTCGGCGCGGCGGGCGTCGTTGTCAGCCACGATCTTGGCCTTGTTGGCTTCGAACAGCATGCGGTTGGCTTCGTTGGCGCGCAGCGCCTTTTTGCCGGGCAACAGGAAGTTGCGGGCGAAGCCGTCCTTGACGGTTACCACGTCGCCGATCGTGCCCAGCTTCTCGATCCGTTCGAGGAGGATGATTTCCATGTCGTCTCTCCCCTTACTTCACGAGGTAGGGCAGCAGGCCCAGGTGACGGGCGCGCTTGATCGCCTGACCCAGTTCGCGCTGCTTCTTGGCGGAAACGGCAGTGATGCGCGAAGGCACGATCTTGCCGCGTTCGGACATGTAGCCCTGCAGCAGGCGGGTGTCCTTGTAATCGATCTTCGGCGCGTCCTTGCCCGAGAAGGGGCAGCTCTTGCGGCGGCGGAAAAATGCGCGGGCCATTCTTAGTACTCCTCGCGTTCGCGGCGCTTGGTGCGCTCACGGTCCTGCTTGCGCATCTGCACCGACGGACCGGTTTCATGCTCGTCGACGCGCACGGTCAGCCAGCGGATCACGTCTTCGTTGATCGCGGTCTGGCGCTCCAGCTCGGCCACGACGCCAGCAGGGGCATCGATGTTGAGCATCACGTAGTGCGCCTTGCGGTTGCGCTTGATCTTGTAGGCGAGGTTCTTGAGGCCCCAGGTTTCGGTCTTGGTGACCTTGCCCTGTCCGGCTTCGACAATCTCGGTGGCGGTGGCAGCCAGCGCATCGACCTGCGCCTGGCTGAGATCCTGGCGCGCCAGGAAAGTATGCTCGTAAAGCGGCATACCAAGCCTTTCATTCTTGAACCGATCGCTGGCTGATCCGCACCATTGCGGGGCCCCTCCGGCTTTCTTCGTTTTCCCACACACATGCGGGAAGTGGCGGCCCTTAGCCGATTCCGGGGTGATTGCAAGCGCGAAGGCCGAATTCAGCTATGGTCGCTGAGCTGGGTCTCGAACGAATTGCCGTCGCGCGTGCCGGCCAAATTGCCGCTGAGCAACCAGTGGCCCTCGTTGCCGCGCTCCGAATAGAGCCTGAGTTGGCCAGTCAGCCCCTGCCAATAGAGATTGTCGGGCAACGAATCCCCTGACACCAGGCTGGAGGATTCGATCTGGACTCCCACTGCATCGTCGGTGCCCCAGCAATAGCCGCGGATTGCCTGAACAGCACTGTAGGTTCCGGTATCCCACCGGCTGGTCATCGCCAGACGCCCGCTAAACCGCATGTCATCGCTGGGAGTAAGATCGACCTGCAGCTTGAGTGTCAGCTCGCCGCCTTCGGTATTGGCGGTGCGGGTCTGGGCATAGCCTTGCCAATGCCGGGCGAGCAACGGGCGAAGTGCCGACCAGTTTTCGGTCGCCAGATTGGCGTTTGCGCGGCCCGGCAAGACCAGCGAAGCACTGGTCACCGCTAATCCCGTCAACGCGTTACGCCTGGTCAAATTCATGGCAGCAGCCCCTGCAAATTGGCTTTGGAGGCTCTTTAGGTTGGCTTCATTGCAATAGCTTGTTTATTCGCGACAGGCGCGGCTGCTGCGAGGCACTTGAATCCGGCGGTCCGGCGCCGCACAGCGGCGCAAAGCCAGTTGGAGGAGATCGCGTTCAATGCCCAGTGGCCTCGTTGCCCTGCTCGACGATATCGCAGTCATCGCCAAGGCTGCGGCTGCGACGATCGACGATGTCGGCGTGGCCGCAGCCAAGGCCGGGTCCAAGGCGGCCGGGGTGGTGATCGACGATGCGGCGGTCACCCCCAGCTTTGTTACCGAATTCACTCCTGACCGTGAGCTGCCGATCGTCTGGCAGATCACCAAGGGATCGTTCTTCAACAAGCTGGTGATCCTGCTACCCGGCGCGCTGCTGCTCAGTCAGTTCCTGCCTTGGGCAATCACCCCGCTGCTGATGCTGGGCGGGCTGTTCTTGTGCTATGAAGGCGCAGAAAAGGTGCTGGAAAAGCTGGGCGGCGAGCATCACGGCGAAACGCTGGCCGATCCGATCAGTGACATGGCCGAGTTCGAGCGCGAACGGATTGCGGGCGCAGTGCGGACGGACCTGATCCTTTCGGCCGAGATCATGGCGATCGCTCTGGCCGAAGTTTCGCAAGAGCCGCTGCTCAGCCAGGGGATGATCCTGGCGCTGGTCGCGGTGGTGATCACGGTCGCGGTCTATGGCACGGTCGCGCTGATCGTGAAGATGGACGATATCGGGCTGCACCTGGTCGAGAACCGCCAGTCGGCCGCCGAAAAGAAACTCGGCCGCGGCCTGCTCCTCGCCATGCCGCGCCTGCTGGCGCTACTGTCAACAGTGGGGACTGCGGCGATGCTGTGGGTCGGCGGCGGGATCGTGCTGCACGGGTTGCACGAACTGGGCGTCCACGGCCTGCCCGAGATCGCGCATGGCATCCAGCACGCGGTCGAAGCGGCGACCGGCGCGCTTGGCGGAGTGCTGGGCTGGCTGACTTACGCCGGGCTTTCTGCCCTGCTGGGCATGGTGCTGGGCTGGATCATCGCCACTGTGCTGCACAAGGTGCTGAAGAAAGAGGTCGGGGCGGAGGCTTAGAGCCTGTCCTGAAAGCCCTTCCCCGGTGGGGAAGGGTTGGGATGGGGGTTCAACGCTGGCGTGGAGCCCCCACCCGCGACCCCTCCCCGCTGGGGAGGGGAGACTCGACCCACGAAGGGAAGACGCTAAAGGCTCGCCAACAATTCTTTTGCAAACAGGCTGAGCGTATCGTCGCGCGCGCCCATGATCACCACGCGGTCGCCCGAGCGGGCGAGCTCGGCCATTCGGTTAGCGCAGTCTTCGCGGGCCGGGATGTACTCAGCCTTGCCGCCATGTTCGCCTATCAGCGCGGCAATCCGTTCGCTTCCCTCGCTGCGATCGACCGTGCCGCCGAAATAGACCGGGTCACACAGGATGGTGATATCGTCCGGGCCAAGCTCGCGGGCAAAAGTCTCGGCCAGTTCGTGGCCCATCTGGCGCAGCGGGCCGTACCCGTGCGGCTGGAAGAAGGCGATTACCCGGCCGGGGTGGGCCTTCAGCGTCCGCAGTGTGGCGGCGCATTTCTCGGGATTGTGGCCGAAATCGTCGATCACGGTCACACCTGAAGAGCTGGTGCCGACAATGTCGAACCGCCGGGCAAGGCCTGCGAAGCTGGCCAGCGCGTGGACCGCTTCGGCCACGGGCACTCCCGCAGCATTGCAGGCGGCTATCGCGGCGAGGGCGTTGGCGAGGTTGTGGCGACCGGGGACCTTGAGCTGGAGCGGGACCGCGCTGCCATCGCGGCGATCCTCGATCATGGCGCTGAGGCTGGTCGGCCCCGCTTCGATCGAGCCTGGTCGCACACCGATCATCGCTTCTATGCTGTCGATCCCGAAGCTGACCAAGCACTGCGCATGCGGTGCCAGCGCGGCGGCTTCGGCGTCGTCGAAGTTGACGGCCGATACTTCGGCCCGGGCGAGGAATTGCCCAAACAATTCGCGCAGTTCCTCCATGCTCTTGTGATCGAGGCTGACATTGAGCAGCGCCGCCACTGCAGGATTGTAGAGCGCGATCGAGCCGTCGCTTTCATCAACTTCGGAGACGAACACGCCGCCATGACCCACCCGCGCGCTGGCGAAGGGCGCGTCGGGCGAGACGAAGTTCTTCATCACCGCGCCGTTCATGATCGTCGGGTCGCGTCCGGCGCTGTGCATGATCCACCCGGCCATGCCGGTGACGGTCGATTTGCCGCTGGTCCCGCCGATCGCGATTCCGGTGGGGCTGGCGTTGAACAGCCGGGCGAGCAGTTCGGCCCGGCTCATGCGCGGACAGCCCAGTTCATGCGCGCGGACCATTTCGGGGACAGTGTCTTCTACCGCAGCCGAGGCGACCAGCGTCTGCGCCGGTGAAGTCACCCCGCTGCCGTCTTGCGGGAACAGCGTGAAGCCCAGGCTTTCCAGCCAGGCGAATTTTTCCGGCGTGCGGCCCTGGTCGCGGCTGCGGTCCGATCCGGCGACTTCGGCCCCGGCGCCGCGCAGGATCAAGGCCAAGGGCAGCATGCCCGATCCGCCAATGCCGCAGAAGAACCAGGGGTGGGAAGTGAGGTCGCTCATGATGCCTTCGCTAGGCAGCATTTGTCGGCAACTCAACCTTCATATCCGTCACCCTGAACTTGTTTCAGGGTCCATCCATCGTTTTGCCCCGAAGATTTTTCTGCAAATCGCTGGGTCGGCGATGGTGCCGGACAGCTCCGGGCGATGTTGCGAAATGGACCCTGAAACAAGTTCAGGGTGACGAGACACTTTTTGAGTGTCTATGGTGCGCCAATGCCGCGTATCGCTATCTGCGCCCCCTCGCGTTCTATCACCGAAGAGGATGCCGCGCGCGTGACCGCGCTGGCAACCGATATTCCCGGGATCGAGCTGCATTTCCATCCCCAATGCTTCCGCGTCGAAGGCCATTTCGCCGGATCGGACGCGGAGCGCTGCGCCGCGCTGGTCGAATGCGCCAATGATCCGATGTTCGACGCGGTGTGGTTCGCGCGCGGCGGATACGGCGCAGCGCGGGTGGCTGAGGATGCTATTGCGGCAATGAACCGCGAGGCCGATCGCAAGACCTTTCTGGGCTATTCGGACGGCGGCATGGTGCTGGGCGGGCTCTATGCGAACAAATTGGGACGCCAGGTCCACGCCCCGATGCCGGTCGATGTGCGCCGCGAGGGCGGGGCAGTCGCGATATGGCGCACACTCGGCTGGCTCGCTGGCGAGCGCATCGGGCTGGAGCCGACGCTTGATCACCATCCGACCGTCGCTTTCAACCTCTATACCCTCGCCATGCTGTGCGGCACGCGGCTGATGCCGGGGCTGGCAGGCCACGTGGTGATGGTGGAGGAGGTTTCGGAATACCTCTATTCGGTCGATCGGCTGTTTTTCCATGTCACCGCGCATCTGGGCGGGATCGCGGGGCTCCGGTTGGGCCGGGTCGGCAATGTCCCCGAAAACGATGCGCCATTTGGCCACGATGTTGAGGACATAGCGCGCCATTGGTGCGCGCGGCACTCCATCCCTTACCTGGGCCGTTGCGGGATCGGCCACGATATCGACAACACAATTGTGCCCTTTGGGGTTGCAGGCGAGGCCGCAGACAAATAACCGCGCCAGCCAAATCGGCCCTTCGAGACGCGGCTTCGCCGCTCCTCAGGATGATCGGAGATAGACATGAGAGCATTCGTTTTCCCGGGACAAGGCAGTCAGAAAGTCGGCATGGGAGTGGATCTCGCTGCCGCCAGCCCGGCCGCGCGTGAGGTTTTTCAGGAAGTCGATGATGCGCTGGGGCAAAAGCTCTCGGGCGTAATGGCCGAAGGGCCAGACGATGCCCTGACCCTGACCGAGAATGCCCAACCGGCGATCATGGCCAATGCGATCGCCACGCTGCGGGTGCTGGAAAAGGAAGGCGGGATCAGCCTGGCCGACAAGTGCGATTTCGTCGCCGGGCACAGCCTGGGTGAATATACCGCGCTCTGCGCCGCCGGAGCCTTCTCGCTGGCCGATACTGCGCGCCTTCTGAAGCTGCGCGGGCAGGCAATGCAGGCCGCCGTGCCGGTGGGCGTCGGAGCAATGTGCGCGCTGTTGGGGGCTGACCTCGCCAAGGCCCAGGCGCTTGCCGGTGCTGCTGCCGGGGATGAAGTCTGCACCGTCGCCAACGACAATGACCCCGGCCAGGTTGTGCTCTCTGGCCACAAGGCCGCGATTGAGCGTGCGATTGCCATGGTCAAGGACTTCGAGATCAAGCGCGGCGTGCTGCTGCCGGTTTCGGCCCCGTTCCACTGCCCGCTGATGCAACCCGCCGCCGATGCCATGGCCGATGCGCTGGCGAAGACCCCGCCGGGCGCGCTGCGGGTGGCGCTTTACGCCAATGTCACCGCCGCCCCGGTCAGCGATCCGGCCGAAGTCCAACGCTTGCTGGTCGAACAAGTCACCGGCCGCGTGCGCTGGCGCGAAAGCGTGATCGTGATGCAGTCGGCGGGCGTGGACGGCTTTGTCGAATTCGGCGGCAAGGTCCTCGGCCCGATGATCGGCCGCAGCGTCGCCGATGTCAGCGTAACCAGCGTGGTATCGATGGCCGATATCGAAGCGCTTTTGGCGGGGTTGTAAGGGGTTATCGCAAAGATCGCAGAGGGAACAAAGATCGCAAAGGGGTTGGCGTGGATCGGATTGACCATCTCAGTTCAATCGTGGTGGACGAGGCGATCCGGATTCATCGCGAGCTTGGACCCGGGCTGTTCGAGTCAGTCTATGAAACAGTGCTGGCCGGTCGCCTTGAAGCGCGCGGCTTGAAGGCCGCGCGGCAGGTGTCCGTTCCGGTCACTTTTGATGGTCAGACGTTTGATGCTGCTTTCAAGGTAGATATTCTGGTTGAGGAATGCCTTGTTCTTGAAATCAAGGCGGTGGACCAGTTGACCAATGCGAACACCAAGCAACTGCTCAACTACCTGCGATTGCTGCGGCAGCCCCTTGGGCTGCTTTTGAATTTTTCTGGCGCGACGATGAAGGAAGGCATTCGAAGGCTTGTGAACGATCACCGTCCTAGCGCATAGTTCTTTGCGATCTTTCTTCTCTTTGCGCTCTTTGCGTGAACCCCTTCTTGGAGCTACCCCATGGAAAACCGCCTTTTCGACCTTTCCGGCATGACTGCCCTCGTCACTGGCGCCGCTGGCGGCATTGGCTCGGCGATCAGCCATGCGCTGGCGCGGCAGGGGGCGCGGTTGGCGCTTTCGGGGACCAACCCCAGCAAGCTGCGCTCGTTCCGCGAGGAATTGAACGACACTTACGGCCACGATCACGTCGAGATCACGTGCGACCTGTCGAACACCGAACAGGTCGAGCACCTGGTGCCCGCGACGGTCGATACGCTGGGCAAGATCGATATCCTGGTCAACAATGCCGGGATCACGCGCGACAACCTGGCCATGCGGATGAAGGACGAGGAGTGGGACGCGGTGATCAAGGTCAACCTTGAGGCCGCCTTTCGCCTGATGCGCGCGGCCTGCAAGCCGATGATGAAGGCCCGCCACGGACGGATCATCACCATCACCAGCGTGGTCGGCGCCACCGGCAATCCGGGGCAGGTCAACTACGCTGCGGCCAAGGCCGGTCTGGTCGGCATGTCCAAGTCATTGGGCCAGGAAGTCGCCAGCCGCGGGATCACCGTCAACTGCGTCGCTCCCGGTTTCATCCGCACCGCGATGACCGAAGTTCTGCCCGATGCCCAGAAGGAAGCGCTAGAGCGCCGGATCCCGATGGGCCGGATGGGCGAGGGCCAGGATATCGGCGCAGCGGTGGCCTATCTCGCCAGCAATGAGGCGGGCTATGTCACCGGGCAGACGCTGCATGTAAACGGCGGCATGGCGATGCTTTGAACTCCTTTCCCCTTGATGGGGAAAGGATACGAAGCCTTGGCGCTGCAAGCGCTTAGGCGCAGTTGGATTGGGGTGATGGTGCCGGTTGGGGCTGGATTGGGTGCGAAATCACCCCCTTCCAACCTGCGCTAGGCAGCAAGCTGCCAAGCTGCGGTATCCCTCCCCCATCAAGGGGGAGGCGATCATCCTTTTTATCCCCAGATTAGCCCGGTTTTAGTGGGTCCAACCTTGCCGCGGGGCTGCGCATCGCTAAGGAATAACGACCGCAAACCAAGGCGCGCGGGGCGATTCCCTTTTGCGCGTCCCACGGGGATACGAGTCGACCATGAAGGCCACCATCGAACGCGCGACGCTCCTAAAGTGCCTGTCGCACGTCCAGTCCGTCGTCGAACGACGCAACACGATCCCGATCCTCTCGAACGTGCTGATCGAAGCCGCGAGCGACGGCACGGTCAAGGTCATGGCGACCGACCTCGATTTGCAGGTCGTCGAAAGCCTGGGCGCGGTTTCGGTTGAAGGCGCGGGCGCAATCACCGTTTCGGCGCATCTCTTGTTCGACATCGCCCGCAAGCTGCCCGATGGCAGCCAGGTCAGCCTGGAAACCGCCGACAACCGTATGGCGGTCAAGGCCGGACGCAGCCGCTTCTCGCTGCCGACGCTGCCGCGCGATGATTTCCCGATGATCGTCGAAGGCGACCTGCCGACCAGCTTTGAATTGCCCGCAGCCTTGCTCGCGCAGTTGATCGATCGCACCCGCTTTGCGATCAGCACCGAGGAAACCCGCTACTACCTCAACGGCATTTTCCTGCACGTCACCGATGATGAGCTGCGCGCTGCCGCCACCGATGGCCACCGCCTGGCCCGCTTCACGATTCTGCGTCCCGATGGGGCCGAGGGCATGCCCGACGTGATCGTCCCGCGCAAATGCGTGGCCGAATTGCGCAAGCTGCTCGAAGAATCGCTCGATGCCAATGTGCTGATCGACCTTTCGGCCAGCAAGGTCCGCTTCACGCTGGGCGGCGAAAACGGCGTGGTGCTGACCAGCAAGCTGATCGACGGCACCTTCCCCGATTACAGCCGCGTGATCCCGACCGGCAACGACAAGCTGCTGCGGCTTGATCCCAAGAGCTTCTGGGAAGGCGTGGACCGCGTTGCGACCATCGCCACCGAAAAGACCCGCGCGGTCAAGATGTCGCTCGAACCGGACAAGGTTACCCTCTCGGTCACGTCACCGGACAACGGCACTGCCGCCGAAGAGGTTCCTGCGGACTACAAGTCGGCCGGGTTCGAGATCGGCTTCAACGCCAACTACCTCAAGGACATCCTGGGGCAGATTGAAGGCGATACGGTGGAGCTGCATTTGGCCGACGCCGGCGCGCCGACGCTGATCCGGCAGGATGAGAAGTCGCCTGCGCTGTATGTACTGATGCCGATGCGGGTGTAGGAATGGCAAATCCGCCACGCCCATCGCCTCCGACTCCCAGTCCCGTACCGACTCCGCCAACGGAGCCCAGGCATACTCCGCGTCCACAGCAAGACAGCCCAGGTAAAGCATGGCCACCGACACGCCCGCCGGGCTGAACGAAGCGAAGCATGGCGCTTTCACAAACGGAAAGTATCATGCTGATCGTGAAGCATTTTTCGACTTTTGGGATAAGTCGATCACGTTCGGTGTTTTGTTGACAGGTGCGGTCGCGTTCCTCGATGTCTTTGGCAACTCGTTCCAGAAGGTAGGAGCGGCTGTTCTTGGAGTGTTTGCACTCTTGCAACTTGTGGCTGAACTGTCGAAAAAGGCTCGTGATCACTCCACCCTGAAGAAACTATATTTTGAACTTGCTGCAAAGATGGAAAGCGGAGAGCTTGCAGCGAATGCCGCAGGTGCGGCAATGCTTAGGCTCGCTGGCGAGGAGCGACCACCTTATTGTGCATTGCACGCTATTGCTGAGAATTGGGCGACAAGAGCCATTTACGGAGATGGGAAGCCGCTTCCATGCAGGATAGGACGGTTTCAACGAATTCTTAGGAACTGGTCGCGTTTCGAAGGCACCAACTTTGGCTGCTCTTGAAATTGGCGGCACGCGGAAGCACAGACTTCCAAGCTATGAGGCAACATTATGAGCCGGACAGTCCAGGTCAAACGCAATGCCATCACCGAAACGCGGATTGTCGAGGACGCACCCACGCCGCTCGGCGATGGTGAGGTGCGGCTGACGATCGAGAGCTTTTCGGTCACCGCCAACAATGTCACCTATGCCGTGGCGGGCGATGCCTTTGGCTACTGGAACTTCTTCCCCGGCGAGGGCGACTGGGGCGTGGTGCCAATGTGGGGACATGCGGTTGTCACGCAATCGCGGCATCCGGACATCGCGGTGGGTGAACGCGTCTATGGCTACCTGCCGATGGCGGAGGGCCTGGATGTGCTGCCCGGCCAGGTGTCGCCCGGCGGCTTTACCGATATGGCCGCGCATCGCCAGCCAATGAGCCCGATCTACAACCAGTACTCCCGCATCAAGGCCGATCCCGAACACGATTCGGCGCGCGAGGGCGAGCGGATGATTTTCGGGCCGCTGTTCAAGACCGGGTTCCTGATCGAGAGCTTCCTGCGCGGTGAAAGCTGGTTTGGGGCGGAGGCGCTGATCTGCACCAGTGCCTCGTCGAAGACCGCGATGGCCACCGCCAGCGTCGCGCGCGAAAAGTCGCCGCAGATCAAGCGGATCGGGCTGACTTCGGCCGGCAATGTCGATTTCGTGCGCAAGGGCGGCTTTTATGACCTGGTCATGGCCTATGACCAGCTCGCGCAGTTGCCGCGCGTGCCTTCGGTGCTGGTCGATTTCGCGGGCAATGCCGGGTTGATCCACGCTGTGCACAGCGCGCTGGGGGCCAGTCTCAAGTATTCCTGCACTGTTGGCGCAACCCACGTGGGCGCAGGCTTCGGGCAAGACAATGGCCCGCCGCCCGGACCCGCCCCGGTGCTGTTCTTCGCCCCGCACCATGCGGTTGCGGCGATCAAGGAATTGGGCCCCAAGGCATTTGGCGAGGCTGTTGCGGCCAGCTGGAACCGCTTCATCGGCGAAGCTGTCGGGGCGGTGGAGATTGATGAACGTAGCGGGCTTGAAGCCGCCGCCGAGGCCTTTGTGGCAACAGCAGAGGGCAGGGCGGACCCGAGCGTCGGGATCGTGATCCGCCCCTGAGGAAGCTTACTCCGCCGCCTCCAGCATCGCTGCCCGCTGCGGCCCGCGGATCAGGCCGCCGGGAGTGGCGCCGGTCCAGGTGCCGTCCTTGAAAGTGACCACGCCGCCCTTGATCGTGCAGACATAGCCTTCGGCCTTTTGCAGCAGGCGCTTGCCGCCGGCTGGCAGGTCGAAGGCCAGCCAGGGCTTGCCCAGCTTGACCGCATCCATATCGATCACGTTGATATCGGCCAGGTAGCCCGGTGCGAGCACACCGCGATCGTCGAGGCCATAGAGCCGCGCGGTATCGCGGCACTGGCGCTTGACCGCGTTTTCCAGGCTGATCTTGCCGCCACGCTTGCGGTCGCGGACCCAGTGCTGGAGCATGAAGGTTGGGCTGGCGGCATCACAGATCGTGCCGCAGTGTGCGCCGCCGTCGCTCAGCGAATTGACCGTATCGTCGCTGTTCTGCAGCGCCTCGAGGAAATCGAGGTTGCCGTCGGCATAGTTGAGGATCGGCAGGTAGATGAAGCCCTTGCCGCCGCCCTGGCACAGCAGGTCGTAGGCATATTCATCGCCTGACTTTCCGGTCGCAGCGGCGCGGGCAAGAATGCTTTCCTCGGCGGTCGGTTCGTAGTTGAAGTCCGGCCCCATTTCGTACTGCATGTTCCATCCGCCGCAGACCACCATGATCAGGCCGATAATGTCCTGGTTGACCTCCGAAAAGTCATGCTCTTCGGCCAGCAGCTGGGCCTTGAACGCTGGGTCGAGCAGTTTGGCCTTTTGCTCCTCCCACGGCAGTTCGGCGATGGCCATGTAGCTGGGCTTGAGCCGGAAGGGATGGATCGTGCCCTGCCAGGCCATGATGATACCGTTGCCGCGCAGCGCGATCTGGGCGACGATATTGGCGCCGTTGTCATTCTCGGCCCGCATCGCCGCGATCTGCTCGTCGAGCGGCATTTCCTTGGCGATCGATTGCAGCGCGGCGTAAGTGCAAGGCAGCCCGGTTTCGCGGCTGAGCGCGCCCATCCAGCCAAATTCGTCCCATTCGCGGCGCATGTCGCTGGCCATTTCGAACACGCCGTAACCGACCCGGCCCATCGCCCGGCCGATTGCGATCAGCTCTTCCTTGGTCGCGGTGGTGCCAGGCACCACTTCGCCATCGATAGAACGGTGCAGCACCGTGCGGCTGGTGGAGAAGCCCAAGGCCCCGGCGCGCACGCCTTCCTCGACGATATCGGCCATCTTGGCGATATCATCATCGGTGGGGACAGCGCCCGGCTGCTCACGGTCGCCCAGTACATAGGCGCGCACTGCGCCGTGCGGCACGTGCGTCCCGACATCGACCGCGCGCGGCATTTCTTCCAGCGCGTCGAGGTATTCGGGGAAGGTCTCCCAGTTCCACTTCATCCCTTCAGCCAGCGCGGTGCCGGGGATGTCCTCAACCCCTTCCATCAGCCCGATCAGCCACTGGTGCCGGTCCGGCGCCGCCGGCGCAAAGCCCACGCCGCAATTGCCCATCACCACTGTGGTCACGCCGTGCCAGCTTGAAGGAGCCATTTCCGGGTCCCAGGTGGCCTGGCCGTCGTAATGAGTGTGAACATCGACCCAGCCTGGCGCGACGACCTTGCCCCCAGCATCGATTTCTTCGGCGCCATCGCCGTGAACCGTACCGACTGCCGCAATCAGCCCGTCTTTGACCGCCAGATCGCCGGTAAAGCGCGGCGCGCCGGTGCCATCGACGATGGTGCCATTGCGGATGATCAGGTCGTAAGTGGGCATGGGCTCTCTCCCGCTGGCGCGACTCTCTGAGGTCGCAGCGTTAACCGGGCGATTAAATCATGGACTGCGGGTGGGGGCAAGTCTTCTGCTTACCTCCCCCTTGATGGGGGAGGGATACGCAGACTTGCGAGCTTGCTTGCTAGTCGAAGTTGGGTGGGGGTGTGCTCTCGGTTTAGGTGGGTGCTTGGCGGCGAGATCACCCCCATCCAACCTTCACTAGGTCGCGAGCGACCAAGCTGCGGGTATCCTTCCCCCATCAAGGGGGAAGGGGGATCGACTACTCCCCCCGCGCCTTGATCATCTCGCCCACATCGACGAACTTCTCTCTTGGCGCACCATCACGGGCGCGCTTTTCTTCTTCGGCTTCGATCTTCTTCCAGTCGCGGAAGGTGACCACGTCGAGCTTGCGCTCCTCGGCCAGCTTGTCGAAGCCGGGGCGGCCCAGTTTACCGGTGCCGACGCCGATGTCTTCGTCGATCTTTTCGACCACGCCAAAGCCATCGGGGCGGTTGGTGCCGATCGTGCCCGACGGCCCGCGCCGCGCCCAGCCGACGCAGTAGAGGCCCGGCAGGATCCGCCCTTCGTCATTGGCGAAGCGCCCGGCGCTTTCCTCGAACGGTACGCCGGGGATCGGGCTTGATTTATAGCCGATGCAGGTCACCACCAGCTCGCAAGGCACGACATAGGTCTCGCCAGAGCCACTCGCGCGGCCATCGGCGTCGAGTTCGGTGCGTTCGACCTCAACCCCGGTGACTTGCCCATCGCCCAGGATCGCCTTGGGGCTGGCGAAGAAATCGAATTCGATCTCGACCGGCTTGTCGCAGCGAAACTCCTCGGGGATCGCAGCAAAACTGCGCAAGTGGCCGACCGACTTGCGCTGGCCGGGTTCGAGGAACAAGTCCTCCTGTTCGTCGGGCAGGTCAGCGGGATCGACGCGCGGGCAGGCGCGCTCCAGATGGGCCAGTTCGCCCAGTTCCTTGGGCGTCATCGCGATCTGGTGCGGGCCGCGCCGGCCGAGAATCGTGACTTGCTCGATATGCGACTTCTGCAGCGCGTGGAGCGCGTGGGAAACAATGTCGCTGCCAGTGAACTCGCCCGGGGTCTTGGTCAGGATCCGCGCGACGTCGAGCGCAACATTGCCATTGCCGATCACCACGGCGCGGCGGCCGGACAGGTCCGGTCCCAGCTTGGCGAACTGCGGGTGGCCATTGTACCACCCGACGAAAGCCGCGCTGCCGAAGACATTGTCGAGCCCTTCGCCGGGGATCCCGGCGGGCTTGTCGTTGGGTGCGCCGGTGGCCAGCACGACGGCATCGTACAGCCCCATCAGCTCGGCGATCGTGATGTCCTCGCCGATGGTGACGTTGCCGACAAAGCGGACATTGTCGAGGCTCGCGGTGGTCTCATAGCGGCGCGAGACGCCCTTGATCGACTGGTGATCGGGCGCCACCCCGGTGCGGATCAGCCCATAGGGCACCGGCAGCATATCGAAGATATCGACGCGGACGTCATCGCCCCACTGCTTCTGCGCGGCCTCGGCCGTGTAGTACCCCGCTGGGCCCGAGCCGATGATCGCGATTTGCCGCATCTTTTACGCCGCTTTCCTGTCTGGCCGGTCGGGTGCATCAAGGAACCCGCGCAAGCTCGATATCGTCTGCTCGCGGTGCGTGAGCATGAACAGGTGCCCGCCTTGCTCGAAAATCTCCAGCCGCGAATTGGGGATCAGCGCCTCCAGGATCTTGCCATTGGCCAGCGGGACGATCTGGTCATCCTCGCCCATCATGATCAGCACTTCCTTGCGCAGGAACGGCAGCACCGGGGCGCTGGTCCAGCCCAGCATGCACAGCAGCTGGTAAACATAGCCGCGCGGGGTGGGCGGGGTCAGGCGGCTGATATGTTCCTGCTTGCCGCCGGTCAGCCCGCCGTAAAGCGTGCGGAAATGCTTTTCCATGAAGGCGGCGTCGACATAGCGGCGCGGATTGACCATCTTGCTGAGCGCGGCCGGATTGCCCGGCACCATGAACATCCCCGCGGTGGTTGCGGCCAGCACCAGTCGGCGTACCCGGTCGCCATGCTGCAGCGTAAAGTGCTGCGCCATCGCGCCGCCCCACGATACGCCCATCACGTCGACCTGTTCGGCGCCGAAGCGATTGAGCAGTTCCTTGGCGGTCCAGCTCATCGTGAAGGCGTTGTAGGGGACGAGCGGTTCGGGACTGCCACCCACGCCCGGCATGTCGAACATGATGAACGGCCGGTCGGCCAGCGCTTCGGCCAGGGGGGCGACCGCTTCGATATTTGCGCCGATGCCGTTGAAGAACAGCACCGGCAGGTGCTCGCTCGGTTCGTCCCAACGCCAGCGCGCAACGCGCAGGGTGCGCCCGCCGACGGTTTCCATCGAGAATTCGGCGGTGATGTCCAGGCTCACTAGGGTTCGGTTCCTCAGGCTTGTTCGAGCACGTAGAGGCCGGGTGCAGCTTCCTTGGGCGGGTGCTTCTTGCTGCCGAGCATCTTGGGTGCTGCCACCTTCTTGCCCGAACGCTTCTGCACCCATTCCATCCAGTAGGGCCACCAGCTTCCGGCTACTTCCTCGGTCCCCTTCAGCCAATCGTCAACGTCGGCGGGCGGATGACCCGACTTTTTCGACACATAATATTTGGCCTTGGGATTGCCCGGCGGGTTGAGGATCGCCTGCATGTGGCCCGCCTGGCTGAGCACGAAGGTCACGTCCTTCGACCCGAACAATTGGGTTGAACGGTAACAGGCGCGCCACGGGGTGATGTGATCGGTTGTGCCGCCAAGGATGAACAGGTCACTGGTAACCTTGGATAAATCGATCGGATGCCCGGCCATTTCGACCTCGCCTTGCTTGGTGAAGGCAAGCGTTTCGAACAAGTGCAGGAAATCGCCCATCAGGCTGGCCGACAGGTTGGTGGCGTCGGCATTCCAGAACAACACGTCGAAGGCAGGGGGATCGTCACCCATCAGGTAATTGTTGATCACATAGTTCCAGATCAGGTCGTTGGGCCTGAGCCAGGCAAAACCGCGCGCCAGGTCATTGCCCTTGATGATTCCGGCCTTGGCGGCGCGCTTCTTGGCCAGTTCCAGGCCGTTGGCGGTCATCAGCGAGCCGGCTTCGATGTCGTTCTGCTTGGGGTGCAGCACGGTGACCATATAGGTCAGGGCGCCCAGCCGCTTGTCGCCTGCGGCAGCCATCTTGCTGGCCAGGATTGCCCCGGTCTGCCCGCCCGAACAGGCGCTGGAAATGTTGACCTTAGGCGCACCGGTAATCTCGCAGACCAGGTCCACCGCCTTCATGCAGGAGGCGATGTAATCGTCCATCCCCCAGACGCCTTCTTCCTTGGTCGGGTTCTTCCACGAAATGATGAAACACTGGATGCCGTTGTCGGTCTGCCACTTGACCACCGACTTTTCCGGAGAAAGGTCGTTGATGTACATCTTGTTGATTTGTGGCGGAATTGTCAGCTGCGGGATCTCGTAAACCTCGTCCGTGGTGGGCGCATAGTGGACCAGTTCGAACATCGCATCGCGGTAAACCACGTTGCCCTTCGCGGTCGCCACGTTCTCGCCCAGCTTGAACGGTTTCTTGTCGACCATCGACACCATGCCGTGGTTGTGGACCATGTCGTTGTAAGCGTTCTTCAGACCCTTGATCAGACTTAGCCCGCCGCTGTCGATCAAGCGTTTCTGCGCGGTCGGGTTGCCGATCAGGCTGTTGGTGGGTGCCAGGCCATCGAGGATGATGTTGGAGATGAAATTGGCGCGGTCGCGCTCCAGCTCGTCAAGCTCCAGGTCTTCGAGCCAGTTCTTCGCAGTCTTCTGGATCGCAAGGTAATATTGTGCCCCGGCGCGGAAGAAAGGGTTGTATTGCCAGGCTGGATCCTTGAACCGCTTGTCCTTGGGGTCGGGGGCAAGCTCGCTCTTGCCGGTCAGAATCTTGACCACGTCTTCGCCCAGGCCCTGCATGTGCTTGAAGGTCCGCCCCGGATCGCTGGCGGTTTCGCGCAGCAACAAGGCAACGGCCCCAACGAAATCCTCGCGCGCCAGCCCGACCAGCGGCCCCAGCGCCGTGGTCGACTGGGCGGCTTCATTTTCGAGCGACGGTCCTTTGGTCATTCCTCTGCCCCGTAGTTTCGTTTTGCTAGTTGGAAGCGAGCATGCCCTGCCCACACGGGCATTTCAAGGCGCGAACGAATTGGCACGACGACTAGCGGAATTCTGCGGATTGAAATGGTAAACTTAACGTTTTTTCAAGCGGTTTCGTGGCAATTGCACGGCCATGTCCGCCGAACCATTGAGGCAGGCCGAAGCCGAACAGGGCGCGCCGAGCGAGCGCGTGCCCGTTCGTGCGCCTGCCAAGCCGGCGCGGACAGCCCAACCCGAGATGGTCGAACTGCGCTCACGAGCGGCCCATACTCAGGCTCCGGCGCGGCGTCGTGGCGGTTCGGGTCACGGCCTGCGCGACCTGATCGAGCCCAACTGGATACTGATGGCGCCGATCTTTGTCGGTGCGATCGTGTTGACCGGGATTGCAACCGTAACGGTCCCGCGTCTGACCACAATCGCCCTTGCCCTTGCTGCGGTGTGGTGCGCAGCATTGACGCCGGTCGCCAGCCGGATCGAACACGAAAGGCTTGACGAACCCGGCAAGCGGACCCTGTTCAGCTCGGTGCATGTCGGCTTGCCGATGTTCCTGTTTGGTTTGGCCATAGCCCGATGGAGCGAATTCGTCGGCGAACAATGGCAAAATTCGATCGGAATCCTGGTAATCGTCAGCTCGCTTGCCGCGATCATCCTCAACCGCCGTGTCGCCAGCATCATTATTTCGCAAGTCGCGCTGTGGTTTGGAGTGGCCGTTATCGCCGGCTCGCGCGGCACGTTTTTTGCCCTGGCGGTCGGCAGCGCAGTGGGCATCTATACGTCGATCCGCCAGGCTCGGGCCGATTCCAAGGCTGAGCGAGAGGACCTTGAACGCAAGCGCGCGCAAGTCCGCGCCGAGGAAATCCTCAACGACTTTGAACAAACCGGCCAAGGCTGGTTCTGGGAAACCGACCGGCGCGGGATGCTGGTTTACGTTTCTGACCCGATCGGGGAAATCCTTGGCCGCCAGCCGGCCCGATTGGTCGGACGGCCATTCAGCGAGCTGTTCGAGCCCGACCCACAGGGGCAGGAAAACGAACGAACACTGGCCTTTCATCTCAGCGCCCGTTCGGCCTTCAGCGAGCTGGCCTTGCGCGCGGCGACCAACAGCGAAGAGCGTTGGTGGTCAGTCAATGGCCGGCCACTTTACGATTCCTTCGGCAACTTCGTCGGTTTTCGCGGGTCCGGGAACGACCTCACTGAAAAGCGGCGTTCCGAAGAGCACGCCTCGCGGCTGGCGCACTACGATTCGCTCACTGGCCTCGCCAACCGACTCCAGATTGCCCAGACGCTCGAGAAAATTCTGGCCGCCCCCAATATCGAGCACCGCGCTTGCGCCGTCTTCCTGCTCGACCTCGACCGGTTCAAGCAGGTCAACGATACGATGGGGCACCCGGCTGGCGACGCGTTGCTGACCCAGGTCGCCAGCCGGCTGGAACGCGCGATTGGCCAGCACGGCCGGGTGGGGCGCCTGGGGGGCGATGAGTTCCAGGTCATCCTGCCCGGGAGGCATCGCCGCGAAGACCTGGCCGAACTGGCCAAACGGGTGATCCGCGACCTGTCTGAGCCCTACTCGATCGATGGCCACCGCGTGGTGATCGGGGCCTCGGTCGGCGTGGCGCTATCTCCCGAAGATGGCGTCACCACCGAAGCAATTATCCGCAACGCCGACCTGGCGCTCTATGCCGCCAAGGATGGCGGGCGAGGGCGGCATCACTTCTACGCTGCGGACCTCCATTCCGACGCCGAAGAGCGCCGCCAGCTGGAACAGGACCTGCGCGATGCGCTCGCGCAAGGCGGACTTGAGCTGTTCTATCAGCCGGTGGTTCACACCTCGACAGAACGGATCACCGGATTCGAGGCCTTGCTGCGCTGGACCCATCCGACCCGCGGCCCGCTTTCGCCGGCCAAATTTATCCCGATCGCCGAGGATTCAGGGCTAATCGCGCCGATCGGGGAATGGGCCCTGCGCCGGGCCTGCGAGGATCTGGCCAGACTGCCTGAAGCGGTCCGTGTGGCGGTCAACGTGTCACCCCTGCAATTTGCAAACCCCGCGCTGCCCGCGATCATCACCAATGCGCTGGCTGCGGCGCAGGTCAATCCGGCACGGCTCGAACTGGAAATCACCGAGAGCGTCTTCCTCAACGACGACGAAGGCACCGATGCCATGTTCGCCGCACTCAAGCGGGTAGGTGTGCGGCTTTCGCTCGACGATTTCGGGACCGGCTATTCCTCGCTTGGCTATCTCAAGAAAGCACCGTTCGACAAAATCAAGATCGACCAGAGTTTTGTGCGCGGCGCGACGATTACCGGCAGTCGCAACGGGGCGATTATTGCCTCGATCGTCAGCCTGGCCGAAGCGCTGGGGATGGAAACCACCGCCGAAGGCGTCGAAACGCTGGACGAACTCGACCTGGTCCGCATGCTCGGATGCAGTCACGTACAGGGATACATCTATGCGAAGCCGCTGAGCTTCGCTGAGGCCTCGAGCCGGTTGCAAACGGGACTAACCGCCATCGCCAAGGGGCCCCGCGCCGCCCGGGCCTCGCGTCATACCATGCTGCGCAAGGTTTTGCTCGATCACGGCGGACAGCATTACCACGGCACGATCCGGAATATTTCTGCTACCGGGGCGATGGTCGAAGGGCTGTGGAATGTGCCGCCCGGCACAATCTTCCGGATCATGGTCTCTGAAGGCCAGATCGTTACTGCGACGGCGCGCTGGTGCCAGGAAGACCGCATGGGGGTCGAGTTTGCTGTGCCGTTGGAACTTGATGATTCCGGCCGAATAGCGATCATCGCGGCAACGTCGCAACCAGCATCAGCACGGGCGCCGCTACGCCGAAATGGCGCGGGACAAGCCTGATGGCGACGGAACAGCGCTCTGGCAAAATTAGCGAAATCGCAACCATGTTTGGTTATCGGCGATCAATGGACAGTTTCAATCCGGGAATGGCAATCGAATCCGCGTCATGAATGAAAACGGAACCTCAGCCTTTGGACGTTTTCGCAACTTGCTCGGCGCGGGCAAGGATGTTCCATCGCGCGCAAATTCGGCGCGACCGGCGCCCGCATTGTCCGGCCAGGAACAGCAGCAGGCGCTGCTATTGCTGCGCGACTACGAGGCTTCGGGTCTTGGCTGGTTCTGGGCCACCGACAATGAAGGCAAGATCACCTACATTTCCGATTGCGTGGCCGAGCGCATGGGATGTCCGCGCACAGAGCTGCTGGGCCGGGCTGTCCAATCGCTGTTCATCCTGCAACGCGACGAGGACGACCAGCACGAACGCACGCTTCCGCTGATCCTCAGCGCGCGCAAGACCTTTGCCGATCTGCAGGTCCGCGCAGCGCTGGATGGGGAAGAGATCTGGTGGTCGATTTCCGGAAGGCCGCAATTCGGATCGAATGGCGATTTCATCGGCTATCACGGCAATGGCTCGGATATCACCGCATCGCGCCAAAGCCAGAAAGACGCCTCGCGACTGGCGCAGTACGATTCGCTGACCGGCCTTGCCAACCGCCACCGGATGGGCAAGCGGCTGCATGCGACGCTCACCGCCTACCAGTCCGCCAAGCGGTGCTGCGCGATCATGATGATCGATCTGGACCGTTTCAAGCAGGTCAACGACACCCTGGGCCACCCGGCAGGCGACGAATTGCTGAAACAGGTGGCCGGCAGATTGCAGCGCGTGGTCACCGACAAGAACTGCGAAATCGGACGCCTGGGCGGCGACGAGTTTCAGATCATGTTGCCGGATATCGACGATCGCGGTCGGCTGGGCGAAATCGCGATGACCATTATCACGATGGTTTCGCAGCCTTACCAGATCGAAGGCAGCCGCTGTGTGATCGGGGCCTCGGTCGGGATCGCAATTGCCCCGTATGACGGAATTACCGCTGAAGAACTGGTTCGCTCAGCCGATCTGGCGCTCTATGCGTCGAAAGGCGGCGGGCGCGGGCAGTTCCGCTTCTATTCAAGCGATCTGCATTCCGAGGCCGAACGCCGCCGCCAGATCGAGGAAGATCTGCGCGATGCACTCGCCAGCGACCAGATGCGGGTAGCCTACCAGCCGATCGTTGACACAACGACCAACAAGGTCGTCACGCTGGAAGCGTTCAGCCGCTGGGAGCACCCAGAAATGGGCGATATCCCGCCATCGGTCTTCATCCCGATCGCCGAAGAAGCCAACCTGATCGGGGCCTTGGGTGATTGGGTGCTCAAGCAGGCCTGTGCCGATGCTGCGCAGTGGCCGGGATCGGTACGCGTGGCGGTCAATGTCTCCGCTGCGCAGTTCGCCAATGCCGGGTTCACCAGTCTGGTCGCCCAGGCCCTGGCTAATTCCGAACTGCCGCCCGAACGGCTTGAGCTGGAGCTGACGGAATCAATCTTCCTGGGCGATCGCGCCGCGACCGAGGACATGTTCAATTCACTCAAGTTGCTGGGGGTCCGCCTGGCGCTTGACGATTTCGGGACGGGCTATTCCTCGCTCAGCTATCTCCAGCATGCCCCGTTCGACAAGATCAAGATCGACAAGAGCTTTATTCGCGGGGTGACCCAGGAGGGCAACCGCAACGCCGCAATCATCTCCTCGATCGTCAGCCTGGCCGAAGCGCTCAAGATGGATACCACCGCCGAGGGGATCGAGGCCCACGACGAGCTGGAAGCCATGCGCAAGCTCAAGGTCAAGCAGATCCAGGGCTTCATCTACGCTGCGGCAGTTCCGAACGAGGATGTTTGCGATGCGCTGCTCTCGGGCGAATGGGTAATCGAGCCCGATGGCCCGAGCAAGTACCGTCCCGAACGCCGCACCGTGCTGCGCAAGGTCGGGCTGATCCACGAAGATCACCGCTACGAAGCAACCATGCGCAACCTTTCGCGCGGTGGCTGCATGGTCGAAGGCCTGATGGATGTGCCGATCGGGACACCTTTTGTGGTCGATTTCGGCGAGGGCCAACTGGCGGTCGCGGTCGTCCGGCGTTCGGCCGGGGCGATGCAGGGGCTCGAGTTCGAACAGCAACTGGTCGACGACGGGGCAGGGGGGCTGTGTACCCGCCACCGCGTGTCGCCTTATGTTCTGGCCCAGGCCGGGATGCCGCTCCAGGCGCTACCGACCGGGCAATATCCGATGCAGCTGATGCAGCAGCCGGGCGCGGGGATCAGCTTGCCACGGTTCGGGACGGCGGATGTCGGCAAACCCAAGACCAAGGTCGCCTAACTGACTGGCTGACAGCGGGGCGAAGCGCTGCTAACGGGCGCGCATGACTGACCTGTCCCGCATCCGCAATTTCTCGATCATCGCGCATATCGATCACGGCAAGAGCACCCTGGCCGACCGGCTGATCCAGTTCACCGGCGGCCTCTCCGATCGCGAAATGAGCGAGCAAGTTCTTGATAACATGGACATTGAGAAAGAGCGCGGGATCACCATCAAGGCCCAGACGGTGCGCCTCAATTACACCGCCGACGATGGCGAGCTGTACGAGCTCAACCTGATGGACACCCCCGGCCACGTCGACTTTGCCTATGAAGTCAGCCGCAGTCTGGCCGCCTGCGAAGGTGCGCTGCTGGTGGTCGACGCCGCGCAAGGGGTTGAAGCGCAGACGCTGGCCAACGTTTACCAGTCGATCGAGCACGACCACGAGATCGTCCCCGTGATCAACAAGATCGACCTCCCCGCCGCCGAGCCCGACAAGGTCCGCGCCGAAATCGAGGAAGTGATCGGCCTCGACGCCAGCCAGGCCGTCCTCACCTCGGCCAAGAGCGGCATCGGCATCAAGGAAGTGCTCGAAGCCGTGGTCCAGCGCATCCCGCCCCCCAAGGGCGACGCCGCGGCCCCGCTCAAGGCGATGCTGGTCGATTCCTGGTACGATCCCTACCTCGGCGTGGTGATCCTCGTCCGGGTGATCGACGGCGTGATCAGGAAGGGCCTCTCGGTCAAATTCATGGCCGGCGGCACCGAACACCTGATTGACCGCGTGGGCTGCTTCACCCCCAAGATCGAGCAATTGCCCGAATTGGGCCCCGGCGAAATCGGCTTCATCACCGCGCAGATCAAGGAAGTCGCCCAGGCCCGCGTCGGCGACACGATCACCACGGTCAAGAACGGCGCGCTCCAGGCGCTGCCCGGCTTCAAGGAAGTCCAGCCGGTGGTGTTCTGCGGCTTGTTCCCGGTAGACGCGGCAGACTTTGAGAAACTGCGCGAAAGCATCAGCCGCCTGCGGCTCAACGACGCCAGCTTCAGCTTCGAAACCGAAAGCAGCGCCGCGCTCGGCTTTGGCTTCCGCTGCGGGTTCCTCGGGCTCTTGCACCTGGAAATCATTCAGGAGCGTTTGACCCGCGAATACGACCTCGATCTGATCACCACCGCGCCCTCGGTGGTCTACCGCATCCAGCTGCGCAAATCGAAGACCGACGACGCGCGCGAGATCCTGCTCCACAACCCGGCCGACTATCCCGATCCCAGCCGGATCGAACAGATCGACGAACCCTGGATCAAGGCGGTGATCTACACGCCGGACGAATACCTGGGTTCGATCCTCAAGCTCTGTCAGGACCGCCGCGGGATCCAGACCGGGCTCACCTATGTCGGCGGCCGCGCGCAGGTGAGCTACGAGTTGCCGCTCAACGAAGTGGTGTTCGATTTCTATGACCGCCTGAAAAGCATCTCCCGCGGCTATGCCAGCTTCGACTACGAGCAGATCGGCCTGCGCGAAGGCGATCTGGTCAAGATGGGGATCCTGGTCAACAACGAGCCGGTCGACGCGCTTTCGATGATCGTCCACCGCTCGGTCGCCGAAAGCCGCGGCCGCCACATGTGCGAACGCCTCAAAGACCTGATCCCCCGCCACCTGTTCAAGATCCCGATCCAGGCCGCGATCGGCGGCAAGGTGGTCGCCCGCGAAACCATCAGCGCCATGCGCAAGGACGTCACCGCCAAATGCTATGGCGGCGACATCACCCGCAAGAAAAAGCTGCTGGAAAAGCAGAAGAAGGGCAAGGCGAGGATGCGCGAATACGGCAACGTCAGCATCCCGCAGGAGGCGTTCATTGCGGCACTGCGCATGGGCGAGGAATAGTTCCTCCCCCTTGGGGGAGGGGGACCACCCGAAGGGTGGTGGAGGGGCACGCGCGAGTGATCCCAACATAGCTGCGTACCAGAAACCCCCAGTTCATCGGCCGCAGAGCGAGACCGTTGGCTCGCGATGCCCTGATCCGGGCCAAGGCTTTTCTACCAGCGCCACGCCCAAAGAAAGCCCAACCCCGGATCAAGGCGCCGCAAGCCAACGGTCTCGCTATGCGGGCGACGAGCAAGTGTAGAGGTGCTAAGCCCCCCACCAACCAAACCAAAAAGATCCAGAAAGCGAACACCCCCCAAATGGCCAGCTACAAAGACCCCACCTTCCAGGAACGCACCGCGCTCGCCCAGGCCGCCCGCGCCAAGGCGCTGCAAAAGCTGGCCGCCAAGCCCGCCCTCGACGAAGCAACGATCGCCGAACGCAAAGCCGCCCAGGCCGCCCGCGACCAAGCCCAGGCCGAAAAAAGCGCCGCCCGCAAAGCAGCCATCGCCGAAGCCAAAGAAGCAAAACGCGCCGCCGCGCAGGCGCCGGTGAAGCCGGGGCTCAGCGAAGCCGAGCAGAAGGCGGCGCGCGATGAGAGGTATGCGGCGAGGAAGAAGCGGAAGGGGTGAGGGGCAATGCGAGGGCCATCGGCCTTGCGCTCGCGGTAATTGGGAGTTGGTGCACTGCCATCGTAATTCTGTAACCGTAATTCGTAACAATCCAGGCAAGTCGAATAATATGTAACAATACAAATCGACTTGTCAGGCTGGCTTTTGGTTGCCAGTCTGCCTGTTAACGAGTCGAGTAATTATCAAAAGTATTCTTACACGCCAAGGAGGGGCTGTCGCATGTCGATTTTGCTCAAGGGCTTTGCTGTATCCGCTTTGACCGCACTGGCCGCAGGCCCCGTACTTGCCGGGGAAACCATCACTTACAGCTATGACGCCAAAGGGCGGCTGGTGAAAGTGGTGCACACCGGCACGATCAACAACAATGTCCAGACCACTTACACCCACGACAAGGCCGACAACCGCAAGAACACGACCACGACAGGATCAACCAACCCGCCGCCGCCTTAGGCATTCAATTCCTAGATTTGGGAGATTATCTGAAAGGTCTTGCGATGAAGCGTTTGGTTGGTTTGTTGTTGGTCTTGGTCGCAACGGTATTGGCGCTTCCTGGTGTGGCCCAGGCGCAATCGAGTTTCCTCAATGCACCATCGCCTGAAAAGGTTGCGGTCACTGCTGGCGGTGTTGATATTCGCACAGGGCGGCAGACCTACAGCAAGACGGATCTTTCGATCGGCAGCGGTGCCGGGGCGATTTCGCTAACCCGAATTACGCCCGTTGCGATCCCCGGACATACAAATCCATTCAGCAATTTTTCGCACAATTGGGACATTGTCCTGACCGTTACCGCTGTACCAAATGACCAATACCAAGGTCAGTGCGATTACCTCGCAAATGTGAGCTTTGGAGGCCGGTCGCAGACCTTTGAAAAATTATATCTTATCGATACTGACTTTCGGCAGAAATCGAAGAACGATTTTACACGGCTCACCACGACCAACGGTACAGTTTACACTTATAGCGCCAATGATGGGACCATTGCCGTATTCAATCCGATCAGCATCCCATGCTATCCCGGCAGCAGATCTACGGTTTTTACGACCGTTGCGAACATCGTCGAACCAGACGGGACGCGCTTCGACCTTGAGTACAGCGCATCAAGTCTCCGCGCCGTAACCAGCTCGAAAGGGTACGCGCTCTTGCTCGAATATGGCGCCAGCGGCTTTGGTGCCTATGTCGACAAGGCCTGCGTCTTGAACCTTGGCGTGATAGCCAAGCCAGCAAGCAATGTTTGCCCGGTCAATGCCCAGGCAACAGCCAGCTATACCTATCCCGCGGGCAAACTGACTACGGCAACGCAGCCCGACGGCAATGCCGAAGCCTTCGAATACACCGCCCCCAACGTCAACGGCGATTTTCAGATGGGCTTCAAGAAACCCGGTCAGACTAGCGCTTGGCAGACCAACAGCATGGGCGTGACCTTGACACAAGATGGAGAGACCGAACCCTATGTGAAAGCGCAGAGCTTTGCCGATGGATCGAGCTTTGCTTATGGCTACGATCTTACTCCGGAGACACTAAGTTCCGACGGCACAACTTCCAGCTATCAAACAATTGTTGGCGGAGCCTACTCCAACGCTTTGGGGCAAACGACCGAAGTTCGGTATGGCTTGCCGCTTACACCGGCGAGCTACAATCCACCGCGTGTGATTTCGGCGCATGCCTACCCCTACGTCCTGGTCGGCGACATTGTTTTCCAGGTCACCCCAGGGCCGGCCCTCATCATTGATCCGCTGGGGCGCACCACCACCAGTGACTATTGCGATCCCAATGCGATGGCAAATCTGCCAACGTATGAGCACAATCGATGCCTGGTAAGCGATTTGCAATCGACCACAGATCCTGAAGGTAACAAGGTAAAGGTCACATACGGGGTCAACCACAACCCGGTTGAAATCCGCCATATTGCCAAAGCGGGATCGGGATTGGCGGATATCGTTGAGACCGCCACATATGACACTACGGCTTGTGGCTTTTACCTCAAAACCTGCGACAAACCGCTGAGCGTCACCGACGCCAAGGGCAAGACCACCGATTACACATGGGATACCAACTCGGGCCAGGTGCTCACCGAAACCCGCCCCGCACCCACCACCGGCGCGGTGCGCCCGCAAAAGCGCTATTCCTATGTCCAGACCTATGCCTGGTACAAGAACAGCGCGGGCACGTTGGTCCAGTCGCCCTATCCGGTCTGGCTGCTCTCGCAGACCTCCGAGTGCCGCACTGGCGTGGCCCCTACCTGTATAGGTACGGCGGATGAAACCCGCACGACTTACGCCTATGGCCCCAGCGGCACCGCCAACAACCTGTTGCCGGTCTCGGTCACCGTCGCGGCGGGCGACAGCAGCATTTCAGCGACTACCAGTTGGACTTACGACGCGCTGGGCAACAAGCTGACCGAGGATGGCCCGCTGCCCGGCAGTGCCGACACCACCCGCTGGCGCTATGATGCAATGCGCCGGGTTGTGGGCGTGGTCGGCCCCGATCCCGATGGCACGGGCATTCTGAAGTACCGCGCCACCCGCAACACTTACGATCCCGCCGGACGGCTGATGAAAGTCGAGCAAGGCACCGTCAACAGCCAGTCCGATACCGACTGGGCCTTGTTCACCCCGCTCCAGACTGCCGAAACCGCCTATGACGCGCTCGACCGCAAGGTCAAGGAATGGTCCTATGGCACCACCGGCGGCATCCAGCGGCTCACCCAATACAGCTATGATCTCGCCGGGCGGCTGGACTGTACAGCAGTACGGATGAACCCGACGGTCTATACCAGCCTGCCGACCAGCGCTTGCGCGCTCGGCACCCAGGGCTCGGACGGGCCGGACCGGATTACCAAGCTGACCTACGATGCCGCAGGACAGCTCCTCAAAACCACTGTGGCCTATGGCACCACCGACCAAACCGATCAGGAGAGCAACACCTGGACGCCCAATGGCAAGCTCGCCACTGTCACCGATGGGGAGAACAACACAACTACGTTCGAATATGACGGCCACGATCGCCTGTCGAAGACCCGATATCCGGTGGCGACGGTTGGCGCCTTGGCCAGCTCGACCACAGACTATGAGCAGCTGAGCTACGATGCCAACAGCAATATCATCCAGGATCGCCGCCGCGACGGTCAGCTGATTACCTTCACCTACGACAACCTCAATCGCATTACGTTCAAGGACGTACCCAATCTAGTGACCGGCGAATACGATGCCACCACTGCCTACGACAATTTCGATCACCCGACGACGGTAAGCGATACGGCGAACAACTTTGTGGGCGCAAACTATGACGCGCTGGGGCGGATGACCGCGCAGTCGAGTCCAAACGGCGTGATCGGCATGGCCTGGGACCAGGCCGGGCGGCTGACCAGGGTGACCCACCCGGACACTGTCTTCTTCGATTACACCTACAACACCAGCGATCTGACCGGGATTGTCGAGAATGGCACCACCAGCCTGATCAGCTACACTTCCGATGATCTCGGCCGCCGCTTTCAGGCATCGCGCGCCAACGGCGCGGTCACGAACTACAACTACGATCCGATCGGGCGGCTGGGGACCTTCAAGCAAGACCTGGTCGGTACGGCCAATGACTTGACCATCAACGGCCCGGCCAATGGCGGAACCACGATCGCCTACAACCCCGCCAGCCAGCTCACGGTGCTCAGCCGCAGCAACGATAGCTACGCCTATACCGGCCACTACAACGTCAACCGCAGTTACGGCACCAATGGCCTCAACCAGCTGACCAGCGCCGGGGCGACGCCGCTCGGCTATGACCTGCGCGGCAATCTCACCAGTTCGGGCACCGACACTTACACCTACACCAGCGAGAACCGGCTGGCGACGCGCTCCAACGGGACCAGTGTCTACTATGATCCCACCGGGCGTATGTCGCGGCTGGTGCAGACCATCGGGCCTGTTACAACGGCAACGAAGTTCGAATACCTCGGCCCGCGCTTGGTCATCGAGCGTGACGGAAACGGCAATGTGCTCAAACGCTATGTCCACGGCCCCGGCGATGACGAGCCGGTGGTGTGGTACGAAGGCGCAGGCCTCACCAACAAACGCTGGCTCCACACTGACGAGCGCGGCTCTGTCATCGCGATCAGCGATGCCACCGGCACCGCGATTGCGACCAACCGCTATGACGAGTATGGTGTGCCGCAGACGAGCAACACCGGCAGGTTCCAGTACACCGGCCAGGCCTGGGTGCCGGAGCTGGGGCTCTATTACTACAAGGCCCGCATGTACTCGCCGACGCTGGGGCGGTTCATGCAGACCGATCCGATTGGGTACAAGGATGGGATCAACTGGTATGCTTATGTTGGGAATGATCCGGTTAATAAGGTCGACGCGACTGGATTGGATTGTTGTTATGGTTCGGACGGCTACCATCTCCCAAACATGTCCGGCAATCCGGTCCAAGCCGTCAAGGGAATAGGGGATTTCTTTGTTGGAGACATAGTCAACGCAGTTAATGATCCGACCCCGAAAAATATCGCAATTGCTGTGGCGACCTCAACGCCTTGGGGTAAGGGTGCGAAGCTATTCAAAGTGGCTGTGTCGTTCAAAGGTTTGAGGGCACTATCCAAAGCCGGAGGACGTTTGGTCTTGTATCATGGCGAAATTCCTCGCGCGGCGATGCGCGAAGGCGATTACGCATTGCAACTTGCCAAGTGGAGCCCAGAAGTTAATGATAAAGCGCTGCAAAAGGTAATGGAATCTGGAAAGCCTATCGCAGACTCCTTCGTGGATTCTGCTGGTAGGTTGAAACCAGCAGAAGGATCGATCCTCGAACGGGAGCGAAATTTGTTGGAAAAGGCGCATTGGAAATATGATGAAAAAAAGAGAGAGTGGATCGCTCCAAAGACCTAGCATCTAGATGTATAAACTTGATCAAATCTCCAAATTGGATGTTTGCTATGGAATATAACTTCCTCTCGAGAATATCTCTTATTTGTGACTACCTGCAAATTGAGATCGATGGTTTATCTGAAGTGAAAAGTGGAGAAATTTATTTTAGAATATTTAGATTTTATAACGGATGCTTTGAATTAGAATTGTTATTTGATAAAAGAATAGATGCAGTGGCATCTAATATAAGAATATTTAGAAACGGAGCAGAAAATCCAGAGTGGCACTATGCTCGAAATATTTATCATATTTTTGACTACGGTAATTGCGTCGAAATGGATATAAAAAAGCCTGAGATTTTCATAGAAGAATTTGACACCGCTATATTTGATGAAATATCGAAGTTCAGAAATTTGATTGATTTTCTGAGAATGAACGAACTTCCACCAGTTGTTGTTGATTATTTCTCGTATGGCGTAAATGTTGGATTTAGTCTAAGAAAAAAATCGGATTACGGTGACAGTGCACTAGGATTACGGTGACAGTGCACTAAATTGACAGCCGTGAGCTCCGCTTCTAAACCCACCCAATGGCCCGCCTTGCCCGCTTCATAGTCCCCGGCATCCCGCATCACGTGACCCAGCGCGGCAACCGGCGCGAGCGGACGTTCCTCGAGGATGGCGACTATCCGCTCTACCTCAATCCGCTGGCGGAGTCGGCGGGTGCGCGGGCTCATCCCGGGGCATTTTCCTACATCGCTGCGGCCTGTTACATTCGCGGTGCACTTTCCTGACCTTGATTGGGCCGGGATCGCCCTGTGGTTGGGCTCTGGAGTATGGCCTGTGGATGCACTTTATCAACTAAACCCCCGCGACTCGGGGTGGGGTGGGGCTGATCTGGCCGGTGAGGGTGTGATCACTCGCGCGTACCCTTCCACCATGTTGCGCATGGTCCCGCTGGCGCCTGCGCGCCCTCTGCGAGTTCCCCGTGCCGGAGAGGATCAAGGTGACCGGCAAAACCCGAGCAACTTCACTTGGCGTTCAGGCTCGCTCTGGCTATAGGCCATGCCATGTCTGACCGCTTGACCCTGAAACTCGCCCTGTCTGCCACCGCCGTATCGGCCTTGCTGTTGCTGTCGGCCTGCGGGGGGCGTGGGGGTGGGCCCAAGGATACGGCCTTTGTCGCGCGCGATGTCGATACGCTTTATGCCGCCGCCAAGGACCGGCTCGATCGCGGCGATACCCAGGTGGCCGCCGCGCTGTTCGACGAGGTGGAGCGTCAGCACCCTTATTCACCTTGGGCTCGCCGCGCGCAGCTGATGAGCGCGTTCTCGTACTATGTGGCGAAGGATTACACCAAGTCGGTCCAGGCCGCGCAGCGGTTCCTCTCGATCCACCCGGGCAACCGCGATGCGCCCTATGCCTATTACCTGATCGGGCTGTGCTATTACGAGCAGATCAGCGATGTGGACCGCGACCAGAAGATCACCCGTCAGGCGCTCGATGCCTTGACCGAGGTGACGCGCCGGTTCCCGACCTCGCGCTATGCCGCCGATGCCAAGCTCAAGATCGATCTGGTCAACGATCACCTGGCCGGCAAGGAAATGCAGATCGGCCGCTATTATGAGCGGGCCGGGCGCTGGCTGGCCGCGGGCGAGCGGTTCCGCAACGTGGTTGAGAAGTACCAGACCACCAGCCACACGCCCGAAGCGCTGTTCAGGATGGTCGAGACCCAGTTGCAACTGGGGGTGCCGGCCGAAGCGCAGAAATATGCCTCGGTGCTGGGCGCGAACTATCCCGGCAGCGAATGGTATGAGAAGGCCTATGCGCTGATGCAGAAGCACGCGCCGGGCGTTGCGGTGAAATAGGCGGGCGCGGTGCTGGCGGGCTAGTCGATCAGTCCGAAGCCATAGACCGGGTCAAACCCGGTCGCCCCCAGATCGCGCGCGCTTTTGCGCAATTGCTGCTTGCAGGTAGCGGCGCTGGCCCCGGCAGTGCGGCACCGGGCGATCCAGCCCGCGACGCGCGGGGTGGCGAACGAGGTACCGGTAAAGCGGGCATAACCGCCGCGCGAATTGGCTGCGACCACGTTTACCCCGGGCGCCGCGACAGTGATGTAGGGGCCGTGGTTGGCATAGCGATAGACCTGGGCGTTCTTGTCCACCGCGGTCACCGCGATCACCCCGGGCACAGCAGCGGGATAGGCTGGCGGGGCAGTCGGCCCGCCGTTGCCGGCGGCGGCGACCACCAAGAAACCGCGGGCCAGGGCATCGCGCACCAGTTGGTCAAGCATCGCGTTGCGCGGACCGGCCAGGCTCATGTTGATGGTCGGGACCTTCTGCTGGATCATCCATTCGAGCGCCTGGGCGATCACATCGGCCGAAGTAAACGGCCGGCCCGCGGGCCCGCGGAAGATGTTGGCGCTATAGATCGTGCCCTGGCCCTGGGTAGCGATCAGCGAGGCGACCGCAGTGCCGTGCTCGGTCGGCGCGGGTCCTTGGGCACCGGCTGACCAGGCGATCAGGCGTGCGCCGTTCAGCGCCGGGTGGCTGGCCACCGATGTGTCGATCAAACCCACTGTCAGCGGGGCGGAAGAACTCCTGGAAATCTTGCCGTTACCGCGCAGCGGCATGCTGCTCTCACCGGCGGTCAGCCCCAAGCCGTAATAATGGACGAGATCAACGGTTGCGCCGGGGGCGAGCTCACGCAGCCGCGTGCGGCCATCGATCGCGCTCATCCCGGCGGGAACCGACAGGTGGATCACGTCGCGGCCCAACGTCTCGAGCCGCTCCTGACGGATTACCTTGAACCCGGCGGCGCTGGCAGCTTCAAGCGACTTGCCCGGCAGGTCGAGCGCGACCAGTTCGCCCTGCTTGACCGCATAGCCCTCACCGTCGTGCTCGGCGCCCTCGCTCGACCCCAGGTCGGCGATCTCGTGGCTGGAGCCGCTGCTGCGGCCATCGTCCCGGTCTTCCTGCTTGGCCAGGTCCTCGGCCTCTTTCGCGGCATCGTCAGCATAGTCTTCCTGGGCCTTGGCCAGGTCCTCGCTTTCCTTCTGGCTTTCCTTGGCGGCATCGGCGTCAAGCTTGGCGAGGTCTTCGGCCGCCTTGGCCGGATCCTCGGCGGCGCGGGATTCGATCTTGGCGCGTTCTTCGGCCATGCGGGTCGCGCGTTCCTGCGCGCGCTGCTCGATCTTCTGGGTATCGCGGTCAAGCTTGTCCTGGGCCTGCGATCCTTCGACCGGATCGTGATCGTGCGCCGCCACCGGGCCAAGCGCCGCCACCAGGGCGAAGGCGCTGAGGGTAAGAATGCGATGCGCGACTTTCATGCGTACTACCTCGGCTCAGGCTGACTTAGCACACCAACGTCCTGGCCGGGTGAATATTCCACAAGGCTTGCAATTGCTTCACCCGCACGTGCAAAGATGCGACGAGTTGATGGAATTTTGCGCCATCGCGGTCGTTGTAGCGGGGAATGAATGGCTGAAGGCAGTGCCACGGCGGGTTCGGTAAGGGAGGCGATCATCGCCGCCCTGCCGCGGCTCCGGCGGTTCTGCTGGGCCCTGGCCGGCAACGCCGACGATGGAGACGATTTGATGCAAGCCACGGTTGAGCGCGCCCTGGACCGCGCGCACCAGTTCGAGGAAGGGACCCAGCTGAACAGCTGGCTGTTCCGGATCGCCCGCAACCTGCGAATCGATGCCGCCCGGCAGAGCACCCGGCGCGGCGTGCATATGCCGATCGACGATGCGCCCGAGCAGCAGGGCGAGGACGGCCGCGAGCTGGTCGAAAACCGCTCGGAACTGGCCGCTGCGCAGCGCGCGCTGCAGGCCTTGCCGGAAGACCAGCGCGCGACTTTTGTGCTCGTGGTGGTCGAGGGGCTGTCCTACCGCGAGGCAGCCGACCTGCTCGAAGTGCCGGTGGGCACGGTGATGAGCCGGCTGGCGCGGGCGCGCGGGCGGATCGAACAGGTAATCGGGCGCAATGCCGGGGGGCTGCAATGACCGAAGAGATGGAACAGCGCCTCGCCGCCTGGCTCGATGGCACGATGACCGAAGCGGAAATGGCCGAGTTTGAGAAGCTGCTCGAAAGCGATCCCGAGCTTGCCGTGCGCGCGGCCAACTGGAAGGCCAACGACCAGTTCATCGCCGGGGCCTTCGCTCCGCTGGCCGATGCGCCGGTCGATCCGGACTTGCTTCAACGGCTGGGCCTGGCTGAACCGGCGACGCCAGTTGCCGCGAACGACAATGCGCCGTGGTGGCGTGGACGCGGCTGGGCACTGGGCGGCGGGGCTTTGGCCGCGAGCCTGGCATTGGCCGTCGTCCTGGTGGGGCAGGGCGGTACTCCGACCCGGCCCGACGAGCTCTCGCTGGCGCTCGATACAACCCCATCGCTTGAAACCGCCACACTGGCCGATGGCCGCACGGTCCAGCCGCGGCTGACTGTGCGAGGCAGGGACGGGCGCTGGTGCCGCGAATATATCAGCGGCGATCAGGATGCGCTCGCCTGCCGCGGCGACAAGGGCTGGGAAGTGATCGGCACCGGCAAGGCCGCCCCGCAGCAGGCCGGCAGCGGCGAAGTGGTGCTGGCCGGCGGGGAAGACGGCGCGGCGCTGGATGCCGCCTATGCCAAGATCGGTGCATCCGATCCGCTGAGTGCCCAGGCCGAAGCCGAGCTTATCAAAGGCAGGTGGCTGCGGCGCTAAGGCAAAAAAGGGAAGGGGCCGGACCAGTATCCAGCCCCTTTGTTTTGATAGGCTTGGTTCAATCAGTTGAGCCGCAAGCTTAGCGACAGCCCGCCCGCAAAATCCGCGCTGTTGGTGGTGAAGCCGGTCGATCCGAACACCTGCAGGCGCAGCTTGCGTGAAAGGCCGAAGTTGACCCATCCGGTGACTTCGCTGCTCGCCACTTCGCCCAACCGGGTCGATTGCTGCCAGTCATAGTCGGCACCGATGATCGTGCCGCCGGGCAGGCGATAGCTGATCCCGCTGCCCAGCGCCCAGACATCGCGCAGGGTCGATCCGGCGGCCTTGCCGATGAACCGCCGCCGCCCGCCCAGATAGATACTGGCATCGCCGAAATCCTGGCCCAGCTCCGCGCCGACTGTGGCATCGACCTTGCCGGTGCCCAGCCGCCGCGCGGTCGATGCGGTTGGCACCTTGATCCGCGCGGTGGTGTCCAGCCAGGTGCTGCTGCCCAGCTCGAACGAATAGCCCAGCGTGACGGAAACATCGCCAAAGCCGCTAGA
>Ga0209023_10000900_pt1 | contig 42138 bp, 37 predicted proteins | sample LakOneMetagenome_FD_187468 | JGI IMG/M metagenome (GOLD analysis project Ga0209023, IMG submission 187468) | Freshwater and sediment microbial communities from Lake Erie, Canada (SPAdes) (version 2) | ecosystem: Environmental > Aquatic > Freshwater > Lentic | place: Lake Erie, Canada...
CTAAAAAGTATAATTATGGGACGCAATACTTCAATATCGTTAGGCAATCATTTTGAAAGTTTTATTGAACATACAATTAGTGATGGTAGATTCACGAATGCAAGTGAAGTTATTAGAGCCGGACTTCGCTTATTAGAAGAAGAAGAAAATCGAGTGATAGCTCTGAGAAAAGCAATACAAGAAGGAATTGATAGCGGAATTGCTAAAGATTTTGAACCTAAAAAGTTTTTGGAATCTTTAAAAGATAGAAAAAAGTAAAGGACAAAATTTCATTTTACAAATAAAGCTCTTGAGGATTTAATTGATATCTGGGAGTATACCGTAGAGGAAGGATCAGAAAATCAGGCTGAGAAATAGTATAATCTTATTATGGCTTCATGCATGGATTTAGCAACTAATCCGCAACTTGGAAAATCATATGACATTCTTTCACTAAAGGTACGCGGCTATAAATGCGGTGAACATATTATTTTCTACCGAGAAATTTTAAAAAATGAAATTGAGATAGAAAGAGTATGGCATGGAATGATGGATTTAAAGAATAAAATCTAGAGAACCACATCTAACAGCCGCTACGAGTTATGGCTAAGTTTTCTAGTAACATAGAAACTCGTTCCGATAGCCACAACAATTACTTGACGGCGAAAAGAAATGATTACAACCCAAAACGATTAGTCCAATCAAAATGCCGCATCTAAAAAGGTAAGCGTCATCTCGAGCGCCGTCGAGGGGCCTCAACCCAAAACCTACAACCTACCGAAAACCTAGCCTTGAATGGAACCAAAGGGTAATGTTAGGTTTTTATTTTACGCGGGTCATTTTTATTGGACTTTGTCGAGTATCAAATACATCAAAAATTTCAATCCTATTTTTCTCCAAATTTATCCAATAAATAATTTTATAATTGGTAGAAACAAGATAACGAAAATTTCTCGGGTCATTTTCCAATAATTCTTCTTCTTGCCCAATCTTAGGCTGCTTTTTAAGTTTTATAACGGCTGTGGTTATGCCAAGAACAAGAGTTTTAGCAACAGGTAAACTTACATTTTCTTTATAGTAAGTAAAAATAGTTTTAAGCTCTTTTTTAGAAAAATCGGTCCAATAAATTTCTAGCTCCACCTTTCAATTTCGGAAATTAAGGTACTGTTTTCAGTTAATCGATCATTATTAGAATCTTCAGTAGATTGATCAACTCTTTTTTGAAACGCTTTCATAGTCATTGGTTTCAACTCAGAATTGATTTGACTTTCTTTTTGTAATAGTTTTTCGAAATGAGAAATCGCTTTCTCACTTTCCAGTTTAAGAAACTCTTGGATGAAGTTTAATTTTCGAGTTTGCAAATCCATTGGGCTATCTTTTTTTCAAAATTACAAATTAACTTTAAACCATAGTTTCTTTTGATACAGAATTTTCAACAAACTTACCCGCAACCCCCAACCAATTAACAGCGACAATCTTCTCAGAAATGGTAGCGAAAAGTTTCAAAATCGTAGGCGTTATTTCATAAGGAGGTTTCACTGATGCTATCATTTGATGCTATCAATGATAAGAATTGTTTTCCGAATTCCCAACGCTTTAGCTCATAACGCCCAATTAGAACTGCAACCTACAACCCACAACCTACAACCCGTCACATCAACGCCATACAAACGTCATATAAACGTCATACATACCTTATACACCCCCCATACCCAAGTCAAGCATCCAATAGTAACCTTGCAAAGTCAATAAACATCGCACTTTTCTTTACAAAAAGGAAAATTTTTAATACTTTATGTAAAAAATACTTGTCATATTAAAAGAAATAGTATACATTTGTTCCAGTAGAAGTTTAAATAGTATCAACTTAATACCAAAACATCATGCAAAAACTTTTTATTTACCCGAAAGACATCATGATTCTCACCGGGAAAAGTGAACGGGCAGCAAGACGTCTAATCACAGAAATTAAAAAAGTGCTCAAAAAAGAAAAGCACCAAATGGTAACCTACGACGAACTGTGCCAATACCTAGGCATTGAGATAGAAAAACTAAACCCTTTAAAATGAAGAGCCATGAAAAATAGTCCATTACTCCCAAACCGTTTCAAAACCATCGGCTGGATCTTAATAATTCCATCCGCCATTATCGGCATAATCTTGCTGATTACCGATTACCGACCAGAGTGGCTAACCGTGCACTGGGGCTGGCCACTAGCCTCCAATGAAAATGCTGGTCTTTTTACCAACGGTCAAACCAACCTCGCCAATACCATCGTAGGAGCTTTATTCATCCTCGGCGGATTACTACTAATCCTTTCCAAAGAAAAACAAGAAGACGAGTACATCGCCAACATCCGGCTATCGTCACTACTATGGGCAGTCGTTGTCAATTACGTCTTGTTGCTGCTAGCATTCTTGCTAATCTACGACCTCAACTTCATCAACGTCATGATCTACAACATGTTCACTGTCTTGCTGATCTTCATCATCCGCTTCGAATACCTAATGTACCGAGCTAAAAAAGGAATCTCATGAAAAATAAAATTCGCATCGCAAGAGCCATACTAGAAATTAGTCAAGAAGAACTGGCCAAAAGGGTAGGAGTCAGCCGCCAAACCATCAATGCCATGGAGGCCAACAAGTATGCACCCTCCACCATCCTAGCCCTAAAAATTGCTAGGGTCTGCAACCAAACCGTAGAAGAGTTATTCCAACTCGACCCCGAAGATTAAGAGCACTACAATAACCTTAAATTCCAAATACAAGTACAAAGTCGTAAAAAACTTAGGTACTGGTATTTGGAATTTATTTTTAAAGTAAGATAACCTGCAGTATATAGTAAAATAGGGCACTAGAACTAGTAGCGCAACTTTAGGAAAGCAACCTACTTCCCAATACAGAAATAAAGAGTTATTGATTTTAAAGGGCTTAAATGATATGAGGTACAAATAAGGTACATCAAATGAAAATTTAACCTTTTTAATAAACAATTTCAATACAATTGCAAATGTAGTTAAATCCCCTGCAAATCGCTGTTAACTGCTGGCTTTTATCTAAATCTTTCATCTCTTACGAAACCTTTGTCTTTTAGTTCTTGAGAGAATTTTGGCGCAGAAGTAAAAGATTCTATTGTATTTTTTAATTTTTGTTTTAATGATTCTTCTACTTCATAATCCAATGCATCTTTATAAAGTTTTTTTAAATTATTTTGTAATTTTAAATAAACATCTTTCTTTTCATCACTATCATTATCACATATTTTTTTTGAAATTTCCACTAATTTATCTATCCCTTTTTCAACAAGCTCATAAGATTTTTTTTCTTGTAAAATCATTGTCATTTCTACTGACGCTTGATTAATTGCAGTAGAATTTAGCTTGTTATTTGAAAACATTATATCTAAAATATTTAATAATCCCAAAAACGGAATTTTACAATTTATTTTTTTATAAATATCAGATGAATTTTTAAATGGAAAATTTAGATATGTGACGCGTCTTATTTCTGATAATTCAATATATTGTTGAAAAATGCCTTCTTTATAATTATGGACAATGTTTAATAATAAACATTTAGTGTTATTTGTTGTATTTAACTCCATTATTTTCAATTCAATACAATAATAAGTGTTAAAAATTTCTGTAAAAAGATTTGTCTTTTTACTAGAAAATATTATTTCACAAAATTTTGATAATACTCCCAAAGGTTCTGTAACAATCTCAGATTTCTGCAATACTTCAAAACGATTTGATGTAATATAATCAACATCTTGAGGATAAAGTTTTTTCATAGCGGTTGTTGCAAAAGTATTGTATCCTTCAAGAATTTCTTTCGCGACATCATCTTCTCCAAATTGTAATGCCTTTTTGAAAAATTTCTCTAGTGTAAAGTTTAAATCCCGATATTTATACTTCTCGCTTATAAGTAAAAAATTAAAATCTTCATCTTCAATGTTTTCTAAAACGAGATATTCAACTTTGAACTGAATTCTAACGATTAAAGTTGCTAAATTTTCATTCTTTTCTTTAATTGACAGCTGATAATAATTAGAAAGAACTTCATTAAATCTGTAGTATATTTTCTTAAAACTAACATAACTTTTCTTTTCAGTTTTATTTTTAATGTTGTTTTTAAAAAAAGTTACCATATTATCAGTTATCAACTCCAAAGTATAATTATCATATTCTTTTATTGAAGATAATCCTATTTCATTCAAAATGTTTATTGGGTCTTTTTGATAGAATGTGGTTAATTGCCCTTCCATTTTGGCTACAAACTCATTTATTTCCCAATCCTCATTTAGCTTTTCAAATAATCGTGTTATATGTTTTCTGTTCTGAGAACTGCTTAAAAGATATATAAGGCACGGAAATACTGAAAATGAACTAACAATAGCAAGAATAATTGAAAATATAAACAAAAACTTGGTGTAAGAATTTGCATTACTAATTTCATTAATAAATGATATAGAGTAGATTAATAATAATATTGTTGAAGTTAGTAGTGTAAAACAAATTTTTGCGCTTCTACTCTTAAAAAAATCTAAAAAAGCATATCGTCCAAAATATTTATAAAAAACATTAAATGATAATATTATGAATGAAAATGAAATTCCAACAAAAATACTAACAGTTCTAAGTATTGATTCAAGAATATAAGCTTGGCTTTTTAAAGTCGGAATAATAATTTCAATTTTCTTAGGAAAGAAAATTAATAAACCACACATAAAAATAAAAATTAAGCTTGCAAATACTTTCCAATCAAAAAAAATATAATCTACAGGTCTTTCACGTTTAATTTTATGATAGTAATAAATGTAAAATTGTCTTTTAAAAATATTTGATATTTTCATAGTGTAATTGAATGTTCATATTTTGTTTTTAGAAGCTTGCAGTAACTTATTTATATCCGAGACAAACTTTCGCATAATCCACCTTTCGGATATATTGGCGAACGCTTGTGTAGCTTTATTGTATTCCAAATATATTATATTTCATTTACAAATTCATCAAGGACTTTTAATTTGTTGAATGCTTTAGTATTGAGATGAGTATAAATTTCAATAACGTGTCTTGTCTCAAAAGTCTACATATTGCAATAGATATTGTAATCATTTGTGATTATAAAAAATCCTTATTTAAGGAAGTTGGGAGCAATTGCAATGGGATTGCAATGTTTTTTGATATTTATTGCAATGGCATTGAAATTATTGTTTGATATGGATATACCCTATTTTTAAAGGGATTACGAAGTATTGCAATGATTAGTTTGATATCCTAACTCTAAAACTTCATTCTCTGAATCCTCACAGCATTTAAAATTGCCAACAATGCTACTCCAACATCGGCAAAAACGGCTTCCCACATTGTCGCTAAACCTCCTGCTCCAAGAACCAAAACAATTGCTTTTACTGTAAACGCTAAACCAATATTTTGCCAAACAATTTGTTTTGTTTTTTTCCCAATATTAATAGCAGTAAAGATTTTATACGGTTGGTCGTTTTGAATTACAATATCGGCTGTTTCAATTGTGGCATCACTTCCTAAACCACCCATTGCAATTCCTGCATCAGCGAGAGCAACAACAGGAGCATCATTTACACCATCTCCAACAAAGGCAATTTTTAGGTTTTGTGATTTTAACTCTGTGACCTTTTCGACTTTGTGTTCGGGTAATAAATCGCCGTGCGCTAAATCGATATTTAGTTCTTTGGCAACTGCATCAACAACTGCTTGTTTGTCGCCCGAAAGCATTACAGTTTTTATATTTACTTTGTGTAAGCTCTCTATTGCTTGTTTTGCATCTTCTTTGATTTCATCAGCAATTAGAAAGTAACCTGCATATTTTTGATTAATGGCAATGACAATAATTGTAAAAGGTGTATTATCAATTTCAGCATCATAATTGATATTGAATTTTTTCATCAATTTTACATTTCCTGCTAAGATTTCGTTTCCATCTACTTTGCCTTTTAGTCCGTGTCCTGCAATTTCTTCAACATCGGTTACTGTTGCGCTTTTTTCAGTTCCTTTTGCGTGTTCAATAATAGCTGTTCCGACTGGATGCGTTGATTTGGTTTCAAGTGCTGCAACCCATTTTACCAAATCGGCTTCTGATACATCAACCGCTACTACTTTTTGAACTTTGAAAACTCCTTTCGTTAGTGTTCCTGTTTTATCCATTACAACTACTTGAATAGATGCCATTATATCAAGAAAACTAGAACCTTTAAAAAGAATACCGTTTTTACTTGCCGCTCCAATCCCTCCAAAATAACCCAAAGGAATACTTATAACCAAAGCACAAGGACACGAAATAACCAAGAAAACTAATGCTCTGTACAACCAATCTCTAAATACATAATTATCAATAAAAAGCATGGGTAACACGCAAATTGCAATTGCTAAAAACACTACAATTGGTGTATATATTTTGGCAAATTTTCTAATAAACAATTCTGTTGGTGCTTTTTTGGCTGTGGCTTCCTGCACCATTTCGAGAATTTTTGATAGTTTACTATCTGTATAAGCAGTTGTAACCTCTACTTGAGCAATGGTATTTAAGTTTATCATTCCTGCTAAAACTGTTTCGCCTTTCAACTTACTGTCGGGTTTGCTTTCTCCTGTTAATGCTGCTGTGTTAAATGTGGCATTGTCTGAAAGTAATTTTCCATCTAATGCTAATTTTTCTCCAGGTTTTAACTGGATGATTTCCCCAATAGTTATTTCAGAAGCTTTTTTGGAAATGGCAACATTTTCCTTTAGAACGATAGCTTCATCAGGTCGCTGGTCTAACAATAATTTGATATTAGATTTTGCTCTTTGAACTGCCAACGTTTGGAAGATTTCGCCAATGGCATAAAATAGCATCACGGCTACACCTTCAGGAAATTGTCCAATCGAAAATGCTCCAATTGTAGCGATGCACATTAATAGAAATTCTGAAAATATTTCGCCTTTGCGCATACTTTCGACTGCTTCTTTGAGAACAGGAAAACCAACAGGAATATACGCTACAATGTACCACACAATTCGCACCCAACCGATAAACCAAGTTTGAGGAAAATAGTTATCGAAACCAATTGCAATGAGTAACAAAGTGAAACTAATAATTGCAGGTGTAAACATTTGCAATGTGGTTTGGTCTCCGCTTGAATGGTCGTGGTCGTGTCCATCCTCATCTGAATGTTTATGCTCTTTGTGAGTAGTACAACAACCGCTATCCTTATCTGTCTTCCTATTTATTTTCTCTTCGAGTGTGCAACAAAGCTGTTTGCCGTTTGCATCGTATTTGTGTTGGTGTGTCATTTTTAATTTCTAATAGTTTTATTCTTCTTCTCCGCTTCCTTTTGTCAATTCTGATAGCAAATAATAAGCTCCTTTAATTACCACTTTGGCATCGGATGCTACTTCGTCTATTGCTTTTACTTCGGTGTAACCCATATCAGTAGCACCAATAGTTATTTTTATTTGCTTAAACGTATTCTTTGCTGTCTCAATAAATATAAAATGGTCTTCTCCGTTGTTTACGATAGCTTCCGTTGGTAATGCAATGGCATTTGCATTGTTTATTTTTACTCTTGCTTCTACATACATACCCGGCAGAACTGTTTCTGTCATCTCATTTATTTTGGCATGAACTATTACCGCTTGCTCATTAGGTTCAAACGCTTTATTAACAGCATAAATAGTAGCAGGATGCGTGTGTGCAATATCATTGGCATCACTGAATGTTATCTGTTGTCCAATTTTTATTTTATGAATGTCTTTTTCAAAAACTTTCAAGTCTAAATGTAAAAAACGGTTGTCAATGATTTCAAAAAGTAAGGCATTTGGTTCAGCATATTTGCCCATACTCAAATTGATGTGTTGAATATAGCCACTTATAGGTGCGGTAATGGCTATGCTTGAAGCAATATTTTTTGAAGAAAGATTATTTACGTTGATACCTAACTGCATCAATTTAGATTTAAACGTTTCTCTTTTGGCTTGGGCAATCTGTAATTCTCTTTGTGCCTGTTGGTAAGTTTTACCTGCGTTGATGTTATCGTCTCTTAATTCCTTTTGACGTTGGTATTCTTTTTCCAAATAAGAGAGATTGGCATTGTTCTCTAAATAATCCTGTTGCAATTGTAAAACTTCGGTGTTGACAATAGTAGCTAATGTTTTTCCTGCATTTACAAATTCGCCCTCTTGAACATAAATGTTTTTTACAATTCCGCCACTCAAAATACTTACCTGTGCCTGATATTGTGGGGGCAAAGAAAGTTTACCATTGATTTTTAAGGAAGAGGTTAAATTTTTGTTTTCAAAACTACCTAACTCTAAACCGATAGCCTTTATTTGGGCATCTGTAAAGTGTACAATAGTTTGGCTTTTTGATTCGGGAGCAGCTTCTTCTTTTTTAGCTTCTTCGGAATTGTTCTTGCACGAGCTAAAGGTCAGTATAGCTATTAATGCGATGATTATATTGTGTTTCATAAGAATGAATTTTATTTGTTTATTAAGTATTGAATATTGATAACTGTTTGGTTGTAATTGTTCAACATCGTTAGATAATCAGTTTTTATTTTATTGGCATCTTTTAGATTCTGAGCATACTCAATATATCCTATGTCTCCCGATTTGTATAGCCGTTGAGCAGAAGTTATTATACTTTCAGCCATTGGGAGTCCTTCTGCTTTGTAATAGTTGAGTTGTTCCAAATATTGTTTTTGCTGTTCAAATTGTTGCAAATAGATAGTTGCCAATTCCTGCTGTGATTTTTCCAATTCCTTTTTTGCAATTTGTGTTTCAATTTCAGCCGCTTGACTTCTTGCTTTGATGCCGTTTCTGAACAAAGGAATATTGATGCCAACACTTCCGTAATAGAATGGTTTTTCTTTGTCTAAACTTTGTCCATTAAAGCCCAAATTAAAAGAGGGAATTGCTTTTGCTTTTTCTGCTTTTACGCTTAACTCTTTGGCGATAATCTGTTGTTGCAGATACTTTAAAATTGGATGGTCTTTAACTAATGTGCTATCTGTTAAACTGATTTCGGGCAAAGCTTCATACTTTGATGGGGCAACATAGTTTTCATTGCTTTTTGTCCATTTTTGAAGTTCGGCTAAATAATAGACAACTTGTGTATTCGCTTGTGCCAATTGATTTTTCAATTCTTTGTGTTGTAGTGAGGCACTAATTTTCTCTAATCTATTGCTTTCACCAACTTGAAATTTTTTATCAGCATACTTTTCATAATCGGCAAAAACCTTGTCTGCATCAACCAATAAATTATATTGTTGCCAACTGTACAACCAATTGTAGTACGCATTGGAAACATTTTTTATCAATTCGCTTTTGGTAACTTCTTCAAAAGATTTAGCCACAGTTACATTCTGATTTAAAAGCTTTCTGTCTGCTTTATTAGTCAATCTAAAACCTTGTGCTACACCTACATTGTAATCAAAAAGTTTACTGTTCATTTGACCTAAATTACTATTGATGTTGAAAGGATCTAAAACAGTAGCCGTTTTTGTTAAAGTTTGCTGTTGCTTGGTTTGCAATGATGCCTGTTGAATAGCAGGGTAATTTTTTATTGCTAATTGCAAAGCATCATTTAACTGTAACGGATTGGTTTGTGCCTTTGCCGTATATGAAAAACTGCTCACTAACAACAATGCAATAACCGTAATTACAGGATTTGTCTTTTTAGGTTTTCTTGGTGTCATAACTAAATAATATAAAACAGGTAAAACAAATAAGGTCAATAATGTAGAAGTTAATAAACCTCCGATTACAACGGTTGCTAAAGGCTTTTGTACTTCTGCACCTGCACTTGTTGACAATGCCATTGGTAAAAATCCTAATGATGCTACCGTTGCTGTTGCCAAAATAGGTCTTAACCTTGCGGCACTTCCTTTGTAAATGCGCTTTAATAAATCATCTTCTCCCTCATCTTTCAAACTGTTGTAGTAACTGATTAATACAATACCATTGAGTACCGCTACTCCAAATAACGCAATAAATCCAACTCCTGCGGAAATGCTAAAATTCATTCCACATACCCATAAAGCTAAAATGCCACCAATAGCTGCCAATGGAATAGCAGAAAAGATAATGGTAGCTTCTTTGATAGATTTGAATGTAATAAAAAGTAAAAAGAAAATCAGCAATAAAGCCACAGGCACAGCCAATTGTAAACGCCCTTTTGCCTCCTGCAAGTTTTGAAATTGTCCGCCATAAGTGATAAAATAGCCTTCGGGAAGTTTTAGTTTAGCATCTAACTTTTTCTGAATATCTAAAACTACGCTTTCCACATCACGACCTCTAACATTGGCTTCAATTACTATTCTGCGTTGTGCGTCTTCACGGCTTATTTGTGATGGCGATGTTTTAAACGTTACTTCGGCTACTTCGTTTAAAGGTATTTGATTACCATTTGGAGTAGGAATAAGTAAACTTTTAAGAGCATCAATATCAGTATTCTCATTTTTTGGAATACGAACCACCAAATCAAATTTTCGTTCTCCCTCATAAACCACTCCCGTAGTTCCTCCTGCATAAGCAGTATTTATAATCCTGTTCACATTGGCAATGTTCAAGCCATATTGCGCAATCTTATTACGATTATAACTGACTACCAAATTGGGCATCCCTGTTACTTGCTCCACTTTAATATCGACTAAACCATCAATTGATTTTAAGAGTGGGAGTGCTTTATTAGCTTCTGAAAAAAGGCGGTCTAAATTATCTCCAAATATCTTTATGGCAATATCCGATTTAACACCTGCAATCAACTCATTAAAACGCATTTGTATAGGCTGTTCAAAAGACAAATTACATCCGGGAATAGCACTTAATTTCTCATTCATCTTTTCAGCTAAATCCTCTTTGTTGTGAGCTGTTGTCCATTCTTTTTTGTCTTTCAAAACCATAATCACATCGGCACTTTCAATTGGCATTGGGTCGGTTGGAATTTCGCTACTTCCTATCTTACTCACTGTTTCTTTAACTTCTGGAAATTGCTTTACAATATTTTCTAATTGTGTGGCTACTTCAATACTTTGTGGTAAACTACTTCCTTGACGAATGGTGTAATTCATTGCAAAATCGCCCTCGTCTAATTCGGGGATAAATTCGCCTCCTAAAGAATTGAATATAAATAATGATGCGATGAACAGAAAAATGGCAGTTCCAATAACTATAAATTTTCGCTCCAAAGCTTTTACTAAATAGGGTTGATACCAATTGTTGAGTTTATTCATAAACCTATCGGTAAAATTAGGTTTGTCGTGTACTTGTTTGCTTAAAAAAAGACTACTAGCCCAAGGCACATAAGTAAGAGAGAGTATCAATGCTCCCAAAATAGCAAAGCTTACCGTTTGAGCCATTGGCATAAACATTTTACCCTCAACACCACTTAAAACAAATAACGGAATGTAAACGATTAAGATTATGATTTGTCCAAATATGGCACTACTCATAATTTTAGATGAACTTTTGATTACTTCCTTATCCATTTGATTTTGCGTAAGGATATTGCTTTTATAATGCTTGGAAAAAATGTGCAGGGTTGCTTCCACAATAATAACTGCGCCATCCACTATAAGCCCAAAATCCAACGCTCCCATACTCATTAGATTGGCACTTAATCCAAACATATTCATTATGATAATGGCAAATAGCATCGCTAAAGGAATTACCGAAGCCACTATCAAGCCTGCTCGTAAGCTTCCTAAAAACAGCACCAAAACAAGGATAACAATTAATGCTCCTTCAAGTAAATTAGTGCTTACGGTACTTACTGTTTTATCGATAAGCTTTGTTCTATCTACAAATACATCTAATTTAACACCTTTTGGTAATGATTTTTCTATGGATTTTATCTTCTCTTTTACTCGTTCAATAACTCGTACTGCATTTTCTCCTTTTTGCATTAAGACAACACCCCCAACAGTTTCACCCTTTCCATTTCTTGTCATTGCACCATAACGAGGCGCAAAACCAAATTTTACTTCGGCAATATCTTTTATCAGAATAGGAACACCAGTATTGTTTTTTACAACAATGTTATTGATGTCTTCCAAGTTTTGAATTAATCCTTCTCCACGAATGAAATAGATATTTGGACCTTTGTCAATGTAACTCCCACCTGTGTTTTCGTTGTTGTTTTGCAAAGCATCAAAAACATCTATTAGCGTTAGGTTATTGGCAGCTAATCGCTCTGGTTTTACGGAAACTTCATATTGTTTAAGTTTACCCCCAAAACTGCTTACATCAACCACACCAACAGTTCCTAATAACTGACGGCGCACAATCCAATCTTGTATAGTTCTTAGTTCTGTTAAATTGTATTTTTCTTCATATCCCTTTTGTGGCACTAATACATATTGAAAAATTTCTCCAAGACCTGTGGTTGGTGGTAATAATTCGGGAGTACCGTATTGTTTAGGTATATTATCCGTAGCGGTTTTTATTTTTTCGTCAACACGCTGACGTGCTATATTTACAGGCACATTGTCTTTGAAAACAATTGTTATTACTGACAATCCTGAACGGCTTGTACTTCGCAATTCGACCATTTCCTGTAATGATTTGAATTCCGTTTCTAATGGATAGGTAATAAATTGTTCAACTTCTTGGGTTGCTAAATTTGGGGCATTTGTAATTACTTGAACTTGATTATTTGTTACATCAGGTAGTGCATCTACACTCAATTGTGTAAATGAATAGATACCAAACGAAACAAAAATCGCAAGTAAAACCCCAGTAATCAGTTTGTTATTAACTGAAAAATTTATGATTTTATTTATCATTGTAATAGTATAATGAATGAGTAATTAGACACGAATGCCCATTGAATACTGTGGAAAACCCACAACTCTATATCCCGAAATTACTCGGGCTTCATTATGCTATTTGAGGCGGTTGCCAAATGCTCCCGAAGAAATTAGAAGCAAAAACGGATTTGTATTCGGGTACTTTTTTATCAATTATAATCTTAATTGAAAGCAGACTATAGGAGTATGTATTGTTTAGTGAAAAGCCTTGACAACCACAGCAACTACAAACACACATAGGAGAACAAACATCATTGTCGTGGTGTGGAGTAGATTGATTGCTTATAGTTTCTTTTTTGAGTGATAAAAATGCCTCCCCATCTGCACAAGGCATACAAGAAAGTGCTATTAGGTAGCATGATAATATGAGAGTTATTAATTTCACAGGTGTAAAAGTAGGACTTTTTAATTACAAAAAAAAGGCGAACAGTAAAATGACCTGCTCGCCTAATTATTTGTATATCCTCTATTTTTTTACCACTAAATCCATTCCGCACTTAGGACATTTACCCGGTTTATCACTCTTAACTTCTGGGTGCATTGGGCAAGTGTAAGTCATTGCCATAGTGTGCTTTTTAGCTGTCATTTTTTTGCTTTTTGTCATCATTGAACATTTATCCATTTTGCCATCCATATCCATACAATCGCCTTCTTTCATGGTCATTTTTTTACCATCTTTCATCAGGCATTCTCCGTTTTTCATGCAGGTTGTTCCATTTTTCATTTTCATGTCTTTGTCCATAGGCATCATTTTTCCGTCTTTCATGCACATCATTTTACCGTCTTTCATCATGCAACAATCTTTCATTGTTGCTTTTTTAGTTTTGGCTTGTGCGCTTGTGTTACTTGTTGTAAGTGTTGCTGCAATGAATAGCATTACAGTAAACATCTTCGCCATCATTTTTGTGTTTTTCATAATATTTAAATTTAGTTTTTTCAGTTGCGCTGTTACCCGCTCTTCAGATTGCTGTTGCCCAGAAATTATTTGAATTAATAATAATTATCTAATAAAGATGATTTAACTTATCCGTTAAACCCTTATCTAATTCTATCTTACAATTGCATAATTCGTACTTTTTAAATTGGGATTAATACCTCAAATTCGCCCCGATTCCAAATCCCATATCACTATCATAGTGGGTTCTAATGCTTACATTTCTTCCGATTATATACCTTGCATCTACCATATATTCCTTATCTGTATTTACCATGAATCCCATTCGTAACCTTTTAGAAATAGGAATGTCTTCTCTCATTAATTGAAAGCGTATTTTACCATCCATAAATAATTCAGATTGAAATATAACTAACATAGGCAAAGTATAATCAACACCAACCGTAAGCATTGACCTATCATCTTTTGAGTTGGTTTGACCAAATAGATTACTTTCTTGTTCGTCTATGCCCATTTTTCTATATCTCCAATCAAAACCAACAAAAGGCATAAGCCATTGCATTTTTCCGATATATCTCCCTATGTGTGTTTCTGTTTCATAGCCGTGCATATCACTATATCCTAATCTCCATTCAGTTCCAATACTCCAACGTGTATTGGCAATCATTAAAGCTCCATCATTTCCATTATTAGCAAAATCATTTTCAATCATTAAATGAAATTTTCTGTCATCGGCAAATAGTTTTCTCTGTGCTAATTTTGGGTTTGGTATTTCGGGATTAGCAGCTTGGTTTTCATAAGTAAAAACTCTGCCCATTCCTGACATCATGTGGTAGAGAATATGACAATGGAAAAACCAATCGCCCTCCACATTAGCGTTAAATTCAATAGTATCAGTTTCCATTGGCATTATATCCACAATGTTTTTTAGAGGTGCATAATCACCTTGACCATTCAGTACTCTAAAATCGTGACCATGCAGGTGCATTGGGTGTCGCATCATTGAGCCGTTGTGCAAAATCATTCTGATATTTTCACCCTTTTTAATTAAGATTTTATCAGTTTCAGAAACTACTTTGTTATCTAAACTCCAAACGTATCGGTTCATGTTTCCTGTGAGTTCAAATTTTAATTCTTTTACTTGCGCTTCTTTTGGAAGTGTTGTTTGAGTTGGTGATTTTAGCATTGCATAATTGAGGGTAACAATATCTGAAAGTTTGTTACTATCGTAATCGCTTTCAGTCATTTTCATAGCACCCATTTTATCTTCTTCTTTTGGTTTGGTTTCGCCTGTAATTTCAGGGTACATTACCACATTCATATCCATTTGATTTAATGACATCTGCATTCCCATATCGTCTAAATCTCCGTTCATTTTCATCATGCCGTTCATCATTTTCATGCCTTCAAAATATTTTAGTTTTGGCATTGGAGAAACTAATTGCTTAATACCTCCACCAATATACATTGAAGTTGATTTTGTTCTGTCTTCGGGAGTTGCTAAAAGTTCGTAGCTCGTTTTATCAGCAGGAATAGTTACAATAACATCATAGGTTTCGGAAACCGCAATAATTAATCTATCGACTTCAACAGGTTCTACATCGTTTCCATCATTAGCAACTACTGTCATTTTTCCACCAGCATAAGTAAGCCAAAAATAAGTTGAAGCACCGCCATTTGAAATTCGTAAACGAATTTTATCGCCTGCTTTGAATTGAGATAATTGACTTTCGTTTTTACCATTGATTAAGAACTTATCGTAATATACATCGCTCACATCCATTGCGTTCATTCGTTTCCATTCATTCGCTATTTTGGTTTTGAAATGACCTTGTCTTATGGCTTCTGCATAACTTTGAGTTGTTCCTTTTTTAATAGCAAACCAATCAGTTGCATTGTGTAACATTCTATGAACGTTTTCGGGTTTTAAATCTGTCCATTCGCTTAAAATAACTGGAACTGTTGGTAAATCGTCAATACCTTTTCTAAAAGTTGGGTCTTCATTTCTTTTATTCATAATAAATGAACCGTACATTCCTATTTGTTCTTGCAAACCAGTATGACTATGATACCAATGTGTTCCGTGTTGGATAATTGGAAATTTATATAAGTGGGTAGTATGTGGTTTGATAGGCATTTGTGTCAAATTCGGCACTCCATCGTATTGATTTGGTAAAAATAACCCGTGCCAGTGCATTGAAGTTTCTTCGTTTAATTCGTTATGCACATATATTTCTGCAATATCGCCCTCTGTAAAAGTTAATGTTGGCATTGGAATTTGTCCATTTACTGCAATAGCTCGTTTCTTTTTGCCTGAAAAATTAACAATAGTATCACGAACATATAAGTCATAACGAACTGTTTTAGAAGGTTCATTTTTTGCTATAATCGTAGTTTGTTTTGGTTCAACTTTTTCAATATTTTTTGGATAAGAAGTACTATCATTTGCTGTAGCTTCTTTCTTTGGATTTTGAATTTTATCCTGTTTTGGAGCTGTTTTTTTCTTAGTTAGTTTTGGTTTTTCTTTTATGAGTGTCATGCCACACTTAGGGCAGTTTCCCGGTTTGGTAGCATGAATCTCAGGATGCATTACACAGGTGTACGTTACAGGTTGTGATTGCTGTAACACTTTGGCATTAGCAGTAGAAAATATAGATAGAACAAATATTAGTAAGATTAGTTTTTTCATTTTTATTTAAAGCTTTAAATTTCGTAATCGCAAGGCATTTATAATTACTGATACTGAACTAAATGACATTGCTAAAGCAGCTATCATTGGAGATAACAAAATTCCAAAAAACGGATATAAAACTCCTGCTGCTATTGGAACACCAAGCACGTTATAGAAAAAGGCAAAAAATAGATTTTGTTTAATGTTTTTCATAACGGCATGACTTAATTTTTTGGCTTTTACAATTCCTTGTAAATCTCCTTTTACTAAAGTTATTTTGGCACTTTCAATGGCTACATCAGTTCCTGTTCCCATTGCAATTCCTATATTGGCTTGTGCCAATGCGGGAGCATCATTTATACCGTCTCCTGCCATCGCTACAATTTTCCCTTCGGATTGTAAACGTTTTATTTCGTTTAATTTGTCTTCGGGTAAACAACTTGCTTTGTAGGATGATAAGTTTAATTCATCAGCAACTGCTTTGGCTGTATTGACATTGTCGCCAGTTAACATAATTACTTCAACTCCTTGACGCATTAGTTCTTTTATGGCTTCTTTACTCGATATTTTAATGGCATCGGTAATTGATACAAAACCAACTGCAACACCATCAACTGCAATATAAGATACTGTTTTGCCTAATTTTTGTTCTGCTACAATTTTGTTTTCAATGTCATCACTTATTAGAGCTTTGACTTGTTCCATTAGTTTTTTATTACCTAATGCAACTTTTTTATTGGTTACTGTTCCTGTAACCCCTTTGCCTGCAACAGCTTCAAAATCTTTTACTTCTATTAAAGATACAGCTTTTGTTTTGGCATAATTTACAACAGCTTGTGCCAATGGATGTTCGCTATATTGATTTAATGAAGCAATGCTTTTCAATAAATCTTCTTCGTCATTATCTGATGAATAAATTTTTTCTACTGATGGCTTTCCCTCTGTAATGGTTCCTGTTTTATCAGTTATTAGAACATTAACCTTATTCATATTCTCTAAAGCTTCTGCATTTTTTATTAAAACGCCTGATTGCGCACCTTTGCCAACACCAACCATTACCGACATTGGTGTTGCTAATCCTAAAGCACAAGGACAGGCAATAATTAAAACGGCAATAGCATTTATAAATCCGTAAACCAATACAGGTTCTGGACCAAATTTTGCCCAAATGAAAAAGGTAATTACCGAAATAATCACAACAATTGGCACAAAATATTTTGCGATACTATCAGCTAATTTTTGAATTGGTGCTCTTGAACGAGAAGCATCATTAACCATCTGAACGATTTGAGAAAGCAATGTTTCTGAACCCACTTTTTCAGCTACCATCACAAATGATTTATTACCGTTGATTGTTCCCGCAATTACATTATCATCTTTCTTTTTGTCAACTGGAATAGGTTCTCCAGTAATCATTGCTTCATCAATGTTACTTTCTCCATCGGTTATTTTTCCGTCAACAGGGATTTTGTCACCGGGTTTTACTCTTAATAAATCGCCTTTTTTGATGTCGTGGATTGAGATTACTTTATCGCTTCCGTCAATAACTAAGGTAGCTTCTGTAGGAGCTAATTTTAATAATTCTTTTATCGCTCCACTGGTTTGACTGTGCGCTCTAGCTTCTAACAATTGACCTAACAAAACCAAAGTTAGAATGACAGTTGTAGCTTCAAAATAGAGTAATACTGTTCCGTGTTCGGTTTTGAATTCGCTTGGGAAAATATCGGGAAAAAACATTCCGACTAAACTAAATAGAAATGCTACACCTGTTCCAATTCCGATAAGAGTAAACATATTCAAATTCCAAGTAATTATCGATTTCCAAGCACGGACAAAGAATATCCAACAGGCATAAAAAACAACTGGAAGTGATAATATTAATTGTACCCAATTCCATTTTGAAGCGTCCATCATTTGAAGTAATGGATTGTTATTTGCCATTTCTATCATTGCAATAGCGAAAATGGGAATTGTAAATACAACTGCTATTTTCATTTTCTTTAGCAGATCCTTATACGTTTTTTGGTCTTCGGTGTCAGTTGGATTCATCGGTACTAAATCCATTCCGCAAATTGGACATGAACCTTGAGTTTCACTAATAACTTCGGGGTGCATTGGACAAGTATATAGTGTTTTACTAACCGTCAAATCAGGTGCTTTAACTAAATCCATTCCACACACAGGACAGTCGCCTGCTTTGTCATAGACTTTTTCGCCCTCACAGTGCATAGGACAATAATATTTACCATTAGCCTTAATGGGTACTTTGATTTCTTTTTTATCGCTATGGGAATGAGTAGAGCAACAAGATTTTTCAATAACTTCATTTGTTGTCTCCTTTGGCATTTTGCTATTGAACATTTCAATGGTATATTTTCCAACGGCGGTTAATGCTTCTTGCAATTGCGTTGTTGGAATGTGCTTTTTCATAGTTATAGTGGCTATAGGTGGGTTTAATGAAACTTTTGCTTCAACGCCATCAATAGCATTCAATGTCTTCTCTACTTTAGAGCGACAACCATCACAAGTCATTCCGGTAATATTGTAAGTATGTATCATCTTTTTGTTATTTTAATACAAATTTCCAGTATAGCAGTATAGTGGAGTTGCACAATTTTGGGTTTGATTTGCAAGATTTATAAATCTTCGATTTGTCTTCGTTTGATAGATTTTAAGTTTTTAAAATAAGTTGGCGAAAAGCCTGTTATCTTTTTGAACTGGTTGCTTAAATGAGAAACGCTACTGTAGTTTAAAGAATAGGCAATTTCACTTAACGAGAGTTCATCATAAATAATCAGCTCTTTTACTTTCTCGATTTTTTGATTCATAAAATACTTCTCAATGGTAGTGTTTTCTACTTCAGAAAAGAGATTACTCAAGGTATTGTAGTCTTGATGCAATTCTTGTGAAATATAATCGGATAAGTTAATTTTCAAATCGTTGTTTTTATTCTGAACCACATCAATAATGAGTGTTTTAATCTTATCGATAGTTTTACTTTTCTTATCATCAATTAAATCAAAGCCAAAACCGCGAAGACTTTTCAGTAATTCCTGTTTTTCAGCTTCCTGAATATCATTTTCCAATTCGACTACACCTAATTCAACAGAAAGAGGAATAATCCCCATATTTTCAAATACGGACTTCACTACCATTTTACAGCGACTACAAACCATATTTTTTATGTACAATTTCATATCATAAATTTTAAATTGATTTTGATATTTTATCCATTATGGAGTTGTCATTGCCAAACTTGCTGAATAATTTGTGTTAGGTTACTCATTTTTATTAAGGGTATTTAACCAATTGATTATTTCTTCTTTCTGATTGACGGTAAGTATTGCGTTTCTATGAATTAGGGTATAGGAACTTAAAGGCATTTCATCAGATTTTATTTGTTTGCTTATTGCCTCTAATTTACTCCTTTGTTTCCTTTTAGAATAATTTCCAAACTCATTGAAATTTAATTTCTTTCTTCCCTCATTAATATGTCCGTCCATAAAGAAACGAATGGGTTGAACATAAGAGTACCAAGGGTAGTTTGTATTATCACTATGACAATCATAGCAGGATGCTCTTAAAGTGGTTTCAATATTCTTTGGTACTTTGTACATTTCAGTAAAATTTGCTGAAAAGTACTGCTCGTAACCAATATTACGAGCAGGTTGATAGCATTGCATCAGCAAAAAAATAATGAACACAATAATTGCTATTTTCTTGATGATTTTTTTCATTTAGTATGTTTTTTTGACAGAACCGCAAGTTAACATTTTGCTACCTTGATACGGATTTTTAATGTCTTTAACTTCGCTTATCCAAATCGCACCTTTACCATCATTTGCCATAGGGCAATAGTCTTGGTAAAGTTTTCTGTTTGAACCAAACATTGTAATTAAATCGTTTATATCTTTACTCAACAACACAAAATGTTCTCTTTGATGTTCTAATTTATCAGCATTTGCTCCAATATGTTCAGCGTGTTCTTTAGCATCATCAGCAATATCAAGATATTCTTTTTTCTGTTTTGGATTTAATGCTTTTGTATCAAATCTGTTAAACGATGCCAATAATAATTTACCATTATCTGATGCTCCTTTAGAATCATCTTTTGCTAATTTGTTTTTAAGATTTATGTAGCAGATAATAATGTCGTTTACATAATCTGATGGGGCAACACTCCCTGAGACATTATCAGTTTTTGCTACTGTATCAGTTGCCTTTGGCTCTTCTTGATTTTTAACTGTTTCTGATTTTACAACTTCTTCTTTGTTCTTTTGGTTACAAGAAACCATTATGAATGCCATTGCTATGACTGAAAGCATTATATTTTTCATTTTTATATTTTTATTTAATTGTTTCTACTGTTTTACCACAAGTCAGCATTTGTGAACCATAGTAAGGATTTTTAACTGCGTTTTCTTTGCTTAACCAATTAGCATCCTGCATAGGGCAATATTGATAATAAATAGCTTCAGTAGGTTTTGAAACTTTTATCAATTCATAAGTGTTTTTAGATAATGATTTGAATAATTCTCTTTGTTTTTTGATGTCTTGTGCTTCTGAAATGCTTTTGGCATCAGCAGTCAAATCTTTTAACACTTTCATCCAAACTATGTGAACGTCCATTTTCAAAGTTTCCATTTTTACTGCTTCGATTGAAGCCAGTAATTCTTTTGATTTTGCAGATGCTGTTTTACTGTCGGTTTTTACCAAAGCATCTTTCAACAAAAAGTAATTATCAAAAACTGTTTGAAGTTGATTAGTCTCTTGATTTTCGGAAACTGTAGTATGGTCATTCATTACCATTTTAGATTCTCCAGATACAGCATCTACTTTTACAGGAACTTTTGCATCACGGTCATATTGGCAACAACCGGGAAGTTTAGAGTAAGCATCAGCAGGGGCAAGGAATTTTTCGCTATCATAACCCACAAGAGCAATGCGTTTTAATATTTCATCCTGATTGGTTTTGCTTTCGTCATAAGTTAGGGTTGCCATTTTGGTATCTTCATTCCAATCTACTTTGGATATGTTTTTTAGACTCCCTGCTTTTTCTATTTTGGTTTTGCACATACCACAGTTACCGTATATTTTAACGGTTTCTGTTTTTGCATTTTTTATTTGTGCGTTCATTACTATGACTGATAACAATAAGGTAATTGTCATCATTATTTTTTTTAATGAGTTCATCGTTATGTAATTAATTTGAAATTGAATTAGTTAAACAATAACAAAGCGTAAGTAATGTACTCGCATTTTGAAATTGAAATTAACCGAAAAATAAATGAATTTAAAAGCAATTCTGCTTTTGATTTGACACACTTATGGCTGTCAAAAAGGAGTTTTAGCTTATTTTTGGTATTAGCCAAAGGGAATAGAAACCCGAAGAAATAAAGGTTTCTGCGTTAGAATATTTTTGTTTTTCAGAAGAAAAATCAAAGTTGTTGTTTTTTAAAATAAGTTCAGATGAAACGGTAAATCCACTAATTGCTGACGGGCAAGCACATTTTGAATGACCACATTTTCCACCACAACCGTTATGGTCTTTTGATTTAGAATGACTGTTACTATCGCAACAATTGTCTTTGTCTGTTTTTGAAGAAACTTCTTTTTTTACTGGGTGTTTGTCAGAACAACTACCACAAGCATAAGTGTTGTTAGGCATAAAAAATATGCCTAACAATAGAAGTAATATGAAGTGGTATTTTTTCATTTTTAAAACTAAACATCACAAAACTAATTAAATTAAATTGTTGTTTCACTAAACATTTGTTAAAACGTTGTTTTTTGTTCAGAATTCTTCAAAAAAACAATCGCAATGGTTTAGAATATTAATTGCAATACCATTGCAATGATTGTTTGATTTGAATACACCTTATTTTAAAGAGATTATGAGATTTTGCAATGTTATTGCAATGGTTTATTATGATAATTGCAATGCCATTGCAATTATTGTTAGAAATGAATACACCTTAATTTTTATCGGATATTATGTATTTTTCTAAATACATCTTCTAAATCATTATTGTAGGTTCCCTCAAGTTTTAATTGCTCGTCAGTTTTACTTTCGGTCATATCCCATATTTTAGCATTGATTCCCAAAGAAATAAGAAATGGTATTTTAGTTAAAATTATACTGACGGCATTTTCGCTCATATCGGGAATGATTAGCACATTATGACCAATTAAAGGGCTTACTTTATTTTCTGTTAATCCGTTAATTCCGCCATAAGCCAACCAAACATATTGTGGAAATAAGATATAGCCTATAATGGCTGTTTTTTCGCTTTCAGTTAATACGATTGTTTTCTTTGTTTTGATTTTATCGTAAATCAAATGTTCTCCAAATAAGCAGTTAAAATATCCATCTTCATTTTTATAAGGAACTTTAAACTTATTAGTTCGTTTACCATTTGTATCATAGTAAGCTATTTTAGCTTTTTGAACATTTAGATTAGTGTTTATGTTCCAAAATATAATCCCACCATCATTACTTGTGCCAAGGCAATAAGTTTCTTTTGCATCTTCTGTTTTTAATTCTCCGTACATTTTGCGTAAATATTGAAGCAGATTGTTTTCGGGATTTATTTTGAAATACTTCCAAATTATTGATTCATCTATGAATTTTTGAGTGGTTATTTTGGGCAGATTTATAATGCTATTTTTAGTCGGAATAAAGTCTGTTTGAAATTTGCTGTCTAATTCATTCCAAACATATTCGTTTCCGTTTTCATCAACATAGATAGTTGGAGGTAATGAAGTTTTTCCGCAAGAATGACAAAAGCCATACTCTTGACCTAGATTTTTATAGTTGATAAATTTTCCGTCTGTATTATTTCTACCACAACAAGGAGTGATTAATTTATAATCTCTTTTTGAATTAAATGTAAGTTCTAATTTGGTTTTTTGAAGCATAATCATATTATTTTGGTTTGCAACCTGCAACTTGCAATATTCTAATTAATCATTGTTAAGTATTGATTTTATTAGCTATTCAGAGGTTTTATGTTTTAATCTCAAGTTGCAAGTTGCATTAATACGTTATTCCATTTTCTTGATATTGATGATTTATTCATTCCAGTAATGGCAACAACATCTTTTTGACTGGCATTGTTTTTTATAGCTAATCTGATAATGTCTTCGGTTGTTGGTAATTTTTCTTTTTGACTGATATTTTCATCTAAAACAATTTTGAAGTTTATGAAATAGAACTCAAGAATTAGGATTGCAATTTCAATTGTTTCAGTACTAATTTTACTTTGGTATGTTTGTCTTTTAGAATTTAAAATTAAGTGCGTTAAAAGAGTTATTTTGTGAATGTTTATCATCATTTTTGAGATATATTCTTTGCTTAAATCATTCGCTTTATTTTGACGATTTATTAGTTCTTGGGAATAATCGAAAAGCCTTTTATTGGCATTTGTATCAAGCTCTATCTGTAAATCATCCATTTCAAAAGTGTTTTCTATTTCGGTACGATAATTTAGAAGATTGATTAGGGATTTAGAGTAATTTTCAGATACTTCAATAGAAATATCATTTATTGATAATTGGTTATTCATTGTCAACTTGTTAGTAAAGAGAATTCTGTCTATTAATCCGCTTTCTAAATTTCCGTCTGCAAATAGTTTCGGAACAAATTGACTTTGGATTGAACCTAATAACGTTGGATATGATTTTTCAATTCTAAAACTTTCTGTTGTTTTACGTGATATATCAATGTGCTTATTAGTATTCCCTTGCAAAAAGAAAGTTCTCCATGCTGTGCCCTCCGTACTGCTTTTACTTGCCATTTTTTCAATAATGAAATAGAGTTCATCTATAAAAATTCCAATCGAATATTTGTTTTTATAATGCGTATAAATTGCCGATTCAATTGTAGCATCTTGTAGAAATAATTGCTTTCTGTCACTTTTTTCAGTTTCTTCTAATTCGATATTGTTTTTTTTGAATTCTTTATATTTTTCGTTGTCATATTTTACCAAAGGAAATGTTGCTAAATCCATTGCTGGGGATTTAATATCTCCACGACTTCCAATTATAGAAAAATATAAATTGGCATAATTTATATATCCCATCGCTTTTATTGAAAAGGCAAGACCACCGGCATTGCTGTAAGCAAACAATATTGAACTTAGTAAATACTCCTTTGGAATCCTTTTTAAAGTAAACGCATCGTTAATTAGTGTCTTGATTTCAATTGGCATTTTGGAAATTATTTGTTCCAATTGATTAATTGCAATTTCTTTATTTGTTTTAAAAGCGTTTCCAATTATAGTATCTATTTCTTTAATACTGTTTACTTCCATCTAAGTTCAGGTTTTAAGTAAACAATGGTTTTGGTCTCCATATCATAATATGGCTTTGTGCCATCGATTGATTCAGGAGCATTTATAATGAGATGATACCTTTGTTTTAAATTATTTGCCAAGTTTTGTAAATCTTTCCTTGTCGCAGGCTTATTTTCTTCGCTTGTGAATAGGCTTGTTAACGCATTCACAGCTAATGTACCAGCCGCTGCATTGCCAACACCAGCTAAACTCATTTTTTCAACTTTTAGAGGTTCTTTTTTTTCGACTTCCTTTTTTGCAATGTTTAATCCAGTAGTATTTTTTGTTACAAATGCTCTAGTTCTGCAACTATTACTGCAATACTTTTGTTTCTTGCGTCTATTGGGTTTATAATCTTTACCACAATACTGACATCGGTATAAATAATTGTCCATGTTCGTAAATGTTACGTTAGATTAACGATTAAATAGCTGTTTTTTCATCAAATACTCATCTGCTTTAGTCTCAATATCAGATTTTGTATTGTGCTTTCCGTTGTTAATCCATTGCAAAATACTTTCCTTGGAGAAGTATAGTTTCTTTCCAACTTTATGGAAAGGAATTTTTTTTCGGTGAACTAAACCATATATGCTAGACTTAGCCAGATTGATAAGTTTAGCGGTTTCGTCAATACTCATATAGGCATCATCTGTAGAAGATTCAGATGGTGCAATTGCCTTTTTAATGTTTTCTGTAATTTGCTCTGCTAGTACTTTTATTCCTTCTTCTGAGAGCATGTAAAATTGTTGTTTTTCCATGCTCCAAAGTTTCGAAATCTAACAATGTAGAATTTTGTGTGGGTAAACGTGTGGGCTATTTTATTTTTTTACGCCTTTAAAAATAAGTGTTTAAGAAAAAAAATAAAATCAAGTTTGTAGTTTTGAAAATTGTAATTGTAGAAATTAATTAAATTGTGTTGAAAAATCATATTAATTATTCACGCTTTATTATGTTATTTTTTCCTCAAAACTGCTTCACCTGCTATTTTGTTTGCAATTTGTTTGATATATTTTGTTGTTTTAGTCAATTTATAGTCCGCAATATTTTTAATTAAATTTTCTAAAAAAAGCAATCTGTCTTCATTCTTAAAATGACTTATACCCTGTGCTAATATTTGATAATGATTTGAATCTCTGTATTTTTTTGTAAATACTTTTTCATCGTAGAAATCAATTAAAGAAATGAGCCTCAATAGTTCGGTGTAAGGCAAATTAAACTCATCCTTTTTGTTGTCTTTTTTATCTTTCTCTTCACTAATAGCTTTACACATAATATAAAATAAAAAAGACTTTTCATCGGTTTTTAATTTATTTGAAGTTCCCTTTGTAGTCTTTATTATATTATCGATTTCTTGATGGTCTGTTTCAGTTTTTACTTCTTCAATATTAATATTTAAATGGCTATTCAGATAGTAATCAGGATAGAGTATTTTGTTAAGTTTAATAAATATCTCGCTTTGTTCTAGTCCAATCCCACGATAATCTCTTATCTCAAATTCATCAAACAATTTTGTTTTGTAGAACATCTCAAATAATCTGTTATGATTTTGCAATAGTCTCCTAATTTCATGACATACATTTAAAAATGCAATTTCTCTTATTAAATCATTAAAACTATATCTATCTGTAAGGGAAGTGTCAGTTAGAATTTCAAACTCTAGTTTAATTTGATTTTTAAGTATTTGTTCAATCATAATTTCTTGATCTAAATCTTCATCATAATAGGAGTATCTATTATTGAAAATCTTTTGAAATTTTTTTAAATTTTCATTTCCATTTATAACAGCTCTTACTGGGATTTCATTATCTAAGCATTTTAGTAGATTGTTTAGAACTAAGCCGAAGCTAGTGTGTCTAGCTTTGTTATCAATAAAAATATGCTTGATTTTTTCCTCAAACTTGTCATAGTATCTTGTGTAATATGACTTATATATTTGACTATAGTCCATCTAAATCTAAATTAATTCGGTTAGCAGCTTCAATTTTGTTTTTGTCCATTACTTTGGTATAAATCTGTGTTGTTGAAACGTTTTTATGACCTAATAATTTTGATACGGTATATATATCTGTTCCATTTGCAAGTTGTAAAGTTGCGTAGCTATGTCGGAAATTATGAAATGAAATTTTCTTTTTAATGCCGGACTTTGTTATCCAATCTTTTAAAGGTCTAGTTATTTGAGAATATTGAATACCTCCAAATATTAACCCTGTGTTTGTTTTTTGTGTTTTTAGAATATTGTATGCAGTATCGGAAATAGGATGGTTTTTAATTGATTTTGTTTTTTCTTCCCTTAATGATATGTAGTACCCTTGATGTTTATCCTTAAATATGTTCTCCCAGTAAAGATTGTTTATATCCACAAAACGCAAACCACTCAAAGCGGAAAATATTGCCATATATTTTACTTTTTCGATTTTAATTTCGGTTTTCCATAACAAGGAAATTTCTTCTTCGGTTAAGTACTCCCTATGTGTTTCTTCTTCTTTTATGTATTCAGCATCTTCTGCCAAGTTTTTTTCAATCAAATTTTGTTTATATGCAATCTTTAAAACAGCAATAAAATTTTTAAAATAAGATGAAGCAGTATTTTTTGTTAGTTTTTTATCAATTTTTGAATTTCTAGTACTATTTGCGTTTAAAAGATAAGCTCTGTATTTTTTTATATAATCGAGAGTTAAATTATTGGATAATATTACACCACCGCTAAAATTTTCTAAATGATTTAAAGAAGCTTTCCATGAATTGTGATTGGATTTGCTTCCAGTATTAAAATAGTCGTCAACAACGCTTTTATATAGAGTTATAAAATTCACATTTAGTACTACATTGTCTTTAAAACCAAATTCTTTGTTTTTAAGTTGAACATTTCTTTTGGATTTAATTATCTCTGCAAGGTCAAAGTTTTCTGTATTCTGCTTTTTTTCTTCTATTGTTTTCGGATTACTAAATAAATATAACTTTAGAAATTCTCTTCGAGTTTCCTTGCCGGTTTTTGGATTAATGATAGGAGGGTAGAAGTCTAGGTAGAGACTTATTTTGCCAGTAGGTAACACTTTTTTTCTTAAATTAACATTGCTCATAATTATTGGAATATTGTATTCAAATCTTCTTTTTTTACTAGTGTATATTTCCCAAGTTTTCTTTTTGGAATATTGAACCTTTTTATGATATTGTACAGAGCACCATTTGAAATATTAAATTTTTCAATGGCTTCATTTATAGTGTAAGAATTATTGAGATTGATTTCGTCCTCTCTATTGGGGTTAATGTAATCAACACTTATCAAATTATTATCAAAATAGCTCTCAATATCCTTTCTCCGAATTAGTGTTTTTCTAACCGAAAAATTGAAAGCATTTAATTCATTCTGTTCAATCAATCTATAAACTGTTTTGGAAGACATATTCAGTAGTGTAGATGCTTCATTAACAGTTAAAAAATCTTTTGAATTTACATCCATAACATAATTAGAAGCTTTTGATTTTGTTTCTGTATCGCTCGTTTCAATTTTTTTCAATTTTTGATTTAATTTATAACCTCTGCTGTTGCAAATATGTGAACAATATTTAGTCTTTGTTGTTTTAGCATCAAAGGCATTTTTACAATAATCACATATTCTTTTTACTATAATATTTGAACTCATATTTAGTGGTATTAAGACGATATAAAGTGAAATAAGTAGAATTAAGGGTAAATAAGGGACATAATTTCGCCATTTCATTTCAAAAATAGTAAAAATATGTTTATGAGGTACAAAAATGGTACAAAAAATAGAAAAAAATAACAAAACATCACAAAGTTTAGATTTTGAATAAAATAAAAAATCCCTTTATTTAAAAGGGATTAATGTATTTTTGTTCGTTTTAATTTGTAATGATTTGTGTGCGTTATTTCCCGATACAAAAATTAGCAAAAATATTCCCCAACAATTCATCATTGGTCACTTGCCCCGTAATCAGGCCAAATTGGTACAGTGCCTCTTTAATATCAATCGCCATGAGGTCGCTAGAGAGGTCGGTATCGAGCCCGTAGTGTACTTTCTGAATCTCTTCCAACGCTTTCAACAACGAATCATAATGCCGTGTATTGGTCACAATCGTTTCGTTATTTCTTAACGCTCCAGTATTCACAAACGACAGCAGTTGGTTTTTCAAATCCTCCACACCCACATTGTTTTTGGCAGATAACAGCAAAATACCCGTTAGTTCCGTATTAATAGTGTGAAGCTGTTCTGCCGATAGCAAATCCGATTTGTTGATAATGGTCACCAAAGGCTTCAAAGGAAACTGATTCCGGATCTTCTCGATTTCCATTTTTAGCGCATTTAGTGCACCCTCGGTCATCACTTGATAGCCATCCACCAAATACAAGACCACTTGCGCTTGCTCGATTTTCTCAAAGGTTTTCTTGATGCCGATGCTTTCTACAATATCTTTGGTTTCACGGATCCCAGCCGTATCAATAAATCGAAATCCGATACCGCCAATCACCAATTCGTCTTCAATAGTATCTCGAGTAGTCCCCGCGATTTCCGAAACAATGGCGCGCTCTTCATTCAACAAAGCATTCAATAAGGTCGATTTCCCCACGTTGGGTTCGCCCACAATCGCTACCGGGATGCCGTTTTTAATGACATTACCCACCGCAAACGAATCAATCAGGCGCTTTAAAACAAAGGTAATGCGTTCCAACAACGCTCTAAATTGCGTCCGATCCGCAAAGGCTACATCTTCTTCGGCAAAGTCCAGTTCCAATTCAATTAAAGAAGCAAAATTCAACAGCTCTTCCCGTAGTTTGGCAATCTCATTAGAGAACCCCCCGCGCATTTGCTGCATCGCAATTTGATGCGACGCTTCGTTATCCGAAGAGATCAAATCAGCCACGGCTTCCGCTTGGGATAAATCGAGTTTGCCATTCAAGAAGGCTCGCAAGGTAAACTCCCCAGGATCGGCCATCCGACACCCTTTCCGAAGCACCAATTGAATAATCTGTTGTTGGATATAAGTCGAACCATGACAGGAAATTTCGATAGTGTTTTCACCGGTATACGAATTCGGACCTTTAAATACCGATACCAGTACTTCATCCAAGGTCTTACCATTATCTACGATGTGCCCCAAATGCAAGGTGTGCGATTTCTGCTGCGTCAAGTCTTTCCCTTTGACAGATTGGAAGACCGAGGCGCCTATAGCAATAGCCTCAGCCCCCGATAATCGGATAATCGCAATAGCTCCTGCTCCCGAAGGGGTTGCCAATGCTACTATGGTGTCTTGTGCCAGCATCTTTTTTTTGGCAAAAGTAAGCAAAATTGCGCAGTACACCATCCGAATGGCAATTCCTTTAGCATCCCTCAATTATGCAAAACAAAATGATAATTATCATAGCCTTTTGAAGGAGAGTTGCTTACCTTTATAGTATAAAAAGCAGTATTCCTTAAACCAACAGGTCATGAAAAAGATTCTATTTCCCACCGATTTCTCAGAAATCTCTAAAAATGCATTTCTGTTTGCCTTGCATTTGGCGAAAAGCATTCATGCTGAAATCATCACCTTGCACGTGTATGAATATCCCGCCATGAACTACATGGACGTTCCTGTTTTTTTACCGGAAATCTATGAAGTCACCGAACTGAACAATTTCGAGAATTACAAAGGCCATGTGCCCGTGCTGAGAGCCATTGCTGAAGCCAACAACCTCGATCACGTCAAAATCAGTAACGTGCTAGAAAATGGAGATCTCATCGAAAACATCCTAAAGATTACCAAATCCGAAAAAATTGATTATATCGTGATGGGTACCAAAGGAGCTACTGGTTTTGCCGCGACCTTCTTAGGTTCTGTCACCGAGAAAGTGATGAACGATACGCATGCCGTAGTCATTGCCATTCCAGAGGATTGTACCTACAAACCCGTCAAAAGAATACTCTTTACTACCCATTTCAGAACGGACGAAATTGAAGTATTGAAGCGCACCGTGGCTTTAGCCAAAGTGTTCCATTCTCACGTAGATTGTTTGTACGTAAAACCCGATAACGAAAATTTAGAAGAATTTGTAATAAAAGATTTCAAAACGCTGTTTTCAGGGGAGGACATCACCTTTCACAAAATCAGCAGTAACGATAGCGAGGGTACCATACTCGACTTTATAGAGCTACACCAAATTGACATGCTGGCCATGACCACGCACCACCGAAGTTTCTTTGAACGCATCTTCCAGGTGAGTCTGTCTAAAAAGATGGCCTTCCACGTTAAGATTCCGTTGCTAGCGCTGCACGTATAACCCTCAAAAAAAACCGCAATTTCAAACGAAGTTGCGGTTTTTGGTAATATAGGTTGGTTAGGTTTTCTTTAGTTGTTGAGCATTACGGGCATCACTAACATGGTTACGGTTTCGCCTTCTTCCAATCCGTCTACTGGAGTTAAGATTCCAGCTCGGTTCGGTAAAGACATTTCTAGCATAATCATGTCCGATTGTAAATTCGTCAACATCTCGGTCAAGAATCTAGAATTGAATCCAATTTGCATATCGTCTCCTTGGTAATCACAAGTTAAACGCTCTTCAGCTTTGTTAGAGTAATCAATATCTTCAGCTGATATGTTCAATTCGGCACCTGCTATTTTCAATCGAATTTGGTGCGTAGTCTTGTTAGAGAAAATAGCCACACGACGCACAGAACTTAAGAACTGCGTTCTATCAATCATCAACTTATTAGGATTCTCTTTAGGAATAACCGCTTCGTAATTCGGGTATTTGCCATCAATCAAACGACACATCAAGATATAATTGTCGAAAGAGAACGTAGCATTCGAATCGTTGTATTCTATCTTAATCTCTGCATCCGAAGTACCTAAAATACTTTTCAAGATATTCAATGGTTTTTTCGGCATGATAAAGTCGGCCACTTGCGACGCTTTCACGTCGGTTCTAGCATACTTCACCAATTTGTGAGCATCCGTAGCTACAAAGGTCAACCCTTCTGGAGAAAACTGAAAGAACACCCCCGACATTACTGGACGCAAGTCATCGTTTCCTGCAGCAAATATAGTTTTGCTTATAGCAGTGGCTAAAACATCAGCAGGCACTAGGGTAGTAGAAGGGTTGTCTAAACTCACTGATTTAGGAAACTCTTCCCCAGGAGCATAAGCCAACGCATATTTTCCAGAGTTGGAACTGATTTCTATAGTACTGTTTTCTTCAACGGTAAACGTTAACGGTTGTTCTGGGAAGGTTTTTAGGATTTCCAACAACAGTTTCGCTGGAACCGCCACACTGCCTTTGCTAGTAGAATCGATTTCTAAGGTAGCCGACATGGTAGTCTCTAAATCAGATGCCGAAACGGTTAAGGTTTTGCTGTCCAATTCAAATAAGAAATTATCTAAAATAGGTAAAGTGTTGCTGCTATTGATAACACTTCCTAAGACTTGCAATTGTTTTAATAAGTACGAACTCGATACTATAAATTTCATTTTCTTTTACTTTTTTTTGGAATCGATGCGACTTACATCCAAACCGCATCTATTTTACAAATATATCTTAAACTAGGAAATATCAAAAAGAATTTTATTAACATTACTTCGCGTATTTCCTTTTGCGAAGATAGGTAAATACAAAGCCAAATACGACTAAAATTACTATTGGTAGTCCGATAGTTATCGCTTGCGTTCTCGTATAGCTGGTATAGACTTTTTCTTTATCCAAGAGCGGCAAATTCACTTCCTTGCTCCGAATGTTAATAAGTCCGGTATCGTCAAGCAAATAATTGACACAATTCATCAGGAATTCTTTGTTTCCGTAGAGTTTGTTCGTCCATTTGTCGTAGCCTAGTTCTAAAGGTTGGTAGTTCTTGTCCAATTGATTCCGAATCAAATCCCCATCCGAAATGACAATCATCTTGTTGTTTTTTCCTTGCGCTTGAAACGTCTTCTCTGCAAATGGCATCACCCGGTTTTCATACACGGAATGGAATTTCCCTTCCAACAAAACTGCTAATGGAATGTTCCCCGTATTCTTAAACTCGCTTTGTTCTGGTCGTTCCGATACCATATTCAAATTGATTTCTACCGGAGTTCCCACCAATTTAGAATAAGGTGACGATTGCAACAACACCGTTTTCTTGATGCCGTTTTTCAACGTATCCATACCATTGGTGAATTCGAATTTCAAGGCATCTACATTGCTAACAATCGGGTTCTTGGCCGACGGATAAATCAAAGGCGAATAAAACCAAGGATACTGCGTGTATTGCGTAGCGCTTCCTTTTTCTCCGGTAGCCAACGCGATCGGAGTAGCCATCACATCTTTCACCAAAGTGGGATTAATACGAACGCCGTATTTGAAGAACATATCGTTCAAATTCAAGTCGAAGGGAAACGCTAATGTCGCTCCCGAATCGTTATACAAACTGTCCATTTCAATATTCACTTGATCTACCAACCACAGCGTCTTTCCGCCATTCATGACGAATTGGTCTAAGACTAATTTTTCTTCGTCAGTAAATTTCTCGGTAGGTTTCGCAATAATGGCCAGATCGTATTTCTTAAGGTACGCCAGACTTTCATTGGGCTTTTTAGCCACCGAATCAAGGGTGAACGTTCCAATAAAATAGTTCTCCCGAACCTGTTTGATAAAGTCCGCCATCAACAAATCGCGGATTTCGCCATTGCCTTTAATTACAGCGACTTTCTTTTCTTTGGCTTTGGAAATGGTATTGAAGGCATTCGAGAATGCGTATTCCAAATGCTGTACGGAGCTCACGACTTTTTCCGCCGTAGAAGCGCCCATAATGTTTTTCAACAATGGAACTTTGGTGCTTTTGCCATTGTAGGTCGCAATCGCCCACGGGAATACTACTTCTTGGGTTTGCTTGCCTTTGTCGTCCACGGTAACGTTTACTGGAGTTAAGCCTCGTTCTATAAACGACTGCATGATGGTATCGCGTTCTTCGTCATTCTCAATCGGATTGACAAATTGAAAGGTGATGTTCTTATTATACGCCTTGAATTCCTCTAGAATTTGTTGCGTTTCTGTTTGCAATTTCTTGAATTCTCCCGGAAATTGTCCTTTCAAAAACACATCTATAATCAAGGGATCTTTGATGTCTTTTAAAATATTTAAAGAAGTTTGAGAAAGCGTATACCGATGGTCTTGGGTGAGGTCGAAACGGTGAAAGAACTGGCTACCAACCCCATTAATAACAAGCAATAGCAAGAAGATAGCGCCTAAGTTTTTTAGATTTTTTTTCTTTGAAGTAGTCATTAGGCTTGGAACGATTTTAATTGATAGACAGTCAACGAAAGAAAGGCAACGGTAATGCTAACGAAGTAGAGAATATCTCTAGTATCCAATACGCCTCTACTCATGCTTTTAAAATGACTGCTCATGCCGAGCGCCGCAATAAAGTTTTCTAGGCTCGGAACATAAGTAGCCAAGCCATCAAAAGCGAAATACAACAAAAAGCACAAAAACACCGAAAGGATAAACGCGACAATTTGATTTTCAGAAAGGGTAGAAGTAAACACCCCAATAGCAGCATAAGCGGCCACTAAAAACAGCAGTCCAAAATAGGAACCCATGGTGCTCCCCAAATCGATATTGCCTTCCGGCATGCCCAAACTGGAAATGACGTAGCCGTAGATTAGCGTCGGAATCAAAGCCATCACAATCAAAACCACAGCGCCTAAGAACTTCCCGTTTACAATTTGCCAAATCGATAAAGGTTTGGTTAATAATAACTCTAAAGTACCTTGCTTTTTTTCATCTGAAAAACTGCGCATGGTCACGGCTGGAATTAGGAAAATAAGAATCCACGGGGCAATAGTAAAAAACGGACTCAAATCAGCAAATCCGCTGTTTAAGATGTTGTAATCGCCTTCAAAAACCCAAAGAAACAAGCCGTTGAGCAAAAGAAAAATGGCAATCACCAAATAGCCAACAGGCGACCCAAAAAAAGATTTAATCTCTCGTAAAAGTATTGCTTTCATATTCATCTGCCACAAAGGCCAAAAGTAACCTAGTTAATATCTTACATCAAAACCTATTGCAAACTTACTAATTTATCCACACTCCACGCTTCCGGTTTCGCATTGAATAGTTTTTTGGTAAACGCCCACACTTCATAAAACAATTCCGATTGGCGGTAGTTTTCCAAGTCTTGTTCGGTTTCCCAGTAGCTATAGGTAAAGAAAATACCTGCGTCGTTTTTGTCTTGATACAATTCTAAGAATCGGTTGCCTTCGGCATTTCGTATTTTAGTTTTCATGAGTTCGAAATTCGCTAAAAAAGCGGGAATATGTTCTTCGTGAAAACTCATTTTTACAATTCTGACAAACATAGTATTTTGGATTTACGATAGTGGATTTACGATTTATAGGAAGTTAACGGTGATCGCGTCTCGGTAGCCCAGCCCTAACAGACTTACAGCACTTCCGACGCTGTTTGGATTGCTTCTGAAAATAGCAATTTCTAAAAAGCCCGCTTCATTGAAAATGGCCAATTTTTGTCCTTCGTAGTTTTTAAGGTCATAATTCTTATCTTGAGCAATATCCGAATATTTGGCCCAAATATTCTTAATTGGACTTGTTCGCCTTTGACTGTTGCGGCCCATTACTACAATCTCGTAAGGGCGTCCTTTAGCGGTTTCAATAAAAAGCGCTTTGCTAATATTGGTCACCACATTACCAAAATGATCCGTATAAATAACGTACCCTTTAATGGAATTCTTATCTGCTGCAATTTGCGGTTGCAGTTCAGTGACTTCTTTTAATGTTTTAATTTCTTTCCCAATCACATTCAGCAATCCTCCTTTTGCGATGTGGCAAGCCACAGTAACAAAGACATCCAAATCGGTTGCTTCTACGGGCAATCGGTCGTGAATGTTGATGGCGACTATTTTCTGAGGCAGAATCTTTTGAGTAAGCATGCTTAGAATACCGTTATCCGCACAAAGGAAGTATTGATCGTTCCACTGCAGGGCAATATGTTGGTTTTCTTTGTTCAATTCGGCATCCACTCCAATCAAGTGAACGGTTCCTTTGGGGAAATTCTTATAAGCAGCGCCAACCACATAAGCCGTTTCAGCGGTGTTGAAGAGATCGATGTCGTGCGAAATATCTATAATCGTGGCTTCCGCGTATTCCGAATAGATTTTCCCTTTCAGTGCTCCCACAAAATGGTCCTTTAATCCGTAATCGGTCGTTAGCGTAATTATTGACATAAAATTGTTTATAAATAAAAAGGAAACCGAACTAAAAACTAGCTAAATTTGAATGCAAAGCTAATAATTATAAATACTATTTTTTAATTTAATACAACTTCCTTTTGAACGAAAGAATCATTGAACTCCACGACATCGCTCCAAAAGATTTTTGGGGTGCTCAAGACTCTCATCTTGAAACAATTAAAAAATACTATCCGAAATTAAAAATTGTAGCCCGAGGGACCACTATCAAGGCGTTTGGTGAAAAGGAAGTTTTAGACGAATTCGAAGTTCGTTTCAACCGACTCATGCAGCATTTTACGCGCTACAACCGCATTGACGACAATGTGATTGAGCGCGTAATCCAAAGCAATTCGCAAGACGAACAACGAATGCCTGATCACGATAAGATTTTAGTGCACGGAATAGGAGGGAAAATCATCAAAGCGATGACACCCAACCAACAACTGCTAGTCGATACCGTCTACAAAAATGATATGGTTTTTGCTGTTGGCCCAGCGGGTACGGGGAAAACGTATACTGGAGTCGCTTTAGCGGTTAAGGCTCTAAAAGAAAAGCAAGTCAAGCGCATCATTTTAACGCGACCTGCTGTAGAAGCTGGAGAAAACTTAGGGTTCTTGCCTGGCGATATGAAAGAAAAGCTAGATCCGTACATGCAGCCGTTATACGATGCGTTGCGCGACATGCTGCCTCCACAATCTTTAGAAGATTACATCTTGAAAGGCATCATTCAAATTGCGCCTTTAGCATTCATGCGCGGACGAACCTTGGATAACGCTTTCGTTATTCTAGACGAAGCGCAAAACACGACACACTCACAAATGAAAATGTTCTTAACCCGTATGGGGAAAAATGCTAAGTTCATGATTACGGGAGATCCAGGACAAGTCGATTTGCCAAGACGAACCATTTCAGGGTTGAAAGAAGCGATATTGGTTTTGAAAGATGTAGAAGGAATTGGCATTATTTATCTAGACGACAAAGACATCGTCAGACACCGTTTAGTGAAAAAAGTAATCGATGCCTACAAACAAATAGAAAATACCGATTAGAATTTCCCATAAAATAGAAAAGTGCTTGCAAGGATTCGTCGTTGCAAGCATTTTTTTTGAAGCTACTCCTGCTGTCCGCTGCAATCTTCCGCGCCGAACACCGGCGCAAAAGGATTTCCACTTCCATCAGGGCTAGGCATTCCACTAATTATTAATTATCCATTAAAAAGGATATCCAATCGCCAAGTTAAACACTAAATTCTCTTTCCGCCAAGAACCACTGCCAAAATTGATTTGGTCGAAAACCCAGCGCTGTCCTTCCGGCAAATAAGGTTTCCGAACGGGGAACGCCAAATCGGTTCGCAAGATCAAAAAAGAAAAATCAAATCGCAATCCGGCGCCAGTGCCCACGGCCAATTCACTTAGGAATTTACTGGAAAACTGAGCACCAGGTTTTTCTGCATTCGGGTTGACCAGCCAAATGTTACCAGCATCCACAAAGACAGCTCCGTTAACCACACTCACGATTTTGGTGCGCCACTCGGTATTGAGTTCCAATTTCATATCACCCGATTGATCCGGTAAAAAGGAATTCGTTTCAGTCGCCGGATTGTAAGTTCCCGGCCCAATAGATCGCGCCCGAAAAGCACGCAAACTATTCGTTCCTCCAATGAAAAATTGTTTGATAAAGGGCAATTCCGATGAATTTCCGTAAGGATAACCTGCTCCAACAATCATCCGACTAGCCAATTGCGAACGATCGCCCAATTTGAAGTAATGCCGAAACTCCAATTCCATTTTGGCAAACTGACTAAACGGCACTTTAAATACCGAAATCGTATCGCCTTTCTTTACGTTAGCACCTGTTACTACGCCAGCAATGGTGCCCGCTAAATCCAAACCGCCTTTAAAATAAATCGTATTTTTCTTAGCCGTTTCCATCGTATTGGTATAAGTGTACGAATACGTTGGCCCGAAAATAAGCTGCTTCGCAATGACTTTACTAAGCGACGGATTGAGCGCCATTTGTTCCTCATACAAAGCCGTGACATTCGTAGGGCTTACATAACTGATATCCGTCACATTGAGTTGGTGTTCTTTGCGCACATTTTCTTTCCACAAATAACCAAACGAGGCCTTGAACGAATTTAAGGAATACAATTTCGCCCGATTTTGATATTCATAGCCCAAAGTAGCTTTGGTTTTAGGCACAAATCCACTAGAAGACTCAAAGGTAAAAGGAGTCAGGAAGCGCGGCCAAATCAGATTGGCTTCCGTCCCAACGCGATACACATCAAAACCTTGATTTTGACCTGCGAGCTGCACTTCCAAACCGCCAAAAACACTAATGGTTAACAGTTCTGCACCTTTAAAGGTGTTCCGATTGCTCCAGCCAACGTTCAACTCGGTTCCGGAATAATTCGCTGAATTGGTTTTTGCCAGCACTTCCACACGAATGGATTTTCTTGTTAAAGGCGTCAAATAATAATAAGCATTCAAATAATTCCCTAGCGTATCCGCTACTTTGAACTGGTTCTTCACGAATTTAAAAGTGCCCAAATTCACCAACCGATTCAAAGACAAATTGTGATGACTTCGGTTGTACAAGTCGTTTTTTTTGAAATACAAGGTGCGGTCAAAAATTCGGGGATTGAACGTGTTCTCTGAATCAATAATGGTAAAATCATGGTATTTCTGAATGGAATCAGATGCAGCCATGGCATGATCCTCGTTCAAAGAATAATTCGGATAGATTATAATATCCTTGATTTTGTAGACTTTTTTGGCCAATGCCGGTGTTTCCGATTTCACTTTGACTAGCAAATCGACTTGTCGTTTTCCAACCGTGCTATCCACTTGAATTTTCAGATAATCCGCACCAAAATAAAAATACCCTTGTTCTTTCAAATGCGCGTCTATTCGCTCGCGTTCGGCTTTAATCTTATCCAAATCAAAATTTTCGCCAACCTTCAAGAAACTTTTGTCTTGTGTAGCAGCCACTGCTTTTTCCAATTCGGTCGAATCGGAAGGAAAAGTTACTTGCTTAATTTTATAAGGAAGGCTAGGCTTCACAAGGAAATCGGCCGTCGCTCTTTTTCCACTGCGGGTCGAATCAGAAGCAATTTTCGTATTGAAATAGCCTTTGTTCTCCGCATAATTTTGCAATATTTTGGTATTGAAGTCACGATCAAAATGACTAAAAAGCACCGGAGCTTCACCTACTTTATAGCGCAACCAATAGCGGAATCCTCTTTCTTTTTTTGGTTGCCCCGCGAGATTGTAAAGGAGCAATTTTGGGCGCAAGCCTAAGATTTTTTTGTTGGGTTTTGGTCGCAACAAGCCTTCCATAGTTTTCTTTAAATCTTTTCGTTCTTTACGGGAAATGGAATCATCTTCCACTTTGATTTTACTGCCAACATAAAGCAATTCGCCTTCCGCCAAATATTTCGTATTGCTGCACGAAGACAACAAGAAGAGTAGGAGTAGTATGGAGTAAAGTGTTTCTCTTTTCATCGGTTTACTTTTTTGGAAGGGCTTTTTTGGCTTGCTCATTTTTCACTTTTTGAAAGAGTTCTTTAAATTTAGTATAATTCAAAGTAATGATAAAAGCCACTCCCGTTTCGATCACTTGCCCTTGTAACGCTACTTGATACTGGTTTTTGCGATAGGCACGAATGCGGTACCGCCCGTCTTTGGAGAGTTGGTAATCTGCCGAAATATCGCCCGCAATGGTATTCGATTGCTGGTTGGCTTGTTGTTGGCCTTCCAAACCAAACGTACTTCCCACAGTCACTTTCAAGCGGTCGTTGAGTATTTTTTTGGAAACGCCTACATTCAAATCGGTTTTGTTTTGCCGCTCTCCCAACGTATAGTCGTCGGTAGATTCTAAATCAAAATTGAGTTCTACCCCTCGAATCAAATCGCCCGCCAAATTGTTGAGTTGCTGCGATAGAATTTTACTAGCACTTTGTCGCGCCAAAGAGGCTGCAGTAGCACCACCGGATTCGCTCGCAAAAGGATTTTCACCAATAAACCGATTCAACAACAACAAGGCAAAAACCTGTTTGTTCAATTCGGAAGGTTGTTGCCGCAACTGCGTTAATTTGGTTTGAGTGCTATTGATAATTTCAGTGGAAACCGTATTGTTGCCTTCCGGAAGTACGATATCAAAACTAATATCAGGCTTCAATAAGGCGCCTTTCATAATCAATTGGGTTTCGAAAGGAATCTTTTGTTTGTAAGTATTTCTAACTTGCGGCGTTAGGTTTCCGATTTGGTCCCCCAACAAATCGATGGGCGCAGCATCGGTTTTATAAACGGCGGTAATACTGATATCAGCGGCTGTCGGTTCGCCCGTCCAAAGAATGTAACTTCCTTCTTTAATATCGAATTTTCTCTTGATCAAATTGAACGTCATTTCATAGGTCCCCGAAGTAAATTCATATCGCCCAGTTAAGGTAGTTTTCCCAGAGGGATCCATGCCTCCTGTAAGTTGCGCTTCGCCTTTGAATTTTAAATAATCGCCATTGCCTTTGTCGATAATCATGCTCAACTCGGCTTCTTTGTCGACTTCAATATTCACCGAAGCATCAATTCCTTTGAATTTAGTTTGGCTGATGGAATCATTCACCACAAGGGTTTTGTTTAATTCGGGATGATCTTGATCAATAAACTCAATAATCCCTTCTCGATCCACTATAGAAGGATCCGATTGCGGCAAGACGATAGTCAGTTTCGTGCCTTTGTTTATTTTAATCGAGCCATCAACAACGGGATTGTTCGTGTCGCCCCTTACTTTCAAACGACTGTCTAAATACAACTGACCATAATACAAGGCATTGTCTTTTTCTTTCGAATTTAAGGCTTTAAAATTGTCGGCCTTAATAGCTAAATTCAAACCGTATTCTCTAAAAGTAGCTGTTGGCATAGTACCACTTACCATCAATATATTATGCTCTTCATCGCTAACTGAAAAAGAGTCGAAGGCAATGCCACGCTCATCAATCGCCACTTTATCGTTCATCGATTGGAAATAAGAATTCAGTTGCTTTACCCGAAAAGCAACAGCATTGCACTGCAAATCACCCACTATTTTAGGCGCTTTGGAAGTGCCTTTGATTTTGAATTGACCCGAAAAGAAACCACTGCTTTCCGTGATATTGCCCATCGTAAACCCTTGTATGCTTTTCAGATTTAGTTTTTGTAGATCCAAATCCATATTGAAACTGTCCGAATTGGCGTTGTAAGTGCCGTCTAAATTCGCCTGATTTCCTTGACCAGTAATCGCGATAGAGGCGTTATAAGTATTGGCGATGTCATTGCTAACTTTCAAGGCGATTGTCCCAACCGTATCGGTTTTGAAACTAAAATCGGCAATCACCAAATCGGCTGTAAAAAGCGGTTTCTTAGTAAAGTCTTTGAGTAATGCTTTTCCGTTGATCGTTCCGCCCATCACGAGCGAATCTTTTTGAACCATATTGGTAAGCGTTTCTATTTTGAAATCTTTAAAATCAATGGCAATAGGGGCATTCAAACTTTCGGTCTCCGATTGAATGCTAATAGCACTTTTGCCATTGCTCAACGCGACCGCATTGGCATTAATCCCGTTGTTCCCAAATCGGATTGCATTTTTAGCATCGATGTTCCATTTTTCATAGTTCAATACTAAAGGATTTTGAAGTTGCAGTGCCGTGGTACCGTCGCTCGCTTTTAAATTTCCTGCAATCAAGTACCGTTCTTGGTCTTTGGCATCTTTTAATTGCAAGGTGTAGTCTACCATATTATTTTGAACGGTTCCCGATAAATGGGTGTAAGGCAGCTCCAATTGCGCATTCTGAATGTCATCCACAACAACGCTATAAACGAGGGCTTCCTGTTGCGTATCGATCTTGATGATGGCATTTGTAATGATGTTTTCGTTATAAACGATTTTTGGAATCGCAGCATCCAAAACAATAGAATCGTTCACAGTATTGTACCGTCCCGAAATAGCAATCGGTTCTAAACTTTTCAAGCCGGGTACCAATTGAAACAATACGGGATGGTTTTTCACGCCAACGGTGAAGGCCAACTGTTGCGAATCAGATGGAATTTTCTTATCAGTAGGATGGGTATCATAATATTTCGCTATCGAATTGGTAATGCTATTGGCAACGGTACTGAGTTTGTATTTTCCAGAAACCTCCGCATCGACAACTTGCGAATGAATAGTCATCGTATTTTTAGTTGCA
>Ga0209023_10000901_pt1 | contig 42091 bp, 46 predicted proteins | sample LakOneMetagenome_FD_187468 | JGI IMG/M metagenome (GOLD analysis project Ga0209023, IMG submission 187468) | Freshwater and sediment microbial communities from Lake Erie, Canada (SPAdes) (version 2) | ecosystem: Environmental > Aquatic > Freshwater > Lentic | place: Lake Erie, Canada...
CCCTAATTAAACTTTTTCGCCACGGGCGCGCATGTCAGCCAAAACGGCATCGATGCCGACTTTGTCAATGACGCGCAGACCGGCGTTGGACAGACGCAGGGAGACCCAGCGGTTTTCCGATTCTACAAAAATACGACGGTTCTGCAGGTTAGGCAGGAAACGACGTTTCGTTTTGTTGTTAGCGTGGGAGACGTTGTTGCCAACCATCGGACCCTTGCCAGTTACTTGGCAAACACGTGCCATAGCGCACTCCTAAGAAAATATCCAAATTTGGAAAAACGAGAGTATAGCGCGAAAAGCACCAGACAATCAATGACTTATGAAAAACAATTGTGTCATCGCTGCGCTTGAAATTTAACAATTCGCGCCCCGCTCCTTACTTTGTCCCGCCGGCGGCCTTCATGTCATAGATGGCTTTGTCGAAATTGCTGTACTCGTAGTCCCAGGTCTTGCCGCCGTCTTTGGAGCCGCGGATCGAGAACAGGCCGAATGCGCCGCCGTTGGTGTCGATCATGGCGCCACTCTTGAGCGTGACAAAGTGGCGCTCCAGGTCGTACACCGCGTGGTGCGCCCAGGTGCGACCCTGATCGCGGCTGATCTGCAGTTCCGGGGTGGACATGGCACCGCCGGCCGAGAGCATTGCGCCATCCGCGGTGAACTGGACCGGGAAGGTCTTGATTTTGTACGGCAGCTCGAGCGGTTTCCAGGTCGCGGCCTGGTCTTTGGAATACCAGGCGCTGGCGAAGATGCCGCCAAAGCCCCCGCCTGGGGAAGTGAGCAGCCCCAGTTCGCCGTTCGGGTTCTCGCTGACGTTGACGATGCGCGCGTTGTTGGGAATGGCCGCTTCGCGCCAGGTGCGGGCGGCCGCGTCGTAAAAGCGGAACGGGCCGCTGTAGGTGACGTAGCCGAAGCCGGCAGGCGTCTTCCACATCCAGAACGCCGCGCCGCCGGTCCAGAAATTGGAGGTGAGGCTCTCCTTGCGCAGGGCGGTCCAGGTGCCCGCATCGAGCTTTGCCGAGTGATACAGGGTAATTTCCTGGCCGCGCTGCTGGGCCAGGACCCAGCCGTTCGCGGCATCGCCATAAATGCGCAGCAGATTGCCGGCCGGCAGGTCGCCGGTATCGATCGGCACCAGCTTGTGGGCGTTGCGCGGCTTGCGCAGCAAGGTGTTGAATTCGCCGACGGCAATGAGTTCAGTATCCGGCAAATCGGACGGGATTACGCACAACAGCGATTCCAGGCCGTCGCTCTGAACGGCGCCCCAGCGCCCGGCGGGGCTGCGGCGCAGGACGGTGCCCAGGCGGCTGGCGGCCAGCACGGAGCCGTCGGCCAGTTCGGTGATGCACTCGGCGCCGACCGGCTTGCCCATGGCGTAAGCTTCGACCGCTTCGCCCGCGGATCCGGCGGGGTCGATTTTCCACCCCTTGTCGACCTCGCCCGCGAACAGCGCGGCATGCTGGGGCGAGAAGCGTTGCATCAGCAGATTGTTGGAGGTCACTTTTTTGCTGCGGCCATAGACGACATTGGTATTGAGCGGGGTGACGACGATGCGGCCCAGATCGACCGGCCTGGCGGCGCTGACCACGAAATGCTCAAGCAGCTTGGAAGCGGCAGGAATGCGCAGGATCTTGTTGGATTTACTGTCGCTCAGACTGGCGAAAAAGTATTCGCCGGGCGGCAGCGAACCGATAAACAGCGACGTGTCGCGCGCCATGCCGGGCACCACTTGTTTGAGGATAAAGTTCTGCGTGACGTCGGGTTCGCCCTTGGCCTGCAGTTCGGAAACGCGCACCACCGTGATGTGGTCGAAACCGCGAATTTCGCTGGTATTGGCCGTCACGCTCAGCACCACCGGTTTGAGTTCGGACTTGGCGTCGAGCTTGAGCGGGTCGGTCACGACAGTGGTGGTCGCGCAGCCGACGGCAAGGCTGGCCGCGGCCAGCGCGCAAGCGAAGCGGAGATAGATCTGACGGAAAGAAGCGTGCATAAGTGGCTTGAGGAAATGTTGGTAGCCAGCCAGTATGCGTCAATCTTGCTCGAAAATCACTGGCATTATCCATAAAACAACAGCGCTACAACTGGCCATGCTCGGCGAAGGAGTGCACGTGAGGTCCTGCCACCACGAAATGGTCGAGCACCCGCACATCGACCAGGGCCAGCGCCTGCACCAGCGCGCGCGTGAGCAGCAGGTCGGCCTCGCTCGGCTCGGGCGAGCCGGATGGGTGATTATGGGCCAGCATCACGCTGGCGGCATTGCGGGCCATGGCCGCCTTGACCACTTCGCGCGGATAGACGCTGGTGTGGGTGAGGGTGCCGCGAAACATTTCTTCGCAAGCGAGCAAGCGATTTTTGACGTCCAGGAACAGGACGCTGAACGATTCGTGCGCCTGGCGTCCCAGGTCCAGCCGCAGATATTGACGCACCAGCTCCGGCGAGCCCAGCGCGCAGCCATGCTGCAGTTGTTCGCCGGCGGCGCGCCGCGCCAGTTCCCGCACGGCCTGCAATTGCGCGTACTTGGCCGGGCCCAGCCCGCGCACAGACGACATCTCCCCGCAACTGGCGGCGAACAGACCGTGCAGGGAACCGAAGCGGGTAAGCAGGGCGCGGCCCAGTTCCACCGCGTTCATGCCCTTGACGCCCACCCGCAGGAACAAGGCCAGCAATTCGGGATCGGACAGGGACTGGGCGCCCTCGCGCAGCAGCCGCTCGCGCGGGCGCTGTTGATCGGGCCAATCCTTGATCGCCATGGCGGATCCTTGTGCAGTGCGCGAGCGCGATGGCCGATTATCGGCCCCTTGCGCCGGCGCGCCCTTGATCTGGCCTTGGCGTGCGCGGTGAACCCTTGGCGCCGCGTGCGGGCGGGCCGCCAGGGCCCAGGGCGGCGGTACGGCAGGTCATGACGCGGTACAATATCGGTTTGCACGCTTTCCTCTCGAATATGTCCAACGCAACTACGGCCGTCGTCACGCCCTCGGCTTACCTGACCCTGCATTACCGCCTCGCCACCGCCGACGGCACCAATCTGGTGACCACCTTCGGCGGCAATCCCGCCACGCTGGCGCTGGGCCAGGGCCAGCTGGCCCCGTTCCTGGAGGATGTCCTGATGGGCATGGCAGAGGGCGCCCACCAGACCTTCCAGCTGGCGCCCGGCCAGGCGTTCGGCGAACGCAATCCGGAACTGGTGCGCGATGTGACGCGCGCCACGCTCGAGGAAAATACCGCCCCCGGCACGCAATACCGGGTCGGCGACCTGGTCGACTTCGCCGCGCCCGGCGGCGGCCGCTTTGCCGGCATCTTGCGCGAACTGCGCGACGATGCGGCCACCTTCGACTTCAACCATCCGCTGGCAGGCCAGCCGCTGCAGTTCGAAGTCCAATTGATCTCGGTGTTGTAAAGGAAATATCATGAGCGACATTCTTCTGGCCCAGCCGCGCGGTTTCTGCGCCGGCGTCGACCGCGCGATCGAAATCGTCGAACGCGCGCTTCAGCAATTCGGCGCGCCGATCTATGTGCGCCACGAAATCGTGCACAACGCCTACGTGGTGGAAGACTTGCGCAGCAAGGGCGCGATCTTCATCGAGGAACTCGAGGACGTCCCGGCCGGCAATACCCTGGTGTTCTCGGCGCACGGCGTGTCCAAGGCGGTGCGGGCCGACGCCGAAGCGCGCGGCCTGACCATCTTCGACGCCACCTGCCCGCTCGTGACCAAGGTTCACGTGGAAGTGGCCAAGATGCGGCGCCAGGGCTGCGAGATCATCATGATCGGCCACGACGGCCACCCCGAAGTCGAAGGCACCATGGGCCAGACCGAGGAAGGCATGTACCTGGTCGAAACGCTCGACGATGTGGCCAGGCTGAACGTGGTCAACCCGGATCAGCTCGCTTACGTGTCGCAGACCACGCTGTCGGTGGACGACACGGCCGATATCATCGCCGCCATCAAGGCCAAGTTCCCGAACGTGATCGAGCCGAAAAAGGGCGATATCTGCTACGCCACCACCAACCGCCAGGAAGCGGTCAAGTTCATGGCGCCCCAGGTGGACCTGGTGATCGTGGTCGGCAGCCCCAACAGCTCGAACTCGAACCGCCTGCGCGAAGTGGCCGAAAAGAAGGGAACGCCCGCCTATATGGTCGACAACGCCTCGCAAATCGATCCCGCCTGGCTGGACGGCAAGGTCCGGATCGGCGTCACCGCCGGCGCCTCGGCGCCCGAAGTGCTGGTCCAGGCCGTGATCGACCGCCTCAAGGAATTGGGCGCGCGCAGCGTGCGCGCCCTCGACGGCGTGGAAGAGCACGTGACTTTCCCCTTGCCCAAGGGGCTGGACGGCAATAAAGCGCCGGTCTGAGCGGGGCTGTTAACAATAAGCAAATAATATTTGGAACAGTTGTAATTTTCCGATATTAGTTTTTACGAAACCTCGCTATCATGGCGACGCTCGGATTTTTTGTCGCCACAGACATGTACAAATGTCAAGGCGGTGCGCGGTTGCAGTAGAACCAGGAAACAAGGAGCGGCACTCGGGGATTTCTCCGGGTGCCGTTTTTGTTAAGAACGACATAAAAGAGGCAACCATGGATACCTTTATCCAACAGATTATCAATGGACTGGTGCTGGGCAGTATGTATGCACTGGTCGCCCTGGGCTACACGATGGTGTACGGCGTGTTGAACCTGATTAACTTCGCGCACGGGGATGTGCTGATGATCGGCGCCATGGTCGGCCTGTCGATCCTGAAAGGGCTGGACCTCGTGTTTCCCGGCCTGCCGGGCTATGTCAGCCTGGCGATCGCCATCCTGGGCGCGATTCCGGTCTGCATGCTGGTCAATGTGATCATCGAGCGCGTCGCCTACCGCCGCCTGCGCAATGCGCCACGGCTGGCGCCGCTGATCACGGCGATCGGCGTGTCCTACCTGCTGACCACGTTCGCGATGATGATCTGGGGCCGCAGCCCGCTGTCCTTCCCGCAATTGCTCTCGAGCGAGCCGATCGCCGTCGGCGGCGCGGTGATTTCGCAAACCCAGGTGCTGCTGCTGGCGCTGGCCATGCTGTCGATGGGCGGCCTGGTGCTGCTGGTGGAAAAAACCAAGATGGGCCGCGCCATGCGCGCCACCGCCGAGAACCCGCGCGTGGCCGGCTTGATGGGCGTCGATTCGAACAAGGTCATCGTGGCCACCTTCGCCATCGGCGCCGCGCTGGCGGCTGTGGCCGGCGTGATGTGGGGCGCCAACTATTCCTCGATTCAATTTGCGATGGGCTTTTTGCCCGGCCTGAAAGCCTTCTCGGCGGCCGTGCTGGGCGGCATCGGCAACATTTACGGCGCGATGATCGGCGGCATTCTGCTGGGCCTGATCGAAGCGCTGGGCGCCGGCTACATCGGCGACCTGACCGGCGGCTTCCTCGGCAGCCACTATCAGGACATCTTCGCCTTCGTGGTGCTGATCCTGGTGCTGACGGTGCGTCCGTCCGGCATCATGGGTGAACGCGTGGCCGACCGCGCATAAGGGATCATCATGGCACTTCTCTCCTTCGACCTCGAGCACGACAAGAAACGCGCGACCGCCAGCATGGCGTTCGTGTTCATCGGCCTGCTGATCTTCCCCTTCGTGGCCCAGCAGTTCGGCAATTCCTGGGTCCGCATCATCGACATGGCGCTGCTGTACATCATGCTGGCGCTGGGCTTGAACATCGTGGTCGGCTTTGCCGGCCTGCTCGACCTCGGCTACATCGCCTTCTTCGCGGTGGGCGCCTACATGACGGGCCTGCTGGCCTCGCCCCAATTTGCGGCCTTGCTCGAATCGGTGCTGTACAAGTATCCGGTGTTCGGCGAATGGCTGGTGGCGATCATGGGGCCGAAAATCAAGGAGACCGGGATCCACCTGTCCGTGTGGCTGATCGTGCCGCTGGCCGCGGCCACCGCCGGTTTCTTCGGCGCCCTGCTGGGCGCGCCGACGCTGAAACTGCGCGGCGATTACCTGGCCATCGTGACGCTCGGCTTCGGCGAGATCATCCGCATCTTCATGAACAACCTGAACGATCCGATCAACTTCACCAATGGTCCGCAGGGCATCAACCTGATCGACCCGATCCGCGTGTTCGGCGTGTCGCTGGCCGGTGAGGCGGGCTCCAAGGCCACCGTGATGATCGGCGGCTTCGGCATGCCATCGGTCAATGCCTACTATTTCCTGTTCCTGGCGCTGTGCATTGCGATCGTGTTCGTCACCACCCGCCTGCAGCATTCGCGTCTGGGCCGGGCCTGGGTCGCGATCCGCGAAGATGAAATTGCCGCCAAGGCGATGGGCATCAATACCCGCAACGTCAAGCTGCTCGCGTTCACCATGGGCGCCTCGTTCGGCGGCGTGGCCGGCGCCATGTTCGCCTCGTTCCAGGGTTTCGTGTCGCCCGAATCGTTCTCGCTGACCGAGTCGATCGCGGTGCTGGCCATGGTGGTGCTGGGCGGTATCGGCCACGTGCCGGGAGTGATCGTCGGCGGCGTGCTGCTGGCGGCCTTGCCGGAAGTGCTGCGCCACACCGTGGAGCCGGCCCAGAACATGCTGTTCGGCAAAGTGCTGATCGAAGCCGAAGTACTGCGCCAGCTGCTGTACGGCCTGGCCATGGTGCTGATCATGCTGTATCGCCCGGCCGGCCTGTGGCCGTCGCCCAAGCATGAAGACCGGCCCGAAGCGGCCGAGATGAACAAGGCCGATGCCTTCCCGGCGGCCTGAGGAGAATGACATGAGCGAAAAGACCATCCTCCACATCGACGGCGTCAACAAGCGTTTCGGCGGCCTGCAGGCGCTGACCAATGTCGGCATCAAGATCATGCAGGGCCAGATCTACGGCTTGATCGGCCCCAACGGCGCCGGCAAGACCACTTTCTTCAACGTCATTACCGGGCTGTATCAGCCCGACAGCGGCACCTTCGAGCTGGCCGGCAAACCGTATTCGCCGTCGGCCCCGCATGAAGTGGCCAAGGCCGGCATTGCCCGTACCTTCCAGAACATCCGCCTGTTCGGCGAAATGACGGCGCTGGAAAACGTGATGGTCGGCTGCCACGTGCGCACCAGGCAGGGCGTGTTCGGCGCCGTGTTCCGCCACAAGGCGGCGCGCGCCGAGGAAGCGGCGATCCGCGCCCGCGCCCAGGAATTGCTCGACTTCGTGGGCATCGGCGCGTACGCGAAACGCACCTCCAAGTTCCTGTCGTACGGCGACCAGCGGCGCCTGGAAATCGCGCGCGCCCTGGCCACCGATCCGACCTTGCTGGCGCTGGACGAGCCGGCCGCCGGCATGAACGCGACCGAAAAACTGGCCCTGCGCGAGTTGCTGGTCAAGATCAAGAACGAAGGCAAGACCGTGCTGCTGATCGAGCACGACGTCAAGCTGATGATGGGCTTGTGCGACCGCATTACCGTGCTCGAATACGGCAAGTCGATTGCCGAAGGCTTACCAGCCGACATACAAAAGAATCCGGCTGTGATTGAAGCCTACCTGGGAGGGGCTCACTGATGAGCGATACGATTCTGAAAGTCCAGGGCTTGCGCGTGGCCTATGGCGGCATCAAGGCCGTCAAGGGCATCGACCTGGAAGTGAACAAGGGCGAGCTGGTCACGCTGATCGGCGCCAATGGCGCCGGCAAGACCACCACTCTCAAAGCGATCACCGGCACCTTGCCGCCGTGCTCGGTCGAAGGCACGATTGCCTACAAGGGCGCCTCGCTCAAGAACACCAAGTCGTTCGAGATGGTGCAGCGCAAGCTGGCCATGGTGCCGGAAGGGCGCGGCGTATTCACGCGCATGACGATTGCCGAAAACCTGTTGATGGGCGCCTACACGCGCGACGACAAGGCCGGCATCGCGGCCGATATCGAGAAATGGTTCACGGTGTTCCCGCGCCTGAAGGAACGCTCGGCCCAGTTGGCCGGCACCCTGTCGGGCGGTGAACAGCAGATGCTGGCCATGGCGCGCGCGCTGATGAGCCACCCGGAATTGCTGCTGCTCGATGAACCGTCGATGGGCTTGTCGCCGATCATGGTGGAAAAGATCTTTGAAGTGATCCGCGATGTGCACCAGCAGGGCATCACGATTTTGCTGGTCGAGCAGAACGCCAAGCTGTCGCTGCAGGCGGCCGACCGCGGTTATGTGATGGATTCGGGCGCCATCATCATGAGCGGCAATGCGGCGGACATGCTGCACGATCCGCGCGTGAAGGCGGCGTATTTGGGCGAGTAAGCGACCCCGTCGTCCTCGCGAAGGCGGGGATCCATGGCATGTTCCCGAAGTCGGTCGGCACGCTATAGGCCCCCGCCTTCGCGAGGGCGACAATAAAAAACCCGCAGCGTTCGCACGCTGCGGGTTTTTTGTTGAAGCGGAAAGAATTACTTCTTGCCGGCTTTTGGTGCGGCGGTCTGGGCAGCTTGCGTGAACTGGCTCACAGCGGCGTTGACGTTGGTTTCAACGGCTTCCATCGCTTGCTTGGCGGTCTTGCTCAGCTGCTCGTAACCGGCGCTGGCGTTGCCCAGGGTTGCTTTGATGACCGACACCACGTTTTCCGAGCCGGCTGGCGCGTTCTTGGTGACTTCGTCGACCAGCGAGATGACCTTGCGGTTGGTCTCGGCGATTTGCTCTTCAGCAGCCTTGGTGAATTCAGCCTGGGTGCCGGCAGCGATGGCAGCGACCTGACGGCCATACGACAATGCTTTTTCAGCCGTTGGCTGGGCCTGGGCAGCGGTCAGCGAGAAGAATTCTTGCGGATCCTTGGCCGACAGCAGTTGGCGGGTGGCAGCCGACGATTCGTCCAGCGACGCCTTGGCAGCGGTCAGGTTCAGTTCGACCAGCTTTTCCATGCCTTCAAACGCTTTCGAAGTCAGCGACGAGAAGATGGCGAATTGCGATTCGAAGTTGGCTTTGGTGGCGTTCGAAAACTGCTCAGGGATTGCAAACATTGTGTTCTCCAGTATGGTTTGTTCGTTTTGACGGGTGACCGGTGAAACAGAAACTTGAAACTTTTCAGGCTGCCGATTTATTGTGCAGCGCAACAGAACCCATTTTACTGAGTTTGCGTGTCGAGTCAAGCGATTTTTGTGCAGTGCACCAATAGTCTGTTTCACGACGCCGCAAGGCGCCGTGCTAGACTCGCGGCTCCTTTCCGCTGGGAACATGATGCATCACAATACGGCTGCGGTGCCCCCCGTTTCTATTGATCGATATCAAACCATGACAAGAAAAATGTTGCGATGCGACAAGTAACCCGCTGGATGTCCCCGGTTCCCGCTTTCTTTGTGTTGCTATGGAGTACGGGTTTCATTGTCGCCAAGTTCGGCTTGCCGTACGCGCCGCCGCTCACGTTCCTGGTGCTGCGCTGCGCCGCCGTGCTGGTGTTGCTGGTGCCGCTGGTCTTATTGAGCAAGGCGCCCTGGCCGCGCGCCCAGGCCGGGCACTTGGCGGTGGCAGGTCTGCTGCTGCAGGGCGGCTACCTGATCGGGGTCTGGTGCGCGATCAAGCTCGGCATGCCGGCCGGGATCACCGCCCTGATTGTCGGCATGCAGCCGATCCTGACCGCGGCCAGCGCCGGATTGATCGGCGAGCGGGTCAGCGCCCGTCAGTGGCTGGGCCTGGTCTTCGGTCTGACCGGCGTGGCGTTGGTCGTGCATGCGAAAATGTCGCTGACGGGTTTGTCGCTACCGGCCTTGCTGTGGTGCGTGCTGGCCTTGCTGTCGATTACGGCCGGCACCTTGTACCAGCGCCGCCATTGCCCCACATTCGATTTGCGCAGCGGCACGGTGATCCAGTTCTCGGCCACGCTGGCCTTGCTGCTGCCGTTGGCCGTGTGGCTGGAAGGCTTGAGTCCGTCCTTGTCGACTGTGCAATGGACGCCGCATTTCATCGGCGCCTTGCTGTGGTCGGTGCTGGGCTTGTCGATCGGCGCCATCTTTTTGTTGTTCACCCTGATCCGGCGCAGCGCCGCGACCGAGGTGACCAGCTTGATGTACCTGACCCCGCCCACCACGGCCGTGATGGCCTGGCTGATGTTCGGCGAAGCCTTCAGCCTGGCCGGCCTGGCGGGCATGGCGCTGGCGGTGGCGGGCGTTGTCTGTGTGATTAAAAAACAGGAGAAAGCATGATCGTCAGTCCGCAACAGCAAGCCGTCGACGCGGCCATTACCAGCCGCCGTTCGATCCGCGCCTTCCGGCCCGATCCGGTGGCGCGCGAAGATATCGACCAGATTCTCGAAGTGGCCTCGCGCGCGCCGTCCGGCACCAACACCCAGCCGTGGAAGGTGACGGTGCTGACCGGCGCCGCCAAGACCCGCCTGTCGGAGGCCATTCTGGCGGTCCACAACGACCCGGCCGCGGCCAGGGAACATGTGGAGGAATATGCCTACTACCCGCGCGACTGGGTCGCGCCGTATATCGACCGGCGGCGCAAGGTGGGCTGGGATCTGTACGCGCTGCTGGGCCTGACGCGCGACGACAAGGCCGGCATGTCGGCCCAGCATGGCCGCAATTACCGCTTCTTCGATGCGCCGGTCGGCATGATTTTTACGGTCGACCGCATCATGCAGCAAGGTTCTTGGCTCGATTACGGCATGTTCTTGCAGAACATCATGGTGGCCGCGCGCGGACGCGGACTCGATACCTGCCCGCAGGCAGCGTTCACCCAATACCACCGCATCATTGCCGAACAGCTCAGTTTGCCAGCGGACCAGATGGTGGTGTGCGGCATGGCGCTCGGCTATGCCGATCCGGACAAGATCGAGAACGCGCTCGAGACCGCACGCGAGCCGGTGTCGGGTTTCGCTCGATATATTGAATGAGCGTACACTGACACTATGCAATCGACGCCGCGCAACATCGTTGCGCGTGTGCAAAAGCGATGCCGAAATTCAGTGAAAACTGCTTGCGAACAAGGCGTGCTTTGTTACACTGCGATGAAGAAGGATCTGCCCGGCTGGCAGCCCGCTGTAAAGGATTTTCAGATGTATAAGCTTGTTTTAGGCGCATTCGTTTCGCTGATGATGGTGCTGGCGCCAGCGGCCGAGGCGCGCACTGCGCACGGTCACAAGGGGGCCAAAAAGGCCCAGGCCGGCGGGCACAAGTTCAAGCACCGCGCCGGCGGCCGCCAGCACGCCGCGCCGCGCAACCAGGTGATCCGCCGCACCGTCGTCGTCAATGGCAAACGCAAGGTGATCTACCAGCGCGTGCTGATCGCGCGCACCTATGCCGAACCGGTGCGCATGAGCGAAGGCGACCGCGCCGGCCTGAACCTCACGCGCGATCCGCTCGACCTCAAGTCCAGCGTGGCCCTGGTGCTCGACCAGAACAATGCCGAAGTCTTGTTCGAGAAAAATGCGAATGTGGCACTGCCGATCGCGTCCATCACCAAGATGATGACCGGCCTGATCGTGGTGCAGGCGGGGCAGGACATGCAGCAAGTGCTGACCATCACCGACGACGATGTGGACCATGAAAAAATGAGCCATTCGCGCCTGCAAGTCGGTTCGCGCATGACCCGCGGCAATCTGCTGCATATCGCCTTGATGAGTTCGGAAAACCGCGCCGCCGCCGCACTGGCGCGCAACTACCCGGGCGGTGTGCCTGCCTTTGTGGAAGCGATGAATGCGAAGGCGCGCGAACTGGGCATGAACGATACCCGCTACGTCGATTCGAGCGGCTTGTCGAGCAGGAATGTGGCCAGCGCGCGCGACTTGGCGCGGCTGGTGAATGCGGCCTATCAGGAGCCGCTGCTGCGCGAGTATTCGACCGACCCCAAAGCGACGGTCGATGCGGGGCGCCGCATGATGCAGTACCACAATACCAACTATCTGGTCGCGATGCCGGACTGGGAAATCGGCCTGCAGAAAACCGGCTTCATCAACGAAGCAGGGCGCTGCCTGATGATGCAGGCGGTGGTGGCCGGGCGCGCCGTGATCATGGTGTTTCTCGATTCCAAGGGCAAGCAGTCGCGCACCGCCGATGCCGGCCGCGTGCGGCGCTGGCTGGAGGCGTTCACCACGCCCGCGCCCGTGATTCAGACGCCGGTATTACAGCCCGCCGGTGTATCCCAGGGTGGCTGAAATCTGACTGGCGGTGCCGACCAGGTCTTCCAGCCATTCTTCCTGCAGCCGGTCGGCCGGGGCCGAGATCGACAGGCCGGCTACCAGCTTGCCGCTGTCGTCGTGGATGCCGGCCGCCATGCAGCGCACGCCCAGTTCCAGTTCCTCGTTGTCGCGCGCATAGCCGCGCGTGCGCACCAGCGACAGCTCGCGTTCGAGCTTGGCCAGATCCGTGATCGAATTTTTGTTGTGCCCGGCCAGGCCCGTGCGCGTGGCGTAGGCGCGGATCGCTTTCGGCTCGTCCACCGACAGGAACAGCTTGCCGGTGGAAGTGAGGTGCAGCGGACCGCGTCCGCCGATCGCGCGCACCACCTGCATGCCGGACCGCTCGGAAAACGCGCGGTCGATGTAGACGATCTCGTCGCCCTGGCGCACCGACAGATTGATGGTCTGCTGGGTCTTTTTATGCAGCGCGCGCATGAAGTCGAGCGCCGCTTCGCGCACCGACAGCCGGCTCTTGACTACATTGCCCAGTTCCAGCAAACGCATGCCGAGGCGGTAGGTGCCCGGCTCGACCCGGTCGACGAAACGGGTGATGACCATGTCGTTGAGAATACGGTGCGCGGTGGACGGATGCAGGCCGGACACCTTCGATAACTCCTTCAGACTGACGGGATCGGTGTAATTGGCCAGCGCATCGAGCAGCGCGACCATGCGCTCGATCACCTGGATCGAGGTTTTAGGCGCTTCGACAGATTCGATTTTCATAATGTGGTTGGTGCGGTGCAGTATATTCTCTACTTTATACCATAATGCGGAAAGGGTTGGCAATTTCCTCCACCGCGCGCAGGTTTTGTGGCTTGACTGCCATGTCACGGGCATAATGCGGCATCTGAGCAACCTGGAAATCACCATGTCTGAACCTGTCAGCGAATTCAAGAGCAAAAGTGGGCTGGGCCGCATCATGCCCGCCATGTTTTACGCGATGGCCGGCCTGAAGTCGGCCTGGCAGAATGAGCACGCCTTCCGCCAGGAATTGGTGATGGTGGTGATCGGCGCGGTGATCGCGCTGGTGTTGCCGATTTCCGCGTTCCAGAAATTGTTCCTGATCGGCGTGCTGGTGTTCGTGCTGATCGTCGAGCTGTTCAACTCGGCCATCGAAGCGGTGGTCGACCGCATTTCGCTCGAGCGCCATCCGCTGTCGAAAAACGCCAAGGACATGGGCAGCGCCGCCGTGTTTCTGGCGATCTGCCTGGCTGCGGCCTGCTGGGCGGTGGTGCTGTTCAACCGCTTCTACTGAGCCTTCCCATTGTTTGCATAAGCAAAGACGAAAGCATTCGTTCGCTTTCGTCGGGCGCGCCCGTATCCTTGTTCTCAGGAGGCGGGCATGGCCACACAACTTTTCCCCGATTTTCACATCATCATCGTACCCGGGCTGCATGACAGCAGCGACGGCCACTGGCAGTCGCGCTGGCACCGCAGCTTCCCGGAGTTTTCGCGCGTACGCCAGGACGATTGGGCGCATCCCGAACTGTCGGCCTGGTCCACGCGCCTGGGCCAGGTGCGCGCGCGCGATCCGCGCCCGGCGCTGCTGGTCGCCCACAGCTTCGGCTGCCTGACGAGCGTGCACAGCATCGCGCGCAGCGCCGCCAATGTGGCTGGGGTGCTGCTGGTGGCGCCCGCCGATCCCGATAAATTCAAGGTGGCCGAGGTGCTGCCGGCCTTGCCGCTGCCGTGCCCGTCGATCCTCGTTTCGAGCAGCAATGATCCGTGGATGCGCGCCAGCCGGGCGGCCGAGTGGGCAAGACGCTGGGACAGCGAACTGGTCGAGGCCGGCGCCCTGGGGCACATCAACGCCGATTCGGGCCTGGGCGACTGGCATGGCGGTTTGCGCCTGTTGCACCGGTTGGCCGAAAAGGCGCACAATGGGATGCTGGCCATTTCGGCATGATTGACATCCTATTTATTTTTTAACGACGGAGAAAAGATATGACATTACGCTTGGGCGACACCGCTCCCGATTTCGTACAGGATTCCTCGCAAGGCCAGATCAAGTTCCATGAATGGGCAGGCGATTCGTGGGTGGTCCTGTTTTCGCACCCGGCCGATTTCACGCCCGTGTGCACGACCGAACTGGGGCTGACGGCCAAACTCAAACCGGAATTCGACAAGCGCAACGTGAAGGCGATCGCGCTGTCCGTGGACCCGGCCGAAACACATAAAACCTGGATCGCCGATATCGAAGACACGCAAAAAACGGTGGTCGGCTTCCCCATCATCGCCGACGCCGACAAAAAAGTGGCCACCCTGTACGACATGATCCACCCCGAGCAGTCCGCGACCGCCACGGTGCGCTCGCTGTTCGTGATCGACCCGGCCAAAAAGATCCGCCTGTCGATTACCTACCCGATGAGTACGGGCCGCAATTTCGACGAAGTGTTGCGTGTGATCGACGCGCTGCAATTGACCGACAAACACACCGTCGCCACCCCCGGCAACTGGAAAGATGGCGATGACGTGATCATTCCGCTGACTGTCCAGGATCCGGAAGTGATCAAGCAAAAGTATCCTAAAGGCTACACCGCAGCGCGTCCTTACCTGCGTCTGACGCCCCAGCCGAACAAATAAGGCAGCCGGCGCGCGGGGAGGGGGCCCCGCTCCTCACTGCGCGCATAAGCAAATAAGCTTTAAGTTGTTTGGTTTACCGCCGCGTCCCCTTACCCTCATCGCTACTTTGGGGGTATTTGCATGTTACTTACATACGTCGTATCGGGTTTCGCGGTGGGATTGCTGGTCGGTATGACCGGCGTCGGCGGCGGCTCGCTGATGACACCGCTGCTGACGTTGCTGTTCGGCATTTCGCCATCGGTCGCGGTTGGCACCGACCTGGCCTTCGCCTCGATCACCAAGACCGCCGGCACCTTCACTCACCGGCTGCGCGGTACGGTGCGCTGGGATATCGTCAAGCTGCTGTGCATGGGCGCCTTGCCGGCGGCCATCGTCACCACGCTGGCGCTCAAGCAATTCGGCACCGTCGATCCCAAGATCGGCCAGATCATCCGCTATTCGATTGCCGGTTCGGTCCTGCTGACCGTCGTCGCGCTCCTGTTCAAGGGCAAGATGATGGCCTGGCTCAATGCGCACCCGGAACGTCATCTGGCGGGTAGCAAGCTGACTGCCGCTACCATCGTGGCCGGCGTCGTACTCGGCACCCTGGTCACGGTCTCGTCCATCGGCGCCGGCGCCATCGGCGCCACCTTGCTCGTCATGCTTTACCCACGCCTGTCGGCGGCTGAAGTGGCCGGCACCGACATTGCCTATGCCGTGCCGCTGACCGCCATTGCCGCCTTTGGCCACTGGTGGCTCGGGTCCATCAACTGGGCCTTGCTGGCCATGCTGCTGGTCGGTTCCGTGCCCGGCATCACCCTCGGCTCCTGGATGGCGCGCGCCGTGCCCGAGCGCGTGCTGCGCGCTCTACTGGCCATGACGCTCACCGGCGTGGCTGCCAAACTCATTTATTGAGTCCATTCCCGGCGCTTAATATCATTTTCCGTCTATTCAAATGAGAAAGTCTTCGTTTTCTTTATGAGTTCGGAATGAGATTATTGCGCCTTCTTAGATCAAAATGTAATAAGAGGACGCAATGTCTCCCACCCCACCCCCGCAGCGCGCGCCATACCGGGTCATGCCCGGTTTCGGTCTGTCGCTGGGGTTCACGATTTTCTACCTGGCGCTGATCGTTCTGATCCCGCTGTCGGCCGTCTTCCTCAAGACCTTCACCATGACCTGGGAAGCGTTCTGGAGCGCGGTGACCTCGGACCGCGTGGTTGCTTCCTACAAACTGAGTTTCGGCGCCTCGCTGATCGCCGCTTCCATCAACGTCGTGTTCGGCGGCATCGTGGCCTGGGTGCTGGTGCGCTACAAGTTTCCCGGCAAGCGGCTGATTGACGCCTTGGTCGACCTGCCGTTCGCGCTGCCGACCGCCGTGGCCGGCATCACGCTGACCGCCCTGTATTCCAGCAATGGCTGGATCGGCAAATACCTCGAGCAATTCGGCTGGAAAGTCGCTTTCACGCCGACCGGGGTGGTGGTGGCGTTGACCTTCATCGGCTTGCCCTTCGTGGTGCGCACCGTGCAGCCGGTGCTCGAAGACGCCGAGCGCGAACTCGAAGAAGCGGCCGCCAGCCTGGGCGCCAACTCCTTCCAAACCTTTGTGCGCATCATTTTCCCGTCCATCATGCCGGCCATGCTGACCGGCTTCGCGCTCGCCTTCGCGCGCGCTACCGGCGAATACGGTTCGGTGATTTTCATCGCCGGCAATATGCCGATGGTGTCCGAGATCACGCCGCTGTTTATCATCACCAAGCTGGAACAGTACGATTACGCGGGCGCCACGGCCATCGCGGTGGTCATGCTGATCGCGTCCTTCCTGCTGCTGCTGACGATTAACTTGCTGCAGGCTTGGACCCGCAAGCGATCGGGGAAAAAATGAGCGCGCCATTCAAAAAATCGGGCGCCGTGCTGGAGCCGGCCTGGGTGCGCATCGTGCTGGTCACCATTGCGCTCGCGTTCCTGACCCTGTTCCTGTTCGTGCCGCTCGTCGCCGTATTCGTGGAAGCGTTCAAGAAGGGCTGGCAAGCTTACCTGGCCGCGATTGTCGATCCGGACGCGATTGCCGCCATCAAGCTGACCCTGATCGCGGCCGGCATCTCGGTGCCTCTCAATCTGGTGTTCGGCGTGGCCGCCGCGTGGGCCGTGGCCAAGTTCGAATTCCGCGGCAAGAGCGTGCTGCTCACGCTGATCGACTTGCCGTTCTCGGTCTCGCCGGTGATCTCGGGGTTGATCTATGTGCTCATGTTCGGCGCCCAGGGCTGGTTCGGCCCATGGCTGCAGGCGCACGATATCAAGATCCTGTTCGCGGTGCCGGGCATCGTGCTGGCCACCGTCTTCATCACCTTCCCGTTCGTCGCGCGCGAGCTGATTCCCCTGATGCAGTCGCAGGGGAACGAGGAAGAAGAAGCGGCGCTGGTGCTGGGCGCCTCCGGCTGGGACACCTTCCGCCGCGTGACGCTGCCCAACATCAAATGGGGCCTGCTGTACGGCGTGATCCTGTGTAACGCGCGCGCCATGGGCGAGTTCGGCGCGGTGTCGGTGGTGTCGGGCCATATCCGCGGCGAGACCAACACCATGCCGCTGCAGGTCGAAATCCTCTACAACGAATACAACTTCGCCGCGGCGTTCGCGGTCGCCTCGCTGCTGGCGCTGCTGGCCCTGGTGACCCTGGCGATCAAGACCTTCGTCGAATGGCGTTTGCACACGGTCGATCCGGTCGAAGCCGAAGCACGAGCAATGGAGCACTAATCATGACAATCGAAGTCAAGAACATCAACAAGCGTTTCGGCGATTTCGTCGCCCTCGACAATGTGTCGCTGCAGTTCCCCACCGGTGAACTGACGGCGCTGCTGGGGCCTTCCGGCTGCGGCAAGACCACGCTGCTGCGCATTATCGCGGGCCTCGAGCATCCCGACTCCGGCCAGGTGCTGCTGGACGCGAACGACGCCTCGGCGCGCCATGTGCGCGAACGCCAGGTCGGCTTCGTGTTTCAGCACTACGCGCTGTTCAAGCACATGACCGTGTTCGAGAACGTGGCCTTCGGCCTGCGCGTCAAGCCGCGCAAGGAGCGTCCGTCGGAACTGGAGATCAAGCAGAAGGTGCACGACTTGCTGGGCCTGGTGCAGCTGGACTGGCTGGCCGACCGCTATCCACCGCAGCTCTCGGGCGGACAGCGCCAGCGCATCGCCCTGGCACGCGCACTGGCGGTGGAGCCGCGCGTGCTGCTGCTCGACGAGCCCTTCGGCGCGCTTGACGCCAAGGTGCGCAAGGAATTGCGGCGCTGGCTGCGCCGCCTGCACGACGACCTGCACGTCACCTCGATCTTCGTCACCCACGACCAGGAAGAAGCGCTCGAAGTGGCCGACCAGGTGGTCCTCATGAACAAAGGGAAGGTCGAACAACTCGGTTCGCCATCGGACGTGTACAACCATCCGGCTTCGCCGTTCGTCTACGGCTTCCTCGGTAACGTCAACCTGTTCCACGGCCGCGTGCACGAGGGCGTGCTGGCCAGCGGCGACGCCAGCTTCACCGTGCCCGATCACGCCCAGGTCCAGGACAGCAAAGGCATCGCCTACGTGCGTCCGCACGATCTCGACATCGACCGTTACGTGGCCGGCGGCGAAGGCATCGTCGTCAAGCTGCGCCGCGCGCACGCGATCGGGCCGCTGGCCCAGCTCGACCTGGAACGGGCCGACAACGCCGAACTGATCGAAGCCGTCATTCCGAACGAGCGCTTCAGCCAGCTGCAGGTGCGCGAAGGCGACACGCTGCTGGTGCGTCCGCGCCGCATGCATGTGTTTGTCGACCAGGGAGCAGCGATATGAATTTCCAACAATTGCGGTCGATCCGCGAAACCGCGCGCCGCGGCTACAACCTGACCGAAGTGGCCAACGCGCTGTTCACGTCGCAGCCGGGCGTGAGCCGCCAGATCCGCGAGCTGGAAGATGAACTGGGCGTCGTCATTTTTGAGCGCAACGGCAAGCGCCTGACCGGGCTCACCGAGCCGGGCAAAGGCATCCTCAAGATCATCGACAAGCTGCTGGTGGAGGCCGAGAACTTGCAGCAGGCCAGCCAGGACTACGCGGGCCAGAACAGCGGCACGCTGACCATCGCCGCCACCCACACCCAGGCGCGCTATGCGCTGCCGAAGGTGGTGCAGTCGTTCCGCGCCGATTTCCCGGATGTGCGGATCGCGCTGCAGCAAAGCGCGCCGGACCATATCGCGGAGTGGGTCTTGTCGGGCAAGGCCGATATCGGCATCGCCACCGAGGGTCTTTCGCAGTTCCCGGACCTGGTGTCCTTCCCGTGCTACCGCTGGAGCCATTTGATCGTGGTGCCGGATGGGCACCCGCTATTGAACCAGTCGCCGATCCGGCTCGAAGACCTGGCGGCATTCCCGCTCATTACCTATGACGTGGGCTTTACGGGGCGCGGGCATATCGACGCCGCCTTCGCCGCCGCGGGCGTGAAGACCGACATCGTGCTCACCGCCATGGATTCGGACGTGATCAAGCAGTACGTGACGCTGGGTCTGGGCGTGGGCATCGTGGCCTCGATGGCGTTCGACCATGGACGCGACAAGGGTTTGCGCGCGGTGGAAGCATCGCACCTGTTTGCGCCCAACGTGACGCGCCTGGCCGTGCGGCGCGGCGCTTATCTGCGCGAGTATGCCTACCGTTTCATTTCGCAGTTCGCCCCCGAGTTGAAACGGGCGGAGATCGAGGCTGCGGTCAACGCGGAAGGCTAGATTCACCGCCGCCGTCAACACGTTCGCGTCCGCGAGGCGCGGCGTGACGCGCAGGGGCCGAAACGGATCTTGCGCGTTCAGCGCCGATATTTTTCGTACCTGGTGCGGATGGCGTCGATCGAGCCGTCGGCCTTCGCCTTGTCCAAGGCCAGCCGTAGCGATTGCATCAACGCCGCGGTTGCGTGGGCGCGCGCGACGAGCAATTGCACGGGTACGTGCTTGATGACGAACGGTTCGCCGTAGTCGGCCATGGTGCGGTCCATTTTCGCGAGCAGGTATGTGAGGCCGATCGGGAGGGTGATGATGAAATCGACCCGCCCCGCGTCGAGCATCTTGGGGCAGGAATCGTGGTGCGACACTTCCCTCAGCAAAAACCGGGTGTCGGCATACAATTCGGGAACCAGCGAACTGCGGCGGGTCAGGCAAATCGTCGTGCCCCGCAATTCGTCGAGCGAATGGACTTGCGTGCCCGCTCGGCCCAAGGCGATCACGTCGAATTCCATGACGTCTCCGACAGCGACGGAATCGGCCAGCATGTCGCTGTTGGGGACGGCGAGGACTGCGCCAATGCTGCCGTCTTTCAGATACTGGCGCAGCCGGGGGAAAGGCAATACCTCGATCTGGAGACTGGTGTCGGCCTGCCTGGCAATGGCTTGGGTGAGTTCGACGTACAGGCCGGACCATTCACCCGAAGCTTGGGCGAAGGCAAATGGCACGCCCTCGTGGACGCCAACCTTGACGGGCGGGTCTGCCTTGGCGCCGCCGCAGACCACCAGAACCGTTGCCAGAACGAGAGCATGAAAACGCATCGCGACCTAACCTCGCAAGGAAATCCGCAGGGCGAAATTGCCCGCGCATTAAACAGTACGCCGCAGCACCGAACCTGTCAAATGGCGCCGCAGCCGCGCCGCTACGCCCGGGGGGCGTTCCACAAGACGGCGAAAATGAAGACGTTCATCGTCGCATTGAAAGCGGCATGCGCCACGATGGGCGGTCCCAGGGACGCGCTGCGTTGCCGCAGCCAGCCGAATAGCCATGCCGTGCCGAACATGAGCGCGACCCAGAGCGCCCCCGAGCCTGCGCGCATACTTGTTCCGGCCGCCGTGACGAGCAGGCCGTGATGGCACAGGTGGACCAGGCCGAACAGCGCCGCTTCGATATGGGTGCTCAGGCGCGCGCTGAAGCGGGTTTCCAGCGCGCCTTGCAGAAAACCGCGGAAGAACAGTTCCTCGCCCAGCGGGCTGAAGATGCACGCCGGGATGGTGAAGATGAGATGCAGCGCGAGCAGGCCGAAACCGTCCGTGTTCATCACCTTGCGGTAGCTGTTGGCGATGCTCACGTACCAGTTGTCCGGCGATGTGCCGTACAGCGCCATGCCGAGAGCGAAGCAAAGGGCGGCGGCGCCGGCGCCGGCCACCAGGCCGATCAGAAAGTAGCGGGGCGTGTTTGGCAGCCGCAGGCCGATCTGGCCTCTGCCTTCCGGCGTGAGCAGCAGCCAGGGCAGGGCGCCCATGACCACGAAGCCAAGCGGGAGCATCCAGCGCAGGCCAGGCGGTCCAAGCGTGCCCATGGCGCGCATGGCGGCAAACGTCAGGCTCAATGCGGCGGCGAGCGCGAGCAGAGCGCCATGCGGCAGCCGAATGCGTGTGCCGAGGGTCGATGCCGTCATCGCGCCGTAGGTGCCTTATGCGCCGGGATTGGTGATGCGGCGGTGAATATCGTTGACCGCATCGATGACTTCGGACGGCAGCTTGACCGACACCGCATCGATGTTTTCATTCAGCTGCGCCAGCGTGGTGGCGCCCACGATGGTCGACGCCACGAACCAGCGCGAATAGCACCAGGCCAGCGCCAGTTGGGTCGGCGTCAAACCATTGGCGCGGGCCAGTTCGGCGTATTCCTTGACCGCCGCCAGCACCGACGGGCGCAGGTAGCGCGGGCTCCAGTTGGGCGGGAAGATGGTCAGCCGCCCGTGCGCCTTGGGATCGTCCAGGTACTTGGCCGTCAATTGGCCGAAGGCCAGCGGGCTGTAGGCGAGCAGGCTCACTTGTTCGCGGTAGCAGACCTCGTCCAGCAGGCTGGTCTCGAAACTGCGCGCGGTCAGGTTGTACAGGTTCTGGATGGTCGCGATGCGCGGCAAGCCTTTGGTTTCGGCCTGCTTGACGAATTCGCTCACACCCCAGGCGCTCTCGTTGGACACGCCGATATGGCCGATCTTGCCTTCGTCGATCAGTTTGCCCAGCACGGCCAGGGTGTCTTCGATCGCCACGCAGGCGCGTTCTTTTTTCGGCTCGAAGCTGCTGGCGCCGAAGATCGGCACATTGCGGCTTGGCCAGTGGATTTGATACAGATCGATACGCTCGGTCTGCAGGCGCCTGAGGCTCGCTTCGACCGCGGCGCGGATGTTGATTTCGTCGAGATTGTTCTTGCCGTTGCGGATCCAGTGCATGGCCGCGTTGGGGCCCGCCACCTTGGTCGCCAGGACCACGTCGGCGCGCCGGCCCGTCTTCTTGAGCCAGGAGCCGATGAAGCGTTCGGTCGACCCTTGCGTCTGCGCGCGCGGCATGACCGGATACATCTCGGCCGTGTCGATGAAGTTGATGCCCCGTTCGAGCGCCAGATCGAGCTGGCTGTGGGCGTCGGCTTCGCTATTTTGCTCGCCGAACGTCATGGTGCCGAGACAGACCTGCGATACACGCAGGCCGCTTTGTCCGAGCGTGACCCTATCCATTCTTTTGCATTCTGATTTCGTTGGCGCAGTCGCGCACCAGCGCCGGTCCGGCGTAGATCAGGCCCGTGTAGACCTGGACCAGCGAGGCGCCCAGTTTCATCTTTTGCGCGGCGTCCTTGCCGCACATGATGCCGCCCACGCCGATGATGGGCAGCTCGTCGCCCACTTCGGCCTTGAGCGCGCGGATCACGATGTTCGACAGGTCGAATACCGGCTCGCCGGACACGCCGCCAACCTCATTGCCGTACTTGACCCGATCGACCATGCGGTGGCTGGTGGTGGTGTTGGTGGCGATCACACCGTCGATCTTGTGGCGCAGCAGTGCGTCGGCGATGTTCTTGATTTGTTCGGCGTCGACGTCCGGCGCGATCTTGAGCGTGAGCGGCACATAGCGCTTGTGCTGGTCGGCCAGACGCAATTGCGACGCTTTGAGCTGCGACAGCAGGGCGTCCAGTTCGGACGCGCCCTGCAGCTGGCGCAGGTTCTTGGTATTGGGCGAAGAGATGTTGACCGTCACATAGCTCGCGTACGGATACACCTTTTCCAGGCAGTGCAGATAGTCGTCGACTGCGTCTTCGATCGGTGTGGCGGCGTTCTTGCCGATGTTCAGACCGAGGATGCCCTCTTTGTTCTGATAAAACTTGGACGACTGGACGTTGGCGACAAACGCGTCCACGCCGCCGTTGTTAAAGCCCATGCGGTTGATGATCGCGTTCTTGGCCGGCAGGCGGAACATGCGCGGCTTGGGGTTGCCCGGCTGTGCGCGCGGCGTGACGGTGCCCACTTCGATCGAGCCGAATCCGAGCGCGGCCAGGCCGTCGATGTAGGCGCCATCCTTGTCCAGACCCGCGGCCAGGCCGACCGGGTTGGGAAAGGTCAGACCCATGACCACGCGCGGATCGGGCGCGGGTTTGCGTACGGCGGCAGTCAGACCCAGGCTTGCTGCACGGCGCAACGCGGGCAGGGTCAGGTTGTGCGCGGTTTCGGCGTTGAGCGCGAACAGCAGGGGACGGGTCAGGGCGTACAGCAATTTATCGGACATGGGCAACTCAAAAAATGCAGGGTGCGGCATTTTACCGTGCGCGGGAGGGAATCGCCTATTTTTGCAGCACGCTCCAGACGCCGCCGACACGCGCTTCCAGCGGGCGGAAATTGACCTTGTACGCCATTTTGGGGCTTTGCTCGATCCAGTAGCCGAGGTAGACGAAGGGCAGTTCCAGGTCGTGCGCCTGGGCGATCTGCCACATCACGTTGTAGGTGCCGAACGAGGCGCCCGGCACGTCGGGGTCGAAGAAGGTGTACACCGACGACAGGCCGTCGGAGAGCACGTCGATGATCGAGATCATGCGCAGCGTGCCGTCCGGTTCGCGAAATTCGACCAGCCGCGTATTGACGCGGCTTTGCAGCAGAAACTGGGCGTACTGGTCGCGGCTGTCCTGGTCCATGCCGCCGCCCACATGACGCGTGGTTTGATAGCGCAGGTAGAGCGCGTAGTGCTCGTCCGAGAAACTCAGGTTGGCGACCGTGGCCACCAGCGAAGCGTGCCGGTTCCAGGCGCGGCGCTGACCGCGGCTCGGCTTGAACTCGGCGGCGCGCACGCGCACCGGGATGCAGGCCTGGCAGCCGTCGCAATAGGGGCGGTAGGTGAAGATGCCGCTGCGCCGGAAGCCGTTTTTAACGAGTTCGGAATAGACGTCGGCGTTGATCAGGTGCGAAGGGGTGGCCACTTGCGAGCGCGCCTGGCGTGCGTCCAGGTAGCTGCAAGGGTAGGGCGCAGTCGTGTAGAACTGCAGCGTTGAGAAGGGCAAGTCGTTCAGGTGCGCCATGCATGTGCTTTCGATGCGACGGTAATTGCTTCCTTAACTTTCATTGTAACGGGAACCGCGCTGTTCGTGCGGGTCCCGTAAGCGCGGTGTGTGTTCCCAGCCGCGCACCGGCGGCTCGGCGATGGCCGCGCGCAGGTGGTCGAGGAAGGCGCTGCGCGAAATGGGCGCCGCGCCCAGCGAGGCCAGGTGCGCGGTCTCCTGCTGGCAGTCGATCATGCGCACCCCTTGGCTGCGCAAAAAGTCGACCAAGAAGGCCAGCGCGATCTTGGAGCCGTCGGTCACGCGCGCGAACATCGACTCGCCGTAGAACATGCGGCCGATGCACACGCCATAGGCGCCGCCCACCAGCTCGCCGTCGAGCCACAGCTCGGACGAGTGGGCGTAGCCGAGCGCGTGCAGGCCGGTGTAGCCATCGATGATTTCGTCGGAAATCCAGGTGCCGGGACCGTCCTTGCGCGGCGCGGCGCAGGCGCGCATGACGCGTTCGAAGGCGCTGTCGAAGCGCACCTGCCAGCGCCCGCCCTCGGCCATGCTGCGTTCGACCCGGCGCAGCGCCTTGCGCAGGCTGTCGGAGACGCGGAATTGCGACGTTTGCAGCACCATGCGCGGATCGGTGCTCCACCACAGGATGGGCTGGCCTTCCGAGAACCAGGGAAAGATGCCGCGTTGATACGCTGAGAGCAAGCGCTGCGGCGACAGGTCGGCGCCGGCGGCCAGCAATCCCGGCGCGTCCATGGTCAGTGCTTCGGACACGTCGGGAAACGGGGAATTGGTCTCAAGCCAGGGGATCATGAGTCGTTGGAGGGGCTCGATATACGCATGGGGCGCACGATGTCATGGGAGTGGAAGCCGAAGCGGCCACCCGTCTCCCGAACTTGGACGCTGTCTTTGAAGAACAGTTCCAGCGTCTTGTGGATGGTGGGGAAGGCCAGGTCGTCCCACGGGATTTCCTTTTCCGTGAACAGTTTGACATCGAGACTTTCGATGCCCGGGGCAAAATCGAGGTCTTTCAGCCGCGCCAGGTAGAACAGATGGACCTGGTGCACCTGAGCAACGTTGAGCAGGCTGAACAGAGGGCCGATCTCGACATTGGCGCCCGCTTCTTCCTCCGTTTCGCGAATGGCGGCCTCGGCGGTCGTCTCCGCGTTTTCCATGAAGCCGGCCGGCAAGGTCCAGAAACCGTGGCGCGGCTCGATCGCGCGCTTGCACAGCAGAATGCGGACGGTGCCGTCGACGTCCCAGACCGGGATCGAGCCGACCACCAGCTTGGGATTGTGATAATGGATGGTGGCGCATTGGCTGCACACATAGCGCGGCCGGTTGTCGCCTTCGGGAATCTGGAGGGCGACCGGGTAGGCGCACTCGGAACAAAATTTCATATCGGACCGTGAGAGGGAATTTTCGACTACTTTACACCGATTGGCCCCGCTGTGGCGGTTCGGGAATGCGGCCAAATGGGAGGACAAGGCAATTATTGCTGCTGCTATCGCACATCTTGCTTGGATAAATATTGCCTAAACCGGGAAAGGGCCGTATAATGATTGCATCAGACGCGGGGTGGAGCAGTCTGGCAGCTCGTCGGGCTCATAACCCGAAGGTCACAGGTTCAAATCCTGTCCCCGCAACCAGAATTGGAAAAGCCGTTAATCTTGCAAAGGATTAACGGCTTTTTGTCGTTTGGACGGTGGTTGCTGCTGCGTTGCAGCAAATTGACAGAAGATTATTCCGGCGCGGCCGCCGTCGCCGCGATCGCCTGGCCCACATAGGCCAGCAGATCGGGCGTCATGAAGGTGCCGGTCAGCAAACGGGGCTCTTGCCGATGGGCTGCGCGCAGCTTGGCGTGGGTGGCGGGATCGGTGCCCGCATACGAACTGAACATGCTCATCCATTGCCGCGCCAGCGGACGCAGGCGTGGGTCGTCCGGGGGCACGCCCTGGTCCTTGAGCGCGCGCACCTTGGCCGTCAAGGTCGGCCAGTCGTTGGCGTGCTTGCCGTAATTGGCTTGCATGAAGGCGAACTCGGCTTCCGTGAGGAAGGGCCGGTACAGGTTCAGGCGCCATTGACCGAAGGCGGCGCGCACATAGGCCGACAGTGCCGGCGAGATGCCGTTACGTTCGGCCATGGCCGGTTCCTGGCGCTGCATGGTCTCGACGCGGGCGACCACGTCGGCGCTGCCGCCGGTGTCGCGTTCGAGCATGGTCATCCATTGCTCGGCCAAACTTTGCGCCCGAGCATCGCTGGCGGGGATGGCGGCCGCCATCGCTTGTTTCATTTTCGCGATCAGCGCTTCCCATTGCGCGATCGCCGCGCCCGATGAAAACAGCGGCAGGCGCGCCAGTTCTTCTTTCGTAAAATAATTGTCGTACATCGTCATGAGCTCCAGTGTGCTTAGCCAGGAGGCAAGCTCGGGTTCCTCGCCGCCCGCCAGTTGCGCTTGCAGGCTGAGCAATTGCGCGCGCAGGGCGCCGGCCTGCGCGATCTGGCGCGTGAGCGCGGCGATCTGCTGGTCGACGATGGCCGAGGGCCGGGAATCCGGGTTTGCCAGGTAAGTTCCGATGTCGGCCAGTGCCATGCCGAAGCGCCGCAATGCCTGGATCTGGTGGAGGCGGGCAATGTCGGCGCGGTGGTAAAGGCGGTAGCCGGCGTCGGAACGCGCAGAAGGGGAAAGCAGACCGATGCTGTCGTAATGGTGCAGCGTGCGGACGGTGACGCCCGTGCGCTTGGCCAGTTCGCCGATTTTCAGTGTCATGCTGGTTTCCTTGTCTTCATGCGGTACACCACTGTGGAGCCTGACGTTGCGTGAGGGTCAAGCGTGCACCGGATTTTAGATGCAGTTGCCCGGACGCGCACAGATGGTGTTCCAGATATCGACCCAGCGGCTGTCCAGGATAGAGGCGCCCTCGACTTTGGGATCGGTGCTGATGTAGCCGTAGGACGTGACGCCCACCACCCGGTTTTGCCCGGTGTTGATGCCGGTCCCGCCGCCCACCGCCAGCGTGGCGAAGTTCTGCACCCACGGTCCGCCGCTGGAGCCGCCGCGCGCATCCGAGCCGTATTCGACATTATTGGGCGAGGTCGTGCGGAAGCTGGTGCTGGTCACGTTCTGCATCTTCTGGCAGCTGTCGAGATTGCAGGGGTAGCCGAGCTTGGACGTATGGTTGTTGGCCAGGCTCAGCGTCTGCCAGCCCAGCCAGCCGGTCACGTTGCCCAGCTTGACGACAGGGCCGCCCGTGGTCAGTGACTGGTCGGCGAATTCGATCATCGCGTAATCGGCCGCATTGGGCACGCCGCCCCCGCCGCCAGCCCAGGTGCCGGTGGTAATCACGTAGCGCCAGAACCATTGCTTGAACGGCGCCACGCCGTCGCGGAAGGCCGGCACGAACACCCAGTTGCTGTGAAAGCCCGCCGCGGTGCCGCTGTGGACGCAGTGCCCCGCGGTGGCCACCACGCGGCGCTGGATGACGGAAGCCGAGCACACGAAGGGCGAACCGTTAATGCTGAAGAATAGCTTGCCCACCGTGATGTAGGGATAGGCGCGGTCGGCCGACAAGGGCGCGCTGGCGCCGCCAAACAGCGGGAACACCCGGGTGCTGGTGAACGGCGTATTGAAGGTGCCCGTTGCCTGCGGTTCGACGTCGAGCAGGGCGCCTTGGCGCGGACCCGTGGGGGCAGGCGCATGCAACTGCTTGGGCGCCACTTTCACGCGCGACGAGGGCGGGCGGCCATCGCTGCTTTCCGGCGCCGACGGCGGCGCGGCCGGCAACGCTTCGGCGCGCACGGCGTCCGGGCTGACGGACGGCAATGGCAAAGGCTTGGCCGCCTTGAACCGTTCCGGCGTCCAGTATTGGGCGGCGCTGGCCGCGCGTTCGGTGTTTTCCAAGCTGACGGGATGGTCGCCGTCTGCCGGGTTGGCCGCTTTGGCGGGCACGCAGACAAGGAGGCAGGCGGCGCTGATGCTTGCGGCCAGCGCGGTGAGGAGAGGTTTCATGGTCGTTCTCGCAAAAGTTGCAGATCGTTTTCCCGATGGAGCCGCGTCGGGACGGGTTGCTCAGGTCTCGATCGAGACCGATCGTGGCCGATGCCAGAAGCGGAGTGTAGGCACGGCGGCGCCAAAACCGCGCAGCTAAGTCGTCAGCGTCTGACGAGCATCAAGAGAAATCGGGGAACAATCTGGTAGGCAATGCGGGAACGAAATTCTTTCAGGCGAGGCTGGCCCAAAGATGCGCGGCGGCCATCGTGCGGTGCGGCTTGTATTGCGCGAGCAAGGCTTCCGTGCGCGCCATGTCGGGCTTGCTGTCTTCGCCCAGCAATTGCTGGAAGGCGGCGCGGATGGCGACGTCGCCGTGCAGCGAGCAGTCGGCAAAACCGTAGCCGCGCAGCAGCGCGTAATTGACGGTCCAGGGGCCGATGCCCTTGACGGCCAGCAGCGCCGCGCAGGTGGCGTCCAGATCGCCGTCGCGCGCCAAGGTCAGCGCGCCCGTGTCGACCAGGCCGGCAAGGCGCAGCAGCGTATCCGCCTTCGAGCGAGAAAACTTGCGGCTGGTCAGTTCTTCCGGCGCCAGGCGCGCCACGTCGCCCGCTTCGGGATAGCACCACAGGCCGCTGCTGTGGGCCCGTCCCGCCTGCGCGATGAAGGTGCGGCGCAGCGCGATCGCGAAGGTCAGGTTGATCTGCTGGCCGATGATGGCCCAGGTCAGCGCTTCAAAAATGGTGGCGGACTGCACGATGCGCAGGCCCGGCTGGCGCTTGGCCAGGGGCCCGAGCAGCGCATCTTTGCGCACGGCCTTGAGAAACGGCGCCGGATCGATGCGCAGCGCGAGGATGTTGAGCAGGGCGTCGTCGACCAGCTGCTTGCCGTGCGCCGAAAGCTTGCCGTCGGCGTGCACCTCGCACATGGCCTTGGTTTGATCGAAGCGCACGTCCAGCAGCACCGGCACGCCGGCGATCATGACGCCCTTGCGGATGCGATCCGGCATCACCTGCTCGGACAAGCCTTCGGCGTCGCGGCCGTGGAAGGCCAGCACGTCGGCCAGCCGGTAGCCAACCGGCAGCGGTATCTCCTTCTTCACGTTTGCTCTCGCGCGGCGCCGAAGCGGGGCGCGAATCCCGTCACCAGCGCGGTGCCGGTAATGACGATGGCCGCGCCGGCGATGGTGTACCAGCCCACCACTTCGCCGAGGAACAGCGCGCCCCACAAAATGCCGAACAGGGGATTGAGAAAGGTGACGGTCAGCGCCGAGGTTGTGCCCACGTCTTCGATCAGCTTGAAGTACAGGATGTAGGCCACGCCAGTGCACATCACGCCCAGCGCCAGCGCCGCGCCCATGATGCCGATCGTGGCCGGGCCGCGCATCGGGAACAGGAGCAGCGCGGGAATCGCCAGCACCGTAGCGGCCCACATGCTGCCGTGCGCATTGGCGAAGGGCTCGACGCTTTTCGCTTCCTTGGCATAGGCGCTGGCCACGCTGTAGCTGATGGCAGCCACCAGGGCGGCGCCGATGGCGATGGCGGCGCCGGGCTTGGTGGTGACCGCGTCAAAGCCGACCAGCAGCGCCACGCCGCAGGTGCCCAGCACCAGTCCCAGCACTTTTTTCGGTGCAATCGGCTGCCGGTACCAGAGCGCGGCGATCAGCGCGCCCCACATGGGCGCGGTCGCGTTCAGCACCGACAGGACCGAGGCGGTGAGCGTGCCGGCGGCATAGGCGAACAGCAGGAAGGGGAAGGCGGAGTTGAAAAAGCCGAGGATGAAGTAATGCTTCCAGTGTTCGGCCAGGTTCAGCTTTTTCTTGAGGACAAAGCCGACGGCGAACAGGAACAGCGCCGCGAACGCGACCCGGCATTCGATCAGCAGGCCCGGGCCCAGCACCGGGGCGCTGATGCGCATGAAGAGGAAGGAGCTGCCCCAGATCGCTGCCAAGAGGACCAGGCGCAGCATGTTGGCTGTATTCATATCGGTGTATCGCTAAAAGTTAGTCTACGTCGTCCTCGCGAAGGCGGGGACCCAAAGCACCGCACGTCAGCGTAGCGCCCTTTCTCCGCGTTGGCGTGGTATGGGGCCCCGCTTTTGCGAGGACGACGGGGCGACAGTGTGGCACCCGGCGCCATCGACGGCCAGCCGGTTCTTGCTATTGAAGCGCTTGCGCATGCTGCACCTGCAGCGCAGCGGGCACGCCATTCTTGACGGCGGTCAGCTCGGCCAGGATCGAAATGGCGATCTCGGACGGGGTCTTGCTGCCGATGTAAAGGCCGATCGGCGCGTGCAGGCGCGCCAGCTGGGCATCATCGAGGTCGAACAGCTTGAGCCGCTCGCGCCGCTTGGCATTGTTCACGCGCGAGCCGATCGCGCCCACGTAGAACGCATCGGACTTGAGCGCCTCCATCAGCGCCAGGTCGTCCAGCTTGGGATCATGGGTGAGCGCCACCACGGCGCTGCGGTGGTCGAGTTTGGCGTCGATGACCAGGTCGTCCGGCATCATGTGCACCAGCTGCACCCCGGGCAGCTGCCAGCCGGCGCGGTATTCCTCGCGCGGGTCGCACACGGTCACGTAATAATCCATCGCGCTGGCGATCTGCGCCACGAAGCGCGACAGCTGGCCGGCGCCGATGATGAACAGGCGCCAGCGCGGGCCGTGGATGGTGGTCAGCACGCCGTCGGCCAGCACTTGCACCGCGCCGGCGGCGGCCGGCGCCAGCGTCACGCGCCCGCTGGCCAGGTCCAGCCGGCGCGCCAGCAGTTCGTGGGCGTCCAGCCGTGCCAGCAGTTCGCCGATGCCGCTCTCGGTCGACAGCGGTTCGATCGCCAGTTCGATGGTGCCGCCGCAGGGCAGGCCAAAGCGGCGCGCTTCTTCGGCGCTGATGCCGTAGCTGACCACCTCGGGCGTGCTGCGCGTGAGGCCATGCTGGCGCACGCGGTCGATCAGGTCATCCTCGATGCAGCCGCCGGACACCGAACCGACCACCCGTCCATCGTCGCAGATGGCGAGCAGGGCGCCGATCGGGCGCGGGCTCGAGCCCCAGGTGCGGATCACGGTCACCAGCTCGCAACGGTGGCCGGCCGCGATCCACGCGTCGGCGGTCTTGAGCACTTCAAGGTCTATGCTGTCCATGGGATCGAATATACTGGCGTTCCAGATCAACGCGCACGGTGGGAAGAATGACCAATGATACAAAAAAAGACGACGGCTCGCCGAAGTTCGGCCGTTTGCTGCTGGCCTTGATCGGCGCCGTCGTCTTCTGCGGCGTGCTGACCTGGGTGATGGCCAGCTTTTTCCCCAACTTCCCCGGCTGACGTTTACGGCGTCAGCGGCTTCTTGTTGACCAGTTTGCTCTTGACCTCGGTGAGCGAGGCGGCCAGCGCCGTCATGCGCGCACCGGTGGCGGGGTGGTTGGCCACGTAGCCATTGAGGACCGTGGCCGGATAGGCCTTGTCGAGCCGCTTCCAGAATGGCATGGCCGCGTCCACGTTGTAGCCGCCGCGCGCCAGCAGGTACAGGCTCAGATTGTCGGCCGCGCTGTCATGCTCGGCCGACATCGGACGGATGCCCGCGCTGCCGATCAAGAGCGAGGTATCGGGCTTCACGCCGGCCAGGTTGCTGATCACGCTGCCCACGGTGGCGGTGCTGTTGGTGGTGGCCGCGTGGCCCAGGATATTGTGGGCCATGCCCTTGGCCAGGATCACGGCCAGTTCTTCGTCCGACTGCGCGAAGTGCAGCATGCCGCGCGTGACCATCACGCGCGTTCCGTCCGCATACGAATTGATGTTGTCCGAGTTACCCAGTTCGATGGCGAAGCCGCAGGCGCGCGTGACGGGAATGGTCAGCTGGCGGTTCTTGTCGTCGCGTTCGATCACCATCGGCAGCGTGGCCGAGGCGGCCACTAGCGGGCCGAACACGGCGCCGGCTGAGCCGGAAGCGTTGGGCCCCGTCGGCAGCTGCTTGCCGCCGGCGGAAATGAGTTCGTCGCCGCGGCGCAGGCCCGCGCGCGCCGCACCGCTGCCGGCCAGCACGCTGGTGACTTTCAGGCGTTCGCCCATGTCGAAGGCGACCTGCGAGCCTTCGTTGTAGTCGCCCGGATACCAGTAGCGGTTGCGCGCGGTGAAGCCGAGCAGGTTGCGGGCCTGGCCCTTGCACAGGTCTGCGTTGTTGATCAGGAGAGGTGCTGCAACCCGGTACAGGCGGTCCTGCATGGCCGCCATTTTGGTCAGCGCTTCGGCCGCCGCTGCCACGCGCGGCGTGATCACGGGTGCGGTCGGCACCGGAGCGACCGGCGTTGTGGGCGCGGTGGGTGTGGTGGCGGTGGTGGCAGGCGGCAGGGTTTCACAAGCCGACAGCAGAAGGCCGGTGAAGAGTGCCGGCGCAACGATGCGCAGGCCGCTGAAACGGGTCATAGACTTCTCCATTTTTTATTGTTCGCGTCGCCACAACGTCGTCCTCGCGGAGGCGGGGACCCATAGCATGCTGAACGACTTCGGTAACGCGCTATAGGTCCCCGCCTCCGCGAGGACGGCGGCGGCTTAATGTTTACCGGTGCTGCCAAAACCTCCCGCACCGCGCTCGCTCGAGTCGAATTCGTCGACCACGTTGAATCCGACCTGCAGGACAGGCACCACGATCAGTTGCGCCAGCCTTTCCATGGGGTTCAGGGTAAAGGCGGCCTGGCCGCGGTTCCAGGTCGATACCATCAGCTGTCCCTGATAGTCGGAATCGATCAAGCCTACCAGATTCCCCAGAACGATGCCGTTCTTGTGGCCCATGCCGCTGCGCGGCAGGATCATCGCGGCGTAGCCCGGATCGGCCAGATGGATCGCCAGACCGGTCGGGATAAGCACCGTGGCGCCGGCTTCGATGGTGATCGGCGCGTCGATGCAGGCGCGCAGGTCCAGGCCCGCGCTGCCTTCGGTGGCGTAGGCCGGCAGCTGGTCCTTCATGCGCGGGTCGAGGATCTTGATGTCGATGGTCTTCATGTGCGTCTTTTTATTTGAGGAGCGAGCGCCGTTCGAGGCGCTTGGCGATTTCGGAAATCAGCTGGCGCGCCAGCGTCAGTTTGTCGGCGCGCGGCAGCACGGTGTGGCCGTGGTCGTCGAACAGCACGATGGTGTTGTCGTCCTGCCCGAAGGTGTGATGGCCGATATTGCCCACGAGTAGAGGAATCCCTTTTTTCTCGCGCTTGACGGCGCCGTATTCGAGCAGGTTTTCCGATTCGGCGGCAAAGCCCACGCAGTACGGCCAGCCGGACAGCGAGGTGGTGGCCGCCACCGAAGCGAGGATGTCGGCGTTCTGTTCGAACTGCAGGCTGGGCGTGGCGCCGTCCTGCTTTTTCATTTTCTGGTCGCTGGCGTTGACCACGCGCCAGTCGGCCACTGCGGCCACACCGATGAAGATGTGCTGGCCGCCGACCGCGTTCATCACGGCGTCGTGCATTTGCTGGGCGCTTTGCACATCGGTGCGGCGCACGCCATGCGGGGTGGCCAGGGTGGTGGGGCCGGACACCAGCGTGACGTCGGCGCCCGCCTCGCGCGCGGCGCGCGCGATGGCGTAACCCATTTTGCCGGACGACAGATTGGTGATGCCGCGCACCGGATCGATCGCTTCGAAGGTGGGGCCGGCCGTGATCAAGACGCGCTTGCCGGTCAAGACCTTGGGCTGGAACGAGGCCACCAGTTCATCGAGCAGGTCGGCCGGTTCGAGCATGCGGCCCAGGCCCGTTTCGCCGCAGGCTTGTTCGCCGGCGGCCGGTCCCAGGATGCGCACGCCGTCGGCGCGCAGCTGGGCGGCGTTGCGGCGCGTGGCGGGGTTCTGCCACATCTCCACGTTCATGGCCGGCGCCACCAGCAGCGGCACCAGGTGCGGCCGGGCCAGGCAAAGGGTCGAGAGCAGGTCGTCGCACACGCCGTGCGCCAGCTTGCGCATGAAGTCGGCCGAGCAAGGCGCGATCAGCACGGCGTCGGCGCCGCGCGTGAGGTCGATGTGGGCCATGTTGTTGGCCACGCGCGGATCCCACTGGTCGGTGTGGACCGTGTTGCCCGACAAGGCTTGCATGGTGACCGTGGTGATGAAATGGGTGGCCGCTTCGGTCATGACCACTTGCACGGACGCGCCTTCCTTGACCAGCGCGCGGCACAGTTCCGCCGCCTTGTAGCAGGCCACGCCGCCGGACAGGCCGAGGACGATTTTCTTACCCTTCAAATCCATAGGCATGTCAGGCTCTCCTTACTGTTTCTTCACGCGCCGCAGCTCGTCGATGATGAACAAGCCGACGCCGAGGCAGATCGCGCTGTCGGCCAGGTTAAAGGCCGGGAAGGCCGAACCGTTCAGGTGGAAGCTGAGGAAGTCGACCACCTTGCCGTGGATCAGACGGTCGATCACGTTGCCGATCGCGCCGCCCATGATCAGGGCCAGGGCCCAGCAGAACAGGCGCTGGCCCGCGTGCTGGCGCAGCAGGTACAGGATGAACAGCACGGCAGCGAGCGCAATCCCGGTAAACAGGTAGCGCTGCCAGCCGCCGGCGTCGCCCAGGAAGCTGAAGGCCGCCCCCGGGTTATACACCAGCACCAGGTTGAAGAACGAGGTAACGCGTTTCGACTCGTGCTCGGCGAAGGTGCGCAAGATGGTGATCTTGGACAGCTGGTCGAGCAGGATCACGATGAACGCGAGCCCCAGCCACGGCATCATGCTGGCGCTGCTGGACTTGGAGCTGGAGAACAGCTGTTTTTTCTTGGTTGCCATGTAGGTGCTTGTGATGGTTTAAGCGAAGCGGCGCTTTTCGCCGCCGCCGAACAGGTTGCTGACGCAGCGGCCGCACAGGCCCGCGTGCTCGGCGTGGCTGCCCACGTCGGCCCGGTAGTGCCAGCAGCGCTCGCACTTCGGCGCGGCGGACGCGGTCACGGCGATGGCTTCCTGTTCCGCACTCGGCACTTCGATGGCTTGCGCCTGCGAGGTGATGAACACGAACTTGAGGTCGTCGTCGAGGCTCGCCAGCAGCTTGTATTTGTCGCCGGCGGCCTTGATCGCCAGTTCGGCCTGCAGGGACGAGCCGATGGCGCCCGAGACGCGCAGCTCTTCCAGTTCCTTGGTCACGGATGCGCGCACTTCGCGCAGGGCCGTGTATTTTTCCACCAGGGCGGCGCCGTCCGGGACATCCGGCATCGTCCAGAAAGTCTGGGTGAAGATGGTCTCGTCGCTGGCGGCGAACGCTTCCGGGCTGGCGAAGACGGCCCACGCTTCTTCGGCCGTGAACGAGAGCATCGGCGCCATCACGCGCAGCAAGCTTTGCGTGATGTGCCACAGCGCGGTCTGGGCCGAGCGGCGGGCCGGCGAATCGACGGCCGACGTGTACAGGCGGTCCTTGAGGATGTCGAGGTAGAAGCCGCCCAGGTCTTCGGAGCAGTAGTTCTGCAGGCGCGAGACGACCGGGTGGAATTCGTAGCGCTCGTAGTGGCCGGCGATATCGCGCTGCAGGGCCGCCATGTCGGCGATCGCGTAGCGGTCGATTTCGAGCAGGTCGGCGATCGGCAGCGCGTGCTTGGCGTGGTCGAAGTCGGACGTATTGGCCAGCAGGAAGCGCAGCGTGTTGCGGATACGGCGATACGATTCGGTCACGCGCTTCAAAATCTCTTCCGAGATCGACAGCTCGCCGGTGTAATCGGTCGAGGCGACCCACAGACGCAGGATGTCGGCGCCCAGGGTATCGGAGATCTTTTGCGGCGCCATTGTGTTACCGAGCGACTTCGACATCTTCTTGCCTTCGGCATCGACCGTGAAGCCGTGCGTGAGCAAGGCTTTGTACGGGGGGCAGCCGTTGAGCATGGAGGACGTCAGCAGCGACGAGTGGAACCAGCCGCGGTGCTGGTCCGAGCCTTCCAGGTACAGGTCGGCCGGGAACTGCGACTGGGCCGCGTGCGAGCCGCGCAGCACGGTTTGATGCGTGCAGCCGGAATCGAACCAGACGTCGAGCGTGTCCTTGTTCTTGATGTACATGTCGGCGTCCGCGCCGAGCAGGTCTTTCGGTTCGATGGCGAGCCAGGCATCGATGCCTTTTTCTTCGAACAGCTTGGCCACCTGTTCCAGCAGCTCGGGCGTGCGCGGGTGCAGGGCGCCCGTTTCCTTGTGCAGGAAGAAGGCCATCGGCACACCCCACTGGCGCTGGCGCGACAGGGTCCAGTCGGGACGGTTCTCGATCATGCCGTGCAGGCGCGCCTGACCCCAGTCCGGGAAGAACTTGGTCTCTTCGATGCCCTTGAGGGCGGTCTGGCGCAGCGACGGGCCGCCGTCTTTCGGCGTGTTGTCCATGCTGGCGAACCACTGCGAGGTGGCGCGGTAGACGATCGGGGTCTTGTGGCGCCAGCAGTGCATGTAGCTGTGGTTGAACATCTTCAGTTCGAACAGGGCGCCGGCCGCGGTCAGGGCCGCGCAGATCGGCTTGGATGCTTCCCAGATGGTCATGCCGCCGAACAGGGGCAGGGTGGACGCGAAGCGGCCGTCACCCATCACGGGCGTGAGGATCTCGTCGTCCTTCATGCCGTGCGCTTTGCACGAGATGAAGTCGTCCTGGCCGTAGGCCGGGGCCGAGTGGACCACGCCGGTGCCGCTTTCGGTGGTCACGTAGTCGGCCAGGTACATCGGCGAGAGGCGGTCGAAGAAGGGATCGGCCGCGTGCAGCGGGTGCTTGAAGGAGATGCCGGCCAGCGCTGCGCCCAGGCAGGTCGCAACGACCTTGCCTTCGAGCTTGTAGCGCTCCAGGCAGGACGCAACCAGGTCGGCGGCCAGGATCAGCAGCAGCGGCTTGGCGTCGCGCGCCGTTTCAACCAGCGCGTAGGTGATCTCCGGATTGACGTTGAGCGCCTGGTTGGACGGGATGGTCCAGGGCGTGGTGGTCCAGATGTTGATGAAGCCGTCGCCGGCCGGCAGCGCCGGCAGGCCGAAGGCGGCGGCCAGCTTGGCCGGTTCCGCGAACGGGAAGCCGACGTCGATCGCCGGATCCTTCTTGTCCTGGTATTCGACTTCCGCTTCGGCCAGGGCCGAGCCGCAGTCGAAGCACCAGTTGACGGGCTTGAGGCCCCGGTACACATAGCCTTTTTCGAGCAGCTTGCCGAGGGCGCGCAATTCGTCGGCCTCGTTTTTGTAAGCCATGGTCATGTACGGGTTGTCCCACTCGCCCAAAACGCCCAGGCGGATGAAGCCGGCGCGCTGGCGATCGACTTGTTCCAGCGCATAGGCGCGGGCTTTTTGCAGCACCTCGGCGGTCGGCAGGTTTTTACCGTACAGTTTTTCGATCTGGATCTCGATCGGCATGCCGTGGCAATCCCAGCCCGGCACATAGGGCGCGTCGAAGCCGGCCACGCCGCGCGACTTGACGACCATGTCCTTCAAAATCTTGTTGACCGCGTGGCCCAGGTGGATGTCACCGTTGGCATACGGGGGGCCGTCGTGCAGGATGAACATCGGGCGGCCCTTGGCGGCCTTGCGCACGCGTTCGTAGATCTTTTTGTCCTGCCATTGCTTGACCCAGCCCGGTTCGCGCTTGGCGAGGTCGCCGCGCATCGGGAACGGGGTGTCGGTCATGTTGACCGGGTACTTGGAGGCGGGCTTGGCGTCCTGCTTCTTGCCGGCCTTGGGCGCTTGCTGGTTCTGTTCTGGTTTGCTGGTATCGGACATATTCTTCTTCAATGGTGTGTATCTGGGGATGCGGGTTGGGCTCGGACGGCGCGCACTGCGCCGGCGGGCGTCAAATTCGGTCGGTGGCGGTCAGGGCGCCGGCGCGGGTGGCGAAATAGGCGCGTGCGTGCTGGCCGTCGCGGTCGATGGCGGCGGTCAACGTGGCCAGGTCGCTGTACTTTTCTTCGTCGCGGATCTTTTCGAGGAATTCGACCCGCACCACCTTGCCGTAGCAGGACTGGTCGAAGTCGAACAGGTGCACTTCGAGCAGCTGGCGGCCGCTGTCTTCAACGGTGGGGCGCACGCCCAGGCTGGCCACGGCCGGCAGCGGGTGCTCGGCCAGGCCGTGCACCCGGACCACGAAGATGCCGGCCAGGGCAGGGCGGTGCGCCACGCGCAGGTTCAGGGTGGGAAAGCCCAGGGTGCGGCCCAGCTTCTGGCCGTGGATCACGTGGCCGGAGATGGCGTAGCCGTGGCCGAGCAGCTGGCGGGTCTGGACGAAGTCGCCGGCGGCCAGCGCGGCGCGCACGGCCGACGAGGACACGCGCACGGCGCCTTCCATCACGGTCGACAGGGTCTCGACCTGGAAGCCGTGCTGCTGGCCGGCCGCGATCAGGGTGGCGACATTGCCGGCGCGCCGGGCGCCGTAGCAGAAGTCGTCGCCCACCATCAGCCATTTGACGTGCAGGCCCTCGACCAGCACGCGGCCGGTGAAATCCTCCGGGGGCATGGAGGCGAAATGGGCGTTGAAGTGTTCGACGATGACGCGGTCGATGCCGGCGTTCTCGAGCGACTCGAGCTTGTCGCGCAAATTGGCGATGCGGGTCGGCGCGCGCGCCAGGTCGCCGGCGCGTTCGGCGAAAAATTCGCGCGGGTGCGGCTCGAACGTCATGACGGCCGCTTCGATGCCCAGCCGGTCCGCGGCCGCCCGTACGCGCGCGAGCAAGGCCTGGTGGCCGCGATGGACACCGTCGAAATTGCCGATCGTGAGCGCGCAGGGCGCACGCGCCCGGTCGTTGGGAAGTCCGCGAAATACCTTCATGGGCTGGGCAGAATAAGCTTTTTGAAACAATGGAAATAGAGATTATACGGTCAAAGCGAAAAAGCGCTGCCTGCGGGAGGCAGGCAGCGCTTTTTTGGGGTGCTACAGCGAACTGACGATCAACCCATCGGGTGGTTGATGGCCATGATCCAGTAGCGGGCCAGTTCGGCGGTGCCGTCCTTGCCGCCGACCGTCTTGAGCGCGCTGATCGCTTGCTGCTTCTTGCCGGCCGCGGCGAAGGCTTCGCCCAGGCGCAGCTTGGCGTCTTCCGGATTGCGCAGGCTGTCGGCCTTGATCGCCGCTTCCATCATCTTGATACCCTTGTCGGCCTGGCCAGCCTGCACCAGGGCGTAGCCCAGGTTCAGCAAGCCATTGTTGTCGCCGGCCTTGACCAGGGCAGCTTCATTGATGGCCAGGTTCTTGTTGTTGTCGGCCAGGGTCTTGTCGGCCAGCTCTTTCAGACGCTGGTGACGCGGTGCATCGGCGCCGGTGCCCAGGGCGCCGGCCTTGTAGCCTTTTTCGATGATCTTGACCGCTTCGCCGGCAGCGCCGTCACGCAGCACCAGCTGGGCCAGTTCCATGTAATCGGAAGGCTTTTTCAGCAGGTTGTTGGCCAATTTCAGGCGCAGCACGTCGATCTTCAGGCGCGACGAGAAGCCCGGCTTGCCTTCCACGCGGTTGAGCAAGTCTTCCCAGTACGACTTTTGCGGGTAGAACTGGGCCAGCTTTTCGATGGTGCCCACGTAGGCTTGCTTGTCGCCGCTCATGTTCTGCAGGTTGGCCAGCATTTTGAGCTGGTCTTCGGCCGGCTGGCGGCCCGATTTCTCGGCACTGCGCATGTCGGCGTTGAGCAGACGCATCGCTTCAGGGATATTGCCCATCGATACGTTGTTCTGGATCAGGTAGCCGCGCAGTTGCGGGCTGTCGCCTTTGGCCAGGGCCTTGGTGATGGCGGCGTTGGCCTTGCCGTATTCGCGCGCGCGCATGTAGATGCCGACCAGGCCTTCGGAGAACTTGGCGCTTTCAGCGGCCGACAGTTTACCGGAGTTGATCAGGTTTTCGAACGATTTGGCGGCGGTGTCGTAGTCGCCGGCCGAGGAGGCGGCGGCCGCGCGCACGCGTTCGATCAGGTAGGATTCATTGGCGCTTTTGTTGCCGACGTTGTCGAGCTTGCGCAGTTCGGCCAGGGCGCCTTTGGCGTTGCCTTGGCTCATCATCTTCTGGGCTGCCTGCAGCGGGCCGCCGATTTCCGCGCGTACCGTTTCGGCGGCGTAAGCGGAAGACAGGCCGATGACCGGCGTGACTGCGGTGAAACCAAGTGCGGCCATTGCAAGGCCGAGGTGTGCGAGGCGAGATTTGATCATTACGAATCTTTCAATCAAAAGCAAACGGCAGGTTACCCTGCCGTTTGATAGTTAGCAATAACGCTTATTGGAACTGCTCGTTGCCGACCATGCCGATCTTGGTCACGCCAAGACGCTGCGCAGTCGCCATCACGCCAGCGACATACTTGTACGACACCAGCTTGTTCGGACGCAGGTGCACTTCCGGCTGGTTGGGATTGGCTGCCACAGCCAGCATCTTGCCTTCCAAAGCCTTGCGGTTTGGAACGACTTCGTTGTCCCACAGAATGGTGCCATCGAAGTCGACGTCAATCGTGATCACGACCGGTTCAACGGTCACCGGCGGTGGATTGCCGGTTGGCATGTTCAGGTTGACCGAGTGGTTCTGTTTCGGAATCGTGATAATCAACATGATAATCAAGACCAACATTACGTCGATCAAGGGGGTCATGTTCATTTCGATCATCGGTTCCGGTTCAGCCCCAGGTGCGGCATTACCGACGCTCATACTCATGGTGTTTCCTTTCTAATGTTGGAACCCGCAGCGCGCGGCGCGAGCGCCGCTACGCTGCTGAAGGTGCTTATTTACCGGCCGTCTTATCTGGCGGTTCGGTAATAAAGCCGACCTTCTGGATACCAGCACGTTGAGCCGTGAAGATCACCTTGCCGACGAACTCGTAGCGCACTTCCTGGTCGCCACGGATGTGGACTTCAGGTTGCGGCAGCTTGACCGATTCCTTTTTCAGGAAGTCGAACAATTCGTTCGTGTCGTTCAGGCGCTTCTGGTTCCAGTACATGTCGCCGTCTTTATTGACGACAATGTTGACCGTCGTTGGCTTAGGCTTCAATGCCTGGTTGATTTCGGAAGGCAGCGCAATCTTTTGCAGCTTCAGAACAACCGGGCTCGTAATCAGGAAGATGATCAGCAGAACCAACATGATGTCGACCAGCGGCGTCGTGTTGATTTCTGACATGACTGCATCTTCGTCTCCGCTTGCGGAGCCGACGCTCATGCCCATGGTAATTATCCGATCTTTTTAGCGCCGGCAGCGCGGCCAGCTTCGCTGGTCGACATTGCGCCCGAGATCAGTACCGAGTGCACGTCGGCGCTGAACGAACGGATATCTTCCATTGCAGTCTTGTTACGGCGAACCAGCCAGTTGTAACCCAGAACCGCAGGAACGGCGACCACCAGACCGAAGGCGGTCATGATCAGCGCTTCACCCACTGGGCCTGCCACTTTGTCGATCGATGCGTTACCCGACATACCGATGGCGGTCAGCGCGTTGTAAATACCCCAAACGGTACCGAGCAGACCGACGAACGGTGCGGTCGAACCAACCGTTGCCAGGAACGACAGGCCGTCTTGCAGACGCGATTGCACTTTTTCGACAGCGCGCTGGATCGACATCGTCACCCAGGTCGACAGGTCGATTTGTTCCAGCAAGGCCCCGTCGTGGTGGACGGTGGCTTTGGTGCCGGTTTCAGCGATGAAGCGGAATGGCGAGCCGTCTTTCAGGGCAGCCGAACCAGCAGCGATCGACGAAGCTTTCCAGAACTTGGCCTGGGTTTCTTTCGATTGCTTCAAGATTTTCATCTGGTCGAGCAGTTTGGTGATGATGATGTACCACGAACCCATCGACATCAGACCCAGCACGATCGCGGTGCCCTTGGTCACGAAGTCGCCTTCGCTCCACATGGCGCCGATACCGTACGGGTTGTGCACTTCTTCTTTGGCGCCAGGAGCGACGGCGTCGGCTGCTGGAGCGGCGGCTTCGGCTGCGGCAGGAGCGGCAGCGGCGTCGGCGGCAGGAGCGGCCGCTGGGTCAGCTGCAGGGGCGGTCGCTGCAGGAGCAGGAGCAGGAGCGTCAGCGAATGCTGGAGCCGAGATCAGTGCCGACGCGGCCGACACCGAGAACAGGACAGCCGCCAGGACAGCGGACAAACGGGTATTCTTAAACATGCTTCCTCCAAATATATAAAATAATCAGTTCGCTGAACATAATGACAACGAAAATCATGGGGTGAGGCTTGACTTCGCCTCGGTTTTTATTCCAGCGTCCAGACGTACTGCACCGGCGTCCACTG